>Ga0222718_10000024_pt1 | contig 174601 bp, 136 predicted proteins | sample C33_27DmetaG_FD_165045 | JGI IMG/M metagenome (GOLD analysis project Ga0222718, IMG submission 165045) | Estuarine water microbial communities from San Francisco Bay, California, United States - C33_27D | ecosystem: Environmental > Aquatic > Marine > Unclassified | place: USA: California...
CGCAGCGATGATCTCTCGCAACGACTTCTGATTCCCTTTCACAGTGAGAATGTAATCCGCCTCTTGTTTGCGGATCGCTTGGGCGGTCTCCTGCTGACAGTGCGGTAGACCAACAATAACGGAGAACAAATCTTTCATTCACGCAGCCAGGCTGGCTGCGTAGTCTTTCTCGAATTCCTCAGGCGTCTGGTAGTTTAACGTCTGGTGGATTCGTTCGGTATTGTCGGACATCTTTGTGTTCGCAAAGCAAACAGATGCCTCGATGTACTTGAACACACTCATTCTCGCTTCCCCCAGATTCTCAAATCGCTCGTGACTCGTTCATTTCATTGATTTGGAAAGGGGCCAGGTTGCTGACGCTCCAAGCACAGGACTTCCTTCATGGTTCTCGTATAGATGCGGCCGTTGCTGTAGACGGGCTGGTTGAGGCTCCAAGTTTGCCCGGCGTGACCGAGATCGTTGATCGAAAGGAGTGCGGCCTCATTGAACTTTTCAGCGTGGATGTCGATCACATAGGTCGTGCCGAGCATTGTCGTCACGTACAACTTGTTGCCGACGCAAATAGGTGTCGCTGCGGAAACGTGTCCCCAGCCGGTCCCTTTGGATCGTTTATCGACGATGCCGACATCGACGCCGCGTGAGTTTTTTGTATCGTTGACGATGGCTTTGTCCCAGAGAAGTTGATCGGGGTGATTGTGCTTGCGGACCACTTGTAAGGGGACTTCGAGATATTCGACTTGGCCCGTTCTGATATGAACACGACCGAGGTCGTGTGATTCGTGTGTCATAAAATAGTGATGATTGCCGACGAGCAAATTGGCCATATTTGTTGTGGGTGTCTGGTTTGGTCGTCGATTGATTTTTAGCTGGGTATTTTCTTCAACGCGGTAGCGATTATCTTCGCGATCAAAAAAAGTTCGCGTAACATTCTGATCAAGAACTTGTTTTGCCAAGAGCTCTCCGCTGATGGTATCGACGACAATGTGATGCGACCCATCAAACCAACAGCAGACTTTCTCGTTCCAGGTGGACGTATAATGAGAGCTACCTTTTGGGATTTCATATGTCCAAAGCGTTTTGCCGGGTGTTTTCTCAGCAAGGCTCGTCAAGCCAAAGCCGTACGGCTTCTCGGGGGGAGCATGTCCGCCTCCTCGACCGTGCAAGATGGCTAGCTCACCTTCTTGTGTAAATCCAATGGTTGGTGTGTTGTGCACCGCAGTTCCCGCCTCAGCCACCCACTTTAATTTACCCGTCAACTTGTCATATGCATGCAGATACATCCAATACTGTTTGGGATCGACTCCAGGAGGAAGCGGCTTGTGCATACCAACATTGGCGCCCTGTTTGTTGAGCACTTCGACGAATAGTAGAGTATCGCCGTAGAGAATAGGTTCGAATTGTCGAGAATGATGCCGGGTTCGTGGTTGCCAAGCGCGTGTCCATATTTTATTGCCGCTGTGATCCCAACAACCTATAAAACCGCTGGCATTAAAGAACCAGACATGCGTGTCATCTGTCACGGGGGAAGGAGACGTTGAGTCGCTGAAGATCCCGGCGTACTTCAAAGGGCGAACACCGGGTAAAGAGACTTGCCACAAAATCTCACCATTTGTGGCATTCAGACAATAGCCGACGACATCAGAACCCATCGGCGGTTTTCCGGAGTCGGCGGGCCATAGAGAATTGGTGGTTGTAAAGAGTTTATCGTCCCAGACAACGGTGCAACTCTGCCCGCTTTCGGGAAGCGGAGTTCTCCAGAGCACATTCTGGTTTCTTGAAACACTCCAGTGGGTCGGTGCTTCACCGGTTGCCTGATAGTTTCCATTTGGGCCTGCGGCTTGATGCCAATGAGGCGTTTCGGCCAATAGCTGAGTACAAAATAGAGTCCCGCATAAGCATGTGAGGAAAAATTGCATTTCAGTCCGTCTTGGTAACTTCATGTAGAGCTCATTTTCCTGAAGGTCTCTGCGGTTTGTTGCTTCCAATCCCTACAGCACAATGCCGTTATCGAGTCATGTTGGTACTTCGTCTCACAAAGTGTTTCATCTTGTCAGACAGCTTGCAACATGAGAGATTATTTGCCAAAACTGCCCGCATAAGCAGGGATATGAGGTGATTTCTGTCAAATAGCCGATTTGATTCAAAAAAAGCCTGCTTTTTAAGGGCTTTCATTTCGGTTTCTACAAAGTAATCCCTCTTTTCAAATCTGTAGAAATTCCCTACAAATCGTGTTGATACTCAACCAATTCCTCAAGGATGCCAGTGCATTTTCGGTTGAGTGTCACTGAGACACGATATCAAGCCACGAGAATTTTGCAGCCTTACTTTTCTGTTTTGCACCTGCCAACGGACAGACCGGTTTTCTCGACAATGAAGAATTCTCATTATCTGGAACAACTCGACAAGGGGGTCGAAAAAGCGCGCAATCAATCCGTCGTGATCTGCGGACTCGTTCGAGATCTGGAAGAGATTTTGCCGCTGACTTTGTGGCGTATGGAAAAGATGGGAGAGATGTTTGGTGATTACCAAATTGTCATTTACGAAAATGATTCTAAGGATCATTCGTTAAAAATCCTGCAAGACCACACTGCCCGGAATCCTAGAATTCATCTCCTTTCTGATTGCTTGGGAGATCCTGTGAACCCGCCGATTCGCTGCTTGAATCGAGTGGAACGAATGGCGACCTATCGTAATCAATATCGAGAGTACGTGAGCGATCATTTTTCACACTATGATCTTGTTATTGTTGTCGATATGGATCTTCCTGGTGGATGGGATTTGAATGGCATTTCTCATTCACTGGCTCACAATGACTGGGACTTTATCGGCTCTTATGGCCTCATCCGAAAAAACTATCTGAATCGACAAAAAAGTTTACAATACGATGCTTGGGCTTATCGAGAGTTCGGGAACTATAATGCGTTAACGACCAAGCAAGTGAACTATCTTCATTGGCCTGAAAACGCAGGATTGATACCCGTCTATTCCTGCTTTGGTGGAATGGGAATCTATCGCATGGAGGCACTTGTTGAATGCGAATACCGGGGAGGAGATTGCGAACACGTTTCGTTGCATCGACAAATGCGAAAAAAAGGGATGGATCGATTATTTCTCAATCCACGCCAAGTCACCGATTATGGAGTGCGTGACTCTCGGGCGTGTCGTTGGTTGCGAACTCTCGGTCTCTTCAAGCCGATTGACGCTTCTCTACCAGAACCATTTTTTGAAACGATTTCTCTTCCCATCACGGGATCGTTCATGAGAGAGCCTTCCCAAAATCCATTGGATGCCTTGGTGGATGTGAAAAAATCCAAGCAGATGCGAGCTGCATAATTTCGTATCGCAATCGAGCCCCGCATGAAGGGTGCTTTCTGAAGCTCGGTTTGTCGCTGTGTGTCGCTGGCATGGAAGGCTTATACGACTTATAGTCGAACGATACCGTTTTCTCTCAGTCAAGATATCTCCGCATGCCAGAAACCAACTTCGATTTTGATCAACTCCCCGAACGCAGAGGAACCGGAGCCATCAAGTGGGATCGCTTCCCGGATTACACACCCTTTTGGGTGGCCGACATGGACTTTGCGTCACCCGACTGTGTGATCGACGCAATGCGTCGTCGTGTTGATCATGGTGTGTTTGGTTACGCACATGCTCACGATGGATTGATCGAATCGGTGTTGGGTTATCTGCAAGACACGCATCATGTTCAGGTTGATGAGAAAGAGTTAGTTCATCTGCCCGGTATGGTGTTGGCGCTCTCTCTTGCCTGTCGCGCTCTATGCGAACCCGGCGATCAAGTGATGATCAATTCGCCTGTTTATTATCCGTTTTTCAAAGTTGCCGGTGATGCCGGAGCGGAGTTGATCGATGTCCCTTTCACTCGTGATGAAACAACGTGGAGATTCGATTGGGACGCAATGGAATCAGCCGTCACTCCACGGACTCGAATTCTGATTCTCTGCAATCCTCAAAATCCGCTCGGTCGAGTTTTTACAGAAGATGAGATCCACAAACTCGCTGAGTTTTGTGAGCGGCACGATTTAGTATTACTTTCGGACGAAATTCATTGTGATTTGATTCTTGATCCTGAGCAATCACATTACAGTGCCTTGCGACTTCCAGAATCATTTCAAAGCCGTTTGATGACTTTGATGGCCCCCAGCAAGACCTATAACATTGCCGGGCTCGGTTATTCGTTTGCTGTCATCAAAGATGCTGAGCTACGAAAAAAATTCAATGATGCACGCGGCTGTACAGTTTCCGAAGTCAACGCACTTTCGATGTATGCTGCGGAAGCCGCCTACAAATCGGGTGAACCGTGGCGTCGTGATTTGATCGATTACCTCAGCGGGAATCGAGACTTGCTGGCGGATTTTATTGATCAGGAGATGCCAGTCTTAAAAGTTCAGGAGCATGCCGCCACTTATCTGTATTGGATTGATTGTTCGGCACTCGAAGTTTCTCACCTGGTCCAGTTTTTTGCGAAAGAAGCGGGAGTATTTTTGACTGATGGCACTCCGTTCGGTAGCAGTCAGCACGTGCGATTCAATTTTGGTTGTCCGCGTGAGCACATGCTCAAAGGACTGCAAGCCATGAAAGAAGCGATTGAGAACAAGCTTGCCGCCACCAAACAGATGTAAAAGATGGACCGCTCAAGACGCCTGAACATCCTGTGTCCATCACTTCGACACTGAGAGTCTGCAAAAAAATCCAGAACTTTGTTGCAGCTCAATGCCAGTCGTGCATCATGGATTGATTGTGATTCTGTTTTTTCATTCTGTGCTTACTAATCAGGGTTCCCGCATGAATTCCACTTCAAAAGTTGGCCGTCGTTCTTTTCTTAAAATGACCGCGTTTAGTCTGGGTTGCGGTTCCTTAACGAATGCTTTTCAGCAACTTTCTGCGGAGTCTAAATTCGACTCTCAAGCACTCTCCTACGGCCCTCTTTCTCCCGTCGAGGATCAGGCCACCGGTTTACCGTTACTCGAACTTCCCGAAGGGTTTCGATATTCCACATTTTGCTGGTCGAGAGACGAGATGAGCGACGGAACAATCACGCCGGGCGCACATGATGGAATGGGTGTGATTCAAGACGATAGTGGCATCTTGACATTATGTCGTAATCATGAGCTTTCAGGATCAACCGCCGCATTCGGCCCCTCTGCCATTCAGTATGATGAAACGGTGGGTGGTGGATGCTCGATGCTTCAATTCGATGCCGGTCAAGGTGTCTGGTTAGATGCGCGACCTGCACTATCGGGAACGGTTCGCAATTGCGCGGGTGGGCCAACACCCTGGAACAGTTGGCTCTCTTGTGAAGAGACGGTTGACGGGCCGGTTGACGAAAACAAATCCGACGAAATGACACATGGTTGGATTTTCGAAGTCCCCGCAGAAGGTGTGACAAACGCATTACCACTTAAAGACATGGGCCGATTCGTCCATGAAGCGATTGCCGTCGATCCAGATACGGGCATTGTTTATGAAACGGAAGATCGCGGGACCGCGGGATTGTATCGATTTCTGCCACGTACCCCTGGCAAACTTGCAGAAGGTGGGCAGTTGCAAATGCTACAGGTCAAAGGCCAAATGGACCTGCGCAAAAGTGATTCCGTCGGGATCAAATACGATTGCCAATGGGTGACGATTGATGATCCATGTCGGGCACACGCCGATACCGAGAAACAAGATCAACTTGGTTGTTACTCGCAAGGAAAAGCAAAAGGCGCAACGACATTCGCAAGATTAGAAGGTTGCTGGTATGGAAACGGCTTAATCTATTTTGATTCCACCAGCGGTGGACCAAAGAGTGCCGGTCAAATTTGGCAATACGATCCCAAAGAAGAACAGTTAATGTTGTTGTTTGCTTCGCCTTCCAACAAAGTTCTCGACCAACCAGATAACTTGGCTGTCAGCCCACGAGGAGGAATCGTGTTATGTGAGGATGGTCGAGAAAAGCCACAGCGTCTTCATGGTCTCACGCCCGATGGTAAACTCTTCACATTCGCGCGAAACAATGTGCGGTTGCAAGGCGAACGAAATGGTTTCAAAGGAGATTTCCGCGGCTCGGAATGGGCCGGTTCGACATTCAGCCCAGACGGAAAATGGCTCTTCGTGAATCTGCAAACGCCCGGCATCACATTTGCGATTACCGGTCCGTGGGGGAGCGGCCTGTTGTAGATCTGATTATTCGATGTCCGCTCACCAACACTCAGAGAACTTTGGTCGAAAATACCACCATGAATCATACGCAGCGCTTGCTCAGCCGGAATTTCGTGACGGGTTTCGTTCTTCTTTGGCTAAGTCTGTCGGTTAGCTTGGCAAAAGAGAGGCCGAATGTACTCTTCATCGTGGCCGATGACCTGAATTGTGCCATCGGTCCCTACGGCGACACAGTGGCTCAGACTCCAAATCTGGACCGATTGGCCGCGCGAGGCATCACGTTTGAACGAGCTTACTGTCAGCAGGCGGTTTGTAATCCTTCGCGTTCATCATTTTTGACCGGCCTTCGGATCGATACTGTCGGCGTTGATGACCTGCGCAAATATTTTCGCGAGACCGCCAAAAATGGCCAATCACTGGTGACTCTGCCCGAGCACTTTAAAAATCATGGCTACTTCTGCCAGAACATTGGCAAGATGTTTCACAATATGGGTGAGACCCAAGACCGACGTTCCTGGTCGATTGACGAAGTGTTATTCAAAGGGACACATGCAGCCGATACGGTCTACGGCAATCAATTAAAGTTTGGCGAAAAATCTCCTTACAAAGCACCCGTCACTGAAGCCCACGAGGTTTCTGATGTCGTTTATCGGGATGGACAAATTGCCAATTTGGCTGCGACCATGTTGCGTGATTACGCGGGTAGCGAACAACCGTTTTTTCTGGCGGTCGGTTTTTGGCGTCCACATCTTCCGTTTGTCGCCCCGAAAAAATATTGGGACCAGTACGACCCAAGTTTGATTCCGCTGCCAAATCCATCAACAGCACCTCAAAATGTTCCCGAGATTGCCCTGCACTCCTCTCGTGAAATTAAAGGCTACGGGCTGACACCCAAAGATCGACCCTTTACAGAACAAGAAATTCGTCATTATCGACACGGCTACTATGCGTCGATTAGTTTTATGGACGCCCAGATTGGTGAAATTCTGGAGGCCTTGAAACAGAGCGGACAAGCGGAAAACACCATCGTGGCATTCACTTCAGATCATGGTTTCCATATTGGCGAACAAACATTGTGGGGAAAAACATCCAACTTTGAACTCGATGCGCGTGTCCCGCTCATCATTGCCGATCCGCGACAGGAAACACATCACGGGCAATCAACGAAGGCACTCGCAGAATTGATCGATCTCTACCCCACGTTGGCTGAACTCGCCGGAATTGATCAAAACCTCTCTCCACGATTAGAAGGAATCAGTTTGGCGAAGGTTGTGACTAATCCTTCGTTGTCGGTCAAAGACTTTGCGCTCACACAGCATCAGCAACCGTTTTACGGTTCTGAGAAAAACTGGCAAGCGATGGGGTATTCGTTAAGAACGGATCGTTGGCGATACACGGAATGGCGGTCATTGAAAGATCAACAGGTGATGGTCCGTGAATTGTACGATCACAACAATGATCCACTGGAGACACGCAATGTGGCCCACGAAGTCGCCAACACTGAAGTCATTTTTCAATTGGCGGATCAACTTCAGGAAGTGATCAACAAGTAAAAATGAGTTTTCCTATGTGATCTGAATTAAGGTGTCGATAAAATTCGGAGCCCTCATGACTCATTCTCTTTCGCATCGCGCGCATCGAGATTTTTGAACAGGCGATAGATGTCCCTGGCTCCGAACGGCACGATCACAATCGCCAAGATCAGATAACTTCCCAATCCCAGAAGCAACACTGTTTGCCAGAATGCGATCCAACTTTGTTCGCTCATGATGCCGGCTCCTTCTCAGGAATTGAAGTTGAATCGGGGAATATCAACGATCCCGCGACAAACAACATAATACACAATCCATAGACGGCCAACGCGACCGATTCGGCAGAGATCATTGCGGCGATCGACTCACCAACAATGCTCTGCAAAGATTCCACAAACAGGCCGGCAATGGCAAACAGACCTCCGCACATTCCCCAGATCGCTCCGGTACTTGAGGCACGTTTCCAGTACATGCCGCCAATCAGCGCCGTTGCCGATCCGCTTACATAAACCGTGCCGGTTACCCCCATGTACGTCCAAACGCTTTCTGGCAGTTCGTACCAAATCCCCCAGATCAGCAGGAACACTCCGATCAGGATCACCGTCACTCGTGTGTAGCGGATGCTGTCGCGATCAGACAGTTTTTCAACACCTTTGATGGGGGCAATAATGTCTTGCGATGTGATTGAGGCCCACGCGAGCAGATAACTGTCGTGGGTGGACATGAACGCCGCCATCAAACCGGCTACCAGAAGCCCCAGCAAGCCGGAAGGAACGATCTTGCCGATCAATAATGGCATCGCCTGTGAGGAATGGCCGACCGCGACCGTATTTCCATCGAGTCCAAAATAACGGCTCAATTCGGGATGCTGTTGCATGTAGACAAATGCGGTAATTCCCCATAAGGCGGGAATCGCGAAGCGAGCAAAAAAGCCGGGAGCGCCCAGAAAGAAGGTTTGTCGCGTGGTTCGCTCATCCTTTGTTGTTAATGCTCGAGTCACTTCGGGAGCCCAACAAAGCGACGCTGCGAAGGTCAGGCAGACCATCCAGATGACGTACGTCCAACCAAATGAATCGGGATGAACAGGATTAAATGCCGCCTCCCCCCCGTTCAGTGCTCCACGTGGACACGATGTTGCTCCAGCCGAGTCCCGGAGACTCTAAGCACATCAAAATTCCCAGGCCAAGACCCAAACTAAGTATTACAAACTGCACATAGTCAGTGACCAAGACGGCGACCATTCCACCGAGAACCGTATAGGCCAACACCATCACGATCAACAGGCTAGTGATCAGGTTCACAATGGTCTCGGCCGATTCTCCCGAATCGACCAAGCCGGTGGCATAGGCGATGAACGTGGCTCCCATTTTGGGGAAGAGGCCCATGTTGAGAACCCCCGCCAGCACGCAGATCGAGCCAGCCAAGACTCTCACTCTGCGATCGAATCGAATTTCAAAGTACTCAGGGATCGTTGTTAGGCTTAATTCACCTAACCTACTGATGACAAAACCGGACGCGCCTAATCCCATCGTGACAAGCATCGCAACGAGCGGCACAAACAGGTAAGCGAAGCCTCGATTGAAACCGTCCATTGAGGCATACATCAAAGTGACGAGTCCGAGACCGGTTCCGATAAAGCTCGCGATGCTGAGAGCCGTCCCCGCCTGTCGTCCGCCCACCAGATAATCACTCGCACTGTGGACATGACGATTGACGTAGACACCGAACGTCGCTGTCCCCAGAAGGTAGCAGACCACGATTAACCAGTCCCAACCGGTAAAATTTGTTTCAAGCATGCGTGACTCAAGGTGTAAGTGTCATCAGCATCGCGAGCGATGACTCGATTGAAACACCGCACGCCGTGGAGTGCCAGCAGAAACTGAAGAATCCAGTGGAGAGATTCGATATTACAAATAAGAAGCTAACTCGGGTTCTCAAAATTGTGATCTGTCCTCACTAATCCCGCTTCATGTCGCCATGATAGAGTTCGATAAACTTCAGATCGTGAAACGTGCTTGTGTTGAGAAATGATTTGATCATAGAGTTTGTTTGGAGTGATGGGGCATTGTGCCTGAAATGCGAACTCGGCAACTAATCGACGTTCGCGCGTCAGTCGCCGATTTTGTTCGGAAAGTGCTCTCTCAAATTGTTGGATGCGAGAGTGTGTCATGAGCTTCCAGAATATGAGTGCGATACCTCACTTCACCGCGTGTACCAGCATCATGTCGTGGCCTTGTGCCGACCATTTGGTCGAGCCAATCAACACAATGCGGCTTCCCGATTGCAATAACTGGTTGGCTTTGCCCCATTCGACCACAAAGTTCAGTAATTGTTCGGGGGATTCTTCGACAACATGGGTCATCAAAGGGGCCACTCCCCAATAGAGGCACATACGTCGCGAAGTATCAACTTGATCGGTGAGTGCTAACAGCGTCACGGGACTGCGTTGTTTGGAGATTGCCATTGCGGTTTTCCCGCTATGAGTCGCGACGACCATCAAATCGGCGTTCAAATGTTCGGCGGCTGTTGATGCCGCCAATGTCACACCTTCGGTCACAAGTCGTGCGCGGGTCCGTTCTTCACTGAGGGTATCCCCAAACTTCTGCATGGTGACATGTCGTTCGACTTCCCGCGCAATTCGACTCATCGTGGAAACGGCTTCGACCGGATATTTGCCGATGGCTGACTCCCCGGAAAGCATGATGGCATCAGTTCCATCAAGAATCGCATTGGCAACATCGCTCGCTTCGGCTCGCGTCGGCCGTTCGTTCTGCTGCATGCTGTCGAGCATCTGTGTTGCGGTGATCACGGGAATGCGATGTTGATTACACAGCTTGATGATCTGCTTCTGTAAAGTTGGGACTTTGACAATGTCGGCCTCGACTCCGAGATCACCGCGCGCCACCATAACGGCATCGGTGTGATCGAGGATTTCTTCCAAGGCATCGACGGCTTCCAACTTTTCAATTTTCGCGACAACCTGTGGTTTATGATGGGTGTCTGCGGCCTTGATACGGTCCTTTAACTGTTTAACGTCATCGGCCGTGCGTACAAAGCTGAGTCCTAGAAAATCCAGTTCCTGTTTAAGTGCCCATTCCAGGTCTTCGAGATCTTTGTCGGTCAGGCTGGGTGTCGAAAGTTTGACGCCGGGAAGATTGATCCCTTGACGAGATCGTAACGGTCCCCCTTCTGCCACACGGGAAACCACTTGTCGAGCACTCTCTGATTTTTCGGTGACCACCATTCGCACCGTACCATCGGCCAGCAAGACAGAATCGCCGACTGAAAGATCGTCGATCAGACGATCATAAGTCGATGTCAGTTCTTGCGGACCAGCTTCCGCCTTTTCAACAAAGGTGAATACTTCTCCTTCGCGACAGTAAATCTCATCATCAGCCAGTTCACCCAACCTGATTTTTGGACCGGAAAGATCACCCAGAAGGGCCAATGGTTGCTGTAATTCTTCACTGATATTACGAATGCGAGCGACGACTGTTGCCAACCATTCGTGAGATCCGTGCGCAAAGTTGAGTCGAAAAATATCGACGCCCGCTTCGACCAGAGAGCGCAGCATGTCGAGTGATTCCACCGCCGGCCCGACAGTTGCGATAATCTTGGTCTTCACTCCATGACGCTCACGATAGGGGCGATCTTGCGATCCCATTCACTTCTCCTCAACAGAATTTCAGCGACTTTTGGGGAAATACTTTTCGTTGGCCGATTCAATCGGCTCTCCCGACTTGGCAACCTCCAGAGTGAGCGTTCCTCCGGTGGTCGCGGGTGGCTTGCACATCTTGTCGTTACAGGCCTGATATTTCACATCCATGCGGACCTTCACCGATTTGCCCGCCAAACTTTTGGGGATGGCAATTTGCCCATAAACGACGACCTGCCCTTCGTAAACCATGAGAGGATCGTCAAACCCTTCCAGTTCAAAGGTCTTTCCTTTGGGATATTTGGCCGCTTTCAGAGTGATGCCATCATCCGATTCAATTTTGAATTCGGTCGGAATAAAAAAGTCAGGCTGAGCAGGATTCGTATTGATGTGCCAACCTTTTTCAACATTGATCACAATGGCGACGAGTGCTGTTTGGCCGGGAGGTAATTTTTTCACGTTTAAATAAGGCTTAAATGTGATGACATGCTTCTTTCCCTGAAACGCGACAGGCATTAGGGCATGTCCTGTTGTCAGCACTTTTTGATCAATCGCTCCAGAGGTATTTGTCTCTTCTTTCAAAAAATACTTGGACATCGCCAAGCTCAAAATGCTCAAGCTGCGCGGGCTACGGTCATAGATCGGTGCGAAAACTTTCAACGTTTCTTCGGCACGCTGGCGATATTTGGGTTCACCCGTCAAACGCGATAGTTCTAAAAGATTGATTGCCGAAACGCTATTGCCAGATGGGATCACCGCATCGTACGCAGATTTTGATTTGGCGATCAATTTTTCGTGATCGTGAGACGTAAAGAAAAACGCTTTAGAAGTCTCGTCCCAAAACCGATCAAGCTGTCGGTCGTTCCAGGTTCGAGCGGATGCCAGCCATTGATCGTCATTGGTCGAATGATAAAGCTCCAGCAGTGCTGATACATAAAAGGCATAATCGTCGAGATAAGCATTCAGCTTGGCTTTTCCCTCGCGTGCTGTTCGTAGCAGATGCCCTTCCTCGTCAACCATATTCTGCTGAATGAATTCAGCCGCTTTCACTGCGGCCGCCGTATATCGAGGTTCGTTCAATACCCGACCCGCTTCGGCAAACGCTTCGATCATCAATGCGTTCCAGCTTACCAGAACTTTGTCATCGAGCAGTGGTTGTTCGCGCTTGTTGCGAATGGCCAGAAGCCGCTGCTTCCATGTCTCCAGATTATTACGCAGATCTGATTCTGTCTGTCCCAATTGCTCGGCACTTTCCTTGATCGATTGTGACAAGTGAAGCACATAGCCATGCTCAAACGGATTTGGATTGTTCAGACCATAAACGGCAAAAAACTGTTCCGCTGAATCTTTTCCAAGTGCTTCAGCGATCTCTACTTTTGACCAGACATAATGTTTGCCCTCGACCGAATCGGTCTCGGCATCGATGGCCGAGTAAAAACCTCCGGTTTTGTCGGTCATTTTTGTGAGTACAAATTCCAGCGTTTCGACCGCCGCATCTTTGTAAAGTCGATCTTTGGTTAGCTCCCAGGCGGAGAGATACATGGGGACCAATTGTGCTTGGTCATACAGCATCTTCTCAAAGTGAGGGACCAGCCATTCGCGGTCGGTGCTGTAGCGATGAAAGCCACCTTCTAAATGATCTCGGATTCCACCTTGCGCAATCTCGGTCAAGGTTTTGAGAACCATTTGTTGGGCTTCGTCGTCTTGATCCACACTCGCGGCATGCATCAATAACGACAACTTCGATGGTGTGGGGAACTTCGGTCCATCGGGACGTGCCGCATCGAAATCGATTCCACCATACTCAGGATCATAACTCTCTTTAAGAGCCTGGATGCTGCGGTCAATGTTTGATTCTTTCAGTGTGACGGTGCCCAGATCGAGCATCGGTGTCATCTGCCGCTTGACGACGTTCGTTACGACATTGGCGTTATCACGAATCGATTTTTCATTGGCCTGCCACAATCCCGAGACTCTTTGCATGACCGTCGGAAACCCTGTTCGACCATCTTCGGTATCAGCGGGTGGAAAGTAAGTTCCGCCCGCGAAGGGTTTTCCGTCGGGTGTTAAAAAGATCGAGAGTGGCCAGCCCCCACCGCCGGGAGATCCGATCAATTGGTTGTAGACAATCAGAGAGGTCATGTAGATGTCGTCGACATCGGGACGCTCTTCGCGATCCACTTTAATGTTGATGAACTGTTCGTTCATCGCGGCGGCAATCTCTTTGTTTTCAAAGACCAACCGTTCCATCACGTGACACCAATAGCAACTGCTATAGCCTATCGAAAGAAAGATCGGCTTATTCTCTTTCTTGGCGGCTTCAAATGCCTCTGGCCCCCAGGGATACCAGTTCACGGGGTTATGAGCATGCAGAAGCAGGTAAGGGCTCGATTCATCCGCCAAACGATTGGAGACGATTTTGGGCGAAGGATCTTCGGCCAGACAGACAGCCGTCAGCAGACTGAAAACCGAACTGAGAATCACCAAGGGAAGGCGATATTTTGCACAAGCATTGATCAACATAAAAAGACTCCTTCATCAGGACGATTCACCGATCATTCGGTTCTTCCTGGATAATACCGGATGTGTCCCGTCCCGGTCTGTGATGCGTCTTACAGTCTTCTACAACAGTGTTCTCAATTAACGCCTTGGATGATGATTTGGTTTTAATCGGGAACTGCCGTTTGTTGCAGGATTTGTTCTAAAATTGTGACCGCTCGTTGTCGTTGACTTTCGCGAAGGACGGAACGGCATTGGACACGGTGAGCGAGAACTTCTGTCGAAAGTTTTTTGACATCGTCGGGAATCACGTAGTCACGCCCGGCGACCATCGCTCGACTTTGCAGCGCCCGATAAAAGGTTAAAGCACCACGAGTACTGACTCCCACTTCCAAATCAGGGTGCTCGCGAGTTGCCGTCACAATGTCTAACAGATAGTCGTTGATGGAATCCTCGACTTTGATGTTTCGCACGTCTTTTTGAATGGAAATCAATTCTTCTCCCGTCATCACCGGTTCGAGAGTATCGACGGGTTCGCCGGCTCGATGTTGATTGAGCGCTTGTTTCTCGAATTCCCGGTCGGGATAGCCAACTTCGATTCTCAGCATGAATCGGTCGAGTTGATTTTCCGGTAACGGATAAGTTCCCTCAAACTCAAACGGGTTTTGTGTCGCGAGAACAAAGAATGGAGGAGCAAGTTGATGGGTCGTCCCTTCAATCGAGACTTGTCCCTCGTTCATTGCTTCCAACAAAGCACTCTGGGTTCTGGGTGTTGTCCGGTTAATTTCATCGGCTAACAGAATGTTGGTAAAGACGGGGCCTTCTCGAAACTCAAACTCTCCCTTATTAGGGAGGAAAATACTCGCTCCTAAAATGTCGCTGGGAAGCATGTCGGGAGTGAATTGGAGGCGTGTAAAATCACAGGAGAGAGATTTGGCGATGGCTTTTGCGAGCGATGTTTTGCCCACGCCGGGCGCATCTTCTACCAACAAATGACCACCACCGAACAACGCAACAAGTGAACTTCGGATGGCTTCGGGCTTACCCAACAGCACTTTTCCGATGTTTTCATGCAGTTCCTGAATTTTGGCAAAATGCTGATTAGCCACTCTGATAATCCCTTAATGATGATTTTCAAGGCGAACGTGGTTTGAAGAAATCCCGATGAAGCTGCTTGGATTCAGTGACTAAAGCATGCACCAAGCATACCGGAATTGTAAGCCTCTCTTCTACTTAGGGCACCGGAATTCATCAAATTGATGTCGTTTCATTTGATCCTGTCGTCAAATCAACTAACCCGAAAGGGGTCGCTCTCGTCACAATCAGCAATCTTTCGCTAAATCACCAAGACAAGCCAAGGCTGTGCAAATTCTACTAACACGTTCCGTCTCTTTGACTTCGCCTCAATTGTCGGTCTTCAATATTCCGATGAAGTAATTGTGTCATAAGGCTTTACGCCAATTGTAATCATCGTGGAACTAAGCTCTCTGCAGAGACTGTATGAGTCAAGTCGTGAAGACATGGATGTCTGAGAGGGATCGGAAGCCATTGATAATGGTCTCCGCTGGCTCGAAGTACGCACGATGCTTGTTGGTCAGTGTGGTGCTGGGAAGTTTATCGTTATTCCCATTCTCTGCGACTGGTGAGTGGCGAACGACTCAGTCGCCCTCTGAAATGATGACGACCATCGATCATCCCGAAGTCTTATTTTCAAGTACGACCGAGACAGTTGATTCTCAATTCCAACCGATCACGACTCATCGTGAATCGGCTTCGGCATCGCAAGTTTCTGAACTCGACAGAGTGATGCCGGTTTCGAGCAACCTCATCTCAGAGTGTGAACAACCTTGTTCTGTGACTTCTGATTGTGGTGTCATCGAACGCCCTGTTTGTTCACAGTGCTGTCAATGTAATCAACTATCATTGAGTCGTTTTGATGAGTGTCTCACGCCTTGGGAGTTCCTTGCGAATGATTCCGTCACGTTGTTCCATAACCTCGATGACGATTTTACGAATTTCTGGCAACCAGACAACATTCTTTTCACCAGTGCCGGCCTTGGTCTGGCTTTGGGAATGCGTGGTTCTGTCGATGGTGACGTCCGTGAATACACTCGCGAGCATCCAAAGCGCTGGGGGAAATTCAGCGAAACTCTGGGTGTCATGGGTAATGCTGAGGTTCAAGTTGCGGGAATCGGGTTATTGTATGGCTATGCTTGGCACTCACGTGATTCGGAGTTGATGGACTTTATCCGATTGCTTATTCGCTCTTACGCTTTAACCGGCTTGAGTACCTTGGCGATTAAAGCGGCTACAAATACAGATCGTCCCAGTGATAGCTGGAACGATGGCGAATATGGATTCCCCTCAGCACACGTCTCGCTCTCATTCGCCATCGCCGCCACTGTCGAAGAATATTATGGTCCGCGTGCAGGAATTCCTGCTTACCTGACGGCTTCCTTGATCGGTTGGAGCCGTATTGATGAGCGCGATCATGATCTTTCCGACGTCGTGTTTGGTGCAGTGTTAGGATACGCGATTGCCAAATCAGTCGCTGGAAAAGAACTGCGGAACGATTCCCGCATTCGAATGTTTCCCTGGACCGATCCTGTTGCGAATACCTATGGAACAATGTTCGAATTCGATTTCTGAGTCTCGCAAATCCCATTTTTGTTGAAAAAGGCCTGTCAGCATGGATGCTCGACTTCCCGGACTGAAAAAGAAATTCCAAACCATTTACGCCGACCCTCCGTGGCAGTTTCAAAACCGCACAGGGAAAGTGGCTCCCGAGCACCGTCGCTTGAAACGCTATGAGACAATGTCACTCGATGATATCTGCGACATGCCAGTTGCCGCTCACACGGAAGAAAACGCCCATCTTTATATGTGGGTACCGAATGCGTTACTTCCAGATGGTCTGCGAGTCCTGGATGCTTGGGGATTCAAATACAAATCGAATTTGATCTGGTACAAAATCCGCAAAGATGGTGGCCCGGATGGACGCGGCGTGGGATTCTATTTCCGCAACGTGACTGAAGTTTTACTGTTTGGTCTCAAAGGACGCCTGCGAACTTTGCAACCGGGACGATCTCAGGTCAATCTTCTTTCGAGTCGCAAACGGGAACACTCGCGCAAGCCGGATGAGTTCTACAATTTGATCGAAGATTGTAGTCCGGGGCCTTATCTGGAACTGTTCGCTCGCGAAAAACGCCCCGGTTGGACACAATGGGGCGACCAAATTGATACCTATCACGAGACAAAACGGGTCGCTCCCGGCTATCGTGGAGGAGATGTTGAAGCCGCCTGAATCCGAGTTTCGGGAAGGGGCGTTTCGACGTGGAACCAGTTCACTCCCCCATTCCCATCGCAACTCATCATGCGCGGACTCTTCATCACAGGCACTGATACCGATGTCGGCAAGACCTATGTCACGTCTGCCATCGCACGCCAACTTTGTGCCGAGGGAAAATCGGTCGGGGTCTATAAACCCGCATGTTCGGGAGCAGAAGTTGACGAACACGGAAATTCCTCCTGGCATGACGTGGAAGCTCACTATCAGGCTCTCGGAGGATTCTTTGAGCGAGAGAACATCTGTCCGCAATGCTTTACTCTTCCGGCTGCTCCACCAGTGGCCGCCCGATTAGAGAACCGGGAAGTGAGTTCATCGCTTCTCAAATCTGCTCACGACTGGTGGCAGGACCATGTTGATTTATTGCTGGTCGAAGGAGTGGGAGGCTGGCTTTGCCCCTTAACGAAAACGTCTTTGGTGGCTGACTTTGCGCAAGATTGCGGCTGGCCCGTGGTGATTGTCGCTCCGCGCGGATTGGGAGCCTTGAATCATACTTTATTGACTGTTGAAGCTGTTCGTTCTCGGCATTTACCGCTCGCAGGGATCATTTTGAACGAGCATTGCGCACCATCGGGATCGATTGCTGAACAAACAAATCCAGCAGAACTCGCCAGATTGACCGATGTTCCGATTTTGTCATTGGTGGAATTTGATGCATCAAAGATGTTGCGACAGCCCGGCTCTCAGGACACAATTGATTGGGAACAGATCGCTTCTCAAGGGGAGTGATCAGACTGGTTCTTTATCTTACGCTTATTTGAAACCTGTTCGCATACGGGCAGTGTGATCCCCGGAGTATGCTATGTCTTATGAAGTCGAGTGCGGAGAGTGCAGCGAACAGATTCTGATTGAGGATCTGGGTGTCGAAGTTGCCTGCCCACATTGCGAGACGGTCTTGATTCTGAATGCCGAGGATGTTGCAGAACTCGTAGAAGAAGAAGTTCAGGAAGATGTCACGCAGTCGGAAACATCTGAAACCACAGACGAGCAACAAGCCTTTGACTTCAATTTCACAGACAGTGCCAACGTCGAGCAAACGGAGAATGGCAGTGATAGTGGAGTTGCCTCCGCAATTTTGACGAAAGAAGAAGCTGAAACCGCTGACGAAGAAGCATCGGCAGAAAATACCGTGCAAGCCATCGAGCCTCCCAATTTTGATTTTCTCAATCAGGGCGCGCCTGAGTCTGCATCAACGGATGAAACCGCAGCGACGGAAGAAGAAGCTCCGAACTTCAATTTTACGGATCCTGTTGTCAGCGAGACAACCACCACTGAAGAGACAAAGGCAGGAGAAGCCCCCACGCAAGAATCTGCATCAGCGGAAGAAGAAGCTCCGAGCTTTAATTTTGCGGATCCCGTCGCCAGTGAGACAGCCGCTCCCGAAGAATCAAAGACAGAAGAAGCACCCTCAGAAGAAGTTGATCCCACCGACGAGACTCCAGCAACTGAAGTGGCTGATGCTCCTGGGTTTTCTCTGGATACATCAGAGGCATCAGACGATCAGGAAGCGGAGGTTGATGAAACCGTTGAAGCCACTGATTCGGAAACCGATCAAGAAGTGGCTGCCGTTGAGGAAGAGGTTGAGGAAGAAACGAACGAAGAATCGACGACAGAGCCCGTTGGAGAAAAGCCAATCAGTGATACGGGTGGGTATTCGCGACGATCCCGAGGACCCTCCCCCAAAGTGTTTCAAATTCTGGTCAGTTACTCGATTTTGATCACGATTGCGTTTCTGTACCTGTTTTTCAGTTTCTTTCAGGCCAAGCCCCATCAACTGGAAAGCTTGCCCGATATTGCTCCGGCGGAAGAAGGAGAGTTTCGCTTGATTCGTGAGAATGCGAGTCTTGCACCGGGACACACCCTGCAAATCGGAGAAACTCAGCGATTCGGTAATATCGAGGTGACACCTTTGGGAGTCGTTCGAGGTTCTTTAGAATTTGAGCATTTTCAGGGGGCATTAGGTAATGACGTTCCTCCGACACGCCCTGTCTACAAGTTGAAATTGAAGATCAAGAACGTCTCTGATGATCAAGTTTTTGCTCCACTCGACACAGACCTTCTTGCGCTACGCGAACACGATCCCAAAGATTATGATCGAGTTTATGCCAACAGTTGGGTCTGTAAAGCGAGCAATCTCGGGAACCGGGAAAATCGGGTTCTGATGTACAATCATCCGCCAACCAGCGAATTTGACATCAAGGGTTTTATTGCTCGGCCTCTCACCCCGGGTGAAGAAGTGGAAACCTTTCTTCCAACAGTCGAAGAAGGATTGGGGGTTCTCGAAGGGAACCTTGTCTGGCGGTTTCTCATTCGTAAAGGATTCCATCCTTCGACTATGAATGGAGTTACGACATTGGTTGAAGTGAGTTTTTCCTCTGACAGCATCTCAAAAGAGGCGACCTGATCCTTAAAGCGATCAAGATCTTAGAGACAGAACAATGCGGTCAGGGAAAGTCTTTGCTTACGAAGGGCCTCTCGCTTGCATTACCGACATGACACGTTTATCCTTTTCGATTCGTTTATAGACTAAAACCACTTATTTGACGTTAAAAGAGGTTCCTCAATGGGTCGGTATACCGGACCAAAAGGACGCATCAATCGCCGTATTGGTGCGATCGTTTTTGAAAATGCTGGTGCTGTGAAAGCACTCGAAAATCGCGACTCTCCTCCAGGGCAACATACCCGACGCCGGAAGTTATCTGTCTACGGGACCGCATTGGTCGAGAAACAGAAAATCAAATTCTATTACGGATTGCGACAAAAAGTGCTTCGTAAGTACTTTGATAAAGCCCGCCGTTTGAAGGGCAACACCGGTGAGCAATTGCTGATCCTATGCGAACGTCGGCTCGATAATGTCGTGCGTCGTGCGGGTTACTGCAAAACTCGTCCACAAGCTCGTCAGGGAATCGCACACGGTCATTTTCTCGTGAATGGCAAAAAGATGGATCGTGCATCCTATCTGGTGAAAGCAGGCGATTTGATCACCGTCAAAAATCGTCCCAATCTGATCAACTTATATAAAGAACTCAAAGAAGAAGTCTCCAGCGAACAGACTGGTTGGATTGATTTCGATGGCGCTTCGCTCGAAGCTCGGGTGCAAACATTGCCCAGCTACGAAGATGTCTCACTGCCAGTGGATGTCGGTCAAGTGGTGGCATTGATGTCTCGCTAAGTTCGAGAGAACAAGTTCAAGCAAACCAAAACGCCTTCCATTTTGTGGGAGGCGTTTTTTTGTAAATATCTTTGCTGGCTTCAGTCAGTTCCCGCTACAGTGTGTGACCACAACAAGTCTTGTCGTCAGCGGGAAAGCACATGTCTGCCAACGATCAATATCAAACCGTTTTACTGTTCGGCGCTCCAGGAGCTGGTAAAGGAACTCAGGGGAACATTCTGGGCCATATCCCCGGCTTCTTTCATCTGTCTTGCGGAGAAGTTTTTCGTTCTCTCGACATTCATTCTCCTGAAGGAAAGACTGTTTACGAAACGACGTCTCAAGGGAAATTTGTCCCGGATGAACTAACTATCAAAATTTGGAGAAAGTCTCTCGAAGGACAGGTTGCGCTGTCGAATTACAAACCGCACGAAGACATTCTCATTCTCGACGGGTTGCCGAGAACACTTGAGCAAGTCGAACTTGTGAAAGAGCATATCAATGTCCGTCGCATTCTTTATCTGGTCTGTGAAGATGAGGAGGCAATGATCCATCGTATCCGCAGGCGTGCCATTCGAGAAAATCGGGTCGACGATGCCAACGAATCAATCATCCGACAACGATACGAGGTATTCCACGAACAGACGGCACCCGTGCTGGATTCTTATCCGAGCGAATTGATATCCCAGATCAACGCGATGGGGTCTCCCTCAGAAGTATTGCAATCGGTGCTGAAAGAATTGGTCCCCGTCCAGAAAGCGCATTATCGGCAATTAGGACGAAAGTTTTAGGCAAGCTAACTTCAACTCCTCACTTCACTTTTCGTTTCACGTCGTCAATGCGTTGTTTGGCTTGGGAGGCGTAGGAAGTCTCAGGGAAGTCTCGTAGCAAATCTTCGTAAGAGGTGAGCGCTTTCTGCCATTGTTCGAGTGCTTCATCACACTGGCCGGCCTGATAGAGTGCCGGGGCTTGCCACTGCGGAAACTGATAGAGCAGGTAGACTTTCAAATAGGCTTCCAACGCCGGTTTGTATTTCTTTTGCAGCAGTAATGTTTCACCAATGAGGAACTGGCATTTTGCGGCTGTTTGTGTCTTTTCGCCAAACTCGTCTTTGGTGACATTCTCGAAGGCGACAATCGCGTCTGCAAATTGTGCTTTATTTTTATGGGCGCGGCCCATGATTTCCTGCATCTGATAACGGAACGGCTTGGTCTCTGCAACGCGATTCATTTCCTCGGCAAGTTGGAAGACGCGGTCGTATTTCTTTTGTCGAATCGCCACTTCAGCTTGCAAGACCCACAATCGTGGAAACCAGGATGCCTGTTTGATGTCGGGTTGGTTTCTTTTCCCGAACAGGGTTTCCAGAACTTTACCCGCTTCGGTCGGCTTATCCTGATTCAACAATGCCTCTGCACGATAAAAGTCAGCATCGTTGCGGAAATCATCGTCCGGGTAACGAGTTTGAAATTGTTCGCCGAGTTGATTCACGGACTCCCAATTTCCTGCCGTGATCTCGATGCGAATGAGATGCCCCAACGCCCTTTTCAAAAGAGAGGCATCCGTTTCAGTGTTCTGGGCCAATGTTTGCAATTGAACGCGGGCATTGGCAGAGTCTCCCGAGAGGATCGCAGATTCTGCCAGTGAGAGTCTCGCATTGGCTGCGTACATGCTGCTGGGGTTTTCTTTGAGGAGTCGTTGAAAGATCGTGTCTGAGCGTTCAAAGCGATTGGCGTTGGCGTTCATGACGGCCCATTCGCTTAACAACCGGTCGAGCGCGGGTACGTTGGGAAACCGTTCGATCACAAGTTGATAAGCAAGATCGGCTTCGGGAATTTTCTTCATTGCCTTGAGAGTTCGGGCGGACTCGAGCCCTCCGCGTCGGGCGTAGATGGCTGGTCCTGAGAGTGCCGTCATATCAACGGGTTCTGTCGGTGCAAACATCTCGAAGGTTTTGGCAAACTGTTTCTGTGCGCCTAAGGTTTTCTCACCTTTTCGCAATGATTCGGCCTGCATAAATGCGGCTTCCGGTGCCAATTCGTGGCGTGCAGTTTCCGTCACGATCGTTTCAAAGACGTCAGCAGCCTCCAGAAATTGCTTCTGTTGATAGAGACTCCAACCGAGTCCCGATAACGCAACGGCACGCCAAGTCTCTTTCGGCTCAAGAGTGGCGAGTTTTTCGTACTGATTAGCGGCACGCGAGTATTTTCCCACATCGTAAGAAATTTCGGCGGTTTCAAAGTAGAACTTGGCTGCCAAGGCCGGTTCTGCGGCTCCGTCACTCAATTGTGCCAGAGCAGCAGAAGTTTTGGCATCGTCGCCCGTCAAGGCGGCGCAAATGGCCTGGATTTGCAACACATCGGCAAAACCCTCGCGCGAGGGTTTTAATTTCAGAAATCGTTCCAGTGCCGCAAGCGATTCTTTCGCTTCGGCGGTGGCGGTTTGAGAGAGTTGTTTGATCCGCTGCTTCAGTTCTGCCCCTGAATCTTCATTCGGCAGCGTCTCAATCAGTTCCAATTGCTTTCGTAATGGGCGCGCTTCAAGGTGTGCAGTCATAGCCAGTCGTCGATGACATTCAGCAGCGATTAAGTAACTCTCGAACAGCTCTGATGAGGATTCAGGTGTGAGTTGATCCAACAACGGTTTTAGTTCTTTGATGGCCTCCGGGCAGCGATCCTGTTTTTCGAGAGCGCGGGCGAGATGATAACGACTGAGTCGGGCTAAAGATTCAGTAGGATGATTGAGTAACTCGCGGAAGATTTCTTCTGCCCGTTTGAGATCTTCCTTTGATCCCTGGCGGACATTGATCTGACCGCCTAACAGTTTCTGATAACCGGAGAGTCCGCTTTCAGGATATTCCTTGTCCATCCGATTCAAGAGTGACGTGGCCGAATCAAGATCGGCAAGCAACAACGCAGACTCTGCCGCAAGATAGAGACTGTCATCTGCAGTGGCGGCTTTGGGATCTACCCGTTGTGAGGCGAGAAACTGTTCCCGTGCTTGTTCGTAGTTGCCCAATTTCAGTTGTGCATCGGCCCACTGGAAAAGCAACGGTGCGGCAGCGGGAACATTGCCGACCCCCTTCACGGCTTCTTCGAATGATTTGGCAGCAGCGGCGAAGTCTTCGAGTGCTTTCTCGCTCAGTCCTTGCCAATAGAGAGCCATGGGCCGTTGTACCCCGGCTTTTGCAGTCTCAGAAAACTGTTCTGTCGCCTGTTCGTATTGCTTCCCTTGAAAATAGGCATAGCCGGCGTTCATGCGGGCTGTCCCCGCGAGGCTGCTTTTCGGGAACTCTTTTGCCAAGCGAGCGTATTCAGTGGCCGACTCTGAAAACTGGGATTGTTCGTAATAGAGTTGCCCGAGCTTCATCAAGGCCTGATCAATTCTCAGTCCGGTGGGGTTTTCGGCGATTTGGCGATAACCGGCAATGGCTTCCTTTGTTTTTCCCGTCGCAACATATGCATTGGCTTGCCCCCACAAAACATCCTCACGCATTTCTCCCTGAGGAAAGGCTTTCAGAGAAGCCGCAAAGCTGGCCAACGCCTCGGCTGGTTTTTTGTTTTGAAGTTGTGCATAGCCGAGAAAGGCCAGCGATTTTTCGCGCGAGGCATGATCGGGAAACTGTTTGTGAAACGTATTGAACTCCTGCTCGGCAGCTTTCATGTCTCCTAATTGAAAACTACTGTATCCGACGTGATAGAGTGCTTCCGGCAGATTTTTGCTATCAGGGTTGTTGGTGGCAAATGTGCGCAGATGCTTTCGAGCGGGTTCGTATTTTTTGAGAGTCAAATTGATGACGCCGAGACGAAATCTGGCCAATTCGGTTCGAGAATGTTTGGGGAACTGCGTGACCAGTTTTTCGAGTGTTTCGGCAGCCGTCTCGTAGCGTTCCTGTCTGATGAGACCGAGCGACAAATTGTAGAGATCGTCTCCTTCATCTGCCTGAACGAACGACGAGACAATCAACGACGCGATCAATACGATCCCGAGAGAGGTAAAATGAGTCATACGAGACATCATGGTTCCATCCGTTAACCGCAAAAAAAAGAGGGGCGAGTGTGTTTCTATCCTATCCCTCGAACCTGAACAGGGGCAAGGCGAACTGCCGATTTCATGACGAGTCGCGTATAGAGTTTTTGATTTCAATCTCCCGATTCGCCGTGCTTTCTCAATTTACGACGATTTTGCAGCCGCTTTACCGCTATTCAATTTGATACGGGCAATTCGCAGCAAACGTTCGTCAGGCTCTGCCGGAGGGGAGACTTGTAACATGACCGGCACCCAAAATGGTCGTTTCGGTTTCTCTTCGGGTAATCCGATTTGCGTTGGCAATTTAAACGGAAGTTGATCGGCGTCGTACATTTCGGCTTTCGCGGGTTGCAGATAGAGACGCCGTTTTTCGATCAATCCGATGAGAACTTCGCAAAATGATCGATTGCAGCCCGAAAAGATGACGCAATTTGGTGAAGCTCGAAGCGCAAGCCCTTCTTCTCCTTCGACCTCTAAATAGTCGGCCAAGTCTCGTTGCAAAGACAATAAGTCGACGGCCGTTCTCGGACGCACATATTCAATGACGGCGGCATTCAGTTGCCCACGTTCGGCGAGTTGCTTCCAACGATCACGGGCTTCGTCTGAAGGGCCTTCCTGTTTCAGCTCCCCGTGACGGTCTTCCGATTCGAGCATCTGGGCCACCATGCTATCAGGAGTCGCCGGTCGGCAGCGTTCTTGAGCCCATTCCCTCAAAGCGAATAGTTCGTCTTCTTTTGTGCGAGACAGCGGGATCGTCAATTCCTGTTGCTTGATAATATCATCTTCAGAGAGGACGTTTTTTTGCGCATATGATTCGAGTAAGGCCGAACTGACAATCTGTTCGATTTCCGCTCCGCTGTAGCCGTCCATTGATTCCGAAAGACGTTCGAGATCAAACTTCTCTGCATCCCAACCTCGTTTGCTCAGATGGACGCCGAGGATTTCTTTGCGTTCTTCAAAGTTCGGCAGGTCCACAAAGAAGAGTTCATCGAAGCGCCCGCGACGAAGTAATTCGGGAGGCAGTTTTTGGACCGAGTTCGCGGTGGCCACAACAAACACCTGTGACCGATGCTCTTCCATCCACGTCAGAAAGGTTCCTACTAAGCGTGACATGGTGGCGTCGCCAGCCGCTTCATCTTCAAAACCGGCAAACGCCTTGTCAATTTCATCGATCCATAACACCACCGGAGCAATTGTCTCGACCAGTTTCAACACATCACGCAAGTTCTTCTCAGAGCCTCCACGATCTGAACTGAGTAACGCCGAGGTCTCCAGACGAATCAGAGGGAAGTGCAACATCTGGGCGGTTACGCGGGCGGTCAAACTTTTTCCGCAACCCTGTACTCCCACGAGAAACACACCTTTCGGCGTCGGAGTCCCCTGCTCTCCTGCACTCGATGTAAACGCATCTGAGCGTTGAATCAACCAGTCTTTCAGTCCGGTCAAGCCACCGATCTCGTTGGCGTTTTCTTCCAGGTCATAAAATTCGAGCAGATCGGAGCCTTGGACCATCTGTCGCTTTTCAGAAACTAACGCCGCATACACTTCGTCGTTGACTTCATCGGCAACATGTAACGTAAAGTGAAACGCACGGCGTGCTTCTTGTGCCGTCAAACCGAGAACCGTCTTGGCAAGCTTTTCACATTGCTCGGGAGTGGGATTCAATTCGCTGCCGGACAGATGCAACTCCCGCACGACGTTATGGAGTTCTTCGATCAGGTCAGACAGCGAAGGGAGCGGCAATGTCATATGAGTGGAGACGCGCGTCAACTCCAGCGGGATCTGCCCGGTCGGCCCCATCAGTAATAGGCTTTGATGTTTTCGTGACAGACTTTCGGCAAGATCGCGCAAGCGTCGAATGACTTTGGGATCGTTCAGATACGGATGAAAATCTTTCAGAACAATCCAACTCTTCTCGGGGAGCTTATCGATTTCCTGCAAAAATTCGAGCGGAGTTTGCGGAGAGACTTCGACGGCTCCACGACCTCCCTGGGTGATGCTCCAGAAAATCAGTTGATATCCTAAATCGACCGACATCCCCTGCAACGATTTCAGCCAGCGTTGTTCTTCATGTGTTTGCAAAAAGAATAACGCCTCGCCGGCCAGTAATCGGGAACGGATTTTATCGAAGGAATCGTGTGACATGGCAGTTTGAGATTCTGAGAAAAAGGACAATATTTGATGAAATTCAGTGTCCTTGTTTTCGCCCACAATTTCCAACCTGTTTTCCGTCAGAACTGTGGGATTCCGCTGCCCTTGTCGAAGCTGTCGGAGATTGTCAAAATCAAGTCACTTACAAACCGTGGAATTCTCACCACAATCATCCTGTTGAAAGCCTGCACTCATGAGTCAATTATCACATAATGTCTTTTTTACCCTTAAAGATCAGTCGGAAGAAAAAATCACCGGCTTGGTCAATGCTTGTCACAAATATCTCAAAAATCATCCGGGTGTTGTCTTCTTTGCCGCAGGTCGTTTGGGAGAAGAGTTTCAGCGCCCCGTAAACGATCAGGCGTTTCAGGTGGCCTTACATGTGGTCTTCGAAGACAAAGACGCCCATGATGCCTACCAGACAATTGAGGATCATCTGACTTTTATTGCCGAGAATAAAGAAAACTGGGAACAGGTCCGTGTATTCGATTCGTATGTGACACAATAATTGTACGATCAGGGTCAAATTGAATTCTGTGGTTTTTGAAGATCGCGGGAACTCTCAGAAGACTAACAGCGTCAGAATGATCATGAATCGATTCTATCTAATCGAGGTGAGCCGATGAAAACGATTTTGATCGCGTTGTTATCGATGTTGGTGTTCTCCGGTTGCGATTCCTCGAAGCCCGTAAGCCCCACGAATATTTCTGATGCGCAGAAAGAAATCACTTTCATTCGATCGACTCTGGCGGCCCAATTGAATGTTTCCGAGGAACAGTTAAAAAGTGAAATGCCTTTGGGCGAACTGAACCCGCCGATGGATGAAATGGCGCTGGTGAACCTCGTGATGGCCATCGAGCAAAAATACGATGTCACACTTCCCGAGGACAAGCTACTCACCTCAGACAAGCCCAATCAGCATCACTTAATGTTGGAGCAGAACACGCTCAATAAGCTGGCGATTATCACACACGATGAGCGCAAATCAGCCGAGTCGTCACCAGGGACCACGACGCCCTGAAGTCTGTTCGAGCATCTGGTAGTTGTTGAAGGCTAGAAGCAGAAACATCAAGGCAACGTAGGTTTCGTCCGCTTTCTGCCACGCGACAATCGCAACGCCAACACCAACAATAATGCCCAGCTTGAAAGTGTTGGCCATGCCGCGATAAGGATCGAGGCGCTGGCAGACCTGTTGGGCCACCTGCCCTCCATCGAGAGGGTACACCGGAAGTAAATTAACGAGCCCCCACCACAAATTCACAAATTTCAATTGCAAGAAGATATAAAACATCATGGGGGTCTGCCGGATCCCCTGTTGCGCCATCAAATATTCCACGGCAATGACCACCCCATATAGAATGAACCCCGCCCCAGGCCCGGCCAGCGAAATTAAGACGCTGCGAGTCGGAGTGTAGCCGTAAGAAGGTTGAAACGAAGCCAATCCGCCAAAATGATAAAGTGTGATGTTGGGTGGCCAGCCGAAGTTTCGAGCCATCAAAGCATGTCCCAGTTCATGAACCAGTATCGAGACCAATACAATTCCTGTCCACAAAAGTATTGGAATTAACACATTGACTTGCAGCTCTCGCGCCCAGCCTTCCGAAAACCCCATAATGGCACACAGCACAAAAAATGCCGGATGAATGCGGACCGGGATTCCCAGCACTTGGAAATGTAAGTCGTATTGCGTGTGTGGGACTTGGCCGAACATATTTTCTCTTGGGGTGATTAGGTCAGTAGACCTTCAAAGTGTAGACAATCGATCTCCTTCCGACAATTGGTGGCTGACTCGACCCGGGCGATTCGTTCTCTACAATAGATTTCACCCTTATTCTGTTTCTGAGGTGAATATGTCACAACTGCAATTTTATCAATCGGACCGTGGTTCTGCCGCGATGCTGATTTCGCTGGCACTCGCGGAGGATTTGCGAGAAGTTGGCGATTTGACCTCCGAAAATCTAATCGATCCTGAACTTCAAGCAACAATTAAAGTCGTTTCTCGTCAGCAGGGAGTCGTTGCCGGTCAGCCTGTGGCAGAAATGCTGTTTCAGCAACTCGACCATTCTGTGGTGTGGACGAAACAATTGCCGGACGGTTCCGAAGTCGAACCGGGTTCCGTGATTGCAACAGTCGCAGGACCGGTCGTCTCTCTACTCAAAGGAGAGCGAACCGCACTCAATTTTCTCACTCAACTTTCTGGTGTAGCGACACTCACTCAACAATACGTCGATCTCGTCGCCGACACGAAAGCCGTCATTCTCGATACTCGCAAAACTTGGCCCGGATTTCGCAATCTGGAAAAATATGCCGTCCGCGCAGGAGGTGGAACCAATCATCGGATGGGTCTCTACGACGGCGTGATGATCAAAGACAATCATCTGGCAGCTTGGAACACCAGTGGAGCGGGGACAATCGCCGATGCTATTCAAGAAGTTCGCAATAAAGTGGATCAGGGAATCACGATTGAAGTGGAAGTCGACACGCTCGATCAATTGAAAGCCGCTCTTCCAGCCAAGCCCGATTACATCCTTCTCGACAACATGTCACCGGATTTGTTGCGAGAAGCAGTCGGCATCCGCGATGAGGTGTCTCCAGAAATTTTATTGGAGGCGTCGGGAGGCATCAATTTAGAGACGGTTCGCGCAGTGGCCGAGAGTGGCGTTGATCGTATCAGTATCGGTGCGTTAACTCACTCGGTCATCGGACTCGATATCGGTTTTGATTGGAACTGATCGGTTGTGAAAGTTGTCTGATCCGCAAAAAACAGATGTTTCAGCGATTAGATTTCTGGTAGACTGATGAGTCCTCCATGAAGAATCAACTCTTCAGATTGAACGTCCAACCACTCACTGAGATCGAGGCCACTTTCATGACTACGAAAAAATCTTCGCTTTCACGGCGTACCTTTATGGCTGGCACTGCCGGTGCGATGTCTCTGCCCTTGTTCGTTCCGAAATCAGTTCTCGGAAATGCCGAGAATGCGGCCGCCAACGATAAAATCACTCTGGGATTCATCGGCGTTGGAAAAATGGCCTACGGTTCCCATATGCCGCATTTTTTGAAAATGCCCGAAGTGAAAGTGCTCGCCGTTTGTGATGTCGATACGAATCGACGAGAAGCAGCACAGAAACGAGTCAACGATGCTTATGGCAACAAAGATTGCGATGCCTACAACGATTACGGTGATCTCTTGGCACGCGATGATATCGACGCGGTCGTCATCGCAACTCCCGACCATTGGCATGCGTTGGTGATTCGCGATGCGGTGAAAGCCGGCAAAGATATTTATGCCGAAAAACCCCTGACAAATAATCTCGCCGAAGCAAAAATCGTGATGGACACGGTCAAGAATTCTGAGATCATTTTCCAGACTGGTTCCCAGCAACGGGCCAGCGAAAACTTCCGTCATGCGTGCGAACTCATCCAAAACGGATACCTCGGCAAAATCAGTCGCGTGGAAGTGGGTGTCGGTGGACCGCCGTCTCCTGACAAACTGCCCGGTGAAGAAATGGAACCGGGACTCGATTGGGAACGCTGGTTGGGACCGGCTCCTATGCGAGAATACAGTTCCGTTCTCAGTCCACGGGGTGTCCACAATCATTTCCCGTCTTGGCGTAACTTCCAACCTTATGGTGGCGGTGGCATGACCGACTGGGGCGCGCATCATTTCGATATCGCCCAGTGGGGTCTCGGTATGGATGAATCGGGACCGGTAGAAATTGTCCCGCCGGAAGACCCCAAGCGAGGAAACGGCCTCAAATATATCTACGACAACGGTGTCGAACTTCTTCACGGCGGTAAGAGTGGTGTCACGTTCTTTGGCTCAGAGGGAGAATTGTTCGTCAATCGTGGAAAGCTCTCCAGCACGCCAGAAGAGATCGTCAAGATTAAACTGAAAGATGGTGACGTGCATCTCTACAAAGCACCGGGTGGGAGTCACGGTGGACATCGCCAGGACTGGATTAACTCTGTCAAAAGTCGCAAGCAACCGAACTGCCCAATTGAAATCGGTGCTCGCTCAGTGGCGGTCTGCCATCTTGGGAACATTGCCTATCGACATGCGGAAGAACTGGGAGGCAAGTCGTTGAAATGGGATCCGCAAGAGTGGAAGTTCGTTGGTAATGAAGCCGCCAACAAATGGCAAGATTATCCTTACGAACGTCGTGAAGGATACGAACTCGCCAAAGTCTGATTCTTTACGATGAAGATCATCAAAATTCGAGCGCGTGCTGAATCAATTCGGCACGCGCTTTCCTTTTTTCAATTGTGACTAATCTTTGAGGGCATGATGTCGGCGACTTTGAAATACCCTGTTCTCTTTATCACAGCTTTGCTGCTGATCGCGAATCTCTCGGGCTGCGATTCTATTCCGCCCGATCAATCTGACCAGACTAGAAGCACAGCCGTAGATGAAAGCGAGTCACCGGAGTCTCCTGCGGAACCAGAACCCGAACCGACGCCTTCCGTCTTCACAGACGAAGAACTTGCGGAAGCAACCCAGATGGCTACTGATGTGGGGATCTACATTCGTAAGAACGCTCACGATCAGGTGACGGTTTTCGATACGGCCCGCAATCGCAGTTGGGTAGACGACTATCAATTGCAGGAACTGCTCAAACTGGAATACCTGGAAAATTTAACCGTAGAAGGCCCCGGCGTCACGGATCAGGCCGCCGAAGCAATTGCAAAATTACCGCGACTGACATCGCTCACGATGAAGAACACACTGATCAGCGATGCGGGCATCGCCATGTTGGCGGATGTCAAAAGCTTGAAGATCATTGATTTACGCTTGTCGCCATTGGTGACGGATCAAACAATGCAAACTTTGGCCGAAATGCCTGCTTTGAAAGCCGTTCGTTTAAGCGGTGTGACACAGTTGAGTGATGAAGGTGTCGAAATTCTGTTGGCTTTGCCCGAGTTGAGTGAACTCGATTTACGAAACTGTCGCAATGTGACCAACACCACGATTCAGAAATTGATCGACAAAAAGACGCTGCGAACTCTGAAAATTGGTGGTGGGTCGATCAATGACGAGACTCTCAGCATCTTGTCTGAAATGACGCAACTCACCGGCTTGTCACTCGATAACTGTGATATTACCGATGAAGGATTGCCGAAGCTCGCCGCGTTGCCAATTCGTGACCTGACAGTCTATCAGTGTTCATCGATTACCGATCATGGTGTTGCATTTCTGAAAACGTCATCCGCCTTACAACGGCTCACACTCCGCGATTTACGAATTACTGGCTCAGTTTTGTCTGAGTTACCAAGTTCTGACAAATTGACCAGCCTCAATGTGTCTCAAACCAACTTCGGAGATGAGCAAGCCGAGCAACTTGCGAACTTGTCGAATCTTGTCGATTTGAATGTCAGTGAGACTCCATTGACCGATGCGGCCATCACCAGTCTTTCAAAACTGACGAGTCTGAAAAATCTGATGATGACACAAACTCAAATGACAAGCGACGGCATTGAAAAACTCAAAGCGGCATTGCCCGATTGTTCGATTCGTTCGAACTAATTCAACTGTCTGAACTCAACCTGTTAGCAAAATACATCGAGAATATTATGCGACCTTTCATCTGTTTATCTCTGTGTGCAGTCATGTTTCTTACGGGATGTTCGGACAAGGATGAGACTTCCACGACGGAAGACGACTCCTATTCTCCTCCCGTGTTAGAAGCTCCTGCCAAAGACATGACCCGCGAGATGTCCGTCGAAGAACTGATGGAAAAGCTCGGCGTGGGCGAACGCGGTCAAGCTCAAAAAATTGGCGGCAAAATTCGCAAAGTGCGTCTGGTCCAGACCAACGTGAAAGATCTTTCGCCGTTGAAAGGTCTCGAACTGATTATGCTGGACCTCACATTTTGTTCTGTAAAAGATTTGACTCCCTTGGAAGGGATGCCCCTCGAAGAGCTTTATCTCGAAAAAACCGATATCACGGATGATTCACTGGCAGCACTCACCGACATGCCGTTGAAGATTCTTTATCTCGGCAGTACCGAAGTGACCAATATTTCTCCGCTCTCCGGTTTGCCACTCAGGCAATTGAATCTGCTCGATGCTCCCGTGGAATCGATTCAGGGAATCGAAGAAATGCCTTTGCAAACTTTGTGGGTGCCGGGAACAAATGTCTCGGATCTCTCACCTCTCAAAGGGAAACAACTGCAATCGGTCGATATCGCGCGTTCCAAAGTCACTTCCCTTGCACCGCTGGCCGGAATGACGACTTTACAACGACTTAATATGGAAGCCATCGAAGTGACCGACCTCACTCCGTTGGAAGGGTTGCCGTTGACCCGCTTGATCTTCAATCCTGCCAAGATTGAAAAGGGTCTGGATATGGTGCGTAACATGCCGTCGCTACAGGAAGTCGGTCTCGACTTTGAATCCAAAATGCCTCCAGCACAGTTCTGGACGAAATACGATGCGGGTGAATTTCAATAAGAGATTGTGAGAGAACTCTTGAATCCTGAAGTCGCCTCTTGAGATCCCATCAAAATCCCTGCATGATTGAGGGTGTGGAAGCACTCTCCTCCCCATCCTCATCGGGAAACCTTCATCATGCGTTGGATTTCATTCACATTGGCTCTGTTGGTCTCCACTGGTAGCTCGCATCATCTTCTCTCTGCTGAGGAAAAGAACACGTTCGATTTAACGCTTCGCTCGCGCGTACCGGCCGATGCTGAGAGTGGTCTCTATCATCATCAGTTTGAGGAACAAAAATGGACACCGACAGAGACGGCGATCATTGTTTGCGACATGTGGGATTTGCACCACTGCTACAATGCTGTCCAGCGAGAGACCGAGATGGCTCCCCGCATGAATCGTCTGCTCAAACAAGCTCGCAATTCAGGCGCAACCATTATTCATTCTCCCAGTAGCTGCATGGCTTTCTATGAAGATCACCCTGCTCGTCAGCGAGCCAAGTCGATTGTGAAAGTCGCCAATCTTCCGGAAAAAATTGGTGAGTGGTGTCACCAAATTCCTGCCGAGGAACGAGGCGTCTATCCCATCGATCAAACCGATGGTGGCGAAGACGACGATCCTGTTCAACATGCCAAGTGGGCCAAAGAACTCAAAGCGAAAGGGCTCAACCCGCGCGCTCCGTGGACTCGTCAAACCGACATGCTCACCATCGATAACGATCTCGATTTCATTAGCGACAACGGCGAAGAAATCTGGTCGATTCTGGAAAGAAACAAACTCAAAAATGTGATGCTCGTCGGCGTACACACCAACATGTGCGTTCTCGGGCGTCCCTTCGGATTACGTCAGATGGCTCAGAACGGAAAGAACGTCGTCCTCGTTCGCGACATGACCGACACGATGTACAATCCGGGTGCGTGGCCTTACGTCTCTCATTTCACGGGGACGGACTTGATTATCGAGCACATCGAAAAGTTCGTTTGCCCCACCGTGACCTCGGCAATGATTATTGGTGGAGACGAATTTCGTTTCCAAAACGATACCCGCCCTCACTTGGCCGTCGTGATTGCCGAAGATGAGTATCGGACGAATGAAACATTACTCCCGTTCGTCAAACATCAGTTAGGGAAAAGATTTCGGACCACAATTTTGCACGGCAGCAAAAAGACGCGCAACGACATTCCCAATCTGCATTTGATTGATGATGCCGACGTGTTGATGATCAGCGTGCGTCGTCGCCCATTGCCGGCCGAGCAATTATCACATATTCAAGAGTTTGAAGCGGCCGGGAAACCGATGATCGGCATTCGTACGGCCTCGCATCCCTTTCATTTGAGGAAGAAACCAGCTCCCGAAGGACTGGCCGATTGGCCGACGTTTGATGCCGATGTGTGGGGTGGTAATTACTCAAACCATTATGGTAACGGCCCTGTGACAAAAGTTTCTGTGGCTGTCGGCGCGAAAGATCACGCGATGTTGAAGTCTGTCGATGTCGATACCATGACCAGCAAAGGTTCATTGTATGTTGTTCGCCCGCTTGCCAAGAAAGCCACACCTGTTCTGATGGGTGCGATCCCAGATGAAGAATCGGAACCGATCGCGTGGACCAACATCCGAAAGAACGGCGGCAAATCGTTTTATACGTCACTCGGATACATCGGAAACTTCGAACAGCCCGCGTTCGTTCAATTTCTGGCTAATGCAGTCCATTGGGCTGTCGGTTTGCCGACCCCCGCCAACATTAAGAATCCCACCTCCACTTCCAAAGAGTGAAAGTCCCGCCATGCGACTGATGAGTTTGATCACTACTCTCGTGCTCTCCTGCGCTCTGTTTGTTTCGGCACAAGATCCAAATATTGCTCCACCCAATGAAGACGCCTATCAGGAATGGACTTTGATGAGAGTCCCCGGTACTTGGGATGAAAATTCAGGTGGCGACCTACGCGAGTACGATGGTTTCGCCTGGTATCGTTGTACGTTGCGACTCCCCGGGAACTGGGAGAAAGGAAACGATGTCGAACTCTTCGTGCCGAAGGTGGATAACGCACACGAAGCCTACTTTAACGGTGTGAAAATCGGCGGCGCGGGCAAGTTTCCTCCCGCCTACGAAAGTGGACTCGCGCAAGAAAATACCTACAAGATTCCCGAATCGGCCAAGCATCGCAGCAAAGACAACATCATTGCGATTCGTGTCTTTGATCATGATGGGCGTGGGGGATTCAAGTCGGTAGCCCCGGTCCTCCGCAAGGGAGAACAAGCCATCAATCTCGATGGACGTTGGGAGTTCCGATTGGGGGATGATGTTGAATGGTCCAAAGGGCCAATTGAAGTCACCGCGGCAGCCGAGTATTGGCGCGTCTTTTCTTGGGAAGAAGCACTCGCCAACGCGGCAGGTACCGATCCTCCATTACCGCCCACAGAAGCGATTAAGACATTCACCGTTCCCGAAGATCTCGAACTCGAATTTGTCCTCGCCGAGCCGCAAGTGCAACAGCCGCTATTTATGAACTTTGACGAGCGAGGCCGATTGTGGGTGATGAACTATCGTCAGTATCCCGATCCTGCGGGGCTCAAGATGGTCAGCCGGGATGATTTTTGGCGTTCGGTGTATGACAAACTTCCCCAGCCACCGCCCAATCACACTCCGGGAGCCGACCGCATTACGATTCACGAAGACACCAATGGCGATGGCAAATACGACAAACATAAAACATTCATTGATGGATTGAGTATCGCGTCTTCGTTCGCCAAAGGACGTGGTGGAGTTTTTGTGTTGAATCCTCCGTATCTCCTCTTCTATCCCGACAAAGATAACGACGACGTTCCGGATGGGGATCCAGAAGTGTTACTACAAGGTTTCGGCATGGAAGACACGCACTCGGTCGCCAACTCTCTGCGCTGGGGGCCAGATGGTTGGTTGTATGCCGGGCAAGGAAGTACCGTATCCGGGAACATTCGTAAGCCGGGCGATGACAAACATGCGGTGCATTCGATGGGGCAACTGATCTGGAGATATCATCCCGAAAAACGCATCTACGAAATCTTCGCCGAAGGTGGAGGCAACACTTTCGGCGTCGAAATCGATTCGCAAGGCCGAATCTTCTCGGGTCACAACGGTGGCGACACTCGTGGCTTTCATTATGTACAAGGGGGCTACTACCGAAAGGGCTTCGGCAAGCATGGCCCGCTCTCGAACCCTTACACGTTTGGATATTTCAACAATATGACGCATCACAGCGTCCCGCGTTTCACGCATAACTTCGTCATCTATGATGGAGAGCCCGGTTGGTGTCATACTCTTCCCGAGAAATATCATGGCAAGTTGTTTGGAGTCGAGCCGATGCAGGGTCAGGTCGTCATGTCCTCGTTTGAACCGGAAGGATCATCGTTCAAAACCGAAGATATCAGCCGTCCGATTCTCTCGGAAGATCGACGCTTTCGCCCCGTTGATATTAAAGTGGGGCCTGATGGTGCGATTTATGTGGCCGATTTTTATGAACCGCAGATCAGTCATCGCGAACACTTTGCGGGTCAGATTGATCGATCAAACGGTCGCGTTGTCCGGTTGAAAGCGAAAGGCTCAACGCCGTTACCTCCCTTCGATATGAACAAAGTCGACAGTGCAGGCTTGGTGAAGACATTACTTAAAGGGAATCGGTGGTTCCGTCAGACTGCACTTCGTCTGCTCGCCGACCGACAGGACCAAAGTGTTTTGCCGCAACTCAAACAACAGATCGCCAGTTTGGGAGAACAGACTCGCGTCGATTTTCTGTGGGCCGTCTATCAACTGGGTGGATTGACCGACGAATACGCTGGCGAATTGCTCGCACATGATAATCCTTACATCCGCTTATGGACGGTGCGTTTGTTGGCCGATGAGAAAAAGGTCTCTCCAGCCGTTGCCTATAAACTGGCCGACTTAGCCCGAGCAGAACCGAACATCGAAGTGCGCAGCCAATTGGCTTGCTCGGCAAAACGATTGCCCGCCGATCAGGCGTTGCCGATTGTCGCCAGTCTGCTCACTCATCAGGAAGACGTCGACGACATCCACATCCCTCTTCTTTTGTGGTGGGCGTTGGAAGACAAATCAGACATCGCCGGGCAGGATGTGGTCAACCTTTTTGAAGACGACAGTTTCTGGGGAAATCGGATTGTTGCCGAGACCATTGCCGAGCGATTGATGCGACGCTTCGCTCTCTCGGGCACTCGCCAGGAACTGGTTCTCGCCGCACGATTACTCAATCTCGCACCCGATGATCAATCGCAAAAAAAGTTGCTGGCCGGATTCGAGGAAGCATTCAAAGGACGATCTCTTTCCGGCTTGCCGGAGGAATTGACGGCTGCACTCACAAAAGCGGGTGGTGGTTCTTTGGCATTACAGATTCGACAAGGTAACGCGGAAGCAATTGCGACCGGTTTGCAACAGATCGCCGATCAGAAGACGGCTAAATCAGACCGTATCGAATTGGTGAATACATTTGGCGAGATCGAGCAAGCCAATGCTCTCCCCGTTTTGCTGTCTTTGTTGGAATCGGCTGAAGAGACCGAACTTCTGGCGGCCACGCTTTCTGCCGTACAAAGTTATTCAGACGCAAAAATTGGAACCGCCATCATCAATCGGTATGACGAATTCGATGTCGATGCTCGTGAAATAGCCCAGGCAGTTCTATCGAGCCGAAAAACATGGAGCCTGCAACTGTTGCAAGCGGTCTCCGAAGGTCGGGTAGATAAAACGTCGCTGCCTCTGGACGTCATTCGCAAAATGACGATTCACAACGACCCTCAATTGTCGCAATTGATTACTCAACATTGGCAGGATTTGGAAGGTGCCTCGTCTGCCGAAATGCAGCAACAGATTCAGAAAGTCTCAACACTCATCAAAGGAGATTCGGGCGATCCCTACAAAGGGAAAGTTCTCTTCAAAGGAAGTTGCGGGAAATGCCATCTCTTATATGGAGAAGGAGGCCGCATCGGTCCCGACCTCACCTCGTACAAAAGAGACGACACATTGCGAATTCTACTCAATGTTGTGAATCCTTCTGCCGAGGTTCGTGAAGGGTTTGAAACGGTTTCGGTGATCACCGACGACGGCCGCGTGTTAAACGGCTTTCTGGCCGACCAGGACAATCGTGTCGTCGTGATTCGCGGAGCCGATGGGCAATCTGTGACGGTTTCCCGTGATGAGATCGACGAGATGGTGCCTCAGAAAAAATCACTGATGCCTGAAGGGTTACTCTCGAAAATGAGTGATCAGGAAATTCGCGATCTGTTCGCGTACCTCCGTGGCTCGCAACCAATCAATTAAGTATTGAATGGTATTTTCTGAGCGTTTTTCAATCTCACATTCCCAAACGCTCAACACCGTTTTCAAGATGTCAAGATTCGGAGATTCGGGGACACACCTTGACCGAATCTTGACCAAATGTTGAATCAAATCTTCCCGAATCTTGATTCCGAATCTTCCATACTCTTGAGCAAGTGGTTGGCACCGTTCATCTTGTGTCGATCTTCATTTTGTGAAGACGTGTGGTTTTTTGTGGGTGCGCATTTTCCACCTCACGCGAGATTGCTCTCTTTCTCACGTTGCAGTGGTCCTCATTGATGAACAATGAATGACACTCGAACCCATCCAATGTGCTTGCGCACAATGGCTATGTGTAAGTCGAATTGCCAAAGATCGAGTCGCCTGTCGGCGAACCACGAACGCTAACTCTGGTAGTGAGCGCTTGGCAAGATGAGTTTGAACGGTAAGTTTTTGACGCAAAGACGCCGAGACGCAAAGAAACGCAAAGGGTGGGAGTGATCATAGCGGCCGACGAGTAACTGCAGGCCGCCGAGCGATCAGCGAGGAGTCAGGCCAAGGGCGCAAGTAAAAACGCTTCGTTCCTTCGGCAGGGGAAGCTGAATCAGAACCAACGTCCCCTGCTTGCTCGCGCAAGCGGCTCAAAATATCAGGCGAACCACGAATGCTAACTCTGGTACGAATGAAATTGCAAGATGAGTTTGAGCGACCAACTTATTGACGCAAAGCCTCGAAGAGCAAACAAACGCAAAGGGTTCATTCTCTTCTTGGGTGGCACTGGCGGCTTGCCCGCCAGTGATATGGGAGGGAACCATAATTAATTCACCGCAGAGTTCGCGGAGGACGCGGAGAAATGACAAGATATGTGGCTGGGGACGAACGCAGTGAGCCCCCAGAGTTCGGACGTGTGAGAAATTGACTCACGCAGCGGCGCGGCGACGCAGAGGAAAAAGGCAGAGGAATAAAAAGGAACACTTATCTTCGCTAATAATCTCTGATCCTGATCTGTGTAGATGAGCCATCATTTGTGTTCCAAAATTTGAATCAAAAAAGCAGACAGACATCGGCACACTGAAAATCGACGTGCAATGAAACTCTCGAATCAAACGAATGAATCATCGGGGGTGACTGCGGATCACTCGGATGAAGATGAGTAAGTGGACACATTGTTGTGGGCCGACTCTCCGAGTCGCTATGTGCGATGAGGAATTATTCTGAAGCGTTGGTGACTGATCCGTGAACGAGAGATCTGAACCCTCAGAAAATATGACTTGGGGAGAGGGTAATCTGGCATGGAATTAAAATACGAAACTTTCTTGAGATTACTGAGACACGAATCCAATACCGATCAGGCCGAATAAAAAAACGAAGCCAATCGTGAGCAACACCCCAAAGCACCCCTGACGTTTCTCTTTGAGTCCAAACGACTTTTCGACCCCTCGAACTCTTTCGGGGTCGGCAGGAAAACCGCAGTCGTGGGCATCCAATTCCTGAAAACGAATCTCTCCGCATTGGTGACATCGCCCACACCCGCTGCAATAGGGAGTCTTACATGCAGGGCAGTTGCCCATCTGTTCTAACTCTGCACGCGAGATGCGAATCGCCCCACAGCACGGACATCGACCACAAGTGGGGCATACGGGAGACGTCGATTCATGAATCGCCGAGCAACCTGCACATTGGACCAAGGCCATTGTCTACCCCGTTGACTTGATGATATTGCCGTTCCCGACGCCTTTGCGTGATCTTCAAATTGTCGGGTTACGGTTCGCTTCGCTCGGCTAATCCAACCTATTGAAAACACCTTTGCGTCAAAAAAACTAACTCCTAAACCCTGACCCCTAAATCCTAATCACTATTCCACGCGCCCCGGTTCGCGGACGTTCTTACCTACCCTCTTCACCAGCGAATCTCCCAGGTCGTCGCGTGCCGCGTTGGCGTAACGTAATAGTCGCGCCATGACTTCCGGATTTTGTCCGGCGACATTAAATTGTTCGCCGACATCTTCCCGCAGGTTAAACAGAGCCAAGCCCGTTTTGTCCTGTGTGTATCCATCGGGGACGCCGTCGCGTCCGGGATATCCGGTCAAAGATCGATAGCTATGAGGTAGATGGAGCTTCCAATCACCGCTACGGACCGCGTTCAAACCGGCTCCCCAATAAAAGTAAAATGCTTCATGGGGTGACTTGGCCCCTTTCTGGCCGCTCATCAAAGGCCAGATATTTTTGCCGTCGATGATGTAATTGTCGGGAAGTTTGTAACCGACCAATTTCGCGACTGTCGGCATGATATCAATCGTCGAGGCCACTTCCTGACAAACGCTACCCGCGGGAATCTTTCCCGGCCAACGCATGATGCACGGTTCACGTTGTCCCCCATCCCACGCGGTCCCCTTCCCTTCGCGGAGTGGACCCGCAGAACCGGCGTGATTCCCATAAGACAACCACGGCCCGTTATCGCAGGTGAAAATAACAAGCGTTTTCTCGTCAATATTGAGTTTCTTGAGCGTCTCCAGAATCTGGCCGACTGACCAATCGATCTCCATGATCACATCGCCGTAAAGTCCCTGTTTCGATTTCCCTTTGAACTTGTCACTGACATACAACGGCACATGAGGCATCGAATGAGGCAGGTAAACAAAGAACGGTTCGTCTTTGTGCTGGGTGATAAATTCGACGGTTCGCTCGGTGTACCAGGTGGTGAGTTGAGTTTGTTCCTTGCCGGTCACTTTCGGATTGATGATTTCATTCTTCTCAAATAACGGCAGATCGGGAAAGCGTTTACCGGCTGTCGGATGGAACGGCCACATATCGTTGGAGTAGGGCAAACCGAAGTAATCATCGAAGCCATGCTGCATTGGCAGAAACTTTTTATGATGGCCGAGATGCCATTTGCCATAAATCGCGGTGGCGTAGCCTTTGTCTTTGAGGACTTCCGAGATGAGGATGTCATCGGGGTTGATGCCGTGTTTCGATTGTGGCCCCAGTGCGCCGAGAATGCCGACACGATTCGGATAGCAGCCGGTGAGTAAGCCTGTTCGCGAGGCCGAACAGACCGCTTGAGCGGCATAGAAATCGGTGAATTTCATTCCTTCAGCCGCCATGCGATCGAGATGGGGCGTTTTGAAGTTGGTCTGTCCGTAGACGCCAACATCGCCGAAGCCTTGATCGTCTGTGAAGACAATGACGACATTGGGCTTGTCCGCCGCGTGGGTTGCGGAGGAAGCAATGATCAATAACGAGCACAAGATGAGCAGCAATCGCATGGAATGTTCCTCGCGGAAGATGAGAATATTTGGTAGGGCCGGTTCCACCGGCCAGAGTCAACGACGAGCTGGTTTTTTGTAGATCAGGCTGTGCCTGAACGCTTTAGCTTAACGGTTGGGGAACCGAGAAGGAACGAAGAAAGCAGAGATTTGAATCACGCAAAGGCGCTAAGTCGCAAAGGTAATTAACAACGCGAGAAATCTCAGAAAATCGCCTGTCACAATTACTCTCGAACGGTTTGCATGTTCATCGCTTGGGTAGCATTTCGGAGATTGTTTTTGATGATATCGCTGACTTCAATATCAGTTTCATGAATTGAATTCATCACAAATCTTTGCGCCTTTGCGTGAATAATATTTCTTGCAGCATCACAGAACTCTCGTTTTCTGAAGCAGAGGACTCGCAGTTTGTATTCACGCGATAATATCATGAACGACGTGGCCGTGGACATCGGTCAGTCGCATGTCGCGGCTCGAATAGCGGTAGGTTAACCGTTCGTGATCGACACCGAGCAAATGTAACATCGTGGCATGCAAGTCGTGAATTTGGAGTTTGTTTTCGATGGCATGATAGCCGTATTCGTCGGTTGCTCCGTAAGCGTATCCACCCTTCACGCCGCCCCCCGCCATCCAGAGTGAGAAGCCATATGGATTATGATCGCGGCCGTTTGTCCCTTGTGCCATCGGTGTGCGTCCAAACTCACCCGACCAGATGACGAGCGTTTCGTCGAGCAAGCCGCGCTCTTTAAGGTCTTTCAGTAACGCGGCAATTGGTTTATCGACGGCCAGGCAGTTATCGGTGTGACCTTTTACCAAGTTGCCATGTTGATCCCAACGGTCGTGGCCGACACCGGGACAAGTCAATTCGATGAAACGAACACCCCGTTCGATCAGTCGCCGGGCGACGAGACATTGCCGACCGTAGCTGGCGGTCCCTTTCGATTTCTCGTTGAGGCCATACATCTCTTGAGTCTCTTTGGATTCGGACGAGATGTCCATGACTTGAGGCACGGCTGACTGCATTTGAAACGCGAGTTCGTAATTGGCAATAGCCGATTCAAGGGCATCGTGTTTGCCAGTTTTGGCGACCGTCATCTTGTCGAGCTTGCGCATCAAGTCGAGCTTGCGCAGTTGGGCTGCGTCTGTTTTTTCACGACGTTTCAAGTCGGCAACCGGCTCTGCGGCGTTCTTGAAGACGGATCCCTGATAGGTGGCGGGAAGGAAACCGTTATGGAAACAATCGAGTCCACCGGGCGGGATGAGACCACCATTCAAAGCAATGAAGCCGGGGAGATCCTGACACTCGGAACCGAGACCGTAAGTGACCCACGAACCCATGCTCGGTCGGCCTTGCAAGCCGTGCCCAGTGTGAAGGAAGTAGTTAGCGTTGGTGTGTTCGGGAAACTCGGACGTCATCGAACGGATCACACACAGTTCGTCGGCCATCTGTGCGACATTCGGGAACAAGTCGCTGACGGGGAGACCACTTTCGCCGTAATTATTGAACTTCCAAGGCGAGCCGAGCGTGTTGCCAATGTTATCGAACTGCGTCGGCTGGACCTTCATCTTGAACTTTTGGCCGTTCTCTTTGGTCAAGAGTGGCTTCGGATCGAAAGTATCAACCTGTGACGGTCCGCCATCCATGTAGAGATAGATGACATTTTTCGCCTTGGCGGGGTGATGGAGTCCGTTGAGCCCTTCGATGGGAGTGTTGGAGACGCCATAGGCGCGATCATTCAGCAAGGATGCCAAGGCAAGTGCGCCGAGTCCGCTGGACGATTGCGCCAGCATCTGCCGACGATTGAGAGGTCGAGGTTGAAAGTTGCCGCAATGCATGGTGAGTGCCGTGTTCAGTCTAAAGTTATCAGTGAAAGCATCCCTCGTGCTCGCGCCCGAGGGCTATCTTCTAATTCCTAGTTGCTAATTACTAATTGTTAGTTTCTACATCATCTCACGTAATAAAACTCTTTCAGGTTGAACATCACGTGGCACAGGTCGGCCCAGGCGTTGGGATGATTGTCGTCTGTGCCGTACTCTTTCGATTGTGCCGAAACGAATTCTTGAGCAATTTGAATTTCTTGTTCTGTCGGTAATCGTGACAATGCGGTTTCGTAGAGTGCGTTGATGCGTTGGGTGCTTGCTTGCTCTGCCTCGTTGGGGATCTCTTTTAATACACTCTCGGACCAGAACTTGGCCTGTTGAATTACGAACTCGTTGTTCATCAAAGTGAGTGCCTGAGCCGGCACGTTGGAAACAGATCGGCTTCCCATGGTGGTGAAGGGTGTCGGGAAGTCGAACGCCAAAAACATCGGCGTCAAAAAATTACGCCGAACATTGATGTAAATACTGCGTCGTCCACTACCATCCAACGGACCAGAAGAGCCCGGTCGCCCCCGGCCTTCCATGAACGGTGTCAGATGCGGCAGGACACTCGGGCCGTATTGAGCGGTATTCAAGTGGCCCGAGATTAGCAAAATTCCATCGCGGATTGCTTCCCCTTCGAGCCGTTGCAAGTTCATCCGATGCAGCAGAAGATTTTCGGGGTCGAGTTTTTCTATCTTGGAATCCGATAAGTCGGAAGTCATTTGGTAGGTGTTTGATAACAACATCACACGATGCATGTGTTTCAGTGACCAGCCGTTTTTCATCAGTTCGGTCGCCAACCAATCGAGCAATTCCGGGTGAGAGGGAGTTTTTCCCATATGCCCGAAGTCATCGACCGTGGGGACAATCCCTCTGCCAAAATGGTGATGCCAGAGTCGATTGACGATAACTCGAGAGGTCAACGGGTTTTGGGGAGAGGCAATTTGTCTTGCCAACTCCATACGTCCGCTCGACTCCAGAGAGAGCGAGTCTTGACCGGGATCAAATGCTTCCAGAAAACGGCGGGGGACTACCTTTCCTTCTTTAGTGTGTTGTCCGCGAATCAGAATATGTTCGTTCTCGGGTGTTCCCTCGGTCATCGTCAGAGCATAAGCGGGAGCCGGGATCTGTGACCGCAGCTTGGTCATCGTTTGCAGTGACCGACCAAGCGGCGTTTCTGGATTGATGGCAACAGGCGTGGTCTTTTCGATCAGATCGGTTTGCAGTAACCAGTTGACTGCGCTAAGAGCAAGAGAAGCCTGGTCGCGCTCACTCTTCGACCAGTTTTGCACGGCTTGTTTGAGATGGTTGGCATAGGCTTGTGCAAGACTTTCACGATCAACTACAGATTCTTCCAATACGAGAGCGAACTGCATCGTGTCGGGAGCATCGGCTGTTGGTTTCTGATTTGAAAACAAAATTTCATCCACGATCAGCGTGCCGTCGTCTTCGTCGCCGAGTTCGATGTACGCTTTGTGACCGGGAAACTTGCTGACATCCTGCCGAAGCCAGTGCCAGTTGCCATCGTGGGGAACATTGATCGACAACATGCCGTACAACGGATTTTGAATGAGTTGGAAGCCGTCAACGATCAAGTTGATCTGTCCATTTTTATGACGGCGACCGAGATTCGGTTTTCCCCCGACTCGCTTCACGCGATACCAAATACTGTTGTGACTGATTTCAAAGGTGGGTGAGCGGAAGAATCCTTGCCACTGACCTCCCGCGAGACCGCTGTTGAGTTTGCCAGCGTCCCAAACGTGTGACACCGGCTGATCTGTCGTACCAGCCGTCAATTCATCAGTTATCGTAACGGCATCCTCAAACGCGGGGCCTGATGTGAACCAGCCGGTCATTTCAGGGGACGAAAAGTCTTCAAAGACAACTGAGTCCGCTGGTGATTTTTGAGAGGCTTCCAGTCGTCCTGACCAATGACGTTGGAAGTGTTGTTTACGTTCGAGGAATTGTGCTTCGTCGGTCACATGGCCGAGCTGCGACCACAGATACAGCGGATGATGTTCGTTCTTGGCGGCCACTTGCGTGAGATATTTGGGCCAACCCTCGGCTTCTGCGTTTTTTGTCCAAGCGTCAGAGGCGGCCAGTAATTCACCGGGCAGATTGTCGAGAGCCGTCGTGAGACTTTTCGCAGTGGTTTGTCGGAGTTCAACTTTAAGATCGTCCTGCATTTGTCGAATTTGTTGAGCCAATGGTCCCATTGTCTCGGGAGCATTGATGATGGCCGTATCGCGGCGTGAGCTTTGTAGAAAACCTGCCATCGAATAATAGTCGCGGGCTGAAATAGGATCGAATTTGTGATCGTGACAGCGAGCACAGGCAATCGATGATCCGAGAAACGCTCGACCGAGGACATCGATCTGATTATCGACTGTATCGCATTCTTCACTCCGAATATCAACGGGCGAATGCTTCCCCTGAGCGAACCAATAGAACCCGGTGGCGAGGATTGATTCGTTGTTGCCTGTCTCGGGTTGTTGACGAGGATTGTCTAACAGGTCTCCCGCCAGATGTTCGATCAGAAATTGATCATAAGGGAGATCGTCGTTGAACGCCCGAATCACATAATCACGATAACGCCAAGCGTGGGGGATCACGTAATCGAATTCGTGACCGGCAGTCTCTGCGAAACGAACCAGATCGAGCCAATGTCGTCCCCAGCGTTCACCATAAGCGGGATTAGCCAATAAACGATCAACCACTTTTTCGAAAGCCTGTGGGCTCTCGTCGGCAAGAAACGCATCGAGCTCTGCTTTGGTGGGAGGCAGACCGATGAGATCAAAAGTGACACGCCTTAACAGTGTTCGTTTATCGGCAGGCTCGGCGGGATGTAATTTCTTCTCATCTAATTTGTCGAGCACAAACGCATCGACGGGAGTCTTGACCCATTGTAGATGATCGACTTTGGGAACGGCGTACTCTTTGACGGGTTGATACGACCAATGCTTTAATCGTTTCGCGATATTGAATTCGTTGGAGGGTCCATCCTCGGCTGATTCTTTGTCGGCACCCGGCCATGGTGCGCCCATTTTAATCCAGGCGATGATGTTGTCGATGTCTTCCTGTGGCAGCTTGCCATCAGGCGGCATCTGGTATCCGGTCGGGTCGTACAAAATCGCATCGATGATTTCGCTTTTTGAAGCATCGCCGGGTACGACTGCGGGACCAGTGTCGCCTCCTTTGATCACGAACGCATATTTATCGAGACGCAGGCTCCCTTCCTGTTCTTTCGTGCTGTGACATTCGTAGCAGTTGTTCGCAAAGACTGGCCGGATTTTCTTTTCGAAAAACTCGGCCTGCTCGGGTGTGATTTCGGTTTTCTTTTCGTCGGCGGATACCGAAAGGGCAAGGACGCTAACCAAAATGACAAGACTTGAAATCAGTCGATGAACGCAAGGCACGAGGCTGCTCCTGTCGTCAGAAATGTGTCGGCAATGAGGCGGGTTTTTGATCAATGAGGTAGGAATCAACATTATATGCTCTGACTCCCCGTAATGGGAGGATAAATTTCGGCAATCGATAACAAGTCAAGATCTGGGTCGCAGCCTGGATATTTGCTGTTCAGGGCTTTTTCTTACGAGGCACAAACTCGACCGCTGCAGGATCGAACTGCTTCAAGTCTTCCAGTGATGTTTCCACGCCCTGTTGGGGAACCTTTCGCTTGGCGGTCCAGATGATGGCATTCAATATGAACTTGCGCAGGTCGTCTTGTTTCCAGTTTTTATAGAAGTGAGGCATCACGATGCCGAAGCCTCGACCTCCCTCTTGACGCTCGACACACCACGCGACCGCTTCTTCTTTGGGAGCTTGAGGTGGCAGCATCGACGTGGCAAGGATCGTGACATTGGGGGCGGGCTGATTGTCGTTGGGGCCGAAATAATTGTTGGTGTAAGGTTCGTCATGCAAGGTGAACGGCTTCCAACCGCGAGCGATCGGATGTTCGGGAGCAGAGGGTGTGATGGTTGCCTCCTGATAAATCCGGGCGAACGATTCATGATGCGGACAAGACCGGTTGGCAAAATAACCACCCATCCAACGCAGTAATGGATGATCGCCATCCTTGGTGACATCCTGCCCCAGTAAACCCGTTGCATAATGTATGCAGACGATGCCACACCCTCGATCCATCATTTTGGACAGGTCGCCGAGATTCTGTTGAGGATCGGGGAATCGATTAGCAGGAAACGTATCACCGATGAAGACAACGGTTGAGGCTTGTTCTCTCAGAGTTGCGTTGGGCCATTCGTTGACCAAATCAATTATGAGATCATCGACGTTGTTAGTGTGTTCAAGCAAATGTTTGAGGACTCGTCCGCCTGCCGCCACTTCGTGCGATCCGGGAGGATGATTGCTGGGACCAACCACGATGAGAATGTGTGTCTCTTTAGCAAAACCTGGCAAGGCGATAAGACAGACAAAGCAAACAGCAAAGAAGCATTTCATGGCGATGATTCCTGGTGTGTGAGTCAGACTCTCCACAATACTCAAACAAACTTCCCAGTGCGAATTTATTGTTGTGCCCAGACTATTGCGCGGAGATAGCCCAAGAGCGCAAGCTCTGGGGATGGGTACGAATCAAAAAAATTTCTCGCAGCCTCACACGATCTTCGATTTCCACGCCGTGCCGTGCGGATATTCGTAATCCGAGATCGAAGTCGTTTTCATCGTGATGCTGTATCCCGGAGCGGTCGGAGGCACATAGCAGCCGTCCTTCATCACAACCGGGTCGATGAAATGTTCGTGCAAATGGTCGGCGTATTCCGTGATGCGATCTTTGAGAGATCCACTCACGCAGATGAAGTCGAACATCGAAAGATGCTGCACGTATTCGCAAAGTCCCACGCCGCCCGCATGAGGGCAGACCGGGATCTCAAACTTGGCCGCCATTAAGAGCACGGCCAGAATTTCATTGACGCCGCCCAGTCGGCAACTGTCGATTTGACAAATCTGCATGCCGCCCGCCTGCATAAACTGTTTAAACATCACCCGGTTGGCACAATGCTCTCCGGTGGCGACTTTGATCGGAGCGACTGCTTCGGCGATAGCCGCGTGACCGAGAACATCGTCAGGGCTGGTTGGTTCTTCAATGAACCACGGATCGAATTGAGCCAGTTCTTTCATCCATTCAATGGCTTGTGGCACATCCCAAACCTGATTGGCGTCCATCATAATCCGCGCGTCGGGACCGACTTCTTCGCGAATAATCCGCGCTCGGCGGATGTCGTCTTGCAGGTCGCGACCGACTTTGATTTTGAACACTGTCCAACCACGCTCTTTGAGTGACTGACACAACGAACGCAATTGTTCGTCCGAGTATCCCAGCCAACCTGCGGAGGTGGTGTATGATGGATAGCCGTGCTCTTCAAGGTAGCTGATGCGATGGGCCTTCGTCGGTTCGCAGTGTTCGAGAATTTCGAGTGCCTGTTCGCGGGTGAGGGCATCGGTGATGTAACGAAAATCGATGCAATTGACCAACTCTTCAGGAGACATATCCGAGAGTAATTTCCAAAGAGGTTTCTCTTCGACTTTGGCATACAGATCCCAAACCGCATTCACGACGGCAGCCGTCGCCAGATGGATGACTCCCTTTTCAGGGCCGACCCAGCGAAGTTGACTATCGCCGGTGATCATTCTCCAGAAGCCGGCCATGTCGGCCGTGAATTCTTCGAGCGTCTTCCCGACAACCAGCGGAGCCAGCGCATTACAGGCTTGGACACACAATTCGTTTCCGCGACCGATCGTAAACGTGATGCCGTGCCCTTCGAGACCCTCGGCATCCGTTTCCAGAATGACGTACGCAGCCGAATAATCGGGGTCAGGATTCATGGCGTCAGAACCATGAAGCTCCTGAGAAGTAGGGAAGCGAATATCTTTGGCAATCAGGTTGGTGATGGTGGGCATGGTATTGAGGTCGCGATTAGGAAGTTCTCAGTCACTTGTTGCAGCCTATTAGAGCGTGAACGAGAGTGACGATCCAATCATCGCACTTAAATCTGTCAGTGATTACATCAGAGAATTTGAGTTTGTCGAGATTTTGATGAGTTCTAATCGGCCAATGATGATTGGCCGAGCCCTTGTCTCGCTTCTGGTTTGAACAAAATCGCAGGAGGATTGAGCCGACCTAAGAACTGTTTTGTCTCATCGACCATCTCTTCATCGATCGACTACTGTGTCGATTTGCCCTGCTTAGTTCGGACCAGAACGCCTTGCAGGTTGTTGAACATTCGCAAGGTACCCCAGAGAGCTTTTCCCTGATAGAGATAGGCGACCTTCACGATAATTTCTTTCTGAGTGACGGTTTCTTTTTCGTTACGATTACGAATTTTAGAAAGTTCTTTGTCTCCTTGATTATTCAGATTCAGTTGCACCGATAAAACGATGGGGCTGTTCGAGTTGATGCTCAAATTTGAGCTGCGCAATTTCTTCGAAATTGCCGCTTGTGCTTCCGCTTTGAGCGGTTCGAGAAGACCTCCAGAATCGAGTTTGATCTCTAAGCGAACCGCGCCTCCCGGTTTCAAGACAGACATTTTTTCCAACTGTTTGGGATCCAACTTCGCAGCAATGTTCTCAGCAGGAACTTTCACAGAGCGAAGTTTTGTAAGACGCTTTCCGCGTTCTACAATCACCAAGTCGGAGTGCAATTGGACAGGCGAGAGATCGACATTGGTCGTGTCATACTTCCAGACGATGGTTTGCAACGGTCGACTGATCAAACGTGATTGATTCATCAAGAGATAATCATCGCCAGCCCAGGTGAGTTCGGTCGCCGTTCCCGGAACCGGAAAATGATCGATGATTTGTCCGCTGGAAAGATCCATGACGGCGAGAGAATTTCCTGAAGATGATTGAAGGACCAATCCTGCCCATTTGCCATTGGGGTGAAAAGCGATTGCGCTGGCGGCTTCTTGGAATTCAAGACGACCTTGGCCTTCACCCGTTTGGCTATCGAAGGCAGATATAGACGGATCAATGATTTCATTGCCCTGTGCGATCAAAATCGTGTCGCCTTGGGGAGACAAAGCAAACGCTTGGACCTTTTCGAGACTCCAGACGGGAGTCAGTTCTGGAACTTTCCAAACGACAAGAACATCGTCCATGGAATGAGTGACGACATGTTGGTCATCAATCACCGCGGCAGAGAGAATGTCTCGGTCCTCTTTCTGTTCGGCGACCTGATAAGGTCTCCAACTAGTGATGTGTTTTCCCTCCGACGTCAGCTCGTAAAGATCGAGACGACCTTGCGAACGATGATGTTCGAATAGCCCCCATTGGCCATCAGGAGAGATGCCATAAAGCTGTACCGAGTAAGGAATCGAAAAACGGTCCAGTTCTTGACCGTCAGCGTCGAAGGTCATCACTTCCGATTTTTCGCCGACCGGTTGAATCGGTTTATGATTCGTATAGAAATCATGGGGGCTCTGTCTAATTGATAAAGAGAACGTGTATTTGGTTTCTTTCAAGTCTTCATTGAAACCAGTACGCACCGCAAACATGGGTTGAGCGCTTCGTGAGACGACAACATCGCGAGCGGCCCCCGTGGAGTGGATCGCGATTGATTCCGGGAGTGATTGAAATGCGAGTGGCTGGAGAGAGACGTTCCAATCCTTATTCGTGAGCGCGGGCTGTGCTTTCGTGAAATCGACGGACTGGATGGGTGGCAGTTTCAAATCGCTGGCCATTCCCCCCGAGGCAGCAATGTTCGCACCGGCTTGCAAGTCGGCTTCCGTCAAAGTGATCTGTTTGAGTCGAGGATCGCCTTCATCGACATTGATGGCAATGACTTGTTCGTTCCCGAGTATCTTGCGGGAAGGAAAAAGCGAGACTTTCTCCTGTTTGGGGAAACTGTAGATGAGACTCTGGGCTTGCGTGTCAATAATTCCGAGAGAGTGAACGAGCCAGCGTTGATTTCCGGGAAACGATTCGAGAGTTTTGGATTGATAAACGGGGTCCAATTGATCTTTGAGATTGGAACCAACCTCAAAATTGGCGACTTGCGTCCCCGTTTCGAGTGACCAGACCACCAAGTGAGACTTTGGTCCAAAATCATAAACGATGGCGATTTGGCTGCCATCACGTGAGAAACCCAAGGCACTTAAAGATGACAAAATGGGCTTGTTATTCACCGACAAAACACCGGCCGATTTTCCCGTGACGAGATCAAATATCTCCACTTCGTGAGTCAGAAAATTACTCACCACCGCCAGATAATTTCCGCCCGGACTGATCGCATGGCCGTAGGTAGGTCGACATTTTTCTGGCCCTTGGATTTCATGAAGCAGTTTTCCTGAAGGCAATTCCCAAACTTTGAACATTCTCCCGATACTAGAAACACCAATCAATTGCTCTCCGGCGACATAGACATCAGACAAATTGGTTCTGGTTTTCACCTCTCCCGTTACGAGAGTACCGAGAGTTTTCTCTTTCGAGATATCCCAAACATCCACTTTTTGCCCAGAGTTATGAGATATTGCCAAGTAAGCTCCATCCGCTGATAATGCGACATCGGAGACTGAGTTTGGAGCTTGCACTTCGGCACTACGTCGTCCGGTATGCGCTTCATAAACTTCGTAAGTCGCATTGGAATAATCACCTGATTTCACGGCAACGTAAGGGCTGGCAGAGATTGGAAATGCGATCCCTCCGCCATTGGCTCTCAGGTTATTTTTATCGAGCTTGATCGGTCGCGAGGTTTCGCTCATGAAGCTGAGATCTTCGGGGGCCGGATCGGCTTTGACTGTCCATTCTTCGGATTTCGTAAACGAAACAGACGGCTTTTCGGGCTTTGCAGATTGAGAGAACCCAGATCGGGATGTCGGTCGGGAAGATTTTTCGCTCGTTGGTTGGGGGCGGGTCGCTCTATTCGTCTGGGAAGAGGAAGAAGGTTGCGACGTATTCCCCGAAGAATTTGTAGAAGGAGCAGTAACTGGAGCTGTCGTTGGTGCTGATGTTCGGGTTTCTGCAGGAGTTTGAGCGACGGTTATTTTTGGATCATCGTTTCCCGAACCCATCATTAGAAATGCAGCGACTGCAATCACCACAATCACTCCACCCGCAATCCCACCAATCATGAGCCCTTTGCTTGAGCTGCTTGAAGATCATGCTTGGCTCGGTCGTGAAGCCTTACCACCTTTCGAAGAATTTCTGCGTGGTGGTAATGCACCGCCGGCAGAAGCACCGCCGACAGAAATCAATTCTTCACATTCCTTGCATTTGATGTTTTTACCTTTGAGGCGTTCAGGGACTTGGTATTTGACGCCACACAGGGGGCAAGTGACGGGAATTGGCATTGGGGCCTCGCGAGAGTTTATCGAAATCGTAAAAACTGAAGTCTTGGTGGAGAGTGCTCGAAACCTGATACAACCATCGACACCTGAACAAGCCTAGCCTAAATCAGCGCGCGAGAAGATGCAAAACATTTGTATCAGGACTCTTCATTCGCGGAATGAAGAAGGCAAAAATTCTATTTGAAGTCCCCTTTTACAAATCGATCATTGCTGAGGACCAAAATCAGCATGTCATCGACTTCACTTTTTATCGCTCTCGACGTTCGTTGACAGAGCACGCATTCAATCTTTTTGAACACCTAAAACGAAGGCAAATCGGAGTTTAGTAATAAATTATCGACTCCCGCTAATCCACATAACCCAACTCAAATTTTTCGCAAAAACGGCTCACTCGCAAACTGCCTGTTTCATTTGCCCGCGAAAATGGTGTATAATAAGGTGTGACCATTGGTCATCCCGCCTGATTGTTCTCCACACACAAAATTCCGTTGCGAACGAGGTCTACTATCGTGAGATTGCCTCTTGCCCTCTCTTGCCTGTTCTTTGTCACGTTGCCAGCGTTTGGTGCGGATGACGAGGGACACACATTTTTCGAAAACAAAATCCGTCCGGTTTTGGTCAAGCATTGCTACGAATGTCACTCTGCCGACAGTGAAGCTCTTAAGGGAGGCTTGTTGGTCGATTCGGCTCCCGCTTTGATGCAGGGGGGAGATTCCGGTCCATCGTTGGTGAAAGGAAAGCCGGACGAAAGCTTGTTACTGGAAGCGATGAAATATGACTCGTTCGAGATGCCTCCCGCCGGCAAACTCCCCGACAATGTGATTGCCGACTTTGAAAAATGGATCGCGATGGGTGCTCCCGATCCGCGGACCGAAATGGTTCTGCCGAAGCATTCCGATAAAGGGATTGATTTAGAAGCAGGTCGACAGTTTTGGGCGTTTCAACCTCCCGAAGCGCATGCGGTCCCGAAAGTCAAACAATCTGATTGGCCCAAAAATTGGATCGATCATTTTGTATTGGCTAAACTCGAAGAGAACCAGCGAGAGCCTTCGCAGCGTGCTGACCAGGCCACTTTGTTACGTCGGATCGCCTACGATCTCACCGGCTTACCACCTCGCCCAGAAGTCGTGGAAAAATATGCTTACAGCGATGACCCTGCGGAAATCGCCGAGTATGTCGATCAACTTCTCGGCTCGCAGCAGTTCGGAGAACATTGGGGCCGTCATTGGCTCGACGTGGCTCGATACGCTGACTCCAACGGCGGCGATTTCAACGCGACATTCCATAATGCTTGGCGTTATCGCAACTATGTGATTGATACGTTCAATCAAGATCGCCCTTATAACGACTTTGTCGTCGAGCAGATTGCTGGTGACTTGCTCGATTCTTCCAGTATGGACGAAGAAGAACAAAATCTGGTGGCGACCGGGTTTTTGATGTTTGGTGCGAAGATGTTGAGTGAGCGAGATAAAGAAAAGCTCCGCATGGATGTCGTCGATGAACAGATCACTTCCGTTGGCAAAGTTTTCATGGGGATGACATTGGGTTGCGCCCGTTGTCACGATCATAAATTCGACCCGATTCCGACGACCGATTACTATGCCTTGGCGGGGATTTTTCGCAGCACGCAAACGCTCGATGGTGAAATTCAAAAGTACGTCTCGAATTGGACGCGTCAACCATTACCGATGACGGAAGAACATCAAACAGCCTTGGCAGAGTATCAGAAAACGACAAACGCGTTGAAGAAGAAGATCAAGGACGGCGAAACGCGATTGAAGACGCTCGATTCAATGTCGTCGAAGTCGCAGGTATTGAAACAGGGAATCGTGCTGGACGATGAAGTGGCCGAAAAAGTGGGTTTCTGGAAAGCATCCACGTTCTCCAAAAACTATATCGGCAAAGGATACATTCACGACGACAAACAGGATCTTGGCAAGAAGAAAGTCGTCTTCACCACCAAAGTGCCGAAAGCCGGTAAGTATGAAATTCGTCTGGCGTTCCCCGGTTCGGGCGGTCGGGCTTCGAACGTGCCGGTGAAAATCACTCAGGGTGACTTTGAAAAAACAGTCACCGTTGACGAATCGAAACAGGCACCGATTCTGACAATGCTCAAGCCGCTGGGCCAATATGATTTGAATGCCGAGCAGGATCTCGTAGTCGAAATCGCCAATCACAAAACCAACGGCTATGTGATCGTCGATGCCTTGCAGATTGTTTCGGTTGAGGAATTGAAACAGAAAGCGGAAACGGACGACACTGGCGTATTGGCAGAGGTTGAAACGCTCAAGAAAGAAATCGAAGAATTCAAATCACAATTAAAGGCGGTCGAAAAAGAGGCACCTGCACCCGCTCCCAAAGCGTTGGCTGTGGTCGAGCGTGAGAAGCCCGACGATTACTTTGTTTGTATTCGAGGTGAACACCGCAATTTGGGCAATAAAGTGTCTCGCGGTTTCCTGACAGTGGCAAACTACGAAGGCGCCCCAAAAGTCACCAAAGATCGAAGTGGACGATTAGAACTTGCCAATTGGATAGCCGACGCCCGACACCCTCTCACCGCGCGGGTTTATGTTAATCGAATCTGGCATCATCTGGTGGGAGCAGGCATTGTTCGATCAGTGGATAACTTCGGTAATCTGGGCGAACGTCCCACTCATCCATTGTTGTTGGATCAATTGGCGGTCGAGTTCATTGAACACAATTGGTCCACCAAATTGCTGGTCCGAGAAATTGTTCTCAGTAGTACCTATCAACAATCCACGAAACATGTGGAGCAACAATGGCAGGCTGATCCCGAGAACCGGTTACTCTGGCGAATGCATCGCAAGCCGCTTCCCGCAGAAGCCATTCGTGACACACTGTTATTGGCTACGGGAGAATTGCAGTTCGAGAAAGGGATTGCTCCGGTGAGTAATTTGGGAACATTAGTGTCTCAGAACAATCCGAATGATAAACAGGTCGAACTCGAATCGACCAACATCCGCACACTGTATCAGCCCGTCATTCGTAATGAATTGCCGACGATGATGCGCGTGTTCGATTTTGCCGACCCCGATTTTGTCACGGGTGATCGTCCCGAAACAACCGTGCCGACACAGGCACTTTGGATGCTCAATAGCCCGTTTCTCTCGAAGCAAGCGAAGAAGATCAGCCAACAAGTGATCGACAAAAAGTATTCGACCGAAAGTGAATCTCTGGAGTACCTCTACTTGATCACGATTGGTCGACCACCCACCGATCCTGAAATTGAACTCTCAACTCACTTCCTGCAAGCAAATGAGACAGACGCCAAAACAAACTGGGCCGACTTGGCTCATGCACTTTTGGCATCGTCGGCATTTCGAATGCTGGATTGATGAGCGTGTTAGATCGCCGTTGTACACGAATGCGGCGTGACCATTTTAGATATACAACCCATCCCCGGAGCTTGTGCTCCAGGGCTATCATTTCTGGAATATCACCATGACTATCAACCGACGAGATCATCTGAAACAACTGGCTCTTGGTGGTGTTGGGCTCTCCATGTCGGGTCTCACGGGAAGTACACTCGAAGCGGCGGGTGGGTCTCAACCCCAGATTGTCCATCATCCAGCTCGCGCGAAGCGGGTGATTTTTCTGTTCATGCACGGCGGGCCGAGTCACGTCGATACTTTTGATTACAAAACAGAACTTCAGAAACGGGACGGCGGTGAATTACCGTTTGAAACTCCTGACAACATCGACGCTCAACGAAAATTGATGGGGTCGCCCTGGAAGTTTGCCCGGCATGGCGAATCGGGACACTGGGTCTCTGAATTGTTGCCGAACATAGCCGAGATGGCGGATGACTTGTGCGTGATCAAATCGATGCACAGTCGCGGTCAATCACACGGACAGGCGGTGTCGATGTTGCATACCGGCAGCGACAACTTGGCTCGTCCGTCGGTCGGTGCCTGGATTTCTTATGGTCTGGGCAAGGAAAGTAACGACCTCCCGGCATTCATCTCGATTGGCCCTTCCAGCGGACATGGCGGACCACGTAATTATGGCTCGGCGTTTCTTCCCGCCGAGCATCAGGCAACCGCCATCGGTCGTCAGGGAAAGTTTGGGGACGGACGCATCGAGTTTTTGAATCCGGCAGAAAAACAACCGGAACGCGAACAGCGCAGATTGTCTTTGATTCAATCTTTCAATCAGTCTCATCTCGACCGAATTGGGCCCGATAGTCGTATCAAAGGAATGATCGAAGCGTACGATCTTGCCAGCCGTATGCAGCGTGTCGCCCCCGAGGTTCTCGATCTCTCGCAAGAGACCGAAGAAACCCAACAACAGTACGGCATCGGCACTAAAGAAACCGATAACTTCGGGCGACAATGTTTACTCGGTCGGCGTTTGCTGGAAGCGGGTGTCCGCTATGTCGAACTTTCCACGGGTAATGTTTGGGACCAACATGGTGGCCTCAAAGCCGGACACGAAAAGAACTCACTCGCGACCGACAAGCCCATTGCCGGTTTGCTGGCCGATCTGAAAGCGCGTGGGCTGTTGGACGATACGCTGGTAGTCTGGAGTGGTGAATTTGGCCGAACACCCACCGCGCAGGGAACGAACGGTCGCGACCATAACCCACAAGGGTTTTGTTGCTGGATGGCGGGTGGTGGCGTTCAGCCGGGCATCTCCTACGGAGAAACAGATGACTTCGGATATCATGCAGCCGTTGATCGCGTTCACATGCACGACTTGCACGCAACCATTCTGCATCTCTTGGGAATCGATCACGAGAAATTGACGTACCGCTTTGCCGGTCGCGATTTCCGCTTGACCGACGTCGCGGGCCGCGTGGTGAATGAAGTGATCAGTTAGCAAACATCAAACATCACTTAATAATCAAACCACATGCCGACGCCGTAAAGTTCTTCGTGTTGAAGACCCAAAACGTACTGGCTGGTTTGTCCGTTGTAATACTGGAAGCCCATTCGCCACAAACGGTCAGAAGTGACACCGCGCCATTGCCAACCGGCTTGAACTGTGACATTCCCCCCATAATTGGCTTCTTCTCGTAAATGGGCATTCACGGCAGCGAAGGGAGATGAATAGATACCCGTCGCGGCTTGGGCCGAGTATTCTGCACCGAACTGCATCTCAATCGGTTCGGCACTTCCTTTAGCAATGACGGAATACGCAACCTCTCCATAAAGTCTGACGAAGTCGTTCGGTTCATGACTGATGGCGGCAACGAGCGCCTCACGCACGAAATGGTCTCTCACAAATGCGGGGTTGTTCTCGAGAAACTCATCACCCACATGCGAGCTGATATGATAATAGCCAAACTTGTAGGACGTTGGACCATTGCGATAAGTGATCGGGGCTCCGAAGCGAAAATCGACCGCGATCAAGTCATTCTTGCTTTCCATATCGAGTCGAGGCATCACGGCCCCCTCCATGTCAAGCTGCCAACCTTGTGGCTTGATGGTGTCGGTTGTGCCGTAACGTAATAAGCCGACTCTTCCACCGATCGTCGAATCCCAGACATACCCATGACCACCGAGATCCGCCCAGAAGCTCGCGAAGCGGGGTTCTTTTTCTCCGGCGAGATAAGACTTGTACATCAAGCCGTCTGGGAGACGTTGAAAGGTCCAACAATCGCTGCCGCAGGAATCCAAGCTGGCTTGGAAACTCGCGGTGTCGACGGTTGTCGGTTTGCTCGAAACATTGTGATGATTCAAAGCATTGTGACCCGCGAGAATCGCTTCAGGCTCCGGGAGTTGGAGCGGTGGGCTGGGTTCCGAAAAAAGTATCGGCTCGGAATACGATTCAAATCTTTGAACACCACGTGTGGGTGTTTGGGTTTGTCTCGTTGGAGTGGATTGTTGAGGAACAGAGTAAGTCGTTGTGAGAGAACGTGTCTTTGGCCCCGCGTGCTGCGCATAAACCGTCGTTGATGTTACTGAAATGATCAGCAACATTAACAAGGTTAAATTGATGTTTTGGCGGGTAAAACACCTCAACTGTGCAGTCTCCAGCGCGAAGATATCCGACCGTTTGCAGGGTATTCTTCAGTTCATTCAATATCGGACAATCAACCGGGATATAATGATTGGAATTATTGAATCAGTAGTACGAACTGGTCAATATTTCGGGATGATGACAGATTTGTGTGTTTGGGCTATTTGGGAAGTTATTGAATTCCTCAGCGCGCGAAGCATCGTTTGTCAAAAATGACGCTGCACGAATTGGCAATCTGGGTTAGAATCCCCGCGCATTCCAGTAAGAATTTCACGAGTTCGTAGTTCAAGGAAGAGACCGCATGACCGCGGACCCCCAACCCAACGGCATATTGACGCAAAAGTTGAAGCACACGCTACGACAATTGCGGAGCTTGTGGCTGAAAATGTGGGGAGGTGGATTACTGTTTACAATTTGCGCCTTTGGCATCGCCTGGTTTTTTGTCGAGCCAGCGCCACCACAAACAATCACAATTGCTGCCGGCCCTGCAGATGGGGCTTACTATCAGATTGCTGAGGAGTACGCAGAATACTTCGCCGAACATGGCATTGAATTGGTCGTTCGTGAAACAGCCGGATCAGTCGAGAACTATCAGTTACTAAAGTCAGATCCCGAGATTGATATTGCCATCGTGCAAGGTGGGACTGCGCCTGAAGGAATCGAGTTTCAGGCGAACTTGGAATCTTTGGCAAGTTTGTATCTGGAGCCGGTTTGGGTATTTTATCGGAACGAACAGCAAATCAATGATCTCCGCGATCTTCGCGGGATGACGGTCTCTCTCGGAGCGAATGGAAGTGGGACTCAGGCGATTGCCGACCGGCTGTTATCCATCAGTGGCGTTGAAGCAGAAACTACCACGACATTTCTTGACCTCGGCAATGAGGCGTCGTCGTCCAAACTGAAGTCGGGAGAGATTGACGCGGCGATTCTTGTCGGACTTCCCCGTTCGCGAACCATTCAAGAGTTATTGCGAGATAAAAATATCCGCTTGATGGATTTTGATCGTCATGGAGCCTGGTCGCGATCACTGTCTTACCTGAGCGATGTGACGCTTTTTCGCGGAGTCATCGATCTGCAAAAAGATATTCCTGAAGAAGACACTCATCTAATCGCACCGGCCGCCAATCTTGTCGCGACAACCGACTTGCATCAAGCGTTTGTGCCGCTATTTATGCAGGCTGCCGAGAAGAGTCATGAACGAGGAAACGAACTTGTTCCCGAGGGAGTGTTTCCTTCCCAAAGATTAATTGAGTTCCCGCTGAATGATCTGGCAAGAAGCTATTTCGTCTCGGGGCCTCCGGTTCTTCAAAAACACTTGCCGTTCTGGGTGGCATCGACCATCAATCGGGGGAAAATATTGCTGATCCCTGTGTTGACGCTGCTATTTCCACTATTCAAAATCGCGCCGCCCGTTTACCGCTGGCGAATTCGCTCACGCATCTATCGTTGGTATCGATTACTGCGCGAGATCGAAGCCGACTTACGCGACGGGTCAACAGAAGAATCTCTCACGCACCACCAAGCCGCGATTAAGGAGATGCATGGTGAGTTGGATGAAATCACGTCGGTCCCGTTGTCCTACATGGAAGAGTTTTACAACTTGCGATTACATGTGGAGTATGTAGAACGACGTGTGGAGAGTGCTTTGCAATCGTCGTCTCAAATTAAAGATTGATTGTGTGGCTGAATTTATCAGAACACCGGAAAGCACCGAAAGCGCGTTCAAGTAGTATCTCGCTTCAAAATATTCCTGTTGGATTCACAGTCTTGATCGGGCACAATTGAGGAGCCTTAATATTCCACACACTTCATTTGATTTGCTCCATGCCCGTCACGCCACAAAATAGTTTTCAACAGGATCTTGCCGATCGACAACTCGCCGGAGGAGCGTCTGCCGATCCCGAAAGAGTCCCCGAACTTGTCGATCAAATCTTGCAATCAGCTCAACGACACAATGCCACCGATATTCATCTTGTTCCTCGCGAGTCGGCGTTGGAAATGAATTGGCGCATCAACGGCGTCTTGCATCTGGTGGCCGAGTTCCCGCAGGCTCTCAAAGCCAATATCATTTCTCGTTTGAAGGTTCTCGCCGAGTTATTGACGTATCACACGGATGTGCCTCAGGAAGGTCGGATACAAAATCGGGAAGCCGGATCTGAGGTGCGGGTCAGCACCTTCCCGTCGATGTTTGGTGAGAAGGCCGTCATTCGGTTGTTTGTCGGCTCGGGCGACTATCGTACGCTCTCGTCACTCGACTATCCCGCTGAGACTCTCGATCAACTGACCCAGAATCTGTTTGAGACGAGCGGCGTCATTATGCTCACGGGATCTTCGGGATCGGGAAAGACAACGACGGCTTATGCCTGTTTGAGAGCGATTGCCGAAGATTCTCCCATTCGTCGCGCGATTTCATCACTGGAAGACCCGATTGAAGCCGTTATCCCGGCGGCGAGTCAATCGCAGATCAGGCCGGCTCGTGGGTTTGATTACAGTGTCGCGTTGAAGTCCTTACTGCGTCAGGATCCTGAAGTGATTCTGGTGGGCGAAATTCGCGATCAGGAGACGGCACAACTGGTGTTTCAAGCTGCGCTCACCGGGCATCTGGTGATTACGACTTTTCATGCGGGAAGTGCGGCAGAAGCAGTTTCGAGATTACTCGATATGGGTATCGAGCCGTATCAACTGACGAGTGGATTATTGTGTGTCCTCAATCAACAACTGGCACGCAAACTTTGCGACTGTTCACAGACCAGTTCCGAGGAGCAAGAGCGGTTAGGGCTCTCCGTTGAAAAAGTGAGGGTGGCGGTCGGCTGCGAAAGTTGTGACGGCACCGGATACGCGGGCCGGTTTCCCATTCTGGAAATGCTGACTCTCAACCGCACTAAAGTGCGTCAGGCAATTCTGGAACATCGGGACTCCAACGAGATTGAAGCGGCGGCCCTTGAGTCGGGGATGAACTCTCGCTGGCAAATGGCGACGGCCGCCGTCAACGCGGGTAAAACGTCTCCCGCGGAAGTTCGTCGAATTCTCGGTTTTCGCGAGCATTTCGAGAGTTAATGGCGTGGGCCGTTTGTGTCCCGAATCCCGTTCTTAAAATAATCGTTGACAAACAGATACCTATGAGTGACGATGACGGCAGGTGAGAAGAATTCCTGTTTAAGCATGGCGTTCGTCATCATTTTCTCACTGCTGTTCTCATTTCGAGAATTCTGATTCGATCTCGCGAAAAACGGAAAGAGGCAAGATCCTTAATCACCGCGAGTTCGTTCACACAAAGTCTCCATCGCTGAATTTGCCCTGACGCATTGCAGAATTTCTCTACGATACTCCTGAAATTTGTTTGAGGTGACTTGCGCTTGTCAGACTCAAAACCGACAACCCCACAGACATTAAAAGCCGATCAATTTATCGCCTTGAACGAGGAGCTTGCGTCGTTACTGCGTGCCGGCATTCCGTTATCAATTGGTTTGAAAGGCTTTTCCTCCTCCGTTTCTGGTCGCTTACAAAACTACTCGCGCGCCTTGGCCGACGAGATTGATCGTGGAAAATCGTTACACGATGCGTTGGCTGCCGTCGATCAGAAGATGCCGACCACTTATCAGGCGATCCTGGCAGCGGGTGCCGAATCGGGACAACTCGCCGATGCCGTGGAATCGGTCGCTCAGTACGCACGCCGCGCGCAGGAAACCCGCAATCAAATTACGCTGGCGATGATCTATCCCACCTTGGTCGTGATGCTGGCGTGGTTTTTGTTCTGGTCTTCGTGCTTTTTTATCCTTCCGAAAATGAAGGAGATTTTTGCAGGATTCGGCATGGGAGGTTCTGGAGTGATTCGGTTGATCGGTGAGTTGCCGAAGGAAGTGATGCTGCTGGGTTGGATCCCCTTAATCGTCCTGGGGTTTGCTCTCGCGTTCAGTTTGTATCGAGTTGGCTCTCGCAGTCATCGGGGGGCTCTCGATTATGGGTGGAGTCGGTATCTTCCGGGAGTCGCCCGCATTGTCCGTTATTCGCATTGGTCGACGTTCACACATTTCGCATCGCAGTTGATGAAATACGGCGTCCCCGAATCGCGTGCGTTGACATTGGCGGCTCAAGCGACCGGAGACTCTGCGTTGATGGCCGATGCAAACCGCTGGGCAGAAGCCGCCGAGAAAGGTAAGTTACCTGCCGATGAATTACCCACGGGCCAAGCGTTGCCTCCCTTTATTGTGGGGATGATGAGAATTGGAGCGAGCCAGAATTCTTTGCCGTCCACATTGGCACATTTGTCTGACATGTATTTCCGCAAAGCCTCGCTGAGCAGCGACCGCTTTCAAACGATTTTTCCAATCGTGATCGTAGTCGCGATCGCGGGAACCGCCGTCTTGTTATATGCATTGTCTTTGTTTTACCCCATCATCGAATTGATGACCAAGTTGGGAACCGAGTAACACTTTTCGAATTCAGACCGTATGCCTCGCTATCAATACAAAGCAATCAATCAGAACCAGCAGCCTGTTTCGGGGGAACTGGAAGCGGATTCATTGCACTCAGCGCAGGAGCAACTTACCCATGAGGGGCTCGTTGAGATTACTTTGCAAATGCGGAACGCAGGCGATCACTCACCGAGCGAGAGGTCGGATGATGAAGCCGCCGATGTGGTGTTTAGTGACGAGAATGTCGAGGAGTTGGGAGAAGCATTCGCATCGCTCACGCGTGCCGGCTTACCGCTGGAAGCGGGCTTGCGCATGATGGCGGAAGAGCATCCTTCGCCCCGTGTTTCCCGGGCGCTCTTGTCTCTCAGCGAACAGCTTCAAGCGGGGAAGACATGGGAAGAAATCTCGGCCTCATCGAGTCGGCAATTCCCTCCGGTACTCAGCGAATTATTTCAATTGAAACTGCCTCCCGAACGGCTATCAATCATCATTAGTCGCTATCTGGTGATTCAGCAGGCTTCGTTGCGGCGGTCTCGTAAAATCTGGGCCGGGCTGTTGTACTCCCAAATCATTTTGGCGGCGTTACTATTTGCAACTGTCTTCATTTTGGCCAAGATCGTCCCCAAGTTTAAGGAAATCTTTGTCGGTTTCGATACAGAACTTCCCTCGCTCTCCATGTTTGTCATGACGCTCGGAGACTTCGCCAGTCAATATTGGATGTGGCTGATTTATCTGTTGCTTGGTTTGACCGTATTACGTGTCTTTGGCGCTCGTTCGATTCAACGACTACGTCAACAATTCATCCATCACATCCCATTCTCGGGAAAAGCGTTTCGAGCCAACACATTGTCCACGTTCAGCCATCTGTTGGGAGAACTTGTCGAGCATCAGGTGCCTATGGATGTCGCCGTCAAATTGGCGGCATCAGGAAGTGGCAATCTGACCCTGGAAGATGAGAGTTTAGAAATCGCCCGCGATTTGAATCGAGGAGAGTCATTGTCCGTAGCGGCCACGCCATGTTTGACGATCCCGAGTAATTTATTGATGGCGTTTCATTGGGCAAGTCGCCCGGAGTCGTTCCAGCAGAATTTGGAATCAATGGGCGAAGTCTACGGCAGACAGGCTGATGATGGGGCCAGCCTGTTACCGGTCGTGATAGAGCCCTTTTTGTTATTTATGACATTATTTGTCGTCGGTTTTTTTGTGATGGCATTGTTTACTCCTTTAATCAAATTGTTAAACGATCTTTCCTGAGATTCATAACTGATGGAGTGTTGAAGAACACCTGATGGATAGTGATTACCTTCACATTTTGATCCCCCTGATCCTGTGTCTGGTGCCGATTGAGTTTATGTTACTCGCGGTTGCCGGCAAGATCGCGGCGAGTTCGCGCCTCAAGTGCAGTTCCAGTTTTGCGACACGCTTGTTTGTTTACAGCTTGGGTTCGTTCAGCTTGGGCGCATTGCTTTTGGTCTTAACCTCTGTGGAAAGCGTCGTTGCAGGAATTTTTGCGATCTATTTTTTCATCGTGGGCTTCTTATTGATGATGGCGGCAGGCAATCTGCTCAAAATCGATGACAGTCGTAGCGAGCGTTCTTTCCAAGCTCTCGCGATGTGGTTACGAGTGGCCAGTCATTTCATACCGATCTTGCTGCTAATCATTGCCATCGTGTTTTTGATCATAACTGTCGGTGGTACGGGAGTGATATTGTCTCTGTTCCTGCTGGTTCCATTAGTTATTGGTTTGACCACTGCTTATAAATCTCGCACGCGCATGGATCAAAGCACGATTCTCTGGACGCTCGCACTGTCGATACGCAATCAAACTGATCTCGTCGCCGAATTGGAAACGGTCTCAGAAAATCTCTCCCGCAGATTTCGTCGCCGCGTCAATCGCTTGATACCCCAGTTGCGATCAGGTGTTGCCGTGGCAAGTGCACTATCGCGCGTGCCCCGTATCGTTCCCTCCCAATCGTTGTTAATCCTGAGGACAGGGGAGTTGAATGGAAAATTGGGTGAAGCGACTCTCCAAGCGGCCGTTCAACATAGCCAAGCCGGTTTCTTTCGCCCCGCCTCCGGTTTTTCCCCCACAATGGCTGCGGTCTATCTTGTCTTCCTACCACTATTTGCTTTGAACATGGTGATGTATGTCAACTACTCGATTGTCCCGAAGTTCAAATCGATCTTTCAAGGCTTTGATACAGAGCTGCCTGAACCAACAATAATCGCAATCAGTATCGCCGATTTGATTGCCCGATATGCCATTGTGATTTTTCCCCTGATTCTGGGTCTTGTTTTGTTCCTGATTGCCGGTTTCATGATTGGTTTTCGCGAACTGAATCTCCCACTCATCAACCGTCTGTTTCGAAGAATTGATGTGTCTCAATTGCTACGCGCGTTTGCCTCGCCCGCCTCTTCTGAAAAACCGTTCCGCGAAACGACTCAATTCCTGGCAAGTTCGCATCGGCAGAAGTCGATCAAAGCGGCCATGAATCACGTCGATAAGAAATGTCAGCAAGGAGTCAATCTTTGGGACGCGATGCAAACGACCGGTTTGATCACACGACCCGAGTCGGCACTCTTAAAATCGGCACAAGGCGCGGGCAACCTCCCCTGGGCCCTCAATCAACTTGCCGATGCCCTCGAACGGCGTTTCGCCTTCCGGTGGATGGCCATTTTGGAATTCTTACAGCCTGCCGTGGTATTACTCATGGGCATTATCACGTTTTTAATTTGTCTCGGGTTTTTTATGCCGTTGGTTAAATTGCTGAGGGATCTCAGTTAGAAGTTCGTTATGCGTGACTCCGCTTTACAATTTGAAAAAAAACGAACACGACGATCTCGCGACGGGATTACGTCGCTGGAGTTGATCGTCTCGATGATTTTGATCGGGATGCTGATCAGCACCATCATGCCGATGGTCCGCTGGGCCGATCATCAGAAGCGCGAGTCCGAACGTCGCACTCTCGCCACCGAGATTGTCACCAATCAGCTCGAAGAACTTTCTGTCAAAACGTATGAAGAATTGACCGAAGTCGATGCCAGTCTCTTGGAACTTACCGACGAGCAAGTTCGGGTACTTCCTGAAAGCGAATTGACGCTCAATGTGAAATCGACATCAGCGGAACCGGTCGGGAAACAGATCAGACTCTCCCTCTCTTGGACGAACAGTGCTGGCCAACCGGCACGTCCTGTCAAACTGACCACCATTGTTTATCCACCGGGAGGTCAACCATGAAAGATCATCGCCGAGATGGAAAAACATTGATCGAGATGTTGGTCGTGATTCTCGTGTTGGGCGTGGTCACTGTGATGTGTGCCACGATCATGGCAGCCGTGATGCGTATTGATGGCCACAATCGCACCTCTTTGGTCAATACGACGGCTCACAGCGATCTGTCCATTCGTTTTCGGCAAGACGCACACTCGTCGTCAGCGGTGCGAATTTACCAGATCGAGAAAGACTTGATGGGTCTCGAATTTTCAACCGGACCGGAGACCGCTGTTCTCTATACATCCAACGAAGGGCGTGTTTTGCGTGAGGCGATTAATGGCGAAACAACAACCCAACGCGATCAATACCCCTTGGGTTGTGAGACGGTCATTTTTGCCGAAGCGGGAGAAAAGAACGCACAAGTGGTGTTGTCTTATTCGAAAAGGAAAGATCGCGAGCATACTGAATCTCCTATACGCACTTTCAAAATAGTGGCTGTCCGCGGGAAGGATCTACGATTTCAGAATCTTGCGGAGGGGACGCCATGAGACGCCTCCAAGAAAAATCAGACACGACTGACGTGATTGATCAATCACCCCGTCGGGGAGCGGTTGCCGTTGTGGTGTTATTGGCCATTCTGGTGATCTTCTCTCTCGGGCTCACCATGTTGCAGACCACTCTGAAAGAACGTGAACGCACCCTCCAATTCGAGGAACGTCAGCAATCGGCTTGGCTTGCCGAAGCGGGCATCGAGCGTGCCGCGTATCAATTACGGACCAATCCCGATTATGCGGGGGAACTCTGGAAGCTCAGTAAAGACGAACTGGCTGGAAAGTATTCGGGCCAGGTCGAAATTCAAATTATAGACAACAAAGACAACAACGGAAAATCGGTGACTGTGATCGCCGACTATCCAAATGACATTGAACATCGCATCCGCACGCGACGAGAAATCGTCGTCGATGTCGGAGTACCCACCAACAACTGAACCGAACGAGGAACAGATTATGGACATCTCAAATCAAGTTGATTGCCCACGGCGAACAACGGTAAGGCGTGGGTTTACGCTCATCGAACTACTGGTCGTGATCGCCATTATCGCCGTCTTGGTGGCGTTATTGTTGCCCGCTGTTCAACAGGCGCGGGAAGCCGCCCGGCGAGCATCTTGCAAAAATAATCTGATGCAGATCGGCATTGCCTTACACAGCTACGAAATGTCGTTTGAAGTCCTGCCGCCGGGAAGCGTAAATGTAACCCGGCCGATTACCGCATCGACAAAAGAGTATCAGATGAGTTGGTGGGTGCAGATTCTCCCTTACGTGGGAGAACAAAATGCCTTCAATAAGGTCGACTTTAACGTCGGCGCGTATCACAAAAATAACAGACAGGTCAGGACTCACTCGTTCGGCATACAGACGTGTCCGTCAAGCCCGCAACAATTTGGAGGATACGGTGAAACGGCTCTCGCAAGCTATTACGGCGTCCATCATCATGAAGAAGCACCCATCGATGTCGATAATACTGGCGTGCTCTTTTTGAATAGTAGCGTCGGTTTCGATGACATCACCGATGGTCGCGGTTATACAATCTTTGTGGGAGAATCGAACACCGAATTTGTGCCTCCTGCCGGTGCGATTGTCGAAGAAGAAGAGCCCGAAACCGAGACTGAAGAAGAGGGAGAGTACGGTATGGGAGGTTACGGCGGGTATGGAGCAGAAACGTCTCCCTTCGGTTGGATGTCGGGGACAGGGGCTTCTTTACGCAATACGGGGACCCCCATCAACAGGTCTTCCGTCATGTTTGGTGTCGGGGGAGAATATGGAGCCGAAGAAGAAGAACCTGAAGCAGAAGAGGGAGAGGGAGCAGCTCACAATCTCGTCGGAGGTTTCAGCTCTCACCATACCGGCGGTGCACATTTTTTGATCGGTGATGGAAGTGTCAGTTTTCTCAGTGAAAATATCGATCAAATGACATTCACTCATCTGGGGAATCGTGCCGATGGTGAACTGATTGGCGAATATTAGAATTCAGAGAAGTGATACACGATTATGACGGTTGAAAACGACAATCTCGAACTGGTCGATGTGACCGTCTCTCACCTGGAAATGTTTTCGCGGCCTACACGCGAGGTTCGAGTTCCCGAGAGGCGGTTGGATGTCTTAGAAGTTACGTCACCTTCCGTCGCCTATTATCGTTTTTTGTACGATGCGGTGGGGCAGGATTATCGGTGGCTCAGCCGACGTAAAATGACCGACGCCGAATTGGTGGCCGTCATCCAGCATCCCGACACAGAAATTTATGTGTTGCATGTGGATGGTTCTCCCGCTGGCTTTGCTGAACTCGATTGTCGAGACGCGACCGAGATTGAATTGGTTCAATTTGGTTTGATCGGAGAGTATCACGGTCGAGGTTTGGGAACCTGGTTTCTCAATTGGGTGATTGAGCATGTTTGGAGTCGTCAGCCGAAACGATTCTGGTTACACACTTGCACGTTCGATCATCCCGCCGCACTGGGAATGTATCAGAAAGCCGGTTTCAAGCTCTTCAAAGAAGAACAATTGAAACGCGAATATTGAGTGTGCTGAGCGAATGACAATCCCCACATTGTGTGAATACTGCCGACATCACCAGGTTGTCACTTCGGGAAAAGGCTCCCACTTTTTGTTGTGCCAAAAATCGAAGAAGGATAAACGCTATCCCAAGTATCCACCGCAGCCGGTGGTCGACTGTGCGGCATTCGACAAAGACGAAACTTCTAGCGACTCGATTGATTGATCATCCACTTCACAAGTTCTGCGGGGTTTTCCAATTCGATCCGTTGACGCATTTGTTGTTCGGCCCAAGTCGGGCTGTCGGCAATTCGCAGCACGTCTTCCAGTTCGTCGGCACAATTCAGTTCCTGCCCGATGGGTCGTAGTTTCTCGACATGTTGCTTCAGAATTGTTCGTACGGGGATCATTTCATGGCTCATCGTGTCGATCAATTCGGCATCGAGACCGTAACGGGCGGCTCGCCATTTGTTCTGACGTACCATCATCGGATGGCAATCGTGTTGATAGGTTCCTTGATCGATTTCGTCGGAGAGTTGTTTGACGAGGCAGTGGATCAGTGCCGTCATGGCTTTGACATCCTGCAGACTTCCCGGCATATCACACACGCGAACTTCGACCGTACCAAAATTGTGATGTGGGCGAACATCCCACCAAATCTCTCGGATCGATTCGATAAATCCAGTTTCAATTAAATGGTTGATTAACCAGACGTATTCACTCCAGTTTCTCATGAACGGCGGCAACCCAGCGGTCGGCAGACCTTCCATAACTTTTGTTCGCCACGAACTAAGCCCCGTCATGCGGCCTTCCCAAAATGGGCTATTACAACTGGCGGCCAATAATGTGGGAAGATGACGAAGCAGACGGTCGCAAATCATGACCGCTTTGTCTCCCGAGTCGACGCCGACATGGACGTGCAGCCCGAAAGTGACCAACTGACGCGCCGTGTCCTGCAATAACCCGACGAGACCATGATAGCGTTTGTCTTCGGTCACATCCTGATCGTGCCAGGACGAAAAGGGATGAGTCGCCGACCAAAGTAGCCCTACGCCGCGCGGGTCGGCAACAGATTCCAATGCTGTGAGATTATTGGCCAGTTGGTCGGCGGCTTCAGAGACAGTGTGACAGACATCGGTGTTCAATTCGATGTAGCATTGCATCAGTTCCGGCTTGATGGCACCTCGTTCGAGCTCGGGGAGATTGGCGATCAATTCCGGACAGGCTGACGTTAACTCTCCGGTATTTTTATCGACCAAAGCCAACTCAATCTCCACGCCGAGTGTCGGTTCTGGAGAGGCATTGAAATCGATGCGGTCCATCTGTTTATCCTTCTATTGCGATGACTCAGCTTTTGTGATTACTTTGCGGAATGATCTCGATCTGGATTGTGCCATTCGATGACCGCGTATGCCAGAACTTTCGCTCCCACCAATAACGAAGATTCGTCAATATCAAACAAAGAGGAGTGAAGCGGGGGATCTTGTGTAGATCGAGCACAGCCAAGCCGAAACATCGCTCCACGAACATGAGAGAGATAGTTGGCGAAGTCTTCACCCCCCATGCTGGCTCTCGGGATGGTTTGGACATGTTCCCCACCAATGGTGTGGCGACCTGCATGAATCAACAGTCGAGTCAGATCGCGATCATTTTTGACGGGCGGCGGTCCCGATGTCCAGGCGATGGTGATTTTGGTATCAGACGCTTCGGCAATACCTCGAATTAAACGGTCGATGTGTCGCATGGTCGCTTCGCTCACTCCAGTATCGAGAGTTCGGAGTGTCCCGCGGACGACGACTTTGTCGGGGATGGCGTTGGGGGCATAACCACCTTCAATCTGACTGAATGTCACAACCACAGGATCTTGAGAATTGGTTCCGCGTGGCACAAACAGATAAATCGAACTGATTAACTGGGCTGTGGCGGCAATCGGATCGATCGCTTCATGAGGTCTCGCTGCGTGAGCACCTCGTCCGGTGACTTCAATCCTCATTTCATGACAATCGGCGGTGAAATCGCCCTGACGGACACCAATTGTTCCCGCCATCCGCGAGGGATCCATGTGGACACTCAGCAATGAATCGAGTCCGTCCAAGGCACCGGCGTCCATCATTTCCAAAGCACCGTGATTGGTCTCTTCCGCAGGTTGAAAAATTCCACGGCAAGAAACGGCCCAGGGAAGAACATTTCGCTGGGCCATTTCTGACACAGTCACAAGAGCGCCGAAAACTGTGGCCGAGTGGGCATCATGACCACAAGCGTGCATGACGCCGTCAATCGTGCTGCAATAGTCGGCCTGTTTGTCATCCTGAATTCTCAGCGCATCAATGTCGGCTCGTAGTCCCAAAGCGGGCGGGTTGTCTCCCACGTTGACGACAATACCTCGTTTGTCGGGACCGAACGTCGTTTCCAGGCCGAATCCTGCTAAACGCTCGGCGAGGTATAAAGAGGTTTGAAACTCCTCACCACTCGGTTCGGGTTGCCGATGCAGGTGTCGGCGAACCTGACGAATCCGATCAAATTGGGCTTCGACAATCTGATCTAGTTCTTGGCACCAGTCGGTTTGAGTAGGTTCGCTCACAATCTCGGCCTTGGGTTCTTCTCAGAGAGCTTATTTCATCAGGACAAGTCAGGCGTTTTCTTTCTGCTTGCGACGACGCCTTGAAATGACTGCATCAAGTGACAGGCTACCTGGGCCCGTGGCTAACAGTGTCAGGTAACCGAAGAGGTACAGAATCGCCTTTTCGTTATCTTTCAGATTCGTGAGATATGTGGCGTCTCCATCAATGACATGCAAGCTGTGAACGACAAAAATCACAACAATGAATGTGAACGTGAGGGCCGCAGCCGCCAAACGAGTTGCGAATCCTAAAAGTAGTAAGAGAGAGCAACCGGCTTCTGCGGCAATGGTGCAAATCAAACTCCATTTGGGTCCAATACCCAACGGATCGGGGAATGTTTCCACTTTATCCTGTTAGGTTTGAAATTTCGGCAAGCCATGTAAAAATAACATCATCAAACCCAAGCCGATGCGTATAATCAGCAGGCCGACAGAACTGAACAATCCATTGGGTTTCATTATATTCTCCATCACATCAAGTTGGGGGCTGTTGACACAGTGTTGCAAAGATAGCAGAAAATTGAAATCGCAGTTAGCGAGTTTATTGCTGGCGTAACCTTCTGCTCTCCTTTTCGACACGAACAGCGGCTCCCCCCCGTCTCCAATCGGCCACTCCGGTGGCCACACCCGTCGGCAAATCGACTTCAATGCTATGTGCGGAACCTTGTCGAGAGTCATTTCGCTGAGAGACCGTGTGACCTCGTTCTTCCAGAAGTGATTTCATATTTTCGGGGAGTGTCGGATCTGTTTCCAGTCGCAATACATCGGGAAGCCATTGATGATGAAACCGCGGGCCATCCACGGCCTCCGTTAATGACCGTTCAAAAAACAGTGTTTGGACCAGAATTTCCATCACGGTGTTGATGATGGTGCGTCCGCCGGGAGACCCGACCAAAAGTTTGACCTGACCGTCCTGTTTGATGATCACGGGCGATTGTGAACTCAGCATCCGTTTTCCGGGAGCCATCAAATTGGGTTTTGTTCCGATGCGTCCTCTGGTGTCAGTTCGCCCCGGCACGGGATTGAAGTCTCCCATTTCATTGTTCAATAAAAAACCGGCACCCTTCACGACAATACCACTGCCAAAGCTTGCCTCTAATGTGTAAGTGTTACTGACACCCATGCCATTTTTATCGATGACCGAGAAATGGGTTGTTTGTGGCGATTCGTAGGGTCCGATGGTGATCTCGATGTCGCCAACGATTTCTGCGCTGGGTGTTGCTTGCTGGGGATTGATATTCTTGACCAACGCGCGAGCATGTTTGTCAGACCAGACCGACGGATTGATTTCAACAAAGTCGGCGTCTCCCAAATGGGCGGCACGTTCTCGAAACGCGCGTCGCATCACTTCGGTCATCAGATGGACGTGATCGGCGGACCAGAAATGTTGCTCATCCTTTTTGAGGCCAAGTTCATCGAGCATGCGCAATTCCATGAGAACCGTGGTCCCTCCCGAACTGGGAAGCGGCGCTCCGTAGAAATCGACGCCTCGAATTCTTCCGTGAATCGCCGGGCGAACTTTGGCTCGGAACTTCTTCAAGTCCTCTTTGGCGATCCAGCCATCTCCACGCTGTATCTGGTCAACAATCTGATCGGCAATCACGCCGTCATAGAACGCTTTTGGACCTTGCTCAGCAATGAGGAAGAGAGTTTTTTTCAAATCGAGTTGAACCAATCGATCACCGGCTTCCCAAAACTGTTTTTCGGGAGGACCATAAACACGCCGGAACTCGGCATATCTGTTGTCAGTTTGAATGTTCTGTTGGCTCAAATAGTTGTTGAGAGACCAGGCAAGGTACTCATCGACGACGATTCCTTCTGCCGCGATTTGGGCAGCCGGTTGGACAAGCCGTTTCCACGGAAGCTTGCCATATTTCTGATGAGCCAACCAGAACCCGGCAACTGTCCCGGGAACGCCCACCATTCGTTCATGCCGACGGTTTGTCCATTTTGCGAGGGAATCGGCTTTGACCGATGAGGGAGCTGTTTCGCGATATTCAACACAGACGACATCTTGGTCGGGAGGAGCCACCATCATAAATCCGCCGCCACCGATGTTGCCCGCTTCGGGCCAAGTGACCGCTAATGCGAATCCCGTGGCAATTGCCGCATCGACGGCGTTGCCGCCCTCGGCGAGAACATCGGCACCAATCTGTGAGGCGATGTCACAATTTGAGACGACGATTCCCTCGGTCCCTGATGCTGTTTGGACGGGTGTTCGGGCCGGGAGTCCAAGAAGAGATGCCGAGTTGGCGACGGATCCCCAACAAAGGCAGACGCTGGCGATCAATATTCTCATGGAAATTTCACTCCGAGAAAGCGTGCGAGAGTCATTGAGTTTGAATTAGCGGTTAGATTGAGTCAAGTCGATACCCATTTCTCGGGAATACTCCTTCCATCTTTAGGGACTGGTTTATGGATCCGGTCTGTGAGATCGATATGATAGAAGCGAATCTTACTTCAGAGTAAAGCGAGTGTAATCTTGTTCGATATATTAATCCGCAATGGAACCGTCATTGACGGAACTGGTTCTCCCCGCCGCCAAGCCGATGTGGGCCTCTCGCAAGATCGCATTACGGCCATCGGCGATCTCTCTGCCGCTGAGGCGACGACAACGATCGATGCGACCGGAAAAATGGTCGCTCCGGGGTTTATCGATGTCCACAATCATACTGATGGCTGGTTGCTGAAAACCGAACAGCTTGCCGCCAAAACGATGCAGGGCTTCACAACCGAAGTGATCATGGCCGACGGTATCTCTTATGCTCCGGTGAACGATCAAACGGCACTCGAATGGACCTTCTATCTGCGTCCGTTGAATGCGCTGCGACTTGATGAATATCGTGGTTGGCGATCTTTGGGCGATTACATGGAGTTCGCCGACGGTAAAAATGTGCAAAACGTCATTCCTCATGTCCCCTATGCGAATGTGAGAACTTTGGCATGCGGATTCGGACGACAAGCCGTTGACGATTTTCAGATGCGGCAAATTTGCGGCGAGATTCGTGACGGAATGGAGGCGGGAGCCGTTGGTCTCTCCACTGGTCTCGATTACATCGCTCAATGTTTTTCGACGACTGAGGAACTGGTCCGTGCGTGCGAAGCTATTGCACCTTATAACGGTTTGTATGTTACTCATATGAGATACAAAACCGGAATTATGAACGGCTTGAAGGAAGCGGTTGAGATTGGACGGCGAGCCGGTGTTCGAGTTCATATCTCGCATCTCAAAGGACTCTCACCCGACGACATTGAGCCGATTCTCGAATACATTGATACCGAGGCTCGTCACGAAGTTGATCTTTCGTTTGATGTGTATCCCTATCAACCCGGCTCAACGATGCTTAATTATCTACTTCCCTATGAGGTCTGGGAAGACGGTCCCCTGGCGGCAATGACCAAGATGCGCGAACCCGCCATCAAGGCGAAGTTTGCTGAGGGGCTCAAACTGTACAGCCTCAACCTTGATCATATCCGCATTGCCTGGGTGGCCGGTAAAGAGAACTCTCTCCATCAAGGAAAGACACTCGCTCAATATGTCGTCGAAATGGATTTGCCTGCCGAAGAAGCACTCTTTCGGCTGCTGTTGGAAGAAGGGTTGGCGGTCTTATTGGTATTTGATCAAGGAGATGACCGACAGATCGAACCATTTTTGAAGCACGACTTATACATGATGGGTTCCGATGGAATCTACCACGAAAAGGCTCATGTTCATCCACGTGTCTTTGGGTCAACGGGCCGACTTTTGGGGCCGCTTGTGAGAGATCGCCAATTATTTTCTTTGGAAGAGGCCGTCCACAAAATGACCGGTGTTTCGGCAAAACGCTTCGGGCTGATAGATCGAGGTGAATTGCGAGAGAATGCGTTCGCCGATGTCGTAGTGTTCGACGCAAAAACAGTCTCTGATTGTGCGACTTACGCAGACCCTCAACAGACTTGTGTTGGCATTGAGCATGTTATCGTTAACGGATCGTCCATTGTGCAGAATTCTCAACCACTTGTGGTGAGTGGCGAGCAACAACCGGGACGTGCGTTAAAATATTCCGCGTCCTGATAATCAACTGCATTCACTATTCAAACAGGACAAGGTCAACCGTTAATTGTTGCCGCTGTCGTCTGTCGCAGAGTTTTGTCCGGCGTTTTCATCCGCAAAGATTGGTTCCACCGGGCGACGATCAGGATTGCGGAAGAATTTGGGGAATGAGTTTCCACGTTCCCGCAAGCAGAGAGTTTGACCTTGTTCGGAAACCAGATAGATGCGATCTGTTAAATCGTTGGCGATTTTGAATTTGAACGATTTCATGGGCAAACGGGCAGTCACCGTGACATCAGTTCCCGTGGCATTGAGAGAAAGCAACAATAGATTGCCCAAGCGGTCGGCAGTGACGACATAATTTTCGGTCTTGGCAATAAATTTGTAGGACTCTTTCGATTCCCACTCATTGATGCCGGTTTCTGCGTTAAGGCAATAGACAGTGCCGGCAACTGTGCTCAGATAACAGCGATTATTGACAATTCTTGGTTGCGTGGTCACCGGTCCCCGAGCAACAAAGTCCCAGATGACGGTTCCACGCAGGCTGTCGAGACAGTAGACGTGATTGGCGTCGGTGCAGACATAGAGTCGTCCAGATTTTTCAACCATCGGTGCGCTGATTGATTGATTCGTCGACATCTGAAAAACCAATTTATCGTCCTCGGGACGAACGCTGTACATGATGCCGGTCTTGCTGGCGAAGGTCAGTTGGTTCTCGTAAAGGATGGGGGGAATTTTGATGGGCCTCGAGGTGGCGTGACGCCAAATTTGTGTCTGGACGGACCACTTTGGGAGCTTGTTGGCGTGATACAATTCGTAGATTCTTGCAAGGTCGTAGGCGTAGACGGACCCTTCTTGTGAGGCAACATAGACACGCTCATTGTCAGAAACCGGTCGGGCACCGGCTTGTTCCGCTAAGGCAATTTCCCACAAGCGGACACCTTCCCATTTATCGACTGCGAAAAGTCGGATTCCCGAAGTGACGAGAACAGTGTCTTGATTAGAAGTGAGTGGTAGTTGCGGGCTGTCGAGTCGTCCGACCAACTGCGCCCAGCGACGATCTCCTGTCTCACTGTCAAACGCAGAAATAAAACCATTTTGCGATTGAATGTAGACTGTCTCTTCATCAATCGTCGCATTCATGACGCGATCACGGCTTTTATTCAGGACGCCTTGCGACGACCACAGAACTTCCAAACCATAGCGATTTAACAATTGCTGGGAGGGCAGATTGACCTGTGCATCGACCGTGGCCGTGGCCAGGTGAATCAATCCTGCAACAAATAGAAGTGTCAGTGTACCGAGCCTAAACATCATCTCTGGCCTCTTCTACACGAAGGGAAATCAAAAATAGAGAGCTTACATAGTCAAAGGTCGCATCTGTAATCATTCCAGTCGGGTAGAATCATCAAGATTTGACAGGATTCCCAGAAAAAGATTAGACGATAGGACGTTTGAACAAATACCGGGAAGTATTCATTTTAGGCAGACATTTCAGTGGAAAGCCAGCCTCTCTCCACTGGGAATGCCCTGAACAGCCGAATTCCCTTTGCTGACAGGCTCGTTCAACCGTTAAGATCCAAACAATCGGACAACAGATGAGGTCATGATGCCAGATCGTCTCACAATACTACTGGTCCTGTTTTGCCTATTCGGAATGGAATGGGGAACGGCAGAATTGTGCGCCGATGTCATTCGATTAAAAAATGGGGGAGAGATTCGCGGTGCAATGGATCGTCAAAAAGCGTCCCGCGAAAACCTGCCACTCGACATCGTTTCTCTCAGCGGTATTCAAATGAGAGTTGCACGTGAAGATGTTGAGTTTTTTGTGTTTCGTTCCCCCCGAGTGGAAGAATACGAAACACGCGAACGACAAGCGCTCAATACCGCAGACGATCATTGGGGCTTAGTCATGTGGTGCGTGCGAAATCAACTTGAAAAACAAAAACAACATCACCTGGAACAAGTGGTCAGACTTTCTCCCAATCATGAACGCGCTCGAAAAATGCTCGACCATGTGCAATTTCGAGGAGACTGGATGCCGCGGGAAGAGATGATGTCCCGGAAGGGGTATGTGAAGTATCAAAATCAATACATCACCATGCAAGAGATGGCGTTGATTGCTGCTGAAGAACAACAGCAGGACGTGAATCAGGAATGGTTCGATCAGATGAAACGCTGGAAAGCGGCTTTATACAGTAAAACCTCAGATGATTCTCAAGCCGCTTTGGCCGAGTTGCAGGCGTTACGTGATCCCGGCGCAGTGCCCGCGTTGGTGAAAATCTTTGCCTTCCACCCGGATCAGGCAGCTCGTGGTTTGATGCTCGAAATTTTGGATGCGATTGATTCTCCAGATGCAAAAGAGGCCATTGTAAGACAGGCATTATTTGATGACAGTTCTCAATTACGGAATCAGGCGCTCGGCTTCATTCCAAAATCATACCAATTTCAAGCGAATAAAATTTATATCGAGCACTTATCTCATAGCGATAACAAAATCGTGAATCGAGCCGCCCGTGGTTTGGAAGAGATCGGCACTGAAGAATCGGTTTCGCATCTGGTCGATGCGCTCATCACTTCGCACACATATATCGTGCAAATCCCTTATCGTGAGGGAGTGACATTTGGCGCGAATGGATCGAACAATGGACAATTGGGATCAGGAGTATTGCCCGCAGAAATTGAACTGCTCGCGCGCACAGGACAGTTGCCCTTTGGTGTGCAGGTCAACGAACCCATCGGAATACCCTCGCAAGCTGGCGTTAAGTGGAAGCCCGTGAAAGTTCACCGCAATCTGAAGAACTCAACAGTTCTAGCTACATTGGCAAAATTGACCGAGGAGGATTTCGGTTACGATCAAAGATTATGGCGGTTGTGGATGGCGGCTCAAAAAAACCATGGACGGTCACTTTTCACAGCCGACCCCGCAAGTTAAGGTCGAATCAACTTGTGTCTGTTCATTCTTCCTAAGGAGTTTTTTGGTGAGTGATTTCCTACCCCCTTTGACATCCCGCGATCTGAGAGAATGGCTGACGGGTTGGCAAATGGCAGGCGTGACACAGCTTCCGGAAGCTGAGCTTCCAGAAATGGAATTACCGACGGAACAAGCGGCCCCGGTTTATCAAAAAGCTCCAATTGTTTTGAATACTGATTCACAGAATGAGCCAGAACTTCTGATTTCTACACCAACTGATGTTCCTCACGATTCATCCCCAACTCCTGAAATGATTATGCCTCCCGCCAATCAAAAAGCTGCCTTGTCTCGTCTTGCCAAAAAAGTGGCCGAGTGTACTCGTTGCCAGGAACTTGCCACGACCCGCACCCAGACGGTGTTTGGCGTCGGCGATCCCAACGCAAAAATCATGTTTATTGGTGAAGCACCCGGTGCGGATGAGGATGCTCAGGGAGAACCATTTGTCGGTCGTGCGGGAAAGTTGCTGACCAAAATCATTGAAGCCTGCGACATGCAACGAGAAGAAATTTACATCTGTAATATTCTACGTTGTCGCCCTCCGGGAAATCGAAACCCTAGTCCTGAAGAAGCATCCCACTGTCGAGAATATTTGGATAAGCAAATCAAGATTGTGAATCCCGAGTACATTGTCTGCTGGGGATCGGTGGCTGCCAAGAATTTGCTCGATACCGAGACACCCATTGGGAAAATGCGGGGCGAATTATATGAGTATGCAGGCGCCAAAGTGCTCTGCACCTATCACCCGTCCTATCTACTGAGAAATCCACCCGCCAAGAAGTTTGTCTGGGAAGACATGCAGTTATTGTTTGCCGATATGGGAATCACGTTGAAATCCTAGACGATTACCCGCGGCGGATTTCCGAACTCTTGAAGTGAACCTGAACTCGATAAACAAATTTGATCAGATGCTCGATGTCGCCGGTTTCCAAGTCGACCCGAAGGGGAATATCGCGGATCACTTTATCGATCACTGCGTGATAACCTCGTTCGGAAAAGATATCGATCAACATGGTTAAGGCGAGTGGATCTTCGAAAATCGGGTCTTCAGAATTGACCACCGCTCGTCCCGACAAGGCATGCCTCATAATGATCGGCATGAACTTCTCGTGGAGGATATTGACGACTTTCACGAAAACCTGTTCATGTTCGATCACATACGAATCAAGCCGTTTGACTAATTCCTGTCGTGCATGACGCACAATCTCTTCGGCAAGTGGCAATTTGCGGACCACTTCAAACGTACGTGGGTCGAGTTCTAACGAGCTTTGATATTGAAGTTCTTTCAGAATGTTCTCTTCCACTTCGAGAACATTGCCTTCTGCGTTCACGTAATGGTAGTGATAAATTTCTTTGAGGGAGTTCAGTGCGTCCCAGGTTTGTTCTTTAAAAACTCGATAACGGCGACGAGCAGTCGCAGGATTCAGGTCCGTTTCACGAACGGGCAACAATTGCCCGACACCCGTTTCCTCAACTTCTTGATTATGTATTGCAGCTTCTTCTCCCCGTTTAATCTGCCGTTCGATACTGGTCTTTTCGCTGATGAAAAGAACCATGGCGTGAATCGTGGGTTGGCGAAAGTGGATCGCCATCGGAGTTTCACGATACTCTTTATGAAGCTCATTGATTTTTGTGACCAGTAGCTTCAAGCACTCGACCTGCACGCGAGTGCGTGGGAATCCATCAAGAACAGCGCCGTCCCGGAAATCTTCTTCCAGCAGCTTCCGTAGGACGATGCTGACGGCTTCTCGATCTCCGACCATCGAGCCTCGATTTTTGAGAGCCCGCATATCTGGTGTGTCCAGCAATGAGCTGACAACAATCGGCTGACAGGTGAGGCCCCGCGCTTTCATGATGAATTGAGTGTGTGTTCCTTTACCCGCGCCGGGAGCACCACCGAGCAGAATCAGCTCTTTGGGAAAACGCAGGTTCGCATGACCGAGCTCTTCTTCCAGCGTTTCCCAGATGGTCGAAAAAATGACCTGGGCGTCTTTAATTTCCAAGTCAATTTGATGCGGATCGGTCGAGGAATTCATAAGTCGTCAGTCTGTCGCGGTGGAGAATATGGGACGCAAACATTTCTGTTCTACTCGATCAGCTATCCAGAATATAGCGCACCGCTCGACAATTTCGGACCTTCTTGAGACCCACTTCTCTCCTCACCTGATAGGGTAGCGAAGAAAATGATCGCAAGGAAAGACAGTTCATTACACAGACGCAGTCTTCCGGTGCATCAAATGCCCGGCAGAACAGATTCAATTCTGCGAAACAGCCGGAGATTCTGGCGGTTTCAAAAACTCTTCCGGGTCGGGAATTCGGACCGTGAGAATTTCGACAACAAATCCTCCCTGGCCTCCTCCTCCACCACTCTCGTAACTTCCTGGGTCCGAAAAACCTTCTGTGGGTGCGGAAGACTCGAAGGAATTTGCACGTTGACGACCGGGTTGTTCGATCGATTTCCGAGAGTTATTTCGAGAGAGCAGGACATCCTGAGAGTACAATTCATCTCTGAGACGATTTTCACCCGAGGATTCCATCCACATTCCATTGTTATTGAGGACTGTGAAAACGTTTTCATTTTTGAGTGCGGAGCGATAGTGCTTGACGATAGCTTCCCCTTCTGCTGCTGTGAGTGAATTCAACTCGATGCGAACATAATTCACCGTTGTCTTATCAGGTTGGGGTTTTTCGGGATTGGCACTGTGATGTCCGAGTATCAGTTCGAGACGTGAACCCATCGTAATTTCCGCTTTTCGATGAAGTCGAACGTCGAGCTCTTTATCGTCACTCGCCGGAAGTGATCCTTTCGATGCGGCGATTTGCATTCGATCCATTAAGCCAAGCATCATGTGTTCGGTCGCTTTGAACCATTCTCCTTTGGAATGTCTTTCACGCGGATCACCTGCTGCCAAGCGTCCTCCGCCCGCATCACCCGATCCTCCCCCATAGTCGCCTCCATTCGCTCCCGCAGGGTTGGTTTGTTCGTGTGGCAGAGACTTCAACGAAATCAATAAACCGGGATCTCTCATGAATTTTTTGAAAGCGTCATGCTTCACCAGCTCGACGGGATTACGAGTCCAATCGTCCGACACCTTCCAGTTCTTCTCCAGAAACTGCTGAAATGCGTGGCGACTGGCAGTGGCAGGCAATTGACCAGCCAACATCACCAGATCTGGTTCACGCATGAGTGTGTCTGAGATCGTCAACCGTTGGGCAATTTGATCAATCATTTCGGGTGCCCAAAGGTAATTTTGTGCGGCGGTTGCTTGTTCCTGCGTGTAGTTTGGTAACCGAATATTCTTGGGGAGGGGGTTTTTGGCGGGTGGTTGATTTCCTTCGTCTCGTCTGAGCGGTTGACCATCAGGACCAAGCTCTCCACTGCTCATTTCAGGGGACTCATTGGGATATCCATAGTCGCCTTGTCCGGGTTGAGGTTTGGGGGGACCGGCTTTTGATGTCTCCACACCCATCATTCCGTCCATGACAGAAACTGCGTTTTTCCAATGTTCCTCCATCGAGATATTTTGCAATCGGCGGCTGTCAAAGTCTCCCCCGCCCGACCGAATCAGCTCTGGTTCGAGGATCGTTTGTCGCAAGATTTTTGCAGCGGGATCAGAAGCTCCCTGGATGTTCTGTAATAAGGCCGTCATGATCTGTCGCGCCGTTTTTTCTGGTTCGATGGATAATGTCAGCTCACCTTCCAGTAAATTTCGGGCCGCTTGATAACTCGTCAACGATTGAATTCTCAACAACGAATCGATCAAAGATTCAGCAATTTCGTCATCGGCTTTCTTGGACTTGTTTGCGTTAGAATTTGGTTGGCCATAAGATCCTGAAGTGGCATACATTTCTTCTTCCGCCATAGGTGATTCATAGGCTGCCGGATCTGTGTATCCCTCCGGGTAGGGTTCTTCTCCCGGAGGATACCCTTCTGACGATCCTCCCGGATATCCACTTGGCCCAGCTCCATTATTGACCTGAGGTTTGGGAGGTTCGACAGGCGGTAATTTCAGAATCTCCATCCACGCCACAATCTCCTGCGCGGCTTGATCCTCACCGATGTGATTTTCGGTGTAAGACTTCAACGCGTCTTTGACTTTAAGATCGCGCTCTTCGACGGCGGAAGTGATTTCTTGACTGGACCAAACTGTCGGGTCATCAGGCCGAGGTGGTCGGGGAGGCATTGCAGGTGGGGCGGGATTGCTTTCTGCAGAATTCATCTCAGGTGAGCCGTAATTCTCACCCGCCATTTGTGCTTCGTAATCTGCTTCGGGCGTGGATGGCGCAGATGGTGTTGTTTGTGTCTGAGTGGTCGTTTGGTCGGTGGAATCGTCACCACATCCAGTGAGCCAGAAGGCCGCACAAAGTAATAATGCTGAAGAGTGAAGAGTGTGTGTCCGCATGAAATTGCCTGTTGAAGAGTGCCGTGATTCGGGTTCCACCAGAATGAGAAACACCAGAAAATATCGGAATTGAGTCGAGAAAACCCAGTACTGTGTACAGTCAGTCTCTCATCTTGTCCCCCAAAACTCCAGATATTTGTTCCTGATTTCTCTCCAGCATCTGTTAATTTAGGAAATACAGAAGCTTTATGGTCGTTGTCAGGTCGGTCGGGATTAACCGACTACCTCATACAGTCATGATTGCATTGCAGATTTTCCGCAATATTCGTCGATGATAGTCCAGTGGATGTCCATGGATTCGGCCTCCATCCCGGTTGAAAAACCCGTTTCGAGAGGTGGGGATATCTGATGAGTACCGTTCCAAATTCAAGTCACGCCAAGCAGCTTGCGGATTCACAGAACGCTGTTCCCTTGAATCTGGTTGCCGGGAAACTGAGCCGACGCGAATTACGTCGCCGTATGTGGCACATGCTTCCGGGATTCACCCCGTTTGTCCTCTGGCCGATTGAGCATGCTGACCCACTGTCTCCAACACTCAAGCTGATTATTCTCGCGGTGGCCGTTCTTGTTGCCGGGAGTATTTACGTCAAGTTCCGACATGTCAGTCGTGACAGTTCAGAAAATCGAGCCGAAGCAGTTCTCGGATATGTGATGAGTGTGCTGGGTGCTTTGCTATTGTTCCCGGCACATCCCGAAATTGGCTTTGCCGTGTTGGCTGTTCTTGCCTTTGGTGATGGCAGTGCGACATTTGGCGGCTTGGTCTTTCCCAGTCGTTCACTTCCCTGGAATGATGACAAAACCGTGTCCGGCATGTTCTCGTTCATTTTGATGGGGACCATCATGGCCTCTGTCATTTACTGGGGTGAAGCGAATCCCGGAGTCGATTGGATGTCGGCATTTCTGATTGCCGCTCCCACTTCGATCTGTGCAGCCATCGCAGAATCACTCCCCGTGCGACTCAATGATAATGTTCGTGTGGGAATCGTGGCTGTTATCGTCGCACCGATTGCCCAATATTTTGTGCTGGGCTTTTGAGATCACACGCAGTATCGTTCGGAATGTTGCCAGCTATTTTTCGCCACATCGATCAAGGACTCCTTCGCATGCGTGTCGAGCATATTGCTTTCAATGTTTCAGACCCCAACGGCATGGCTCGCTGGTATTGCGAGCATCTGGGGTTCTCCATTAAACGGAAAGTGATGGAACCACCATGGGCTCATTTCATCGTCGATGAGCATGGCAGTTTTATGATCGAAATTTATGGCAACAAATCGCAACCCGTTTTCGACTATCCGCAGATCGCGCCTGCCACAATGCACCTGGCATTTGTTTCAATGGATCTCGAAGCAGATCGAGAGAGACTGCTGAAAGCCGGAGCGGCCGCTGTGACGGATGGGATTGAAGATCTTCCCGGTGGTGATGCGATGACGTTCGTTCGCGATCCATGGGGCATCACTCTGCAATTGGTGAAACGGGCAACGCCGATGTTGGATTGAACCAGAATTGTAGGGCCGGTTCGACCGGCCTGAAAACAACTCATTCTTCTCACGCTTCTTCAATGTCATAAAAGATTGGAACCGTATTTCTGCGGCAGTTCCAAAAACAATGTGAGACACACGGCAACTCTGGCCGGTGGAACCGGCCCTACAGGCTCTATCCCAAGTGCTTGCGCACATCGGGCTAAGAAACTGTAACCGGAAGGAGTTTAGCTATTTACGGTGACCGCTGGCGTGAATGTCAGCGAAGACGGAAATAAATCAGCAAACGGTTCCAAAGTCTCAAACAGCGTTCGACTTTGTTCTTCCGTGAGTGCTCGCAGTGGACTTCGTACTTGGCCGCAATCGACGCCCAGAAATCGCATTAACAATTTGGACGCATCCAGAAAGCCGAATGGCTTCAGGGCAGAAACCAACTTGGCAGATTGCAATTGTAACTGCCTCGCAGCGTCGATATGACCTGCAGAAAATTCATCCAGCATTTGATGATACATCGGTGTCATGAAATTGTAGGTGCTGCCGACAGCACTACGGACACCGAACATCCACGCGGCGAGAATCATTTCATCGGAACCAAAGAAGACATCGCCCTGAAAAGTGGGTGAGTCGAGTACCTCTTGGAGAACGGGAAGATCGGGACGAGAGAATTTGATGCCGCCGAACTGAGGAATCTCTGCGGTCGCTCTTTCGACCAACTCCACCGTATCGACGGCAACGCCCGTCATTGAAGGAATGTCGTAATAGTAGATCGGTAATTCGGGAGCCGCTACCGAAAGCCGTTTGAGATCCGCAAGAATCATGTCGATCCCGTCGGGACGAAAATAAGTGGGTGGCATCGCGGCAATTCCGGCAGCGCCGATTTGTCCGGCTTGCTCCGACAATGCAATCGCGTCGGGAAGTGCGTTCGCTCCGACATGAAGAATCACTTCCAGATCGGTTCCCGCCGCCACATCGACCCATTGTTTTCCCAAAGAAAGGCGTTCTTGCAAGGAAAGTGAGAGAGACTCTCCCGTCGTTCCACCGGGGAAGACGCCTGCGACATTCTGTTTCAAGAAAAATTCGGCCTGACGTTCCACAGCGGAAGGATGAAATTCTCCCTGCGCATCAAACGGAGTATGAGCGGCGGCAATCAATCGGTAGGAAGACATATCAAATTCCTGCAGGTGAAGATGGAACATCCTTATAATTCACGATATTGGGCGTTCTCTCCAGTTGATTTGTTCCCAAGTCCTCGAAAACCTATGAAAAGGAACACCGAGAATAACGGTTATAGCCGTTGGAGAAGGCGATCATCGACAAAATCTTGTTATTCGTCGTGGAGAGAAGACTTACTTCTGAGCAGGTGATGATAGTTTTGAGCGAACCGGTGTGATTCATCGCGGACATACTGAAGGAGTCTTAGTCCGTAGGCGTGTCGAGAGAGTTTGCGCGGCTCGGCTTCACCCGGGACGTAAATTTCTTCTTCGCGTTTGGCAATGGAAATGGTGAACGGTGGATCGACACCGAGTGCTTTCATCGCTGCCATCGCCGCATTGAGTTGTCCCTTCCCACCATCGATCAGAAGAATATCGGGAAACGCTTGCCCCTCGCGATGCAATCGGGAGATACGTCGGCTGACGACTTCCCGAATCGAACCGAAGTCGTCCACACCATCGACAGTTCGAATTTTGTATCGTTTGTAACCATGCTTGAATGGCAAGCCGTCAATGAATTGCACTAACGAAGCGACCGTCTCTCCCCCTTGCAGATGGGCGATGTCGACCCCTTCGATCACTCGGGGTGTTTCTTTCAATTTGAAAATTTGTTTCAAACCAGCGAGGCCTTTTTTGGGGTCGATGTAGAAGACCTCGGGCTGAGCGTGCTCTTCGAGGTCACCCCGCAGATGAATGTTTTCGAGCGCTTTAATTTCATCGCGAAGGCGGGCGGCTTTCTCAAACTTCAAATCTTTGGAGGCCGCTGCCATCTCCTTTTGCATATCACGCAGCAGTTTTTTTTTGTTCCCGTCCAGAAACATTTTTAACCGACGGATATCTTCTTTGTAGTCTGCCGATGAGATGCGGAGATTACAGGGGGCCGTACATTGATTGATGCTGGCGAGTAGGCATGGCCTAAACCAGCGCCACTTCTCGTCTTCTTCTTCGATGTCGAGAGTACAGGTTCGGAAACGAAAAATCTTTTGCAGAACGCTGATGGTCCCGCGAAGTTTTTTAGCACTGGTGAAGGGACCGTAAAGTTTGACTCCCTGAGAGAGAGGCGTACGCGTGAACTCGACACGCGGGAATTCTTCATTCGTGGTGATTTGTAGATAAGGGAATGACTTGTCGTCTTTCAGTTCGGAATTAAATTTCGGTTGCACATCTTTGATCAACCGTGCTTCGAGCAGCAGCGCATCCACTTCACTTTCGGTCTCGATAAAATCGATGTCGGCAATTTCAGTAGTCAGCTCAGCCGTTCGGCGTTCGATCTCGGCAGCCTTGGTGAAATAGCTTCCCGCGCGGGATTTGAGATTGACGGCTTTTCCCACATAGATCACTCGTTCCTCAGCATCTTTCATCAGGTACACACCGGGACCAGTGGGAAAAGATTTCACTTTTTCACGAGGAGCAGTCATTTTGTGCCACGAATGGTCAAATTGCAGGGTAAGGCATGCAGGTGTCGATCCTTCATTTTAGCAGTTTTTGAAGGAAAGTCTCGGCACTCTTCGGCGAAGTAGAATCTCGTAACGGCTGAAAAGGGCCGGAAAATGAACCTCTTCAGGATCCACAGAGACCGGACTGGAGGTATTCCCGGCGAACTTCTACAATAATCGACTCAAATTCTTATTGACCAATTACCATCGTTAAGCGTTTTCCAGAGACATCTGGTGACGGACTTCCTTCAGAAATTGACATTCTATGAGCGCCTCTTCCCCGGAACCCAAGGTCGATCTGAAAAATCCGATCCTGGCTGCCGTGTTGGGATTTCTGATACCCGGTGCGGGCCATTTCTATCAGGGGCGAACCTTCAAGGGAATCGTTTATTGCGTTTGTATTCTCTCCATGTTTGCTTGGGGTATGCAAATGGGGAGTTGGCAACTGATCTACCGGTTAGAGCCCGCAAAAAGTTTTGATTTTGATTTTGACGATGCACGATTTCGTCAACTCGACCCCGAACGCTTTGATGACATGCGGCAGCAATTGGATCAGATGGGGCCAACACGAGCACGAGGAAAAACAGAGTGGGGCTATTATGCCCAAGTTCCTGTCGGGTTGTTTACCGTGCCCGCATTTTTTCAGGAAGAACGGTATTACGCACCCAGCAATCAGCCGGTTTCCCCCGAATCACAATCCATTGATCAACAAGTTGTCGGAACTCTCGATTATGTTGACAATGAAGGAAACGAATTTTCGGTACCCGTTTCGGGAACGATTCAGCTCTCACCTGAAGAGGGTGAGTTTGGTCGTGAGATGGAAGGAACTTTCAAAGGTTCTGGAGAAGATGGCGAAATCCAGGTCCAGCTTCGCGGTAATGTTCGCCTGGATCCTCCCATTGGAGCAAATCGTTATCGCAATTTACGAGTCAATGCGATCACTCTGGGCGAAGAAGAACTCATTGATGGTGTTTTGACGGCACAAATTTCGCGTTCTTTCCTGAATTGGTTTCTGGTTCCGCCCGATCATGAAGGACTCGAGAAACTGCACGCAGATCTCGGAAAGAAGTTTACTCTCGCAAAAGTCTTTACCTGGATTGCCGGCCTCTTGAACATTTTGGCAATTTGGGATGCGTTTGCGGGTCCCGCTTATGGATTTCGCATGCTGACTCGGAAGGAAGTTTCACCGGAGCAAAAACAGGATCCAGAGAGTTCTCCTGAAACAGCAACCACGACCAGCCAGAATCCCGGATAAGAGAATCACCATGAATGCCTGGAGCCTGTTGGCCCAATCTGAAAACATCCTTTGGTATATCTTACCGCTCGCGGTTGGTATCAGCCTCGTCTATTCAGCGAGCCGTTACGAAGAGACAGACAGCGTTCTGCGTCGCGCGATGCGACTGTTCTTTCAGATCACGATCTTTATGTTCGTCGTCTTTTCGGTGCTGTGGGTTTTATCCTACCGGCTTTAGTGACCACCGTAGTTTCTTCAGTCTGGCTCTTTCTGTGTTCGATGAGGTTTCGCAGCATCTTCTGTGGCGATTCCCTGGTCTCCTTGCTGTTCCATCCAGGCAGAGAGTTCGGCTTTCAGTTTCTGAATAGGCTGTGCGTACCCAGGATCTTCAGCGAGGTTGTCTAATTCGTCAGGGTCACGTTCGAGGTTGTAGAATTCGTACTCGGGACGAGTTCGATACATATTGACCAATTTTTGAGCATGCTCATCGCCCTCTTCTGCGGCTTTCTTCCATGCTGTCCAGTAATCTTCCTTACCTGCGGAGTTCGTCAGGATGTTTCGAAATCTCTCTGTGTAATTGAGGTTCCAGATCAGTTTGAAGTTTCGGGAACGCACGGAACGAATGGGATAATTCCAGGTTCCCTGAATGATGCCTCGGGTCGTATGAGCTCCATAAACATAATCACGATGCGATTTATTATTTCCCAACAATACGGGCAGAAAGCTATAACCATCAAACCCACTTCCCCCATTGGGGGCACCGGGAAGTCCGGTTTTGATCGCAGCGGGTTTCACACCTGCAGCATTTAGTAATGTGGGTAAAATATCAACATATTGAACCATCGCTGACGAGCGAGAACCGGGCTTAACATGGCCGGGCCAGCGGACGATGAGTGCAGTTCGTAACCCATTGTCGTAACATGTCCACTTGCCGTGTGGAAATTGAGCACCCTGCTCGCTGGTGTATATAAAGATGGTCTCATCACGATGGCCGTGATCGTCGATGGCCTTCATGACGTCGCCCACTTCGCGATCAAAGTCGGTGATCTCTGCGTAATAGTTTGTCAAAGCCTCTCGGGTTGCAGGTAGATCAACCAGATACGAGGGAACGGTTAATTTCTCAGCATCGTATTTCGTCGGGTCTCCTTCACTCCAAGGCAAGTGAGGACTGTGACTGGTGACGACCAAGACGAATGGCTGAGAATCATCTCGTTTCACAAACTCCTGAATTTTGGCCAGATCAAGATCACCATCTGTCGTTAGATTTTCAAAGGGGAATGATTTTTGGGGACCAAAGTGTTTTTTTCCCGAAAGCCCAACTCGATACCCGAGCTGACGAAAATGATGGACAATGCTTCGCGTGCCGACTTTGACTTGACTATGATTAGGGTAAGCGCCATTCCGAATCGGAAAGATACCCGTGTAAAGTTGCTGACGAGTCGGAGCACACATGGCTGTCGCCGTGAAACAACGAGTGAATTGCATTCCCGCCTCAGCAAGTTGATCGATGTTCGGTGTTTTGACATCCCGGTTGCCGTAACAACCTGAATCATTCCAGGTTTGATCGTCGGCAAGTACGATGACCACATTGGGTTGATCGGCGCGTAGTGCTGTTGGAAGTAATAACAGGAAGCAGGCGATAACGGATCGCATGAAAAACTCTCCTAAGGAGTGAAGTCACAATCGGGTGTCAAAGAAAGACAGAACTGGGCAATCAATTCGGCAGCATGTTCGAGATCCTGTAACGAAATGACCTCGACGGGAGAGTGCATGTAGCGATTGGGGATCGCCACCACGGCAGTGGCCTGACCACCACGCGAGAGTTGCAATGCAGCGGCATCGTTACTGGCGGCTTTGGGCAGTGCGTTCACTTGATAAGGAATGTTGGCCGCTTTCGCGATTGATGTCAGGCGTTCAAAAACTTTGGAATTAGTATTGGGGCCGCGGACAATCACGGGTCCGCCACCAATTTTGACATCACCATGTTGAGATTGGCTCACATCAGGAGTATCGGTGGCGTGTGTGACATCGACGGCAATCCCCAACTTTGCATCTGCGGAATAGGATGCTGTTGTCGCTCCGCGTAAGCCGATCTCTTCCTGAACGGTCGAGACACCGATGACGGCGGCTTGAGCCGTACCTGCCTTCACACGTTCTAATGCCGACATCACCACCCAAACCCCCACCTTGTCATCCATTCCGGGGGCACAGGCAAGACCATTGAGAAGTTCCTGATAGCCGAGGTTAAGGGTCACCGGGTCACCGAGCTCAATTCGGGTTTCTGCATCAGCTTTATCTTTGGCGCCAATGTCGATCCAGAGATCATGAATCTCGGGGATTTTGCCGCGTTCGTCTTTGCTCAAAAGATGTATGGCTTTGCGAGCGATGACTCCCGGGATGGGACCATTGGCTGTCCACACTTGGACCTTCTGACCCAACAGCATTTGCATGTCCCAACCGCCGATGGTCATCGTGCGGAGAAACCCTTCCGGCTCAATGTGCTTCACCAGCAATCCAATTTGGTCGCAGTGACCGGCGAGCATAATGCGGGGGTTTCCTTCAGGATTGACTGTGGCGGCAAGATTCCCATGCCAATCGCGATCAATTTGATCGGCAAAGGTTTCCACGTGGGCATGAATTTTCTTTTGGATATCAGCTTCGTAGCCCGAAGGACTGCCCGTTTCGAGAAGTGTTTTGAGAAAGCTAAGTTGTTGATCCTGCACAGTTTATCCTTCTGGTCATGAGAGTTTTCGAGATTTTGGCGAACTCCCAGAGTACCAAGAACTCGAAACATTGTAGATCTTCGAATGTTCAGACCGAGAAAAAAATTTGACGACTCAAATTGGGAACGATACTGTTGAGTCATTGCGAATACTGATGGATCGTCGAATTCGCATCCCTTGCATTTGGTCTTTCACACACATCGAATGTGACATGGAGGAACTGAGCATGCTTCCAGAACCTTATCTGACTGAACCGAAATCCCCAGATGTTGCCGAGCAAATCAAACAAGTGATTCGCGCTCGAACCGGTGATTCGGTTTACGCTCTACAAGTCGAAGTCGATTCAGGGTCGATCATTCTCAATGGACGCACAACGACCTACTACAATGAACAGCTTGCGACGCACGCTGCACAATCGGCGGCAGGTGGTCGATTGTTGTCCAATGAGATTGAAGTGAGCTGATACGGACTGAATTTCAGCGCATAAAAAACGGCCTTCGATTCACAAAGGCCGTTAGAATGAATGTCTGAACGAAATGCCTCATGCTTCGGAAGAAGCGGGTTCCTTGGGTACTTCGAGTCCCGGAACATCAATCGCGTTGATTTTCACGATTGTGTATTTTTGACGGTGACCGATGTGTCGGCGTGAGTTTTTACGACGGCGATAGAAACTGACTTCCAGTTTCTTCCCTTTTTTCTCGGGAGTGACGACTTCAGCAGTCACCTTGGCTCCGTCGATGGTCGGGGCACCGATCATGCTGCTTCCACCACCATTGGCGAGCAAGACTCGATCAAAGACAATCTCTCCACCTTTTTCAGCATCCGCCTGATAGTCGATTTGAAGGTGTGCACCAGATTCAATTCGGTACTGACGACTGCCGTTTTCAATAATTGCAAACATGTGTTTATCCTGTTGCGGCGGTGACGGACATCCTCTGATGAACCGCGTCCCAGCCTGTCGTAAATGATAGGGGCCGAGCAGTGTAGTCGATTTCGATTAGGATTTCGAGTCTGCCAGCACGCTGATTTTTGTCTCGCCACCGTTTCCATCAATGGCCTTTATGATCATATGCTCAGGTCCGACGTCTGTTCGGGCGGCAATACGAACCAAAACACTCGCTTCATCCTCGATGCGAGTGATTTCCTTTCGCTTGCGATTATTGAGAAAATCAGCCACCCGTTCCTCAACTTCAATCAGAACCTGTTCCGTATTTTTACGATGAGCGGCAGTAATTAACAGGCGAATCGCCTCAATCGCCACCGATTCCGTCGTCTTCACCTGACCGGCACCTTGGCAACTTTCACAGTCTTCGTAGACCGAACGTCGTAATGACGGGCGGATTCTCTGTCGGGTCATTTCGATCAAACCAAATTGGCTCATTCGGAGAATTTTGGTGCGTGCACGATCTCGTTTGACGGCTTCTCGCAATTCCCGCTCGACGCCTCTGCGATGACGCTCATCCCTCATGTCAATAAAGTCGTTGACAATCACTCCACCCAAATCTCGTAAGCGGACCTGTCGAGCGATCTCACGAGCCGCTTTGCAGTTCACCTGATAAGCCGTTTGTTCGGCGTTATCATCGACTCGGAATGTTCCCGAGTTGACATCAATGGCAACTAGGGCTTCCGTTTGTTCGATGACCAGTGACCCACCCCCTTTGAGTGGCACATTTTTGTCTTGGATTTTCAGAATCTCTTCTTCGATTCCGTAATGCGAAAAGATCGGTTCATTGTCATCATACAATTTGACACGATTGATATGACGTGGAAGCACAATTTTCATGAACTCGCGCGCGCGTTCGTAGGCTTCTTTCTCATCAATCCAAACAGTATCAATCTCGCTCGAGAAAATATCCCGGATGGTGCGAATCATCATATCGCTATCCTGATAGATATCTTCAGGCCCATTGGACTTTCTGAGTCGTCGCACAATTGTTCGCCACAGTCGTAGCAAATAATTCATGTCGCGTTGTAAGTCTTTGCGGGTTCGCGTCTGTCCGGCGGTTCGAACGATGAATCCGAGACCTTTCGGAGGAGTCAGTTCTCGGAGAATGGATCGCAAAGATTTGCGAATGTCATCATCTTCGATTTTTCGGCTGACGCCCACACGTTGTAACGCTGGCATTAGGACCAGATAGCGTCCGGGAATACTGATGTAAGTGGAGAGTGTCGGGCCTTTGGTTCCGATACCTTCTTTGATCACCTGGACCAGAACTTCGCTGCCTTTCCGAAAGATATCCTGAATCGACGGCTTATTGCGAACGCTGCGTTCATTGATGCGCGGACGCTTGCCCTTCCCGGATTGAGAATCTTCGATTTCTTTCCGTTGGCTCTCGGGCAACAGGTGCTTGTAGTATTGGAATTCCACATCGCTGACGTGTAGAAAACCATTACGGCCAACGCCAAAGTCTACAAAAGCCGCCTGGATACTTGGTTCCAGATTAACGACTTTTCCTTTATAGATATTGCCGACGAAGTTTTCGTTACTGTTCCGTTCGACGTAAAGCTCTTCCAGCACGCCATCTTCGAGGATGGCAATTCGACTCTCCTCCGGTTGGAGGACATTGACAAGCATTTCTTTCTTCATGGCACGTCTTTCGTAGCTCGTGCCGAACAGCTTGAGTCGCCCGTAAATTGAGGGAGGTAGACTCCCATGCCTTTACGTGAGATCCACAATCCCGTTGACAAATCTGGTTTGATTCGTTGAAGGGTCGTGAATGAGCTTGTCTGTTTTCCCTGTTCGTCTGAAGGGTCGTCGTATGAAATTCATACCGCTCACGATCCGTCAGGTTTCGAGTGAAGAACTCTCCTGATTGACAGGATGTGTAGCCACCTGAGAAAGAGACCCGTTCCGGTTGCGTGGAAAACTCCCGCATCTTCGGAAAACGGATCTGTGTCAAAGGTTCGACATTCAATGTTGAACGACGAATTGGCCGACTGAGAGTTGTCTGAACGATTGATGCACTCGATGTCGAGCTTCCCGATTGACGGGCCGAGTGCGCACGATCTAAAGACATCGCAAAAGCGGTTGTCTGAACTTGATCGTGAGGAGTCGGTGTCATGACTGGGATGAAAATCTTCAGATGGGAAAAAGACGTTAAAGCTGTTCGTACGATAAGTGTGTTAATATGGTGAAAGGACACACATCCTCTCACCGTTGAGTTTTGAAGGGGACTCACCTCTGAGTTTTGTGTCTCAGCAGTGAATTCTCTTCGATGATTTGTGGTTCGCTTTCGCGATCAATGACTTTCTAAAAATCGACTGCATAAGCAGGGCAGATTTTATGAAGTTCTCCCCTTAAATAGTTTTCCACGTCGCGGGCAGAATCGAGCCCCGAAACATGACTGGAAATCTCGTTGGCATGTTTGACATCAAGATTGCGAATGACTTCTTTTAACTCGGGAATCATGGCGGGAGTCACGCTGACCTGCCGAATTCCCAATCCTATTAGTAATGGTAAAAAACGTGGCTCGGAACTCATCTGGCCGCAAACGGTCACAGGTTTGTTCTCTCGATGAGCCGCTTGAACCACTTGTTGGATCAGGCGAATCACTGCCGGGTCACCCGCACTGTACAGGTTGGCGACTGAAGGGTCGGCCCGGTCCACTGCGAGTGTATATTGAATCAGATCGTTTGTTCCAATCGAGAAGAAATCGACCTCGCGGGCAAATTCTTCAGCCAAAATTGCTGCCGAAGGAACTTCGACCATCATACCGACTGGAACGTCTCGACGGAACTCGATTCCCTCATCTTCCAAATCCTCCATGACGTCTGAAAGCAACATTCGAGCCTGTCTGAGCTCTCTTAAGGTCGAAACCAGTGGGAACATGATACGAATGTCACCCAGCATCGCCGCTCGTAAAATGGCTCTCAACTGTGTTTTGAACAACGGTTGATTCTGCAAACTCAGACGAATACTGCGTAAACCCAGCATAGGATTAGAGTTCTGAAGCAAAACTTTCTCCAGAGCCCCGGGAATTTTATCCGCCCCAAGATCCAGCGTACGAATGACGACAGGCCGCCCCTGCATGCTTTGAACCACTTCACAGTAGGCTTCGTAGTGCACTTGTTCGGTTGGCTCTTTGCCTTCCTGTAAGTACAGGAATTCGGTCCGATAGAGGCCAACTCCATCCGCACCTCGTTCTACACAATGTTCCACTTCTTGCGGAAACTCGATGTTTCCCATGAGTGTGATTCGTTCCCCATCGCGTGTTTCGGGGACGAGATCTGCGTAGGTTTTAAGCCGTTCCTGCTCTTCAAAGTGTCGTTGACGGCTTGCCGTAAATCGTTCGAGAACCGCTTCATCGGGGTCGATGATCAGTTCTCCGTGATAACCATCAATGATGATCATCTCTCCGCCGGAAACATTTGATAAAAACTCACCCACACCCACAATGGCAGGAATCTCTAAAGCTCCTGCAAGAATTGCAGTGTGGCTGGTGCGTCCCCCGGCTTCCGTCACAAATCCCAAGACATGTTTCTTGTCAAGATTTGCGGTTTCACTGGGGGTCAAATTATTGGCGAGAATCAAAACCGGTTCGGTCAGATTTGATAAATCTTCGCGTCGCTCACCCAAGAGGTGTTTCAGCATGCGATGCTGAAGGTCGACAATATCTGCCGAGCGTTCGGCAAAGTATTGGTTCCCCAAGCTTTGAAACAGCTTGGCGTATTGTTCGAGAACCTTGGAGGTGGCGTACTCGGGGGAAAAGCATTTGTCCTGGATCAGCTCGCGGATCTCGCTGATCATTTTGGGATCTTGGATTAACTGCTGATGAGCGGCAAAGATTGCCCCGTACTGTTTTCCCAGCCGGTCGGAGGCGAGTTCTTCATGCTCGCCGAGTTCGAAACAGACTTGCTCAATGGCTGCATCGAGACGTTGGAGCTCTTTCTCGACATCGTCAATCCTCACAAACCTCTGTGGGATCCGATAGTCTTCGTTCCCCATAATGAAGGCTGGGCCGATCGCCACACCGGGCGAGACGGGAATTCCCTGCTTGATCATCATGGGACTGGCTCACATTCATAGGCTCCTCGTATTTCGTGAAAAATATGAGGAACCGACAAGGATTTCAAAGAACGCTTAGTTCTCGGAAAGGATTTCAAAATCATCGTCAAACAGTTTGACGATTTGTGCCAGAATTGATTCTGCTCCTTCACCTTCCGACTCAATCACGAGCGAGGTTCCGACCTCGGCTTTCAACATCAACAAATCCAAAATATTGCGTGCATCGGCGACTTGGTCATCACGAAATATTTGTACCTGGCAGCTTGTTTCCCGTACCAATTGGGCGATCCGCGAACAGGGAATCATATGCATTCCCTGTTCGTTCTTGACTTTGACATTTTGTCGGTATGGTCCACTCATCGTAGTCTGCATCCGGTTGAAAATTCACACGGATTCATGGAAAGTTCAGTCGTCCAATTCGTTGTTGTCGGCTTCTTTCAGCAACTCAATAATGTCTTCTCGATTGCGAGCCTGCCGAAGAAAACTGCAAAACTTCTGATTTCGCAAATGACGACTGATGTTTTCAAGGCCTCTCAAATGATCGCCAGAACGGTCAGGAGGTGAAATCAACAAGAACAGAATATAAACGGGGCCACCATCAAGACTTTCAAACTCGACACCCTCTTTGGCAATCGCAACAGTAGCCACCAAGTCGTCAACACTGGGATGTTTCGTATGAGGAACGGCAACACCATTGCCAATACCGGTGGAACCCAATTTCTCCCGCTCGAGGAGCTTATTGACGATGCTCTCCTCTTCTTCTGCGGGAATACTTCCAGCCGATTTCATACTGGCAACCATCGCGCGGATGGCTTCTTCTTTGGAGCCGACCTGCAGGTCGTGTAGGATGGCTTCAGGGACAACAAAATCTGACAGCTTCATGATCTCTCCTTCTAGTGCCAAGTTTTCCAATCCAGAGGGTCGGAATGCGAAAACTTGAACGATCCGCAATGGCGGACGATGTGTGGCGATGTTTTAGGTGGGATTTATCTGAGAAACTATGGTTGCAGATTAGGCTTCTTCTTCGTCGTCTGCATTTGGTCCAGGGAAGGCTTCGTTCATTGGAATGTCCCGCCGATGATCCTGGAGTTTCTGTTTGTACTTCTTAAGCTGCTGTTCCATTTTGTGAAAAGCACCATCGTAGGCACTGATCACATCATCTGCTTCATCGTGCGAAACAAAATTATGTTTGTGTTCTGCATCCACCAAAATTTCGACGGCGGCTTTTCCATGTTCGAAATCAACAGTGACAGTGATTGCGGTCACACGCTCGAAAAAAGTCAAGAACTTCTCAGACTTCTGATTGATATGATCGTGAGCCAAGTCGCTCATTTCACCATGTCGACACGTCACTTCTAATTGCACGAGGTTGTACTCCTGCCTGCTGGGTTATTTGGTCGTAATGCCCGCCGCCGCGTTAACAGACGGAATGGGATTTTGTGAGTTGCGATAAAGTGATCGTAAGACCACCTCTCTCAATGGCTGAAACAACCATTTTGCAAGAGTACGAATCTTAATCGTCGGAGGGGCTGAATGCCAGTCAGTAGACAGTGAGGGCATTCCCTGGACAGCAATAAGCCTTACTGCCCGTGATGATTTGACCTTCATAACAGCCGGTTAAGCAACCGGGAGATTACCAATCACAATGGGTGCCGCTCATTTCTGTGGAGTGGTGTCGGTTTTTTCAACCGTAGAGTCTGCCTCTGTTTCGGGGTCGAGCGTTGCAATGGGAGGTTCTGATTGAGTGGGCACACCACTTCCCAGAGGATTACTGAATCCGCTGAAATTTCCACCGGAATCGGCTGATTGGCAACCGCAAAAAAATAAGGAGATCGATGCAACCATGAGAATTCGGCAAAGGTAAGAGCGTTTAAACGATTTGGGCATGATGGCATCATCCTCGATTGAATCTGCAAGCAGGGTCTGTTTTGTGGACTCGTTTTTAGTTATTTTCGAGGGAATCGCAAAGGGGAACCTCTGCGCAGATATCTCGAGTTATGTAAGGTTGAGTAATGAGAATATTTTCAGGCCTGCTATTTTCAGTCTTCTCTTTGATCTTGCCCGCCGCGATAGGCGCGCAAGATATGCCTCTGTCACAAGTTCTGTTAGAAGAGCACGATTGGGAACTCGTCTCTGAAGGGCACGGCTACACCGAAGGACCGGCGGTCGACGCGCAAGGGCAAATTTATTTCTCGGATGTTAAACGGAGTAAAATTTACAAAGTAGATTTGGAGGGGGAAGTCACGTTGTTTATCAAAAACTCGGGCCGAACCAATGGTCTCATGTTTGGGGCAGACGGATTGTTGTACGCCTGCCGAATGGGAGACCGCCAGATTGTGGCCTATAAGCCAGACGGAACTCATGACGTGATCGCCTCTGATGTCGATTCGAATGACATTGCCGTCACCAAAAGTGGCAGCCTCTATTTCAGTGACCCGAAAGCAAAGCGAGTCTGGTTTCTTCCCAAAGGTGGACAACCCAAAGTCGTCGCCGAAGAGATTGCTTTGAATGGACTCATTCTCTGGGAGCAAGACGAGACGTTAGTCACGACCGCCGGGCCAGATGCCTGGCTCTGGACATTCCGCATCGAAGCGGATGGTTCGCTCACCTCTCAAGATAAGTATTATCAACCCCTCCGACTTGATACCTCTTTTGATATCCCCGGAGCTGACGGAATGACCGTCGATGCGGATGGTCGTGTGTATGTCTCCACGCGAGCCGGTTTGCAGATGTTCGATCCCACCGGGCGGATGGGAGGAGTGATTCTCAAGCCGCAAGGGAAATATATGTCAAACGCCACTTTCGGCGGCCCCGATCTCAGCTACTTGTATGTGACGTCTTCCGATAAAGTCTACCGCCGTAAAACCAAAACCCACGGCATCAGTCATTTTCCCGCATCACAATAAGAGGCCGATATGAATCGCTCCTGTCTCCGATATCTTTCGATCAGCTTTGTCCTGTGCGCGGTATTCCTGATTTCGATCAGTCCGAGTTCCGCACAAACGGTGGCTCGTTGCGGTCAAGGTTGGCTGGAATTGATCGACGGGTATCCAGTTTTGCATCTCAAAGGGACTCCCTACGAGATGGGATATCAACACGGAGCGTTGATGAAAAAGGATGTCCGTGAAAACATGAACTTTCTGGTTCACGAAAAAGGTGGCACCAAGCTGATCGATTTTGGCCCCATCAAGGTCACTCCCAAACAATTGATTGGCACGATCCTGCGGATTCAGGAACCCCATGTTCCGAAAAAGTTCTTCGAGGAATTGGACGGCTTGGCAGACGGTTCGGGTCTCGACAAGCATGATGCCCGAGTCGGTAATTTTATCCCCGAGATGTTTCATTGCAGCGGCTTTGCAGTTATGGATTCCGCCACCAAAGATGGAACCCTTTATCACGGTCGCGTCCTCGACTATGCCATCGGTTGGAAACTGCAAGAGCATGCGGTCATCATTGTCGCGGAACCGAAAGATGGCATTCCCTTTGTAAACGTCAGTTATGCGGGATTCATCGGCAGCGTCACGGGAATGAACGCCAATCACGTTTCCATCGGCGAAATGGGTGGTCGGGGTCTCGGTCATTGGGAAGGAATTCCGATGGCATTTCTCGTCCGCGAAGCGCTCGAACAAGGAAACACGCTCGAAGAAGCGATCAGCGTCTTCCGAGATAACCCCCGCACCTGTGAATATTATTACGTGATTGCCGACGCGAAAGACAACACGGCGGTCGGCATGGAAGCGTCTTGGGACAAGTTCCGCGTGATTCGCCCCGGTGAAAAACACGATCTCTTGCCACTTCCCGTTAAAGATTGTGCCCTGCTCTCTGCGGGTGGTCGCTACGAAGAACTTGTACGCCGTGTCGAAGCCAAACATGGAAACATTGGTCCCGAAGAGGCACTTCGACTGATGGACCGAGGCGTCGCGATGAAATCGAACTTGCACAATGTTTTGTTCGAACCCAAATCGACACGCTTTTGGGTCGCCAATGCGACAGCCGATGGAAAGCCGGCAGCCGACCAAAAGTACCATCAATTTCAACTCAGCGAATTGCTCGAACGCCAACCATCCGACGATTCCAAGGTCATCCCGTTCGAGAAACCAAAAGCCGTCGCTGATAAATAAGCATCGACTGATCCCCAGCGGCTGATGGGACGGAATTTGTATTCGACGAAATCAGCCGGAACGCGCTAGCGTCCGGTTTTAACTGTTTTTCCTACTTTGTATCAACCGATTGACAGCCATGAACGACAAACCTGCTTCCTTCAAAATGATTCCCGACCAGGAAGAGTTAGATGCCATGGAACGGGATCTCTCTTTCTATCCCACCAACAATGAGACCCCCGAAGTTTTCACCGCCGAACAAATCGCGGCGTTCAACGACAGCGGCTATGTCCGGCCTGTCGATATTTTTTCAGACGAAGAAGTCATCGATTTACGCGGGTACTTCGATAACCTGTTAGAGAAATACATTGCCGAGGGTGGTGACAGCTATTCCATCAGCTCGGCTCACCTACGCCATGGTCGCGTGTGGGATTTATTGCATCACCCCAAGATTGTGGCGAGTGTCAAAGACATCCTGGGAGCCAACATCATCGGTTGGGGCTCTCACTTTTTCTGCAAGATGCCCCATGATGGCAAGCAAGTCGCCTGGCATCAGGACGCCAGCTATTGGCCGTTGTCTCCCTCCAAAGCTGTGACAGTCTGGTTAGCCATCGATGATGCCGACCCCGAAAACGCCAACATGCGATTCATTTCTGGCTCGCATAAATTCGGACATATGACGTATCGCCCCAGTGGCTCGCACGAAGATAATGTACTCAATCAAACCATCGAAAACGTCGAACAATACGGCGACGCGGTCGACAATCCACTCAAAGCGGGTCAGATCTCGATCCATTCCGACTTATTGCTTCATGGCTCGAACGCGAACGAATCCGAACGTCGCCGGTGTGCGTTGACTTTGCGATTTGCAGCAGCCGATGTTCGTGCGGGTCTCGACTGGAATCAAAAAGGTGTCTGGGTCGCCGGCGAAGACGCGAGCGGACACTGGGCCAATCGCGACCGACCAACAGAAGAGTAGATATTTGAATTGCCGAGAGCCCTGCGGCGCAAGCCGCGACGTCACGGATTGCTGAAGCCACACAAGCGAACGACGCGCGACTTTCAACATTTTGAGCGTAAGGAGTCGAACGATCTGTGGCAAATGGATTTCAAAGGACACTTTGCAACGCAAAGCGGTCACCGATGTCATCCACTGACGGTTTTGGATGATCATTCGCGATTTTTGCTGAGAATTCGCGCGTTATGGGGGGAGCGTGAGCTCCTTGCAGGACCGGAATTGGAGCTAATTTTGCGAACTTATGGCTTGCCGCGTTCGATCCTGTGCGATCATGGGCCTCCGTGGGGTTGCGGAGCGCAGGGTGAGGTGACACGACTGTCGGTGTGGTTGATGAAACAAGGAGTGGAAGTGATTCATGGATGTCCCATGCATCCACAGCCACCCAATAAATCATTCATATCATTGACTTACAATGACAGATGCAAAATTCTGGCAAGCACGCAGGAGACGATTACATTGAAGACTGGAATCGCAAAAGTGTGCCCCCACGAGTCAAGTCTTTGTCCAAGAACTATGTCGGGAAATCCTTCCCGCACTCAAGTTCCCTGTAATTGCCCTAACAGCGCTTTGTAGCGATTCGCTTCTGTGTCGTCGCCCGCCTGTTCGAATCGTTGAATGCCACGTTCGTACATTTTCATGCAGTACTTGCTGGGGCTGTCACCTCGACGGGGAGGAACTTTTGGCAGGAACACTTTGTAAAAGCTCAACAAATGGCGAGAGTAGTTCGGGTTCGTATTCACTAGAACTTCCAAACGGTCGAGCATTTTGGGCACATATCTGCCTTCCTCCGGGAAAGCCATGATGGTCGCGGCAAGGCCTTCGACGGCATCAAGTTCCCGATCCCCATCGATCAGATAGCCGGTCATCATCAACCGCGCCTCACTGGCAAGATCGGGTCGACCGGCCGAGACATAAAGTTGAATCAATCGATTATATAAGTCGATCTGATCTTTGAGATCTTCTTCGTACTGAATGAGTTTATCGAAGACTTTCCAGGTGAAATCCGGGAAGTTCGAGAACGTCGAAAACAGGATGTCGAGCGTCTTGCGCATTTGACGCATGTGTGTTTTTTCCAGATTGCCACTGTTCGAGATTTCGACAATCTCCAACCAAGCAACTTCATTTCCGGGGGAAACTTCGATCACAGTGCGAAGATACTCGAGTTGCTCGTCGAGACTGAATTTACGTTTCTCTTTGAGAAACGGGTAAGCAGTCATGGCGTGATCGGCAAGACGTTTGGAAATCGGATCGAGGCCGACTGTGTGCAGTCGAAGTTCCAGTTCGCGATCTGTAATCCAGGTTCCAGTTTGCGGATCTTGAAGCGTTCCGACGTAATACTTGTCCCCCCGATATCGACCGTGCGATTCGAGTGAAAAGTTGATGCCGTTTTTCGTCAACGCCTTTAACTCGATCCACATCACCCAGGCGTGATAATCTCCGAATGCCGATTCTCCACGGACATACTCCGCCGGGACACCCATACTTTTACCGACTCGTGCTGCGAAGTCGGCTTGCATTGCACAAACTCCGCCTATCGAGCGCAAATTGACAAGGCTGTAGTCTTCACCGTCCAGCTTGCAATCCTGACTTTGGGTTTCCAGCATGAGATTATCGTACGGCACATCGGCATAACAACTGCCAAACATTTCACGTTTGGGGAGATAGTTTTGTAACGCCCAGCCTCGTTCATTGGTGGGAGTTTTGTGATTCACCAAATGGACCATGAACTCCCAGGGAACAAGTTGCGCTCGCCCCTGCATGAATTTTTCGTTCTCGATGAGATAGTTAAAATTTTCAACCGGGGACTCTAATAATTCGTCAGGCATATTGGAGTGTGTGCGTCTCTGATGTCGGGTGTAATCGTAAACACCTCGCTCAGGGAGATCCCAAACCACAGACGTCGCAATCGCCAAGGCTCCATAGTCGGCTACGCGATCTGGGTTGTCCTTCCACAATTGATAAAAGACACGCAAAGCTTCCACAGGATTGTCGTAGGCTGGGTTGATGGCTGTGTAGAGTTCTTCCTTGATTTCAAGGTGCTCATCGAACCAGGCGTTGACCTTTTCCAAATCGACACCAAAGGCAGATTCAATCGAATCTTTGAAATGAATCTCAAATCGAGTCGCATAAATCTTGCGAATCTCGTCGTAGTTTTTTTTGTTGAAGAGCGTTTTCTCGGTGTAATGCGTTTCGAGTTGTTGGTCGCCGAGAGGATCTTTCCGATCCTCTTCTTTTTGCATCATGTTTTCCGCAGCTTCACCGATCTTTGAAGGAGACGCATTCGAAGCGACTGTGCTGGAATCAAAATCGTTGGTCGAGGCAATTGCAGTACCCAATACAAAAGAGAGGCGAAAGTGCAGCCTATCTTCGACACCAGCAGCGACGACAAACAATCGATCATCGCGGTAAATTTTGGTCGGAACAGTGAAAGGATCGTTCACATCGAACATTTTCGAAAGGTCGGCAGCAATGAGTTTCGCATCTTCATCGGCGGCTTGTTTTGAAACGTACGTGTAAACATCGAGCCGATTTCTTCCGGCCCGCATGACCTGTCCCTGCCCGCGAAACGGTCCTTCCGCTTCACGACCGAGGTATTCCAGATCGACCCCACCATCGGCCAGCAGATCACTCAGTTTCTTCACCGGGTCGTACGACTTCACCTTGACTTGAAACTTACGTGTCGCCGACAGTTCCGGGTGATCGACTTCACTGACCTTCACTTCGAAATCAACAGTGCGGTTCACCAGATCTTCAGCAGGCTTCCAGGAGAACGTACCGAAATCGGGATCGATTTTGGCGCCTTCAGCAACATTCCCTACCAACTCGAATCGATACTCTGATGCAGGAATATCAGGATCGGTCACATTGATGGGAACGCGTGTCAGCACGTCCGCACGAACATTTTGAGGATCGATGTATTCGATCTCGGGAGCCGTGAATTGTTCGGTCACGACCACTTTGAATTGTTGGCGACTAACATTTTCAGGATTGGTGCGTGGTCGGGCTTCAATGCCGATTTCCAGTTCGGTGGGACCAATCTCTTCACTCGGCGTCCATTGGAACACGCCAGTCTTCGGATCAATCACCGCTCCCTCGGGCGCGCGGACCAGTGAAATCTGGAGTGACTCCAGATCGACCGAATCATCGGAAAACGGAAGTTTGAACGAAAGTTCTGAGAGTTCCTCGACCGTTTGGTCTTCGATTTCAGTCAGCATCATTCCTTGAGCTGATTGTTGCTGCTGCCAGACATAAAACAGTCCTCCTCCCGCACCGAGCAGGATGATGAAGATGATCATCAGCGGAGATCGCCAAAATGGCGTCTTCTTACGACGAATCTTCTTCGCAATGGCTGGGGAACCAGTTTCGATGATGAACTCACCAGGGGCCGGCACACCGGGCTCAGGGCGATCTGAAGACATGAGATACCTCGTGGAAAATCGAATCATTAGGTAGGAAAGATTCCTGCCATGATCAATCTTACAGCACTCGGAGCGATTCTCAAGATCCCGGTTGGGAATTCATCACAGATTCACAGGCGTTTTCGCTGTGAGGGTCGGCCATTATCGCACCAGAAAATTCAGGGAATAATTGGCTCGTTTGCCGGAAAGTTGGTCTTCCACGGCGAGTTGCATCACATAACTTCCCGGTGTAATCCGAGCAGGCAACTGATATTTGTAGCCTTGCATGAAGTCGCCGCGTTGTGAGTGGCAGAGATCCTCGGTCGGGCTGTAATCGACCGTATCAATCACTCGACCATTCGGACCGGCCTCAATAATGCGAATTGAAGACTTTAATACGGTCCGATATTGCCCTTCGGCTGTCTGCTCACTTTTGAAGTTATCCAGTTCGCTGTAAATCAAGATGTCTTGGCTCGGAGCAAACTCTTCTCGCTCGAATCGTTGGTAACTTCCAAAGCTATCAATTTCCGAACAGAAGGCCGCGTTACGCACCACCAGATGTGCATCACCTTGCAACGATTTGATGGCACTGCGAAGTTGTTCGAGAGCAACCGTCGTTCGATCAGACTTATCGGGATAGTTGGGATGATCGAGATAGTTGGCCAGCGCCCAGAAGGTGCGAGTCCAAAAAGCCTGCTCGTTCGAGGCAATTCCGGGGATCGCCATCAATGCTCGATCCCGTTGTCCCGACAACAGGTATAGCAGTCGCAAGTCAACATGGCGAGTGATGTGTTGTTGTTTGGCGGCTTCGGAAGGTCCGGGGGATGACGAAGCGGCCAGTGCTTCTGCACGCGAAATTAACAGGCTCAACTCCGGCCCACCGATCTCTTTTGAAGAGCCAAACTGAGTTGCAGGTTGCCTCCCTGCACTTGGTGCCGGAACGGCAGTTCTCACCTGTTCAAATCGTTGTGGGGCAACTTCACTCTTTGCGGGTTGATAGCTTCCTTTATAGTGAGAAGTATTTACCTCGCTCGAAGCAGGACGAATCACGGGCATTGAAGGGCTTTGTTTGAGTTCAGGTTGTACTGAAACTGCTTGTACTGAAACATCACGCTGGGTCGTTGCCATCCCCGGACGGCTCTCTTGCGAAATTCTCGAACGATCATATCCCGTGGTGGGAGGAAAGACCGAAGGAGCGGGGCTCATGCTTGCACGTCCTTGTGACGGGAGATTTTGCTGCGGCGGTTGTGGCTCCAATCCTTGCTGGCGACGAAGAAACGGATTCTGAGTATTCGTCGTTGAGACCGGTCGCGTTTGAGACACTCCAGATTGTTGTGGTTGTTGGTAGGTCGTCTGAATGGTCGACTGTTCAATGCGTGGTTGTCGGGAATTGGCAGTACCCCAGGGGTTACCTTGACCCAATCCACTCGAGGATTGACCAGCGGGGAGAGATGGCCTGCTTTGACCGGCAATTTGCTGGTTTCGATAGGCAACTTCCGCTTGCAAACGGGCCTGTTGTTCAGCCAATTGCGACTGCTGTGTACGGGACGCATATTGTGTGTTTGAAGATCCAGCCCGCTGCCCGCCAGATTGAGAGGCCGCTACTTGTTGTAACCGTTGTTGTGCTTGCTGATCCGTCAAACCGGCAAACGATTTGATTAACGCTTGTCGCTGTTGAATGGGATAGTTGCGTGACAATTCAACAATTGCGCGGCGCGTGGAATCTGAAATCGGACGTGCCGATTGAGTACTGTTGGTCCTCGTGGAAGCTGTTTTGTTCTCACTACCGAAATAGTTGAGTGGAGACTTCAATTCAAAAGGAGAATTGAAAAAACTCGACTTCTCTTGTGTCGGCTGGGGTTGGCTCTGCGACCGTGAACTGAATGGATTCCAGCCCCACTGAGCATACGCATTGACTGTCATCATGCCGCTGAGACCACAGCTCATGAGGAAAATCTTAAGGGTTTTCTTTGCCAGTGATTCCATTCGCATCTCGTCGTTCCCTTCCGTGGGAGCCGAATGATAAATAGGATAGTGTTGAGCCCGATTGTGATCAAAAAATGCTGATTGATGCGCAATCTGGCTCTTGAAGACCTTTGGGGATCGGACTTCGCTATTACCGAATTCGACTGGGAAACATCCCAACCAACAGTGAAAACAGGGGTTTTCGACAAAACCGGACCCATCCGCATAACACGAACCTCCTATATTACCTGAACCAACAATTTTTCTGGGGAGTTTCTCCATCTTTCCCACTCTGTTTCACTGATAGTAGTAGGAATGAGCCTAGGGAGAACCAGAATGATCCCGAGACCGTCCCATCTCTGACACGCCATTATTCACTCAACAGACATCGGCCCATCATCGTGAAAATTGCTTTCGCCCAGATCAATCCCATCGTCGGAGACATTACCGGCAATTGTCAGCTCATTCTTGAGGCGGCCCAAAGAGCGGTGGAAGCCGATGCCGACTTGTTGGTCGTTCCCGAATTGGCGATCAGTGGCTATCCCCCTAAAGATCTGCTGTTGCGCGAGGGGTTTGTCGGTCGTTGTGATGCGGCTCTTGATCAACTTGCGCAAGCAGAGGTTTTCCAACAAGTCGCGGGGATTGTCGGTCATCCGACACGACGTGAAGTTTCTGGACAGTCGATTGCCAACGCGGCCAGTCTGATAGCCGACGGAGAAGTTCAATCGACGATCCACAAAACATTGCTGCCCAATTATGATGTTTTCGACGAACAGCGATATTTCGCTCCCGCTCGAAAAATCACTCCCATGATCTTTCAGGGCCGCAAGCTGGGAGTTCATATTTGTGAGGATGCCTGGTGGGGGGAACGAACAACCCGCTATCACCAAAATCCCGCCCTGCATCCCGATCCAATTTTTGAACTCGCCACACAAGGCGTGGAGTGCTTCATCAATTTGTCAGCGTCTCCGTTTGAACGCGACAAACGTCATCAACGTCTTAATCTTGTTCGCAGTCATGTGGAAAGGCACCACCGGCCGTTTATGTTCGTCAATCAGGTGGGAGGGAACGATGATCTTGTCTTTGACGGACACAGTTTTGTGCTAAACGAATCGGGAGAAATGGTTGTCGAAGCGGCTTCCTTTCAGGAAGACTTTCAGGTCGTCGATCTTGATCACCTTCCCAAGCCGATAGCCGATGCGGAAACACCCTACGAAGAAGCGTTGTTGGATGCTCTGGTCTTGGGACTTGGCGACTATATGACCAAGTGTGGGTTCACCGATTGTGTGCTCGGCTTGTCGGGCGGCGTTGATAGCGCATTGGCAACTTACATCGCCGCTGCCGCAATGGGGCCCGATCATGTTCACTGTCTGATGATGCCCAGTCGATACAGTACCGATCATAGTATTGGTGATTCCGAAAAGTTGGTGCAGGCGTTGGGAGTCGATGCCGAGACCATTCCGATTGACGAAATCCATCAGGCGTACGAAGCCACACCGGTCATCGGTGAAGATTTGAATTTGCAGCCGTTAGGATTGCCCGATCAGAATTTGCAAGCTCGCATTCGTGGTGCCTGTGTGATGTTACGGAGTAACACTCACGGTTGGATAGCGCTGGCGACCGGAAACAAAAGCGAACTCGCCGTCGGTTATTGCACGATTTACGGTGACATGGCGGGAGGCTTTGCGGTTCTCTCTGACTTATTCAAACGGGATGTCTATGCGTTATGTCGTTATATCAACGAAACTCGCGAGGAGCGAGAAGTGATCCCGGATAACATTATCACCAAGCCGCCAAGTGCCGAGTTGGCCCCCGACCAAAAAGACGAAGACAGCCTTCCGCCTTATGAAATTCTTGATCAGATTCTTGCTGGCTTGATCGAGCAACATAAGTCGGTCACCACGTTGTGCGAAGAATTTCCTGAAGAAATCGTACGTTGGGTTGCCAACAAACTTGATCGCAACGAATTCAAACGCCGCCAAATGCCTCCGGGAATCAAGTTGTCACAACGAGCTTTTGGCACCGGTCGTCGCATGCCAATGGCAGCCCGGTTTGATGACTGAATAGCAAATCAAGCTATCACGACTTAGCTGTATTGAGAGATCCATTCATCAATTTGCAACAATGTCTGCTCACGTCCTTCTGCGTAGAACAAATGTCCGACACCGGCTTGCTCGATCAATTTTGAGTTCGGCAAGAGTTCCCTGACATGCTGTGCTTCCGCCGGAACGATGATTTTGTCTCGTTCACCACCGAGAACAAGAACCGGCGTCTTAATTTCTGACAGGCGTGCCGAGCTGTCAATATTTCTGAGTCCCGAAAACAAATTTCGCATCACCTGAAAATGATTCTTCCGATAGTCGGCGTAAGAAACTTCGCTGATCTCCCGCATTAACTCAGTCTTGGGAATCGCTTTGATCGTCATCAACCATTGAAACGCGCGGTAGAGAGGCGGAGAACTGGCGACCAACTTCATCCCGGCAGGAACAGTCCAACCTCTCCACCAGCTTTGTGATACGAATTGAAAATAACCGAGCAGGTGTCCCCATTGACCTCTTACAAACCCGCTGAGACTGACTACACTTTTCACTTTCTGTGGATACTTGGCGGCTGTCATGAGTGCGGCATAACCGCCTGTTGACCAACCGACCAGATGCACTGTCTCCCCCTCGAAACATAGATCTATGGCAGCAATCAGAGATTCCGAAAAGAGATCTTCGGTCACGCTGCCGGCTGTGAAATTCTCTGGTGCCACACTGGGGAAATGTCCGGGCAATCCCACAGAAATCCAGCGATAGCGATCCAGTGAAGTCTCCCGTAATAACAGAGGCCAGAGACGTACCGACATCAGAATTCCATGCACAAAGACGATAGAAGGCCCCGTTCGTCCAGCGGTTCCATCAATGATGGCGATCTCATGCCCAGCTACGTTGACAGTAAGTTCAACAGGATCGGGAGCCGAGTTTGGAGTCATGCGCTCTCGCTTCCAGAATCGTTTGCTGCTTCGGGTATGTTTTTATATCCACCATCACGTAACATCTGGTGAACGGTGTCCAAAGTCGAATAGCGAAACTTGTATCCGAGTTCTTTTTCCAAACGATTGGGAGTCACCACCCAAGGAAAGCGGATGAAATACCAAAGACCGGATGGGAAGTAATACAAGGGAAGTCTCAAACTCCACCAAACATTGGTAAACATCCTGCACAAGAATAAAGGGCTCTTCAGGCAAAACTGTCGTTTCAACTTCGCCAAATCTCTCAAAGTGATCCAGTCGGGCGGTGCCACATTGAATGGTCCCGTGGCATCGGCCTCCAGAATGGTTAATGTCGAATCAACAACATCGTCAAGATGGACAGCCTGAAAAGTGGCGTTGTGGCCGTCAGCAAGAACCATAACCGGAGAGTGAACGATAAACTTCGTTAAATAATTGTCGATCCCTTCTCCACAAATGATTGCCGGCCTCGTCCAACTGACGGCAACATCGGGTGACTGTTCTCGAAATTCTTCCAGTAACTCTTCGACGAGAACCTTGTCGTGTGCATAACGGTATTCCGTCCGCGGACGTAACGGTTGGTCTTCCAGAATGGGAATCGGATTATCATCCCACGCGCCATACGCAGTCGCGCTGGATGACACCAACAACCGAGCCGGTTGAATCTTTGTGAGTGCTGTGAGCAGGTTCCGTGTTCCACCGACATTAATGGCGTGCATTCGATTCGTGTCACGTATTGGATTCACAACAAATGCGAGATGAATGACTGTATCAGGCGCGAAGGTTTCGAGATGCTGACCAAGCTCGGGACTCGTCACGTCGCACTGGATAAATTCATCAGGGGAATGAACCGAAGGCTCGATCACATCGAGCCCCAGAATCGTCGCCGCGGGAAATCGCATACGGATTCGCTCAATCAACCCACGTCCATAAAACCCGGAACTTCCCGTGATGGCAATTCGCTGTAGTTCAGACATTATCTAACGATTCCCCTCGAATCTCACAAAGTCGGTATTCCGTCATAAGTAGCGCTCCGTGACGGAATCATAATACGACCTGACGGCGGTAGAAACCAGTTTGAGACTCGATTCGCAACAGTCCCACAGTTCCCCTGACAAGAGGGATCTCGTAAACTTTCTTCACCTTTTACTTCACGAGGATCTTTATGTCGTTATCTGCCCTGCGGGCATCTCCCCCCCGCATCATCATTGCAGGCGCCGGTATGAGCGGACTCTGTCTGGCGATTCAGTTAAAGCGCGCGGGAATCGAGACATTCCAGGTCTTCGAAAAATCCTCCGATGTTGGTGGAACGTGGCTCGATAATCACTATCCGAATTCCGGTTGCGATATCCCTTCGCACCTCTATTCGTTTTCGTTTGACCGCCGACACGATTGGTCGCAAAAATACGCCCGACAACCGGAGATCCTCCGATACTTTCAAAGCTCTGCCGACAAGTTTGAAATTCGACCATTCATCCAATTTGAGACCAGCATCGAAGAAGCCATTTTCGATGAGTCCACCAAAGTCTGGACAGTCACCACCAGTGACGGCCAATCTCATGAGGCCGATGTTTTCGTCAGTGCTGTGGGACAACTCAATCGACCGAAAGTTCCGCAAATCGACGGAGCGGACGAATTCCAGGGGACATCCTGGCATTCTGCCTGTTGGCGAGACGATCTCGATCTCAGCGGGAAAGATGTGGCCGTCATCGGAAACGGCGCAAGTGCCATTCAATTTCTGCCCGGTCTGGCGGAGCAGGCAAAATCAGTGACTCTCTTTCAACGCAGTCCCAACTGGATTCATCCGCTCAAGAACTATCATTACCCCGCTTGGGCGAAGTGGGCCTTCCGTTGGCTTCCGTTGGCTCAACGTCTGCACCGAGGCTGGATCTTTCTGCTCTCCGAAGCCCGATTTGTGGCTTTCGCGAACGGCGAAAATTTTGCCAATCGAGAGTACCGTCGCTGGTTGACGCGTCGTATGAACAAAGTGGCGACGAAAGAGATCAAATCAGACGTCATTCCCGATTACCCTCCCGGCTGCAAACGAATTTTGCTCTCCAGCGATTACATCGAAACGCTCAACCGAGAGAACGTGCGATTGATCTCCGCACCGTTGGAAAAATTTGACGCAACAGGAGTCGTCGCGGAAGGAGAGTCAATCCCCGTGGATGCCGCAATTTTTGCGACCGGATTTCAAACAACCGGTTTCCTCCAACCAATGCGCATCGTCGGTCGAAATGGCGTGTCTCTCGAAGAGGCTTATCAGCCCTGCCCCAAAACACTCCTCGGCATGATGACCGCCGGCTTCCCAAATCTCTTTATGCTCTACGGTCCCAATACCAACCTCGGCCATAATTCGATCATCTTCATGGTCGAATGTCAGGTAAACTATCTCCTGAACTGCCTCAACGCCAAAGCAAAACATCAAGCACAATTAGTAGAACCGAAACCCGAGGCGGTGGAAGAGTACGACCATCAACTGCAAGAAAAACTCGATGCCACGATCTGGGCCGGTGATTGTGCAAGCTGGTACAAAAATGCTCAAGGCAGCATTGTGAACAACTGGTGGGGCACAGCAACCGCGTTTTGGCGACGGACTCGAAAGGTCAATATGGCTCAAATGAACTTTGAAGAGTGATTCATTGGAGTTCGACACTGACCTCCCCCGTAGCTGAACTCGCAAGAGTTTAGAAACTTCGACTTGCCCCCGCCCGTTGTCTGAATTCTTGCGAATCCAGCTACCTGTGTTGTTGTACAATTCAGCAAGTCAAAAGTGACAGGCAAGGTTCATGTGCTCTAAGCGGCACGATTCGAGCGGCGAGCAATCTGTTCAGAAAGCGAGGGAGCCATCGGCAACTCGACCGGTTGATCGTCAACACGGCGAATCACGGCCCCTAAAGTATTCAGTTTCTCTTCGAGTCGTTCGTATCCACGATCCAAATGATAAATGCGACGAATCACTGTTTCTCTCTCTGCCGCTAATGCTGCCAACACTAACGCTGCTGAGGCTCGCAGGTCAGACGCCATCACGTTGGCACCGCTCAAACGGGGAATTCCCTGAACGATGGCCGTGGAACCCTCACGTCGAATTTGAGCTCCCATGCGAGTTAATTCCGAGGCATGCATGAAGCGATCAGGAAACACAGAATCGGTGATCACACTTTTGCCCGAGGTCATTGACAATAATGACATCATTTGCGCCTGCACATCGGTTGGTATGCCGGGATAAGGTTGAGCGACAAAATCGACCGCAGAACGATCACCTCGCCCATCGACTTTCGTAATCTCTCCACATTGAGATATCTTCAATCCAACCTGATTCAAAATTTCGAGAACAGCCGTCATGTGACGGAGAGGAACATTTTCAAGTTCAATCTCGCTGCCGGTCATCCCGGCTGCAATCATTAAGGTGGCAGCTTCAATTCGATCACTGACAACCGAGTAATTTCCTCCCGAGAGAGATTCGACACCTTCAATGGTGAGAAAAGGAGTTCCCAAGCCGACAATATTGGCACCCAACGAGTTCAGAAAATTTCCCAGATCGATCACTTCCGGTTCGCAGGCTGCCGCTTCAATGTGTGTGGTTCCTTCCGCAAGAACCGCCGCGCTCATCACGTTGCAGGTTCCCGTCACCGTGCTACCAAAAGCACCACCGAGATAAATGTCGGCTCCCACTAAACGATCTGCGACGGCATGCACGTATCCATTTTCAATAGAGATGTCTGCCCCCAACGCGCGCAGGCCTTTCAGGTGTAAATCGATAGGCCGATGTCCGATGTTGCAACCACCGGGAAGCGAAACACAAGCACGTTTTCGTTTCGCCAACAATGGTCCCAGCACGCAGATGCTGGCTCGCATACGACGCACCAGTTCGTAGTCTGCGATCTCTTGGGAGTCATCGACAGTCTCGAAATGCAAAGCACCAGACGTGTCGCCGTGGACCTTCATTCCCAAAGAAACCAACACACGAGCCAAGGTCGCCACGTCAACCAGTTGCGGGATGTTGTGCAATGTCACCGGGCCATCGGCCAGCAACGTCGCCGCCATAATGGGCAATGCCGCATTTTTTGCACCGCTGATCGAGACCTTTCCCGAGAGTGGGTGCCCACCTGAAACAACAAGCATCTCCATCCGTGGAGGTCTCCGTGTGATTGACATGACTGAGATTCGATTCGTATTTTTAGGCGATTCTGTCTTTCTGATCAATACGCAACAGTATTGGGTCAGAAGCGGTTCCGTGACGGAGTTGACATCGGCGTGATACAGAGGGTATTTGTTGAGAAATTCATCAATCTTATAGAGATTGAGTGGAAGCAGAATCGCCATCTATTCACCAATAAGCAGGAGTATCGTTCCACGTGACCCCCGCTTGTTCAATTGTCCTCCCCGTTTATAACGCGGCTGAGACACTCCCCGAATGTCTGGAATCAATCCGAGAGCAAACACTCGCAGACTGGGAACTCATCATCGTTGATGATGGTTCGGACGATGGATCGTCGAAACTGCTTTCTCAATTCGCCGCCAGCGATCAGTGTGTGACGGTGCTTTCTCCGGGTCGAATCGGCTTGGTACCGGCCATCAATCTCGGCTACGAAAACACCCAGTCAGATTTGGTCGCCCGCATGGATGCGGATGATATCATGTCACCCACGCGCTTGCAGAAACAGGTTGACTTCCTACATGCTCGACTCGATGTCGATGTTTTGGCGACTCAAGTCAAACTGTTTCCTGATGACGTTTTGCAGGAAGGATATCGAGAGTACGCCCGTTGGCAGAATGAATGCCTCTCTCCCGACGAGATTGCCGACAACATCTATGTCGAATCACCCCTCGCAAACCCCTCCGTCATGTATCGACGGAAGATTTATGAGCAGCACGGTCCGTATCGCGATGGATTGTTCCCCGAAGATTATGACTTCTGGTTGAGACTACATGCGGCGGGAATCGTGATGGAAAAACTCCCGGAAGTCTTGCTTCACTGGCGAGAATCTCCCGGACGAGCCACTCGAAACGACCCTCGCTTTTCCAGAAACGCTTTTGATCGAATTCGGGCCGAGTACTTGGCCCGTGATCCAAGAATACTTTCAGACCGTCCGGTTGTTGTCTGGGGAGCGGGACGCAAAACTCGCCAAAGAGTCCAATTGATCGAGGCATTGGGTGTCGAAATCTCGGCCTACATTGACATCGACCCCAATAAAATCGGCGGCAAAATTAAACAAGCCGATGTCCATGCATCGAACTGGTTAGATCAATCACCAAAACCGTTTGTCCTCAATTACGTCACCAATCACGGTGCCCGCGAAGTGATCGCCGCCGAGCTACAAGAATACGGTTATCAACTCGGAGAAGATTATCTATCCGTGGGATGAACGCCTCTCACAATTGCTCGCTGATCCATTGGTTGACCAGTTGTTCCAGGACATCTAACGGCACGGCCCCATGCCGTAAGATGACATCATGAAACTCACGCAAGTCAAATTTCTCGCCCAGCTCGGCTTTCGCGTGACGACGGAGTTCCTTGATCTTCAGCTCACCCATTTTGTAAGCCAGAGCTTGTCCGGGCCAGCCGATGTAACGATCAATTTCATTTTCGATGTCGTGAATTGCTTTCGCGGTGTTGGCGGCAAAGAAATCAATCGCTTCCTGACGAGACCATTTGAGAGAGTGAAGACCCGTATCAACGACAAGCCGAACAGCTCGCCACATCTCGTAAGTCAATTGCCCAAACTTGGAATACGGGTCATCATAAAGCCCCAGTTCGTCACCCAATGATTCCGCGTACAAAGCCCAGCCTTCCACGAACGCCGTGTATCCACCATAGCGACGGAACGGAGGCAAGCCTTCAAGTTCCATCGCAAACGCAATTTGAAAGTGATGGCCGGGAACCGCTTCATGCAGTGATAACGCCATCATTTCGTAGCGAGGACGAACCTCGGGACGATACAGATTGACGAAGTACGTTCCCGGACGGCGACCATCGGCAGACGGTTGTCGATAGTAAGCCGTCGTCGTATCGGGGGCGAGATGGGCGGGAATGGCTTGCAAGTCATACGGGATCTTCGGTTGTCTCTTAAAGAGTTGATCGAGTGTCGGATCGATCCGTTTGCAAACCGCCTGATACTCGTTCATCAGTTGCTGTTGATTGTCGCAATAGAACTTCGGATCGCTCCGCATATGTTCCAAAAATTCGTCAAATGTCCCTGCGAATTTCACCTGTTTGACGATCTTCTCCATCTCGGCACGAATCCGGGCGACTTCTTTCAGTCCGATCTCATGAATTTCGCGCGGCGTGAGATCGGTCGTCGTATACATCTTGGCACGATGGGCGTAGAATTCCTGACCCTGTGGAATCTGCCAAGCGCCCGGCTTGTCAAAACTGGTGGGTAAATATTTTTCGTTGAAGAACGTCTGAAACTTCCGATACGCGGGGATGACTTGAGTGGCGATGACTTGTTTGGCTTCATCGCGAATACGCTGCTTCTCGTCGTCGGAGATATCCGCCGGAAACTCTCGGAACGGTTTGTAGAACAGGCTTTTTTCAGGATCAGCAACAACCTGTCGCGCAAGCTGATCGGGAACCCGTTCCATGACAATTTTCGCCGGCAGGATTTTTCGTGCGATTCCTTCTTCCATCAGGATCATCGTTTGATCGACCAACTCGGGAATCCCTTCCATCCGGGCGATCCAGTCTTCGTAGTCTTGCATCTTTTCGAAGGGGAGAGCATCGGCCGTTGAAGACTGATCCTGAATACCGCCACGCGAGGTCAACGGCACAAGATACCAACCAAACTGGAACCCATCGACGTTCTGTTGATAGTCACGTCGGAAAAGTCGCAAGTTGATACGATCAGTCTGAGAGAGCGTTTGAGGATCAATCTCAACCAGCTCATCAAGGACGTGTTGGTAATGATGGTGTCGTTTCCGATGCGCGTCCAGACTCTCATCGCTCCACTTGGTGTTGTAGCGGTAGTCTCCCAAGTGTGACGCCCAGGTCGGGGAAGTCTTCATGGACCACTCCCATTCCCGATCAAAGAGAGCATGCAGTTTCTTTGCGGTCTCCGGCTCCGCAGCCGATGAGAAAACCGACATCCCCAGGAACAGCGACAAACACAACAAGACGATTCGAAACTTCATTGCAGATAACTCCAAACTTCATCCACTCGTAACAACGAGCGAGAGACAATCTATCGGAACAGTACCATGTTCTGATCCTCACCGGCACAGCGAGTAACTTCAAGGAGAAGGACTCAACCTCCGCGCAAAATCTGAAAAGAGAACCGATTCGGTTCTTTCTTCCGCTGCCAGAACTCGCTTAAATGGCAGTGTCCTGATTTCCAGAAAGAAATGAGATGTTGACGCTGACACATCGGTCCGCACAGCGAACCCTACATGTAATATTGATCCTGCTCTGTATGAATCTTTCCACCTCTGCTGCCGACAAACCAACCTTCACCGCTCCGAAAACAAAAACCGTCGAACAGACCGACAACTATCACGGCACAAAAGTCGCCGACCCGTATCGTTGGCTCGAAGACGATGTCCGTGAGTCGAAAGAGGTCGCCGCCTGGGTCGAACAACAGAACGAGCAGACCTTCGGTTATCTGCACGCAATTCCCGAACGTGAACAGATCAAATCTCGCCTGACGGAACTCTGGAATTACGAAAAATTCTCGTCGCCTTTCAAACGGGGAGGGCGTTACTACTTCTACAAGAACGATGGCCTGCAAAATCAATATGTCCTGTATGTTTCAGAGATTCTCAACGGTGAACCAAGCGTCTTGATCGATCCCAATACATGGACAAAAGACGGCACGAAGTCGCTCTCGGGAACCTACTTTAGCGATGACGGAAAGTATGTCGCTTACGGCGTCTCAGAAGCCGGTTCCGATTGGAAGAAGTTTCAAATTCTGGAGATCGCATCGGGTAAGATTCTCGACGAAGTCCTCGACTGGGTGAAGTTCAGCGGTGCCGAGTGGACGAAAGACAGCCAGGGTTTTTTCTACAATCGTTATCCCGAAGTCAAAGACGGGGACGAGTTTCAAAACCTCAACCTGAATCAGAAAGTTTACTATCATCGCGTCGGTACGCCACAATCAGACGATGTCATGGTTTACGAACGTCCCGATAATCCCGAATGGGGATTCGGGACCGATGTCTCTGATGATGGGCAGTGGTTAGTCCTGACGGTCTGGAAAGGGACCGACGACAAGTATCAGGTTTTCTATCGCGACCTGACCGAACCGTTGGCCGGTTTTACTCAACTGGTCGATAAGTTCGAGAACGAGTATTCGTTCCTCGGCAACGATGGCCCGGTCTTTTATTTTCAGACCGATGTCGATGCACCGCGCGGTCGCGTGATCGCCATTGATACGACCAAACCCGATAAAGAGCACTGGAAAGAAATCATTCCGCAGGCCGCAGAGACATTGCGTTCGACATCGCTGGTCGGCGGACATTTTCTCGCCGAGTACCTGAAGGACGCCCGCTCTCAAGTCAAAGTCTTCGCGATGGATGGCCAATTCGTTCGCGAAGTCGAATTTGGCGGCATCGGTTCTGCGTCGGGATTTTCGGGCAAGCGGAATGATACCGAGACGTTCTACTCATTCTCCAGTTTTGATACCCCGCCCAGCATCTATCGGTACGACATCACCACCGGCGAAAGCAAATTGCTGCGACAAGCGGGGGTCGATTTTGAGGGCAGCGACTATGTCGTCGAACAGGTGTTTTACGAAAGCAAAGACGGCACGAAGATCCCGATGTTTCTCACTCACCGCAAAGACCTCAAGAAAGACGGTAATAACCCGACACTCCTCTATGGTTACGGCGGATTCAACATTGCCATCACACCGGGTTTTTCGATCTCACGCGCTGCCTGGCTCGAAATGGGTGGTGTTCTTGCAGTTGCCAATTTGCGTGGTGGAGGTGAATACGGCGAGACCTGGCATCGAGCCGGCACGAAACTCAATAAACAAAACGTCTTCGACGATTTCATCTCGGCAGCCGAATGGTTGATCGCTGAGAAATACACTTCGACCCCCAAGCTGGCCATTCAGGGACGCAGTAACGGCGGATTGTTGGTGGGTGCCGTGATGGCGCAACGTCCCGATTTGTTCGGCGCTTGTTTGCCGGGTGTCGGCGTGATGGACATGTTACGCTTCCACAAATTTACCGCGGGACGTTTCTGGGTCGACGATTACGGCTCAGCCGATGATCCCGAAGAGTTCAAAGCACTCTATGCGTATTCACCGTATCACAATTTGAAACCGGGAACGGCATATCCTCCCACGATGGTCACCACTGCCGATACCGATGACCGCGTGGTCCCCGGACACAGTTTCAAATTCGCCGCTCGACTGCAAGAATGTCACCAAGGCAACGCGCCGGTGATGATTCGCATCGAAACCAAAGCAGGTCACGGAGCCGGTAAACCGACCGCCAAGATCATTGAAGAAGTGGCCGACGAGTGGTCGTTTCTGGTCGAATCACTCGGCATGACTTTGACTGAAAAAGGAACACGATGAGCGAAACCAAACACGCCACCAAGCCGTTTGACATCGAAGGCATGCCTCCCGGAATTCCCTACATCGTCGGGAACGAAGCCGCCGAGCGTTTCAGCTTCTATGGGATGCGAACCATTCTGGTTGTCTTTATGACAAAGTATTTGATGGATTCAGATGGTCAACTCGATGTCGTTGATGAGGCCAAAGCCAAAGAATGGTTTCATCTTTTTGTGAGTGCTGCTTACTTTTTCCCGCTACTTGGTGCAATTGTTGCGGACTGGTTTTGGGGAAAATATCGAACGATCATGTTTCTTTCGATTGTTTATTGTTTCGGTCATCTTGCACTTGCTATGGATGAAACAAGAACGGGCCTCCTGATTGGCTTAATCTTAATTTCTATTGGCACCGGAGCGATCAAACCCTGCGTTTCCGCGCATGTGGGCGATCAATTTGGAAAGCGCAATAAACATTTGATCTCTCGTGTCTTCGGATGGTTTTACGTCGCAATCAATCTTGGAGCAGTCGTATCCAGTTGGCTCACTCCCATACTTCTTAACGAAGAAAAGTTCTATGAAATTTTTGGAGAAAGTCTAAAAGGTGTCTCTTGGATTTCTCCGGGCCCCGCTTTGGCATTTGGCGTGCCGGGTGTGCTCATGGCAATTGCTACAGTTGTATTCTGGATGGGCCGTAAGAAGTTTGTTCACATCCCAGCCAGAGGGAAAGAGTTTTTAAAAGAATCATTTACGGGTGATGGCCTCGGAGTCATCTTGAGATTGCTTCCTCTCTATGCGTGCATCGCAATTTTCTGGTGTGTCTTCGATCAGACAGGATCAGCTTGGGTCTTACAGGCCACACATATGGATCGAAATCTGTTTGGAATGGAATGGCTCGAATCTCAACTTCAGTTGATCAATCCAGCCATGATTTTGATACTCGTCCCTGTTTTTGCCTATCTCATTTACCCGTACTTAGAACGTCGATTTGGAATTACAGCACTTGGAAAAATTAGTGTAGGGCTCTTCTTGGCAGTGCTGTCCTGGTGTCTGAGTTCATGGATAGAAATGCGGATCGATGCGGGAGAAACACCGAATATTATCTGGCAGGTATTTTCTTACGCAATCTTGACCGCCTCTGAAGTGATGGTTTCGATTACCTGTCTCGAATTCTCTTACATGCAAGCCCCCAACAGCATGAAGTCGGTCATCATGTCAATCTATTTACTATCGGTGACAGCAGGTAACCTGGTAACAGCGGGTGTAAACCGATTCATCCAAAACGAAGACGGAACGTCGAAACTTCCGGGAGCTGATTATTACTGGTTCTTTACGGGCCTAATGTTCATGGCAGCAATAGCATCGATCTTTGTCGCCAAGACCTACAAAGGGAAAACCTACATCCAAGACGAAGATGCGCCGACGGCACACGAAGTCGAAATGGAAGCCGACGCCGAAGGAACAGAGCACTGATCTTCGCCTCAAGTTGGCATATGCTGAATGGGCTCGAACATTATTAAAGTGTACGCACCCTCTTGTGGCTTCGGCACCCCGATAGACAAGCGACCGGGACTATCCACTATTGTTTTTCTGTGTGGCCCGGTGACTTTGCTCAAAAAAACGCGAAAACCGGCAATTTTGACCGGTCTTGACCCCGTTTCTTCGATGATCTAAAAACCAGCACCGCCAGGGATGGCGCGTATGGACCCGCATTGCATCCAGACTTCGTATGGAGACGAGTGTCATTATGACTGAACAACCACAATCTACACCCGCTATGCCGCAGAAGAAATCGGGCGGTAAATTCAAATTTCTTGTCTTTGGGACGGCGATCATTTTGATTGCCGGAGGCATCGGCTACCAGGTTTACAGCGCACGAACGGCGGGCGCTCAAACTGGCGGTGATCAAGCCGGTACCACACGGATGAACCAAAATCTGGCCCGTGTGAACGATCAATACATCAGCTTCGATGCGGTTGCCAACGAAAGCGTGAAGCGAGTTGGTGGGGAAGTCCTCGACAATCTCATCAATCGTACAATCATCCAACAAGCCTGCGAAAAGCGTGGCCTGCAGGTCAGCAAAGGTGAAGTCACCGCCGAGATCACGCGCATTTCCCAAAAATTCAAAATGCCCATTGAAACCTGGTATCAAATGCTACTAACCGAACGTGGTTTGACGCCCGAACAATATCAACGCGATATCATTTGGCCGATGCTGGCACTAAAAAAACTGGCCGGCGATAACGTCCAGGTCTCTCAGCAAGACATGGAAAAATCCTTCGTTCGCGATTACGGCACTATGGTTAAATCGCGGATGATCATGCTCGACAACTTCCGTCGTGCTCAAGAAGCCTACGAGAAAGCTCGCAAGAATCCTGAAATCTTCGATGAACTCGCTCAGGAATACTCCATTGAGCCGAATAGCCGATCGTTGGGCGGAACCATTCCTCACATTCGTCGTTACTCGGGAAACGAAACACTCGAAAATGCGGCCTTCAAATTGAAAGCGGGACAAGTGTCGGGAATTCTGGAAGTCGATCACGGACGCTATGTCATCCTGAAATGTGAAGGTTTCACCGAGCCTGTGGTTTCCGAGATGAGTCAGGTTAAAGACGACCTCTACGAACAAGTCAAAGAAGAAAAAGTTCAGCAGGCCGTTTCTGATGTCTTCCAGGCACTAAAAGCCGAAGCTCGTGTCGATAATTACCTTAATCGCACCAGCACCGGCGCCAACATTCAACAAACGTCGGGGTTCCAGAATCCCGCCAATGTCCGACCCGCCGCAGCGACTCAACAACGCTGATCGGATCGATTGACTCATCACCCAGGCGTTTTGTCGAATTCGGCAAAACGCCTTTTTTCGTAGGTATGCACTCAGTACGACCTTCCCGGTTTCCGGGGGATTGTTACAATACCGACTGACGCGAACCGGGTCGACAAATCTCATGTCGGTCGGTTTTCACTTCCTCACTGATGACGGCGGATCCTGCCGGTAACGAAGAGCATCATGCGTAGCGATTCCGAAAGTCTGTTTGAAGACGACAACTTCAAAATTCCCGTGGCTGATCGTGTCAAACGATTGCCGCCGTACATGTTCGGGAAAATCAATAAGGTCAAACATCAGATGCGCGTCGATAATATCGACGTCATCGATCTCGGCATGGGGAATCCGACCGATCCACCACATCCGATGATTCTGGAAAAGATCAACGAAGCGGTCGGTGATCCTCGCAACCATCGCTATTCGGTCTCGCAAGGGATTGCCAACCTTCGAAAAGAAGTCGCCAAACGGTACGACCGCAAATTCGGTGTCGAACTGAATCACGATACCGAAGTTTTGACCTGTATCGGTTCCAAAGAAGGCTTCTCCCATATGTGTCTCGCATTGATGGGACCGGGTGATTCTGCCATCGTGCCGTCACCTTCATTTCCCATTCACGTTTATGCGGTGATGCTGGCTGCTGGCAACGTGATTGCACTCGATGTTCGCGAGCCCGAGAAGTTTCTGGAAAACATTGCCTACACTTGCGAGCACATGTTCCCGGTTCCCAAAGTGGTCGTGGTCAACTTTCCTCACAACCCGTCATCAACGGTCATCGAACAAGGTTTCTACGATGAACTCGTCAAGCTTGCCAAGAAGTATGGCTTTCTGATCATCAGCGATTTCGCGTATGCCGATATCTGTTTTGAAGGTTACAAAGCCCCCAGCTTATTGGCTTCTCCCGGTGCCAAAGATGTCGGCGTCGAATTCACGACGATGTCCAAAGGTTACAGCATGGCCGGTTGGCGAATTGGCTTTTGTTCTGGAAATTCGGAAATGGTCCGCGCTCTTGCCACCATCAAAGGCTATTACGATTACGGCTTGTTCCAACCGATTCAAATTGCCGCCATTGTCGCCATGCGTCATTGCGACGATGCCATTACCGAACTGTGTGTCGAATATCAGCAACGCCGTGATGCACTTTGTGACGGCTTGGAACGTCTCGGTTGGGAGATCGAACGTCCCAAGGCTGGCATGTTTGTCTGGGCAAAAATCCCCGAACCGTGGGCCGAGATGGGCTCGATTGAGTTCTCGATGAAATTGCTCAACGAAGCAGCCGTGGCAGTGAGCCCCGGACGTGGTTTCGGTGAAGATGGCGAAGGCTATTTACGACTCGCCATCGTGGAGAACAGCCAACGCCTGCGACAAGCCGTACGCCAAATCGGTCGCTGCCTGCGTCCAGGCGACGATGTGGCGGAAGAAGAGTAGGGAGCAGAGGACTTTCAGAGTGACGGTGGAAAATGTCGAGGGTTCTGAACTCTTGTGAGTCCAGCTACGGGTAGTGATTACTTCACTATTCGGCGGTATTCTCCACATGACTGTCAGCCGGTGCTGTGACGACAGGGGCCGGTGCGGCATGAGCGGCTGTTGGTTTTGGCTTGAACAGCATCACCATCTCCGCAGCGACAAAAGACACCAGAAAATTTTCGAATCGTTAGACGTGGGGGGGGCGCGATGCTAGAATAAGAGCCGAACTAGGCGTGTGATCATATACCCCCCTCTCCGAGGTTTACATGAGTAAAATGTTGATTCCAATTCTATTTGCCCTTGGCACCGCAATTTTCTGGGGTTGTTACGGACCGACGATTGGGAACGCCCAAGCTCCACGGCTCGACGGTAAACCATTAGCCCCGCCCGATGGATGGACGCCTTTTAAGCCCTACGTGTTTATTGGCATCGCCTACCTCTTGATTTCAGTTGTGGGCGGTTCGGTGATGATGAAAGTCAGGGGCGACAGCTTCAACTTCTCCGCGACGGTTCCAGGAGTTGACGGAATCACTCACTTCAATACAGCCAAATGGGGGTTTCTCGCGGGGACTTTGGGTGCTCTTGGTGCGCTTTGCCTGACAACTGCCATGATGACCAGTCGAGGCAACGCATTACTGGTGATGCCAATCGTCTTTGGTGGTGCCGTCTCGGTGACAGCGATCGTTTCGATTATCAAGCTCCGCAGCCATGGCCCATTGGAGATTAGTCCTCTCTTGTGGGGCGGGATCGCACTGACCGTGGTCGGCGTTGTTTTGGTGGCAATGAACACTCCCCACGGACACGCATCGGCAAAGCCTAAGACTTCCGCCGAAGCGTCCGAATCGCCGCATGCATCAGTTGATCAGAAAGACGCGGAATCGTAGCCCGAATCAACTTCGTAAAATGCGGCCGAAAATTCCGAAGCTTGGGAGCAATCGACCGATAGATGAGTAATGATACGAGAATTTTCTGATCGAGTCAGTTTTGACTTTCAGAGTGAATGATTGACTGCAAATTCCCGGTCATCACTCGACCTTACTTCACTGTGGCAGAGAGTTTCAAATCAGAAGCTCCAGTCTCTGCCAATGTCAGAGGTATCTTCCAGGTCGTGATGCCGATCTTGCAGACACCACTTTTCCCATCGCGACAATAGTTATAACTGAGCGTCAATAAAAGAGTCGCTTTTCCGCCGCCCGATTGCAAGGGGACGGTGACTTTCACTTGGCCGTCTTTGGTGACGGTCGCTTCTTCGCGAGCACCAAGCGACTCGGCAGCAATCAATGTTTGATCTCCATCGACATTCAGTCGATAGGTGACCGGTGCCAGTGGATTCAATTTGAATTCTTCAGGCAACGTGATCTCGATACTGACAGGAAGTTGTTTGCCGGGCTTGATTGAGAGAGGTTTCACGTCGATGACCTCCTGAGCCTTGGCCGCTGTGTAATTGGCTTTGGGAGGAGCGGGTGGTTTGAGACCTTTGATGGTCAATTCAGAGACGGCCTTAGTTTCAATATCGGCCACCAAAATTCGATGATTGTTGGTATCGGTGATGAAGAGTTTCTTCCCCGATAATGTCAAACCGGTTGGTTCCGAAAACTGGACCGGTTCGAGACCTTTTCCACGTTTGCCATCTCCAATCCAACTGGAGAGCTGCCGCGTTTTGAGATCGACCTGTTTAATTTTGTGGTTATAGGTGTCGGCGACAAACAATTGACCATCTCGATAAACAACACCTAACGGATGTTGTAAACGAGCGTCATCGCCAATCGCATCTACGTCACCAAACTCAAAGAGCGAACGTCCACGGGGCAAATCGTGAGTCCCCACCACGGTGGTCACTTTTCCTTCGGGATCGGTATCGATCTTGCGAACTGACGATCCTTCACTATCGCACACATAAAGGTATTTACCGTCGGTCGTCATCCCCGAGGTTTGTGCATAAGCAGACGCATCGTGTGCTCCATCGGTAATGTCTTCTCGCCCCGTTCCTGAGAAGACGCCGATTCGCTGACTCCCCAATTCATGGGACCAAATTTGATGTGGCCCGGCCATCGCAATAAACAATGTTCCGTTCACATGACACAGAGTCCACGGGCTATTGAGAGCCGTTGTCGCCAATGGTCCTCCACTGACACGGACTCGTGATTGTTGGCCCGTTCCTGAAAGTGTTGTCACTTTTTTGGTTTTCAAATTGATCGTCCGAATCGCATGATTCTCGGTATCGGCCACATAAAGGGTCGTGCCGACCAGTTCCATGCCTTGCGGATGATCGAATTGAGCCGATTGATAATCGCCATCTTTGAGTCCCAGTTGGCCATCACCGATGGTCTCGACCAGTTGCCCATCGAGTGTCGAAACGACGATGCGATTGTGGTTACTGTCGGAAATGTAAAGCCGATCATTTTCAGTGTCGGCGAGAATCTTGCCAGGATATTTCAGCGGAGTTGGTTTCTGTTTTTCTTTTTCGAGGGCGAAGTCGATGGGAGTTTCGTCGAGCGTTCCTTTGAACTTGTGATACTCGACCAAGTCGCCGATCACTTGATCGAGGACTTCACGATTTCCTTCTCCCGAAAGATAGCCGCAATAGTTTCCTTCGGGATCAACGAGAACAACAGTCGGCCAGGCACGCACACCAAATTTTTGCCAGACCGTCATATTGGCATCGTTGATGACCGGATGTTCGATTTCGTAACGGACGATGGCTTGCCGAATGTTCTCGGTCTCTTTTTCGTTATCGAATTTGGCAGAATGAACGCCAATGACGACGAGTTCTTTATCGTATTTCTTTTCCAGATATTCCAAATCTGGTAAGACGTGCATGCAATTGATGCAGCAGTAGGTCCAGAAGTCGAGCAAGACAACTTTCCCGCGAAGATCCTGCATGGAGATTTCACCCGAGGTATTCAACCAGCCCACTCCGCCTTCGAGTTGTGGAGCTTTGGGGCGATCAGGAAACGGGTTCTCGGGGGCCTCCGATTTTTCTTCCGCAGCGGGTGCGGGTTTTTCAGTTTCCGGGTCGGCTGCTTCTTGAGCGAACACAGATTGCGCGGTGAAAAACATTAGCGAACAGAGAACGAGAGAGCGAAGAAAAAGTGTTGAGAAGAGTCTCATCCTGATGATGCCTCCGGGAATTGCGGGTGGGGTGGTATTTTCTGCGGTGGGAACTTGAACGTGAGCAACCATCCTAACACGGTCATTTTGTGGAAGGCAAATCTCAGTGAAAGAATTGTCGGGTATTGATTCAGTCGTCCCGGATCACGATATTTTCGTGTGTATACAATAAAATATTAGAGGTATAACTCACTTATTAACCAGAATTTAATCAATTTGGCTAAGGCGCTGATCCTCGTTCATCTCGATGGACAGCATGCTTTCAGTAGAAATTCGTCCTCAATCGACTATAGTATCTGACTTGGCTGTCAGATATTCTTCTGCGCATTTTCTTAATCTTCTTTAGGAGTTTTTAATGAATAAACGTAAAGGTTTTACACTCATCGAACTGTTAGTAGTGATCGCTATTATCGCCGTGCTGGTCGCATTGCTACTTCCTGCCGTTCAACAAGCTCGCGAAGCGGCTCGTCGCTCCGCCTGTAAGAATAATCTGAAACAACTCGGTTTGGCGATTCACAATTATCACGACACCTTCACAAAAACCCCACCTGCGGCAGTTGCCGGAGGCACATCAGGCGCACACGCCAACACAGCCTTCGTGGGACTGTTGCCCTATGTCGATCAGGCTCCGTTATACAATCAGTTGGCGGGAGTTGGTTTTGGAAACATCGGCGTCAATTACTGGCTCGGGTCGGGTAGCGCTGGGCCCGTTCGAAATATTTTGCAAGGTGTCACAGTTCCCGTCTATCGTTGTCCTTCTGACCCCAGACCAGAGTCACGTGGCATTGGAAGCTCTGGAGGTTCAAATCCGGCTATGGTCGCCAGTTATGTATTGATTGCCGGGAGTAATGCTCATCCCACTACAGATTTCACTGATCCTGGTGGAGACGGACATCATTCCTCCGGTGGCTTTTTTCCAGGCACAGCTTCATTTGCGTTCCGCGATTGTACCGATGGCTTGTCTAACACAATGATGGTTGCCGAACAGGCGAACTGGCATCCGACTCAACAAAACAACTGGCGGACCGCGTTCGGAAGTAGTGGCCCCTGGATGGGCAGCAAGAACTCTCGGATTCCCAGTGGAGATAGCACTTGGGCAGGTGCATCTCCCAATAACGATGTTCGTTGTTACACGATGACAACTGTCCGACAACGTCCCAATCCACCCACTTACAATGGTTCCATCAATAGTGCAAATCGATGTAACACGGCGTTACTATCGGCTCATACCGGAGGTGTTCAGGTTCTCTTAGGTGATGGAGGGGTTCGATTTATCTCGGACAACGTCAATCTGCCGACGTTGAAAGACTTGGCCGATAAGAATGATGGTAATCCGATTGGTGCCTTCTAATCAGAGGTGCCTGAGATCAACGAGCGACCGGGCACTCTCCGGTCGCTTTTTTTATGACAATTACATTACCAATTAACCAAGGAAATATGCGCATGTCATCCTTACTAAAAACGCTCGGCTGTTGTCTGGGCGTGATCACATTTTTAGGCTGTGGTGGCTCCTCAGAGCCAGTTGTTGAGGTGATCACTATCAATGGAAAAGTCACTTTTGAAGGAGCTCCGGTGACCGAAGGTTCTGTCCAATTTGAAGACAGCTCCACGGGAATTTCGTCCTCGGCAGAATTGGGAGCCGAAGGAGCCTACACATTGGAAACAGCAACGGGTGACTACAAAGTGACAGTCACACCACCTTGGATTGAAATCGATTTGGGACCAGATTCACCCCCCGAAGAAGACTATAAAGAAGTCGACAATATTCCTCAAAAGTACCGTCAAACAAATTCCACTGACTTGACGGCTAAGGTAACTGAAGCGGGCCAGACCATCGATTTCGATCTGAAACCGTAGGTGCTTCGTCGTTCACAAACGATTCAAAGAACGCCTCATTGATGTTTGAAAATCGATGAGGCGTTTTCGTTTCAGGTGTTTTATTGGCGACTGACGAAATCAGCACCATTCTTCGATGACCCGACCCTTGTTGAGTCGTACCGGACGACCATCGGGAGCATGGACGTGCAAATCGCCGGGGAGACCCAGCTTGCGGAAGATGGTGGCTCCGAGGTCTTCGGAATGATACTCGTCTTTGACTACGGTTCCCCCTTCGTCGTCAGTCGCGCCTAACACAGAACCTCCCGGGATTCCGGCTCCCGCCATCATGGCGAAGCCAGCAGAAGCCCAGTGGTCGCGACCTGTTGCCGAGTTGATGTTGGGAGTTCGACCGAAGTCCGTGAACCAGCAGACGAGCGTGGTATCAAGCAAGCCACGTTCTTCCAGATCGGCAAGCAATTCGGGAAGTGCTTGATCGACGGGTGGGAGGCGACTGTCCTTCAACGATTTGAAATTGTTTTGATGAGTGTCCCAACCACCATCGGTGACCGTGACGAAACGGACGCCCGATTCGACCAAGCGACGGGCCAGCAGACAGCTTTGTCCGAATTTGTGTCTTCCATAACGATCACGAAGTTTGGGGTCTTCGTCTTCGATTTTGAAGGCTTGTTTGGTTTCTTGTGCCGTGATCATATTGAGCGCGGCTTTGTAATGTTCGTCGAGTGCGTTGTACTTGACCGGTTGCAGATCGACCGAGCGCTGCAAGTCGTCAATGCGTGCCAACATCTTTTGACGGCGACTCACCCGATCTTCCGTCACTCCTTTGGGGAAAGAAATGTCACGAACCGTAAAGCTGGTGGAATTTGGGTCGGCATCAATCGTGAACGCGCTGTGTTCGAGACCGAGAATTCCCGACATTCCTCCGCCGAATCGGTTATCGACTTGAGTTCCTAATTGAACATAGGGCGGCAATGCCGACTTAAACCCTTTTTCGTGACTGATGATTGAGCCGTATGTTGGATAGTGGACGGCTGCGTTGAATTTTTGTCCAGAGAGAACGTATTGATCGGCCATGCCGTGCGAACCGTTCTTGGGATTCCACCCTCGCAGAACTGCGAAGCGATCCAGGTTCTTTGCCATGTTGGGTACGATTTCGGTGAATTGAATTCCCGGAATCGCGGTGTCGATGACGCCAAACTCTCCGCGGACAGAAGCCGGTGCGTTCGGTTTGGGATCAAAGGTGTCGTGATGACTGGTTCCACCGCGCGTCCAGATCATGATGCAATTGACATCTTCACTGGGGGCCGGGCCACCTGCCAGTAACTTTTTGCCTGCCAGAAATGTGGGCAGTGTTAAGCCGAGACCACCAATGGATCCGATTTGCAGAAAATGCCGGCGCGAAAGACCTTCGCAATTTTGATCGTTATTGGGAAGAAAGTTTAACATGGCAGTCCTCCGATGTTCTCGGTGGAAGAGAACCTCTGGTGGGAGTTGGAAGGAGAATGAAGCATTCTCCCGGCGGGAAAATTCATTAGTATCCATTATGATCGGATCTGGGGCAACAAATCAATATCTATTGTTATGAGAACCGGAGAGAGTGCCGAGACCGTAAAATCGTTGTTTTTTCCCTGAAACAGATGATCCAACCGGCATTTTAGTCTGGAAACGGGAATGTCGATGCGACAAAATAGATCAATTGACGTCAATATGTGATTTTGACGTTGATCACCGCCCACCTGATAGTCTGTTAAGAAACGGGCTATTAAAATCGTTCCCGCCTTTTTTAGTTCTCGTTTGAGTCCCACAGGATTCGAACAGAACTGCACCACTCCACTTGGAGGTTTCTTTTATGTTACGCATTCTCCCGATTGCGTTGCTGGCGTTCATTGTGCCGATGTCGGTTGATGGTGCGTGGATCGTGCAACCAGAATCCGTCGAACTCAGCAATCGGTTTGACCAGACGCAGCTTATCGTCCGTGAACAGAATACGAACGGTCAGGTCGATGATCGTTCCGCCGACGGAACGTCGATGGCAAAGTATGAGTCGTTGAACGAAACCATCGTCCGTGTTGATGAACGGGGCCGTGCGTTTCCCGTGATGGACGGCTCGACTCAGTTGCGAATTCAAATCGCCAATGAAACACTCACGATACCGGTCACCGTTTCGGGCATGATGGAAGAAACGACCATCAAATTTGTGAAAGATGTCGCCCCGATTCTCAGCAAAGCGGGTTGCAATATGGGAGCCTGCCATGCTTCTCAGTATGGCAAGGGCGGCTTTAAACTCTCCGTATTCGGATTCGAACCGAGCGCCGATCACGAGATGATTGTTCGAGACCGTCGGCAACGGCGCGTCAATTTATTGAAGCCCGAAGAAAGTCTGTTTCTTCAGAAACCGACAATGGCCGTTCCTCACGGTGGAGCCAAACGGCTTCAGAAGGGCAGCGCTGATTACAACTTGCTGCTCACCTGGTTAGAACAAGGTGCCGTCGTTCCTGATAAAGAACCGGCCAAAGTGACGAAGCTGGAAGTCATTCCCAACCGCCGAGTGACCAAGCCGGAAACTTCGCAACAACTTCGCGTCGTCGCAACCTATCAGGATGACACCCAACGCGATGTGACCGCGTGGTCTCGATTTGACTCAATGGACGAAGGGGTCCTCTCGGTGAATGAAGATGGTCGTGTCGATGTTCTCAAACGAGGACAGGCACCGGTCATGGTTCGTTTTGAGGGACAGGCGGAAATCGCCATGTTTGCCGTTCCTTATCAGGAACAAGTGCCACTCGCCGGTTGGCAGAATCAGAATTTTGTCGATGAACACGCCTCGGCCAAGTTCCGGGAACTCGGAATCGAACCGTCTCCTTTGTGCGACGATCCGACCTTTCTTCGTCGTGCATTTCTGGATGCAACGGGATCAATTCCCTCAGCCGTGGAAACGGATGCCTTTCTGCAGGATACCGATCCCAACAAGCGGGAAAAGTTGATTGATCGCCTGTTGGGACTCACTGGTGACCCGAACCTCGACATCTACAATGATCGTTACGCCTCCTATTGGACTCTCAAATGGGCCGATCTGGTTCGCAACAATTCCAATGATGTGGGAGACCAGGGAATGTGGGCGTTCCATAACTGGTTGCGAAATTCATTCCTGAATAATAAGCCATTCGATCAATTCGTAGAGGAAATCGTCACTGCCAAAGGTTCTATCTATTCCAATGGGCCTGCCAATTACTTCCGTATTAATGGCAATTCGTCTGAATTGGCGGAATCAACAGCACAGATTTTTCTCGGCGTACGGATTCAGTGCGCTCAATGCCATCACCATCCCTTCGAGAAATATTCGCAGGCCGATTACTACTCGTTCGCGGCGTTCTTCTCTCGCATCGGAACGAAGAACAGCCAAGAATTTGGATTGTTTGGGCGAGAAACCGTGGTACTGGTTCGTAATTCGGGAGAAGTCCGGCATCCCAAAACGGGTAAAAACCTTCCTCCCAAACCGCTCGGCGGTGAACCGGTGGACTCCGAGTTGGATCGTCGCATCCCACTCGCGGAATGGTTGACCTCGAAAGAGAATCGATTGTTCGCTCGCTCAATCGTCAATCGATACACCAGCTATCTACTCGGTCGAGGTTTGGTCGAGCCGATTGACGATATGCGAGCCACGAATCCACCGACGAACGTCGCCATGATGGAGGCACTCACCGATCAATTCATTGAGAGTGACTTCGACGTGAAGCAATTGATCCGAACCATCATGACCAGCCGACTCTATCAACTCAGTTCGCAACCGACTCCCGAAAATGTCGCCGATACGAAGTTCTACAGTCATTATCTGGTCAAACGAATTCCCGCAGAACCGCTTCTGGATGCCATCGATCAAGTGACCGGTGATGCCACCAAGTTCAAGAATCTTCCTCCCGGCACACGCGCCATCGACTTGCCTGATGCCGAGTACCCGAACTACTTCCTGAACACGTTCGCCAAGCCACGGCGTGTTTCTGTCTGTGAATGCGAACGGATGCCGGACGAAAACTTGTCACAGGCTCTTCATACTCTCAATGGAGACATCCTGACTAATAAAATCGCCTCGGCCAAAGGTTTTGTTGCCGAGCTTTTAAAAGCTAAAAAAGAGAACGAGCAGATGCAGAACTCTGAGTTGGTTGAGAAAATTTATCTCGCCACGCTCAGTCGCTATTCCACTTCCGAAGAAGAGGCAGCCGTCGAGGAATTTCTGAAAGAGTATCCGACGGAAAAGGAATGCTTCGAAGATTTGATGTGGGCTTTAATCAATTCCAAAGACTTTTTGTTTGTGCATTGAATTCTGATCTGCCGATTTTTGATCATCGACATATTGTGATGGGAATATTTTCATGACTCGTTATTTGATAATGTTTTTGTGTTTGAGCTGTTCATTGTTCACTCTCATTGGGAACAGCGACGCACAAATCAGCTACCCGATGATCATGTCGCTGGCTCCGAACTCTGCTCAAATTGGTCAAACTGCCGAGCTCACCATTCAATCCCGTTACGATCTCTCGGGAACAAGACGTATTTGGGTTTCAGGAGACGGCGTGACGGCGGAACCGATTCACCCGGACGTTAAAGAAGGTGAGAAACCGAAGTCGGCAACTTCTCTCAAAATCAAAGTGACCGTCGCTCCCGAGGCAGAGCCCGGCGTGAGAGAGTTTCGGCTTTCGACCGCAAGTGGTGCTTCCACAATCGGCCAATTGGTGGTCGTTCGCGATGCGGTTGTCTTGGAGACCAAAGACAATAACACGGCTCAAACTGCCACTGCCGCCACATTGCCGTCAACTTTGTGCGGTTGCATCGAGAAGAACGAAGACCTCGACTTCTTCAAGTTTTCGGTGGAAGCCAATCAAACGGTTTGTTTTCATGTCCGTTCTCAACGTCTGCAAGACAAAATTCACGACCTGCAACAACACATCGATCCGATTTTGTTTCTCCGCAATTCAGCCGGCTCGACGATTGCTTCTTCTGATAATCATTTTTACGGCGACCCGTTTATCTGCCATACCTTCAAACAGGCAGGCGAGTATTTCATCGAGATTCGAGACGTACGTTATACGGGTAACAAATATTGGGAATACAGCATCGAAGCGAATAGCCGACCGTTTGTCAGTAACGTGTACCCTTTGGGGGTGGCTGCGGGTCAAAAAACCAGTTTGGAACTCATTGGTTTCAATCTTCCCGATCAACGTCAAGTCGATTGGACAGCACCAGCAGAAATCAAAGGTGGGCAACTTGTCCAACTTCCCCTCGCCGACGATGTCACGAATGCGGTTCCTGTGGTCGTTACCGAACTGCCGACGATTCTGGAATCGGTGCCCGCCAATGACGAAGCAGATTCTCTACAAACAGTCACTCTTCCCGCAGCCATCAACGGTCGCATTGCCAAAGAAACAGAAATCGATTTGTATCGATTTACGGCCAAAAAAGGGGAGAAGTTCACGTTTGAAGTCAAAGCTCGCCGTCATGGCTCGGCTCTCGATCCGATCATTCGTATTCTCGACAAAGACGGGAAATCGCGTGGCGAGAATGACGACTTCAGTCTCTATAAACGGACCTTCGCCGACTCGCGATTAGAAAACTGGACCGCTCCTGCGGATGGTGACTATCAGATCGAGATTCGTGACTTACATCTTCGGGGAGGAGACAACTTTGTGTATGTCATCGAAGTGACCAAACCCGAACCGTATTTTGAACTCTATCTGGACACCGACAAAACCCAAATCACGCCGGGGGGTTGGGGTGTAATGTTTGCCAATGTCGTTCGTAAAAATGGCTTTACGGGTGGCGTTCAACTTCACGTCGAAGGACTTCCTGAAGGAGTGACCGCATCGGCAGGTCGCGTATTACCGGGTAAACCGACGGCGGGTTGTATTGTGTTTCACGCTCCGAAAGGAACCCCTGTTGATATGTGGAACATCAAAGTTTGGGGAACGTCCGAAATTCCTATGGGAGAAGAAGAGCAACCCATCGAACTTGTTTCGACGGCCACCACGTATCAGGAAATTTATCAACCGGGCGGAGGTCGCGGTCATTGGCCCGTACTGACACATACTATTGCCACCACCGAACCGGTCGATATTTTGTCAATGTCACTCGATACCAACGAAGTGGTCCTCAAGCCGGGCGAATCGAAAAAAATCGAGGTCACCGTCGAAAAAGCGGAAGGCTTCACGAAGAACATCTCGCTCGATGTTCTGTTTCAACATTTGAATCGACCGTTCGCCGACACGCTTCCTCCCGGCGTGGCACTCGACAAAAAGAACAGTAAAATTGTGCTGACGGCGAAAGACCTGAAAGGGCACATCACTTTGAAAGCGGCCGACAATGCCGAGGTGGCCGAGAAACAACAGGCCGTGATCATGGCCAATATTGCTCTGAATTTTGTAATGAAATGGACCTACAGCAGCGAGCCAATTTCCATCACGGTGTTGCCGAAAGATTAGCGTCGAACTCGGCGGTTCAAATCTGTCAGTGAAGAACCTTTGCACTCAATCACTGATTCTTTTGATCAGCGGTTCCATTTTTCAAGCTTTATCTCTTCCTCTGCGCCGCCGCGTGAGACAATCAGTACTCCGATCTGATCGCCAGTTTGGAGTGCTCCGGCTCGACGGAGCTTTCTCTCTCATTCCGCGTTGTCCACATGGTTGCTTCTGAAATGAAAAAGAAAGCGGTGACAAGTCCCCGCACTCCAACAGACACGCCCACCCAAAATGTAAAATTCTCTGCGTTCCCTGCGAACTCGGAGGTTCAAATCTGTCAGCGAAGAACCTTTGCACTCAACCACTGATTCTTTTGATCCGCGTCATCGGCGGTAAAACCTTTCGTGGATAAGTTCCGAGGGCTTCCGTTTCACGGTACGCCCGCCGCCACCCTTTTCTTTATTCGTTTGATTCCAACAGCTCATCGATGCACAAGCACAATTCAGCATCGTTCATGCCGACAGGGGACTGTCGGCCTACAACAACGCTTACACTTTTTTTCCTCAGCGCCTCTGCGTGAGACGCTTTTCTCCCGTCGGCATTAGCCGGAACGCGATAGCATCCAGTGATTTTTTGAACCGCAGGCTCGCGCCCAGCGGCTGATTTCGTCGAACCAACTTGTGCGAGTAACTTGGCCATCTTGCAGAGACACCACCTCGATAGATGAGAAAACCTTACATCACCTGAAAATCATCGAGATTAGGAGATTCTGTGTCGTTTTCTGGTTCAGTAGTGGAGGCTGCCGATTCGACCGACATGATTTCCTCCAGCCACTCGATGGTTGGTGTTCTGTAAGGTCGGAACTTTTCCAGTGTGCCCATCGAATCGCGATACAATAACGCGCGATTGCGACCGAGTCGGCTGGCTGCGGGAGAATCGACCAGATTGCTGGAATCGGTCCCCCCCATCTGAAAGGCGATGCGGTATTCGAACTCTCTCAGCGAACTACGACTCAACCAGCGATCAAAATTGTTATACGAGTGACACCACAGGACAACATGAACACCCAGCGAAGGTCCGTCTTTCAAAGTTTCCTGAAAGCGTGCTGAAGGGCTCACGGTTTTTTCTTTGTCGAAACCTCCAAATCCAAAATCGTCTTCACTCTTCCGCAATTGCGAAAACTTGGTGATATCGACAATCGTGACGACAACGGGAATAGCGGCACGATCCTCATCGCAACGGCGTAACTCGATTTCGGTGGTGATCTGTTCGAGAATTTCATCGACATGGTTGGGTGTCGCAATTTTCAAATGAGACTCCGCACGAGCTAATGCCTCCGTCCAACCCTCATTGGTGATCGTTCCCCCATCGAGTAAAAATCCACTCGGGAGATCTTCACAAGAATGGTCGCGATGACTCAGTAAACCAAGCAACAACAATCCACTGACGTCGTCTCCATCAGAGCCCACCATGAGCACATTTTGGCCCGGCTGAGCAGAGAGCGAAAGTGAAGCTGGCTTGCCGATGGTGACCGGATCACCCAACCAGAGACGCAACGGCTCAGTCGGTTCTGTTTCGCCACGAATTTGAGTCATCAATGAGGGATTGAGAGCCGGGTCGGCCAGAATATTTCCTTCAAAGACCACACATTCGTCATCGGCAAACGAAGCATCGGACTGACGCAGGCGGTCAGTTGCTTGTTGGATTCGATGGAGCTGTGATTCTCGTTCTTTATCTTCCAGCCAGGCAATTTGGAAGGGACTGTTTCCCTCCATCATGCCGTTGGCATCGTTGTAGATGGCTTCTCCCGGCCGAGTGAGTAACCGGGCCGCCGTATTCTCTTCACTCAAAATCAGATGCGCATCCGATTCACTGCATTGCAGCGCGATGCGAACTCCCATTTGGCTCAAAGTGGTTCGAGCGAGAGAATAGGCTCCTCCCAGTGTTTGGGAGCCAAGTAAAACGTGGATCCCGAACGCGCGACCTTGCCGGACGAGACGGTCGAGCAACAACGTGGCATCTTGAGCGATGCGGTCATCTTCGACGAAGAATTCCTGAAACTCGTCGATCATAAGAATCATCCGAGGCATCTTTTGATCGGGATGATTGTTCCTCCAACCGGCGATGTCCTGGACTCCTGCGTCTCGAAAGAGGTCTCCCCGTTCTTTCATCACGTCGTCAAGTTTTCGCAGCGCGCTTAAACCAAATTCGCGATCCGATTCGATGGCAATCACGCGGGCATGGGGCAAATGATGCGAGGCATATGTTTTGAACTCGACCCCTTTCTTGAAGTCGATCAGATAAAATTCCAGTTCATCGGGGGAATAAAACAGAGCCGCGTTGGTCACCATGATATGCAGTAACGTCGATTTCCCGGAACCGGTTCGACCGGCAATCAACACATGCTGAGATGTTCCTTTGCCGAGCCGCAAATGTTGTAACCGTGTCGCACCGGCACGTCCGAGAGGAATATCGATGCCGTGGCGTGAATCATGGGACCAGAATTCCGCGTCGTTGGGAGCAATGCGATGAAAGGGAACTTCCACTTTTTTCATCGTCGTGGAAAGCTTCCCGATCTTTTTGACAATTGCAGAAAATTCAGACGGCGCGGGTGATTCATCGGGAGAAAGTAACAGCGGCGGTTGACCAAAACTGGATGTTTCAAAATGATCCTGTCTCCAATCGATGACGGTGGCATTGGCCGTGATCGACTCCATTTCAAAATCACGTGGTAATTTGCGGCTGGTGTCGTGACTGAATAATAGATAGACGCCACAACGTGGGCCACTACTCGCAATACTGGCGAGACGTTGTGCGGCTCGTTCGCTGAAGCTTTGCGGAAAACCAGAAACAACCAACACGCGGTAGGGCTCGGCGACTTCCCCGGCATGTTCGTTGTATTCTTCGATGTTGGCGAATTGATTGCGAAGGTATGTCTGGAAAATATTTTCCATGTGCTCAGTGAGATCGGCGAGTTGTTTATCGATTTGATTCGGTTCAGTCCAAATACGATTGGTGATCAGCAACTCGTTATCATCCGTCAAATGCATGTAGGAAGAAAAGGGCTCTCCCAACCCTACGGGATCGAGCACAGTGAATCGCAAATTCCCCGGAGAAATGCCCGTCAGCAATCGCAACATGGACATTTGCAACAACGATTCTGCCGCTGATCGACCTTCCTCACCCTCGTAGTTCACAATAAATGAAGGCTTTGCCGGAAACGGCAATGAGGCGGGGACTGTCCAATCTGAATCGTGAGGTGGCAGAAAGTTTTGCGTGGCCGGTCCATTTTCAAAGAAGCCGAGCATCGTGCCAAACATGCCCAGCGGCAGGTCGGCAGGGATGGTTTCCGGTGGCTGCCAATCATCGGCGGCAATGCGGTCCCAATCGGTTGGGGGAGTGGCTTGCTCGCTAATTTGTTCACAGATTGCGGCCGCTTCGTTGAGTCCGCTCATCCAGCCCTGAATGAGCTGATTGCGGGCAGAGTTGATGAGTTCAGTCCGCTGTTGAATTTGTTGATCGAATGCCTCTTGAGCTGTCTGGAGGGCTGCACTCTTTTTCTTCTTGAGCGAATCAATTTTCTCTTGATAACTGGTTTCAATTTCTTGTTTGCTGAGTTCAAGCTGTGACATGACGGGCGCCAATGCTGCCTGTCGTTCTTCTTCAGCCGCTTTGAGCTTTTGCTGCTGTTGTTGTTCGAGCGATTGGATGCGGTCGTCGCGCTGTTCTTCGAACTGTTCGATGGAGCGTTCACGATGTTCCATCAATTTGCGATAATGCGTTTCGTAGATTTCTTCATGCTTCGCTTGCTCTCGCTCAGAGATCGCTTCCCAACGTGTCACGGCAGCACGTACTTGATACAGTCGAGTGACGAATTCCTCATAAGCGTCGCGGGTCTGTCGTCGCGAAACATCCCAACAAATCAACGCCGTCAGGATACTGAATATGGCACCCGCGCCTCCCGTCATGGCGTACCAAATATTCTGATCGATGCTGGAAAAACCAAGTGCGCTGCGATCCAGAAACAGGACCAAGCTGCCACCCACACTTCCGGCCAGAATCAGCATCAATAACAGTAACCGTGGACCTGAAAACCAATATGCAAACTGTTGTTTTTTGAGCGTTTCGTACGAATTTCGACACTTTTCCTCGGCTTCGAGAAATAGATCATGTGCTTCGCCGGCATTTTTTGATTTTTGAATTTCACTGGGAGCGGGTTCCGTGATGCCGTGCTTGCGGCGTTCGACAATCTGCTTGGCTTGATCGCTGAGCTCTTCCAGATGATCGAGTTCGACCCCCATTTCCATTCGCACTTTTTGTTGGCGATGGATTAAATTATCGAGTTTGCGTTTTGGGCTCTCTTCGGAATCGTCATCCACAATGGAACTCATCATCCAGCGATTTTGCTGAAATTCGTCTCCGGTTTGTGTGGTCTCAGATTTGTATTCTGTATTGAGTTGATGAATCGTGTTACGGTACTCACCTTCAATGCGATTCTTTTCCGTCTCAAAAGTCCGTTCCACTTGAGAAACCGCGTCGGCTTTTTGATCGTAAACTGTTTGCAGGCGAGCCTCAAAATCAGCCGAGATCTGTTCCTGTTCCGTCTCCAGTTGTTGGGGATAAGGTTGGTCAGCAGCGTTTTCGATGGCTTGAAGTTGTGCTTCGTGTTCGAGCCTGCGGCTAACCGTGGCTTGAAGTTGATTCAACAAACTTTCGTATTGTCCGATCAATGGTGATTCGCTCATCGGGCACCTTGGTGTTTGAGTTTTAATCTCTTGTCTGTCATGGAATGAGGCCCGCCGTCTTTCCGAAAAATTGTTTATCAATAATCACTCTCACGATCAGGGACGCAATCGCGTTGTGCCTGTCGCGTTAAGTCGGACATCCGTTGCATGACCGAGAGGGCATTCGAAAGTTCGGTGAAGAACGGTTGCAAATGTTCTTTTTCAAACGTCTGACTGTTGGAATCGGTCCAGGACTCGGCAGTCTCGTTCCATTCTTCTTCAATCGATTCACCGATCTCACGAAGACGGCCAATATGTGAGGTAAGATCGAAATTTCTCATGTTATCTCTCCTCAGCCGAGCGAGAACTTCCCGTTGATTCAGAGTCAGCCGGACTGACCGACTGACCAAGGTATTTTTCTAAAGATTGAATCGTTCGTTCGAGTAGAGCGAGTGACTTTTCGAGATCGTTGTCGAGAACACCTTGGAATTTGCCCAGTCGTCCACGGCACTCTTCGGCTTCTTCGGCGTATTTCCTGCTCCATGTTTTGACGTTTTCAACCTTTCGCTCCCCTTCTTGCAACCGTTTTTTGGCTCGTTCGTATTTCTTCTTTTCTTCAAAACAACTCGATCGCTGACCGGCAACCGTCCGCAATTTACAGTTTTCGTACTCTGTGCGTGATTCGGACATTTGTTCGTAACGTCTTCGAAGTTCCTGTTTCCAGGTGAGTGGAAGATCTCCTTCAAACCATTGAACGACGCGATGCATTTCGCGTTTGTAGGTATCGAGCACCTGTGAAGCACGGTCACGCTGAGTGCGCAGCCCAGCCTGAAGATTGGCAATGGCCTCCACTGATGTGATGTTGGCAGATTCTCCCACAGTCTTCTTCTCCTACAGTCATCCTTTAGCGTTGTTGAAGATATTCCTCGATGCGATCCGCTTTTCGCAACAGAAACGGAATGTACTCGTCATTCACTTCCACGACCCGGGCCATCGATTTGAGATTCTCCTCAAACTCCTCTGCAAAGCGTTTGTTCTCCTGATCCCGCCAAGAAGTCGACAGAGACTCCATCTTTCCGGCCAGTGCCGTCATCTGTTCCTGTAGACCACTGTTGAACTGTTTCAGTTGTTGTGCGAAGCGACGAAGTTCTTCGGGATTGACGATTGCCTGAGACATGAGACACCTGACGTAAGACGTGACCAGAAAGGATGTTGCCATTCTACGGAGAATCCGCACGTCATGGCAGAGATTTTCCCGTATCTCTTCGGATCTGCGATTATTTCACATGATTTGTACATTCTTGGACAGTTGGGATCTCACGCATTATTTCGAGAAACCGACGTGTGAGTCCTCTCTTCGCGCAACAGTATTCGTCACCTACACTTCCAATTCATCTCCAGGACTGGCATCAGAATGGATTCGGGCCGACATGGAATCGACCCTGCATCGACAACTTAAAACCTTGTACGCTCCCTCGGCTGACGAGACGGAGGTGGTCGTTGACGGCTATCGTATCGATGCCATCGCCGATGGAAGGTTGATCGAAATTCAGGCGGCGTCTTTGTCGTCATTGGCTCCGAAAGTCAAAATACTTTTGAAAAGCCATTCCCTGACTGTGGTGAAACCGTTGGCGGCCAAGAAATATATTATCAAGCGGAAAACGCCAGACGGAAAAATTCTCAGCAAGCGGTACAGCCCCAAAAAAGAATCGCTGTTACATCTGTTCGATGAATTAGTTCACTTTAAGGATATCTTTCCACACGAGAATCTCATCATCGAAATTTTATTGACGGAACAAGTGGAACATCGTGTTCCCAAAAAGAAATCTCGTCGTTGGCGTAAAGATTATCGAGTCATTGATCGCGAATTGACCGAAATTCAGCATCGGGTTTCAGTGGCATCGCCGGTCGATTTGCTGGGATTACTTCCCGAACTTCCCGAAGAGCCATTCACCACAAAAGAAATCGCTGGATGCTGTTCGGTTCCGCGATGGTTGGCGCAAAAAATGGCGTATTGTTTGCGAAAAGCGGGCAGCGTGGAAGTGACCGGGAAAAAAGGGAATGCCATCGAATACTGCTACACGCCCGGCACACTCGATAAAGTTGCGTGATGAGATCACTCCCGATCAACTATTGTGTGATCTTGCCGTGATGTTCTCGACGCCATGATCTTGACATTATGATGCGAGACGGGTGGAGTAAAGCCTTCTATTCACTGGGATCAGCAAAGGCTTTGTCGATGTCACGCTCGCCGCTCGCTTTTTTGACACTATTAATATTCGTTTTGTTGCCAACCTCAGCCATGACAGCAAAGGGTGCTGACAAGCCCAATGTTCTGTTCATCGCTATCGATGATTTGCGACCGATGCTGAACTGTTACGGCGAAGAACATATGGTGACGCCCAACATCGACAAACTTGCCAAGTCATCGCTGCTGTTTACTCAAGCCTATTGCATGGTGCCGACTTGTGGAGCATCTCGTGCGTCAATGATGACGGGTTTACGTCCCACACATCATCGGTTTGTCAATTATCTCACGCGAGTTTCAGAAGATGCTCCCAAGACAACCACGTTGAATACGCATTTCAAAAATCACGATTACACCACAATCTCTAATGGCAAGATCTACCATCACCCCGACGATCAAGCTCATGGATGGTCGGAGCCAGCGTGGAGACCAAAAGGGATTTCCACCTATCAACATCCCGAGAGCTTACGCATTGTTGAGGAACGCAAGAAAATCAAATCTCGTCGCAATCGCGGCCCGGCATTTGAATCCGCGGATGTCGAAGATGATGCCTATGCTGATGGTCGTATCGCGTTAAAAACGATTAACGATTTGCGACGCTTGAAGAAAGCTGGCAAACCGTTCTTCTTGGCGAGTGGATTTTTCAAGCCGCACCTGCCATTCGTGGCTCCGCAGAAATATTGGGATCTTTACGATTTCGATAAGATTCAATTGCCCGAAACTTACCATGTCCCTGAAAACGCTCCCTCAATATCGATTCATTCTTCGGGAGAGCTTCGCTCGTACGCTGGTATTCCACCCAAAGGCCCTATCGACGACATGACGGCCCGAAAATTGATTCACGGTTATTATGCGTGTGTGAGTTACACCGATGCTCAAGTCGGTCGTATCCTGAATGAGTTGGAACGTCTCGATCTGGCGAAAGAGACCATTGTTGTGTTGTGGAGCGATCACGGCTGGAATCTGGGAGAGCACACCTTGTGGTGCAAACACAGTTGCTATGAAACCTCGATGCACATTCCGTTGATTATTCGTGTGCCGGGCGTGACCTCGGGACAAACCACTGCTGCGTTGGTTGAATCGATCGATCTTTACCCGACTTTAAGCGAGTTATGTGGGTTAGAAAGTCCCCACCACCTGACCGGTCGTAGTGTTGTGCCACTGTTTTCCAACCCCGATCAGTCCTGGAAAGAGTTTGCGATTGGCCGTTACAAGCAAGGAGATACCTTACGGACTGCCGAGTATCGCTACACCGAATACACCCAACCCACAGGGAAAATGTTAGGCCGCATGCTGTACGATCACCGTGCGGACGCAGAGGAAGACCACAATGTTATTGATCAAAAATCCCTCTCGTCTGAAATCGACGAGTTGGGGAAATTACTGAACGCCCAGAAAGGGCAAAGCCAAAAGAAACCCTCAAAATCTCGCTGAATGCGATCTCACCAGGGAGCTTCCATACGGTCGACGATTTGCATGGCAAGTTTATCGACGGCTCGTTGAGTTGCGGTGGCTTGAGATTGTCCCAATTCTGGAGCAAAGCTCGCAGTCGCGTCTAATGAGAGTCCTAATTGATCAACGGGAATCGTTTGTTCGGCAAGGACGTTACCGTTGCGCAGATCTTCCCAGACGACTTTCACTGCCAGTGAAAACTGCAAATCGCGAGCATCGTCAAAAAAGTTCTCACCGAGTGGGGCCTTGCGAATTTCAACGATTCGGCCTACAAGCCGTGTGTCGGCATACGGTTCTTTGGCGATACGAAATGGCGTGCGAGCTTTGATTTCGTTTTGAACCGCTTCGGTCAGTTGATATTCGATTCCGCGGCGTGAACTGTTTGATTCAAAAACGGGGACCGCAACCGTCCTCACATCGCGTGCATGAAACGAACCCATCATGTACCCACAACCGATATTCCCACAAAGAGGGAACAGCAGAAATGCAAGCATCATACGAAGACGAATTTTAGCAGAGCTGTGGGTCATAACGCAGATTCAATGAAACTATAATCGAACCCGTCCCGTTTGATCATAAGGACGCGGTTCAGGTTCAGAACTTGATGGATTATCGCGGGGAGTAAACTCCGACTTTCCCGAAGTCTCTTCTTCAGGCACACTTTCCAGCCTTGGGAACAAGCTCCAGTTCCAACTGCGGGCAGACTGTTTTGCTTCCGCTGGTCGGTTGATCTCGTTGGTACTTAAATATTGACGGGCACTTTGTGCGTATTTGGTATCGGGATACAGACGCAGGATTTCACGACAGTAGATGGCGGCTGAATCGTCGCGACCTTTCTTGTTGTAAAATTCCACGCGAGCCCATTCTCGTTTTGCTTTTGCTTCTTCAATGATTTGCAGTTCCTGTTTCAAGCGGCCTCTCATTTCTGAATCGGGCCACATCCGTAAGGCCGATTCTTTCAACTGTTCCGCTTCATCAAGACGTGTTCCATCGTAACTGGTTCCTTCGTAGCTCATGAGCTTCACATGAGAACCAAGAATAAACGAGTTCTTGAAGTGGGGGCTATCAGGATAGTTCTGACGCAGCGCGGCGAAGTATTCATCGGCTCGGACGCTGTCCCCTTTACGCAGGTAATGGCTGGCCGTCATCATCAAGGCATCGTCGGCAAGATTACTGGTCGGGTCGTTGAGCCAAATCGATTTCAGAGATTCCAACGCGCGACCTTCGGTGTCGAAGGTCGGACGAGTCGAATCGTGGAAGTTCGGTAAAAATGGAACAGCCAGAGTCGGATCCCAGGAATCACGTTCGTGATCGGGAACACTCATGCTGGTCGTGTTATCGAGATTCGATGCCAGTTTGATATCGCTGGCTTGTACCACATCCGGGAAGTCGAGCCAGATACCGGCAATCGTAAACATGCGATTGCTGATTTTTGATTGATAGCGAGTTGAAGGGAAGTCTTTCGTTAACTCGGCAAAAGCGTCTGTTGCTTCCGGGTATCGTTTTGTTTCAAAATAAAGCTCACCCAGTAAAAACAGAGCATCTTCTTTGACAGCATAGTCATCGTATTTTTTCACAACAGACTTCAGCTCTCCTTCGGCGGCTTTCCAGTCACGTTGCTGATAAAGTTTCTCGGCATATTGAAATTCATCGCGTCCTAATTCGTAGTAACCGGGATTGCGGCGGAGCTCTTCAATATCAGTTTTCTCGGTCCAAGAGAGCACTCGTTCGAGTGGTCCTTTGACGTTGTCTGTTTTACTCATCGCTCCCAGTCGTTCGTCTTCAGACTTTCGACCGAACAAACTGAACGAACTGCAACCTGGCAATACTGTCATGATTGCGCAGAGTATCAGCATCGATTTCAGGTGACTGTGGCAAATGGGATGTCGATCCATCGGTTCCACTTCTTCAAATGATCCGAGACTCGTCCTTGAGACCGGAAGTATTTCGGGGGGGAGATCTGAATAACCGTCCCTGAACCGGGCCGGATTTGTAACAGATAGGATGGGACTGTGGGAGGGGAATTGTCGAATGACAGGAAAATTATCGGGAAAGGGTCTGCAAATATCGTAATGTTTTCGGACGACGCCCCAAGTCGTAAGAGACTGCGGAGGTCGTCACGTTGTTCATATCTCGTAAAATCTTCTCATCAAGGTTCTCAGGTTCGATAGCCGCCGGTACCGACAATTGTCGTAACCATTGGACAGCTTCTAACCCAATTCGATTGTTTTCATATTCTCGAGTCTGACAGCGACGGCATAAGAGCCCTCCCTGAGAGACCCAGTAAGCGAACGGTGCCCCTTCAGTAGTGGGCCGGTCGCATTTCAAACAGGTTTCAAAATTCGGTAAATGTCCAATTTCCCGCAGTAAAGCCAACTCAAACAGAATGATGGCTAACCGTGGAATGGAAACTTCATTGTCTAACCGAATCAATGATTGATGGGCGGCATCATACAATCCGGGATGCGGATCGAATTCCTCATTCAAACCATCTAACAGTTCGGCGAAATAATATCCACCGTACAATCGAATCAGCTCACGATGAGTGTTCTGAAACCGTTTCTTCAAACGTGATTCGGTCAAAATCCCCAGACTTCCCGAGGATTTACGAATGAAGACTATGTCACAGATCGAAAGCAGGTCAAGACCAGACTCGAACGGACCCTTAAGTCGTTTCGCTCCTTTAGCTAACAGCGGAACCTTACCAAATTCGCGTGTGTAAAAAGTGACCACACGGCTGGTTTCGGAGAAGTCGACCTGTCGAATGATGATCGCTTCCGTTTTTTCGGTCGACATGATGGGGCGATTACAGGTGACGGTACATCACGCCGGAAGTCCGTTCTCACCGGCGAAATACCAGTCTAGCACACTTATGTTTGAAATCGCGAGACCGGTCCTGATTTGATACGTCTCTTCGCCTCCCAATAAGCCGACCAGACACCCCACCAAACGCGCGGTTGTCGCTAGAATCGAATAAGATTCCCTTTGAGTAAGACCGTTTTTCGCAGTAGATGACTCCGAAACAGAAACCACCGGCATCCGGGTTGAGCATGTCGCAAAAAGAACAGCCAAGCAGATATTGCTTTTTCTTTCTCACTCAACGAATTACGACGATCTTTCAGTCGTAACCCTCCCATCGGTGATTGCAGATGAATCAAAGCGGCTTGCGGATCGTAGATCAGTTTGCTACCCAGTTCGGCCAGTCGAATTGCAAGATCGTAATCGTCGCCGTAAGAATTCCCGGAAAAGTTCTCATCAAAACCACCGACTCGTAGAAATTCCGAGCGACGGATGGAACCGTTACAAGTGCAGAACGTATTCACTTGATATCTCTTATGCCCTTCTCGTCCAAAGTATAAGGCGTGAAAAACGGCAGGTTGATCCGACCATATCGGTGTCTCTGCGGATTCAGGATGCCCGGGAAGATCCTTGTCAGAAGGAAGGTCGGGCTGATCCAACTCGGCAGCACTCAACTCGCGTCCCGAGACTGAGGAGACTTCCGGGTCGCGATAATTGGCGACATGACGTTCCAAAAAGCGTTGATTCAGAATGCGAACATCATCATCAAGAAAGAGCAGAATCTCGCCGGTCGATTTTTCGACTGCCGAGTTGCGAGCATTCACGACCCCCGGCGTTTCTAATGTCATCCAACAAATATTGTCTTGCGTTGTGAATGTAGATTTTTGTTCCTGAAATTCTTCGGGCCATTCCGGGTTTTGATCGGCAATGATGATCTCGACCGAGGAAATCGTTTGGGTATCCCAACTCTGTGCGGCCAAATCTTCGAGCGTCTCCAACAGCGGACCGAATCGACGGTACGTGGGAATAATGACAGAGAGAGACAGGGGAGATGACACGTCTTGGGCCTTGAAATGAATGTTTTCGTAATATTAACACGCCTGTCGGTCGACACACGCCGTAAGTCGCGTACGCTGGAAAGAGTTGCCTCCTACAACCTTTTCAGCCCACATTATCCGCCTAACACGACGAACTTTCCCTCTCATGAACGACGAACTCTTCCAGCCATCGGCCATCATCTTCGATTGTGACGGCACTCTTGTCGATTCCATGCCCTCACATTACATCGCCTGGGTACAAACTTTGGCCGATTACGGGTTGACGTTTGATGAAGATCTTTTTTACGCATTGGGCGGCTGGCCGACTTTGAAAGTCGCTCAACTGACCATTGATGAGAATCAATTGAAGGATGTTTCCGCTCAGAAATTGACCGACATCAAAGAAGCAAAATTTGAAGAGAATCTTGATCGGATCAAAATCATCCAACCGGTTGTTGACGTGGTGGAAAGCCATCATGGTAAGATTCCTCTCGCTGTGGGAACCGGCGCCATTGACCGAATTTGTCGAGAGATGCTGACACAAGTGGATTTGCTAGATCGATTTGACGCCATCGTTGCCGCAGATCATGTGACCAATCATAAACCGGCTCCTGACACCTATCTGGAAGCGGCCCGGCAGCTCAATGTTCCGCCCGAAGAGTGTCTCGTCTACGAAGACACACAACCGGGGATTGAAGCGGGATTAGCGGCGGGCATGCAGGTGATCGATGTTCGCGATTTCTATACGCCCGAACGCATCACGGATTGATTATTCTTCTCCGGGTGGGCGTGACATCAAAGAATCGGTCGCTTCTGCCGGAGATTTCTGCTCGTAAATCACTCGGTAAACTTCCTGACAAATCGGAAGATCGATGCCACGACTTTCGGCGAGATCATACAGACTTTTGACCGTTGTCACGCCTTCCGCAACCGCATGCATTTGTGCAAGAATTTCGTCGAGTGTCTGGCCTTTGCCAAGTCGCTCACCCACGCTCCGGTTTCGACTGTGGGGACTGGTGCAAGTGGTGATGAGGTCACCCATTCCGGCGAGTCCGGCGAAACTGGATTCTTCGGCTCCCATCATGACTCCGAAACGTGTCATCTCGACAAGTCCGCGTGTCATCAAGGCGGATTTGGCATTGTCGCCATAACCGAGCCCGTCACAAATTCCGGCAGCAATCGCCACCACATTTTTGAGGGCGCCGGCGAGTTCCACACCGACCAGATCGGAATTCGTGTAGACGCGGAAGCGATCAGTATTGAACCTCTCTTGAACGGTTTGTGCTAACGACAAATCGCCACACGCTGCGACGACACTGGCCGGAAGCCGCATCGCGACTTCTTCTGCGTGACTCGGACCACTTAACGAGATGATGGTTCTGTCGCCGAGAATTTCATTGATGATTTGGCTGGGTCTTAGAAATGTTCCATTCTCAATCCCCTTGATGACACTCACCACAGGCCGTGATTCAGTGAGATGGGGGGTAAGGCTTTCCAGTGCAGACCGTAAAAACTTTGAGGGAATTGCCGCCACCAGCATATCGACACCCTCCACAGCTTCGGCGATATCACCAGTGGCGGTGACTCGATCGGGGAGTGGAATGCCGGGCAGAAATTGTCGATTCTCGCGAGCTTTGTTGAGATCGTCTGCCTGATGGGGATCGTGACACCACATTTTCACCGATTGATTGGGGTGATCGGTTAATACAATAGAACAGGCAGTGGCCATTGCTCCGCTACCGAGAATGGCAAGTTTTGTATCAGTCATCTGCGATGTCCTTGCGGGTTAAACCGCGTTTCTTGGTGATGTTCCAACCGAAAATCGGAGAGATTGAAAATAACGGCTGGAGGCAGTAATGCCAATCGTTTTAACCGTTAATTCCATTACCGGGAAATCCCTGCTGCGTTTTGTTTCGTCAACATGTCTGATTAAACCGCGCATTGGGATTCCTGGGCTCTCAGTTTCATAACTTGCTTTCGAAGTACTAAAATCGAGTTGCCCAGCCGTAACTGCTGCATTACTCTGGGAGTAGTCCATCTAATGAGGTTGATATGTCTGACGAAAATACTCCCAATCAGGAATACTCGGGAACTGATCGCCGTAAAAATCGGGGAGGCGCTGCCCCGGGTGGGCGGGAACGTCGCCAATTTCGAGATTCTCACAGCGACGGCGACTCCGATGTCCGCGAGTTGGCGGAAGCGATCGACAATTACAAAATGGCCAACCGCCGCCGATTCATCACGTATGAAGAAATTCTCAATGTGGTGAAATCCTTGGGGTATCATAAGTAATCAGTCGGCATTCCTGTGAGAAACTCACGCTGTATTTGAGCAATTCTTACAATCTCTACAATCTTCGGTAAGTTCTCTTCTCGGCTGAAGATACGTCTGCTCTGAGTGATTCTGCGGGTCTCCTTCGGTGATCTGAAATCGTGGCGATGTCGGTTTTTTCGTCCTCAATCTTGAAATTGATGTTGACCAATTTCCAATTTTTCACGAAATTTCCGATCCCTTCATCGGCGGTCCTCTCCCCCAGAACAGTCCCGCCGATTTATCCCGCACTAAACAGCAGGTGTTCCCGTGAAAAAATTATTCACTTTACTCGCCACGATCTTTGCCGTCACTCCGACGTTATCCGCTCAGTCGTATGATGGAGCAAATGGATTGACGACGAATTACTTCAGCGAGAATCTGTCGCCTGACATGTTGTCAGCCAATACAGATCAGCCGGTCATTCGGGGGCAGACTCCTACATTCGATGACGGCACAGGAGGCACTCCCTTCTTTGACGATACCGGAACCACATTCAACAACGGCAGTGTGAATGGTCAACAGTTTGCACAACCCATTATGCCGGCTCAACCGATCATTCCCGGTCAGCAGGTGGATCCATTTTTGAATCCGCAAGCGATGTACGGACAACAGGCACCCGGTATCCAGGCTTTCCCCGGAGTCAATGGTCCGCAACCTTATCGTTTCGGTTGGACTCTAAGAACGGAGTTTGAATATCTGGCTGACGAAGCACAGAATCTCGGTGGCGTACCGATTGGAAGTGCAGAATCATTCGGTTTGAATGTGGAAGCTCAAAACGCAATGCCTTTAGGACCCGGGGGATGGGTCTTCGTTCACACGCCCAACTTTATGTGGCGAAATGTGAATGGGATTACCGCACCCTTGAATGTGGAAGACCTTTTCCAGTTCGGCTGGGACATGAAATTGGTCAGTCCGTCAGTCGGTGGTTGGGGTATGGAGATGGCCTTTGAGCCTTCGATCAATACTGATTTAAGTGGAAATATTGATGAGAGTTTCGGCCTGAATCTCGATGGTCGCGGTGCCTTGATGTGGCAATGGGGACCACAAATGACGTGGGTCGGTGGAATCATGTATCTGGATCGTGTTGACGACCGAATTCTGCCTTACGGGGGTGCTGTCTGGCGACCGAATCAACTGTGGGAGTTTCGGATCATGTATCCCGAATCTCAAGCCAAAGTTTTCATGGGGAATTATTGGGGTTGGTCACACTGGCTGTATGCCCGAGTCGATTTCCTTCATTCCGAAGCGTATCAAATCGAGCATTTACCGGGGCTCGATACTCAACTGCAAGTGGAAGACATGCGAGCCACTTTGGGTTGGCAATTTGACAATGGTGTCACTGCTGGCTTCTTTGAAGGAGGCTGGGTCTTCGAACGTGATATCGAAATCGGTCGCCCTGTCGGATTGGGTGGAGACATCGATTCCGGTTTCATGGCAAGAGCCGGTTTGAGATTCTGATCTGCACTGAAAATACCAAACGGACGCAAGAACCCCGCAGGGAATTAATTTTCCTACGGGGTTTTTGCTTTGGCGACAGGCAAACTCGAATTATTATTTGACGGCGTGAATCTTCGAAAGCAGATGTTTCGTCAGATTGGGTGTCACTGCCGACATGCGAAGTCGCTGTTGCAAGCTGGGATGTTTCGTGGGGAGTTGCTCAATTTGTTGGACATAATTGGTCAACTTCTTAGGGGAGACGGCATCCAAAGAATTCAAAGCGAGCGTCGAAACATAGGGGCCATGTGTTCCCACATTACTCAAATCGATCAAAGTAGAGATCGCACGTTCTTGTAACGCTGCACGCCCATATTTCGCCAGTGCCTCGGCTGCCACGATTCGAACGGAAAGAGACTCATCAGCGAGCAACGGTTCCAACTGAGATTGCAGCGGTTTCGCGGCTGATTCTCCTAAAACATTGATACCCAGAACGGACCAGTAACGGACGGCTGAATCGTGATCGTTGATCCATTCTGTCAACTTTTTGATGTTTTCGGGATCACGATCCGTCGCCATCTCGGCCACATGCAGGATTTGTTTCAATTCATACCGACTGGAGTCCTGAGCCATCTCCCAGACAGTGTCGTCACCCGCGCGAGCGTGCATCATGGGTTCCGGCAAGAAGCCCGCATCGCGAGTTGACAGCAAATGGCCGTGCAATGCTGTCCGCAATTCTTTCAGGATCGTCTGATGTTTGGGACTTTCGGCAAGATTTTTCACTTCATCAGGATCTGCCGAAAGATCGTAGAGTTCTTCGGATTCTTTCGGCCCCCAGAAACGAGATTGAGCCGCATTCAGCTTTCCCTCGTGAAACATTTGGTACCACACTTGAGTGGTCGGGGTTTGGAACATGTAGTCAACATGCTCTCCGTAAATGCGATGAGGCATGAATTGTCGCAGATAAATGTACTGCTTGTTTCGAGCGACTCGAACAATGTCGTATCGTTCGTCCATGCGTCCGCGGAAACCAAACATGTATTCTTGAGGCTTCGTTTCGTATTGGCCGTGAAATGCGTGACCTTGCATGTGGGTGGGAGGTTTAATTCCGGCCAAGCTGAGTGCCGTGGCTGCCAAGTCGACAAATCCGACCAATCGATCTGAAGATCCTCCTAGCTGATAATCTTGACCGGCAAGATCGCGATATTTTTTCGGAAACGAAACAATCATCGGGACTCGTAAGCCAGAGTTGTATGGCCAACGCTTACTTCGTGGCATACCCGCACCGTGATCGCCGTAATAGAAAATGATGGTATCGTCTTCGAGGCCGTCGGCTTTGAGTTGTTTCAGAGTATTTCCAACCTGCAGATCCATCTCAGTAATCTTGTCATAATACTGCGCCCAATCGCGACGCACTTCGGGAGTGTCTGGATGATAGGCGGGGACGGTGACACCGGCAGGATCATGTACGGGAGTATGTGGACGTTTGCGAACTTTTGATTCGTGACTGGTCGTGAAATTAAAAATCGCAAAAAATGGTTGCCCCACTTTTCGATTTCGCCAGTGTGCTTTCCCGCTTGACTCATCCCACACATTTCCACCGGGAAGATTGTAATCTTGCTTCGATTGGTTCGTGCAATAATAGCCGGCTTCTCGCAGGTATTGTGGATACAGATGGAAGCCGTTTGGGATGCTGGTTGATGACCGCATGTGTTGGGCTCCCAAGCTGGGAGGGTACATTCCCGTGATGATGGTTGTCCGGGCTGGTGCACACACGGGAGCAGTCGACCAGGCGTTTTGGTAGATCATCCCCTGTTTCGCAATACTGTCGATGTGTGGAGTGTCGGCGTATTCGTCACCGTAACAGCCTACATGCGGGCCGTTATCTTCACTGGTAATCCAGAGAATGTTAGGACGTTCTGCGCAAAACGCAGAATTCAAAGTCAAGAGACTCAGACAAATGGAAAAAATTCCGCGAAAAGACATGTGATTCGTCTCCCGATTGTGTGTGAAGGAGATTTCAGTTTACGGGGAGCCTGCGTCTCTACGCAAGTACCTGCTGAATTAAGGATTTATGGCGGAGATTCAACAGGCAGGCTTAAGAAGATGTCAAAATATTCCGATAATAAGGGTTATTCGGTCAGGAACACTGAAAACATTCACTCTACGAAAGCGGAATCGTGTCAGAGATCGTTGCCGTCATTCTGGCTGCCGGGAAGAGTTCGCGCATGAAGTCGCGAACTTCCAAGGTGCTACACCCTTTGTTTGGTCGGCCAATGATCGATTATGTCCTCTGCTCGGCACGAGAGGCGGGAGCGAATCGTTTTTTGGTCGTAATCGGGCATGAAGGCGAAGCCGTGCAGGCCGCACTTTCGGGTGAACCAGATTTGGAGTTCGTTTGGCAACACGATCCACAAGGGACCGGTCACGCGGTCATGATGTGTGAGGAATATCTCAAGTCACACACGGGACAAACACTGGTGCTCGCGGGAGACACGCCTCTCCTTTCCAGCGACTCGCTACGAAAACTGGTCAACGAGAATCAATCCGCTTCTTGTGTGATCGGGGCCGCCATCACCGAAAACAATCATGGGCTTGGGCGTATTGTCCGTGATGGCTCTGGAGCGTTTCAAAAAATTGTCGAGCAAAAAGACGCGACGCCCGACGAAGACGCCATCACCGAAATCAACACCGGTTGCTATCTGTTTGAAACAGCCGACTTACTTTCATCGCTTGGCCAAATCGATAAATCCAATAATCAGGGCGAATTGTACCTGACCGATTGCCCGGCCATTTTATTAAATGAAGGCAAGACGGTTGTTGCCTCCCCCTGTTTCTCAATTGATGAAGCGATAGGCGTTAATACCAGGCAACATCTGGCTGAAGTGCGTGACGTGTTACATCAACGTGGTTTGGAAAAATTGATGGCCGAAGGTGTTGGAATCGTGAATCCCGCTCTCGTGGATATCGATCCACGAGCAACAATTGGGCAAGATACGATCGTTCACCCGTTTAGCATCATCGAAGGCGAAGTGACCATCGGTGAAAATTGTATTGTCGGCCCGCATGCTGTGATTCGCGATGTCAATGTTGCCGATGGGACGGAGATATCTCCGTTTACATTACTTACAGGTTAAGCTAAAACCCTCAGAAATAAGTCCTGATCTATCTTATTTGAAGTCAAGGATTGACTCATGCCCCTCACATCTTTATCCAATCAGCAGATCCCTTCTACCGAAGCCGCCGTTCATCTCAATACTCTCTATGGAGGGTTAGGAGACCAACAGCGTGACTTCCGCAATGCCAATCTCATTCGTTTGATTTGTGGCTACATTCAGGGATCACGGATTCTCGATGTTGGTTGCGGAGCCGGACGTTTGCTCAATGCCCTCAAGCAGGAGGGTTTTTCTCCCGTGGGGATCGAGCCGGATGAAGAGTTAATCGCGTTATCCGAACGCATGAACCCTGAGTTGAAGATCTATCAGGGCGAAGGGGACCGCCTCGCGACCATCCCTGAGCAGTTCGAGACAATTACCATTATCGACGTTCTTGAACACATCGAGGACGATGTTCAACAATTAGAGTTGATGTATGACCGTCTCGAAGAAGGAGGTCGGTTGGTGGTGGTCGTTCCCGCTCATCAGTGGTTGTACGGACAACGGGATCGAAACGTCGGCCATTTTCGTCGTTACTCTCGAAAAGTACTTATCGAACGTGTTCAGCAGACAGGTTTTGAAGTGCAGTCTTCCCGCTTCTGGAACATGTTGGGAGTGGCTCCGTACTGGTTTTCAGAACGAGTTTTGAAAAAAGAATTGAATACCTCTCTCAGAAACGATTCACAACAAGGATTCTTGAAAAGAAGTCTCGCTGCTGGATTGCGCACCTGGTTTCGGGGGATCGAAAACAATGTCAGCTTCGGCTTTGGCTTAAGTGTGATTTGCATCGCACAAAAACCAAAGTCGAAGTCACGACAATTGCGTAACGTGGCATGAATTCAGATCAATTCGAGTGTCTGGTTAAAATTCACCGACAACTTCTCCACCCTGACGAGTCGCAAGTCCCTGATACACGCCTCCGTCGATGTTCTCGCTGACAAATCGTACCCGTCCATCTCCCAATAAGAACTGAGCGCCTCCTTCATGGAAACTGCTGAAGTCTTCGAGATGACCGGCAGGGTCATTCGGTGGATGATCGGTCCCACCAAGAATACGGGCGAAGGCTTCTTCCCCTTCGGGAATCACGCCCGCCCAAGTGGAAAGATGGGCGGGTTCACCCGCAGGGACGTTCAATCGAGAGGCTCGCTCGCCCACAAGAAACGTATTGCTGGTACCGTCAATCAGATCTCGCATTTTGTAAGCCGTATTATGTCCGAATACGCCATTACCCCAACAGTTATTGCCGAGACCGACGGTTTCGCAGTCATGAATCTCTGTGGTTCCAAACACACCGGGGTAGTTTGCGGTTGGCATATTGGTTTGCAGGGGGGGTCCTGGTGAGCCTTCTTCTTCGATATCCCAACGCTCGGGACCAGGGTCAGAAGGACAGCGATAGCCTGTAATTGTCGTATTGAAGAGAATGCTATTTTGATTCGGAACCGTTTGAATCACTGGTTGACTGAAATTGAGTTGATTGTAAAGCGGTGCTTGATCCATGAACGGCAAGATCATCACGTGCCAACTCATTCCTGATGGACCTTCCACATCAGGTCGAAAGGGAGCAGTTTGTTCTACGCCAATCCAACCGGGAGGGAAAGCACCGTGAGTATCGTGATAGTTATGGAGCGCCAATCCAATTTGCTTCAAGTTGTTTTTGCACGAAGAACGACGTGCCGCTTCTCGGGCTTGTTGAACGGCGGGTAACAATAAGGCAACGAGAACCGCAATGATGGCAATGACGACTAACAGCTCAATGAGTGTGAAGCCACGCGCAGTGCGCTTTTGAGAAAAGAACATGAGTGATTATTCCTGGTAATATCTGGATGAATGGGACAGCTTGAGTCTGACTGCGCAAATCCGATCAACAGGCTTGCGCTCACAATAGGAGAAATGTCAAACAGCGATCCCGGAGGGTGGCCCCCGCAGATAAAAACAGGAAGGATTCAGAGAAGAAAGCAATGACTCGACAAGAGAGTCTTCTGTGGCGAAAGGTTTGGATTCAGGCTCCACAAACGTCACGGCAAAGACGGAACCCGTTAGAGCCAAGATTTGGCAAGACTGACAATCTTCAGAGTCGTGAGGACAGGTTGGGCAAGGATCATCCGTCTCGTTCGACGAGGTATTCTGTTCTAGGCCTGTGTCGTGCGAGTGTGAATGCTTGTGGTGCGAATGCCCATGATCAGAATGATCGTGAGTGTGATCATGGTGAGTATGCTCAACCTGAGACAGTTCTTGTTGGCACTCTTCACTCTCGCAATTCACTAAGTGACTGTGGACGTGCCAACCGGTCGCCAGTCCGATCATCATCGGCCAGGCTGCCAATAGCAGGTAAGAAGTCGATTTGTGAAAACGCGAGAACATGACAATGATTCCAAATGTGACACACCTATTATTGCAGTTGGATTGCAATAACTCAAGGTTGTTGATTAAGGATTAATGAAACGCACTGAAATAATAGTGTTTTGTACAATGAATGTTTTTCTGGTCAGAAAAGGATTTCCATCAACATCGTTTGATGTGTTAAGCTCTCTGTTCTGAGATACTTACAGACAGGTACACCAAAGCCGTGAAACATCACGCTGCACAACACTACGACTTCACTTTTAGCCGACGTTCTTTTTTGACCGTAGGTGCAACGGCTTTCGGTGCGCTCACTTTGCCGGACCTGCTAAGAGCGGACGCCTTCTCGCAACGCCGCCAAAAATCTTTGATCTTTGTGCATCTTGATGGTGGCCCACCACAGATGGACATGATCGATCCCAAACCAGACGCACCGCTTGAACTGCGCGGCGAGTTTCTTCCGATTGCGACGCAAACTCCCGGGATCCAAATCTGCGAGTTGATGCCAAAACTGGCGCAGCAAAGTCAGAAGTTTGCTTTTGTGAGATCTTTGGTTGGCTCGGCAGGTCGGCACGATGGCTTTCAATGCCAATCAGGATTCCACTACAAAGATTTAGAATCGATGGGAGGCCGACCGGCCCTCGGTTCGGTTATGTCAAAACTTGTGGGTACTCCAGACGATGATGCTCCCACCTTCATCGACTTGATGCAGGGACGGCCTTTGGTTCGTAATAGTGCGCGTCCCGGATTTCTCGGTCCTTCCTTTTCGCCCTTCCGACCCGATATATCGGACATGTTCAATCGCGAACTTGAAGCTGGAATGAAAGGGGAGCTTGCGCGTTTGGGAGCAGACCACAGTACCTCGCTGACATTGGACGGATCACTCACGGTCAACCGTCTGACATCGCGGACCGAATTGTTACGCGGGCTCGATTCGATTCAACGGACTGTCGATTCCAGTGGCATGATGAATGCCATGGATCAATTCACGCAGCAGGCGGTCGGCATTTTAACCTCGGGGCGATTGGCGGATGCTTTGGATCTGTCGAAAGAACGCCCGGAAATCATCGCCCGCTACACACCCAAAGTTTCGATTGATCAAGACCGTTTCCGTACGGCAGAAGGTCCAGAATCTGTTTTGAAATTTCTGCTGGCACGTCGGCTGATTGAAGCGGGAGTGCGAGTCGTCAGTTTGTCGATTTCGGACTTTGATACACATTCGTCGAACTTTCCGCGACTGCGGAATTTACTGCCCATCGTTGATCACGGCTTGACGACTTTGGTTGATGATTTGACCGAACGTGGCTTAATTGATGATGTGACGATTGTGGCATGGGGGGAATTTGGCCGCACACCCCGAATTAACGACAAAGGTGGTCGCGATCATTGGCCCCGCGTAGGACCGGCGATTTTGGCGGGTGGTGGGCTTTCCACCGGCCAGGTGATCGGAGCGACTGATCGCACTGCATCCGCAGTCACACAAAGGCCGGTCAGCTATCAGGATGTCTTTGCGACGCTCTACCAATCGTTGGGGATTGACGCCTTGCAGACGACTCTTCTCGATCCGCGCGGTCGTCCTCAATATCTGGTGGATGAGGGCGAACCAATCCGAGAGCTTCTGTAAGAAGTGGCTTTATTCTTTCCATAAAAAAAGCGACCACTCGAAAGTGATCGCTCTTGGAAGTTCAATTTGCCGTGAACGCTTAAGCGTTTTTCATGCCAATATTGATGTAAGCGTGGACGTGCGGCGCGCCGCGGAAGTGAGTGACAAATGTTGGCCCTTCGATGCGCCAGATGTCCCACACTTTGTCGTTCTTGAGATCGCCGTTTTGATAGAACGCCATGTTCAGTTTTTCCATACCACCACCCTTTTTGATGAATGACAACGCTTCATTCACATCGGCTTCCCGGTAAGGTGCGAGAATTGTCTTGATGACTGATTCGACCAGTTCCACCTGATCGGAAGACAGTGACCCGACAGAAACACCGCCGAAAGCCGGTTTGTTACCTTGCAATTGGACCTGTGTTTCTTTGGGAGATTTTTGCAGCAAGGCCAGTTTGCGTTGATCGGTATCGAGTGCCTTAAAAACTTCATTGGCCGCTTGGGTTTGATAGTGGAATACATTTTGTGCGGGATCGCTTTCGCCGTGTCCGTAGACAATGGGTCCACCAAAGGCGGCTCCCTCGACGGAATCTCCGTCTGCTCGTAAGGTCACGTGTCGTCCGGTCAGTTCCCATTCAAATTTGCCGGTCCCCGGTTCACCGAAGATGGCAATGTGATTCAGATCCCAACCGCCGGAATCTTCGTCCATTTGTTTGAGAAATCGTTGGAAGCCATCCTCGCTGGTGACATTCTGGACGATCTTCTTGATGAGTGCCTGTTGTTCTTTGGTGTAGAACGCACCGCCGATGGTCGGTTTCGTGATGGCCCAGTTTGCGTTGATGCGGGTGCGCAACTGATGATTGAACGAGAAGCACATCGTCTGTTTTTGTTTGTCCGTCAAAGTTGAGTAAAGTTCGGTGACGGCCGTTTCGGCAATCGCCTTTTTCTTGTCACCCGCCGACAGCAGGCTGCCCGTGTTGAGCATGGCACTCCCGGCAATGGCTGCCGTGCCAAGAGTCTGAACAAATTGACGGCGTGAGACGCCATCTCCACAGTCGTGACAATTATTTTGGTTTTGCATGAGCTGGACTTTCCTCTGGCGGGTGTTTTGGCAGGATGGCTGGTGAATCGAGAACTGTCTACATTCAACCTAAACCTCATAAGAACCCATTTGGAGCGAAATTAACAGGAAAATTTCCTCAACGGGCTGTTAAATGGGTGATTCTTGGAGCCTCCTGAGCTTGGCAGGAGAATACAGTTCCATCGATCAGTGGACTCGTTCATAATCGTTTTTGACCGAAATTTTGATCATTTCACCTGAACCGACTCGCTATGACCGATCACTCGCCCGAACACAATTCGAACTCTTGGAGACCTTGGCTGCTCGGGGCAGTGGTAATGTTGGTTGCCGTGGCCGCATTCTTCTTGATTCCGCGCGAAGATCCACCACCAGAAGACAGTCGAATGGCTGTTTTGCTCGAAATCATCGACCGCAAAAACCGGGCCATTGGGCATCTGGAAAACAATCAACTGGAAGAAGCAGCCGCAGGTTTTTGGATGGTCATTGAAGTCACACCCAAAGAATCTTTGGGATACCAAAACCTGGCAATCACCTTGTTGTTAAAATTGGCTTCTCTCAACAAAGCACAAGAGCCTCAAGAATTCGATTCTACCCAATTAGGACTTGCCGAAACGCTCACGTCGTGGGCCTCCATTCATGGGGAGTCTCCGCAACAGGTGATTCTGTCTGCGCGAATGTACGAAGTGATTGAAGATCGAGAAGCTGCCATCAATGCGTATTTGAGCGCAGCCGAACTCAGTAAGACCGACCCCGAGTTGCCTTACCAAGCGTTCCAATTGATGCAGCAACGTCCCGACGAATACGATGTTTCGGAAAAGAAGGCCGCCATTCAAGAGGCCCATAAACGGTCTCCCGAAAACATTGCCATCGTCGTGGCTTATCTGCGTTTTCTGGCGGAGACTCAAGACGATTTGTTTCTTGAGGTTCTGGAGCAAGCGCGAGATTTGTTCATACCCCTCTCTGTTCGAGTGCGTGAGACCCTTCCCAAGATATTAGATAAAGCCTCCAGCGCAGTGAAAGAGGAGGATTGGAGAACCGCTCAGACTCAACTCGGATTCACGGGCAATTTGCTATTGGCCGAGATTGCCTACACCAACGATTTGAACCGCCTGAATCCGCATCCTCTCGAATATGTCGCGATGGACTTTTCGGATGCCTTTTACAATCTTGCAACAGAGCCGTTTTTTCAGTCTCCCGCTCCAATAGATGTGACTTTTCAAGCACAGACATTAGAACTAAGCGGCATCGAATCTGGTGTCACTGCCCTCTCAACTGCCGACCTCACACTTGATGGCCAGCAAGAACTCATTATTGGTGCCGGCAATCGACTGCTTGTGTATGCACTTCCTCAGCCGCAAGAACCTCTCTTTCAACTGGATCTGCCGTTTGAAATTTCGGGAATTGTGGCTGCCGATCTCGACCGCGATTATCAATCCACACGAGACGAAGCTCTCAAAAAAGTCAAAGAAGGACTCTTTGATACCGATCTCGATTTGATTGTCTGGGGGCAAGAAGGAGTACAACTGATCCAAAATGAATTTCAACAAGCAGATACAGCAGTCAAGCTTTCGCTTGTCGAACTTCCAGACGAGTTACGAGAGTTGCAGCAGATTAACGATGCCCACGTCGCCGACATTGATCATGATGGAGACCTCGATTTCACAGTGCTCTCTCAAGCCGGAATGACATTATGGTCGAATAACGGCAACTGGAGTTTCTCCAACTTCACGCCGTTTTCGCATCTTCCCCAAGCCGATCAACGCTTGCAGACAATTGCCGCCGCCGACATCGACCGCAATTTGCTCAACGACTTTGTCGTGCCCGCAGACTCTGAACCGGGGTTGTTCCTCTTAGAGAACAATCTGCATGGCCGATATGTGTCACGTCCGCTCAATGTTGCGAAAGACGCGGCTTCTGCGGTCGTTGTTGTCGATCTTAATCGGGATGCGTCATGGGATCTTTTGTCGGTGGGAGAAACCGGTCTGACGTTCATCCCCGGCACAACGCTTCAAGCGGGAGGTTGGAAGCCGGGTGCGACCGAGCAGATCTCGGACATTGCGGGAGATGAGTTGTCTAACTGGGATTATAATAACGATGGCCTTCTTGATGTGATCACTTGGAATGCTGAGGGACTCCAAATTTATGAAGGGGATCTCAATGAGGGTTTGCAACATCGGGCAGAGCTCACTGACTCCTTGCCGGGGGCAGAACAGTTAGAAGTGCTCGACTTCGACAAAGATGGTGATCAGGATTTGATTTTGCTCTTAAAGGGGCAAGTTCATTTGGTGACCAACGAAGGTGGCAACAAAAATAACTGGATTGATGTCCGCCTACGAGCCGAAGAGATCGCTCAAACTCCTCGCGAACGCTGCAACATGCACGGCGTAGGAAGCTTGCTGGAACTGAAAGCCGGAGGGTTGTATCAGTCCCGAACAGTCAACGGCCCGCTGACACATTTTGGACTCGGTCAACAAACGGATGCTGATATTCTGCGAGTGCTGTGGACGAACGGGATTCCCCACAATGTACTCTCACCCAAAACCAACGGCGTCATCTTTGAGCAACAGCAACTCAAAGGCTCTTGCCCATATCTTTACACGTGGGACGGAGCCGAATTTGTCTTTGCCACCGATTGCCTCTGGGCGTCACCGATCGGTTTGCAGTTTGCTCAGGGAGTTCTCGCACCTGCCAGAGAGTGGGAATATTTGAAAATCTCCGAGGACCTGCTCGTCCCCCAAGAGGGAGAGTATGTTCTACAAATGACCGAAGAGCTTTGGGAAGCCGCCTATTATGATTCGGTCAAATTGATAACCGTCGATCATCCGTCAAGTCTGCAAGTCTTCTCGAATGAAAAAGTCGGTCCTGCGGAGATCGCCGAGTTTCAGATTCACACCGTTCGAAGGCGACTCACACCTTGGGTCGTTCTTGATCAAAATGGAAATGATGTGGGTCAATATGTCTGTGCACCGGACGGACTTTATTCCAAGACGTGGGATAAATCCTATACCCAAGGACTTACCGAAACGCATTGGTTGGAATTCAGCGTGGGTGATTACGAGGAGCCGCCCTCAAGTCTCAAACTGTTTTTGACCGGTTGGGTCTTCCCAACCGACACTTCACTCAATATCGCCATCTCGCAGAATCCCGAAATGCCTCGGCCTCAACCACCGATGTTGCAGGTTCCCGATGAAAATGGCGACTGGCAGACTGTCTCACCCTACATTGGTTTTCCTGGAGGGAAGACGAAAACGATTGTCGTCGATTTAACCGACAAATTTTTGACGGACGACTACCGCGTTCGCATCGTCACCAATATGGAAATTCGTTGGGATCATCTCTTCTATACTGTGGACGAAACACCGGCTCAGTTCGATCTGACCGAGCTAGAGCTACTGGGAGCGGATTTGCATTATCGGGGCTTCTCAAAACGCATTCCTCAACCACGCAATCAACCCGAATTCTTTGATTATCAGAGTGTGACTACGCAGCCCCTCTGGCCACCGATGGGAGGCAATTTTACCCGTTATGGCGACGTGACCGAGTTGATTAAAGAAGGAGACGACTTACAAGTCGTCATGGGGGCGGGCGACGAAATGACGGTCCGTTTTGCCGTGCCTCAGAAAAAACTTCCTGCAGGCTGGGTGAGAGACTTTGTCTTGTACAATATTGGTTGGGATAAAGATGCCGACTTGAACACCGTGCAGGGGCAACAGGTCGAACCGTTGCCTTTTAGAGGCATGAAAGCGTATCCTTATGAGCCGGAACAATCGTTTCCCGACACACCCAGGCATCGCGATTATTTGCGAGACTATCAAACCCGTCATCAACCGCGCCCATCATTCCGTACCGAAATCCGAGATTGGAAATCGATACCGTAATCGCCCTTGAACTTATTGATTACCCAGTTCGTTTTGATTGAGAGACTTATGAAACTCCCTTTGTACTGCCTGACATTTTTGATCGCCTGCGCCTCGATGCTTTCCGCGCAAGAGATGCAATATCCCTTGGATGTCGTAGAAGCCGATAAACAGACCGCCTACGTCGCCGACCGCAATTTGCCCGGCGTCTGGAAGATCACAGAAGGCAAAGCTGAGATTTTCTTTCAAGGCTCAAAGAAGTTTCGTACTCCATTGAATGCAATTCGCTGTTTGGCGATTGACAACAAAGGTCGATTGATGGCCGGAGATTCATCGACACGCGAAATATATCGTTTCGATGAAAACAAGAAACCAGTCCCATTAACAAATGGCGGGATCGGTATTCCAATGGCGATGGCGATTGCCAAGTCGGGAGAGATTTATGTGGCCGACCTGGAACTGCATCGCATTTGGAAAGTCCCCGCGGAGGGAGGTAAGCCTGAAGAAGTGGCCGTGGTTCGCGCTCCTCGTGGTATGACTGTCGATTCAACCGGAATACTCTGGATCGTCTCCCATGGTCCCGATCACCTGCTCAAATTAAACCCTGCCGATGGAAAAATTGAAACGGTCGTCAAAGGGATGGCGTTTCAGTTCGGACACGATATTGTACTCAAAGATGATACGACCGCATTTGTCGTGGATGGTTACGCCAAGACCGTCTGGAAAATTGAAGCCGGCAATGCCCCGGTTGCTTTCGCTGAAGGGGAGCCGTTCAAAAATCCCGTCGGCCTCTCACTCTCAGAGAACGGTTTGCTGGTCGCCGATCCTCACAAGAAAACCATTTATCAAGTTTCGGAAGAAGGCGAAATCTCACCTTATTCTCCGAAATGATCACCCGACGGCTTCCCAGTTTTCGCTCTTGCCGCTTGCGAAGACGGCTTCGATCACCTGCATATTCTGGACGGCATCGATCAAAGGCGTTGGGACTTCGGTGTCTTCCAGAATCGCCTGCGCAAACAAGTCTCCCTGTATCGTGTACTGATCGCAGATGTCGAAGGTGATTTCTTCCGTTCCTGCAGAGGTCGTGTGCCAAAGTCTTGTCGGGCGATCAGGCGGCGCGTTGAACGGAATTTCAATTTCGATACGACCATCCGAGCCGAAAACGGTCACTCGTTGGCTGAGAAATGTCTGTGTCGAGCAGGTGAATGTGGACGTTCCCGCGGAAAATTCGAGAATGCCCGAAGTAAGTTTATCGGTCCCGAAATCGGGATCACGTTCTACTCTTGCGTTCACTCGCTGTGGCTCTTCACCAAATAGAAATCTCGAAAGCGAGATGCAGTAACAGCCAATGTCCATCAGTGATCCACCACCCGCTTCCACGCTGTTGCGAATGTCGTTTTCTTTGCGATTGAAAAATGCAAAATACGATTGAATAGTGGTCAGAGTTCCGATGGCTCCCGAGGTGACAAGTTCTTTTGTCTTCTGCCACTGCGGATGATGGCGATACATGAACGCCTCCAGCACTTTCAGATTGGGGTATTGCTGGGCGGCATCAACCAGTTTTTGTGCTTCAGTAGAACTCAAACCAATCGGTTTTTCGCACAACACGTGCTTGCCCGCTTCGAGCGCCTTGATCGACCACTCGACGTGCATATTGTTAGGCAGCGGATTGTAGATGGCGTCAATCTCGGGATCGGCCAATAGTTCTTCGTAACTTCCGTAAGCTTTGGGAATGTTCAATTTGTCCGCTGCGGCTTGCGCTTTCTCCAGCCCACGTGATGAGATTGCCGTGACTTCGGTGAATTCTCCCTGTTGCATGGCGGGGATGACTTTTGCCGTGCCGATGTTTGCCGTACTCAAGATACCGAATCGGATTTTGCTCATCAGATGGTCACTTCATACAGAAGGATAAGGCGTTAATTTCTTTCTCAGTCTATTCGAGTGAAACGAAACGGCTCGTGACACTCAAGTTCAAACAGGAAATTCTGAACTTGGAAGCAGTGATCAAAGATAACCTCAGATCACAAACTTAAGAATAAGAACTACGAAGAGAAGTTCCCTCTTCGCGTTCCGCGATCTTTTTCCATCGCCCGCGGTAGATCGTTTCGCCTTCTTTGCGTTTCTTGCGTTCAAAACTGGTGCGATAATCGAAATCGTGTTCGGGCGTCTTTTCTGTGGGCTCGGGCAATGTTTCAAACTGAGTGTGGTGTTCCATGAGTGCCGAGATCACTTCAAAGTAATCTTCAACATCGGTCCAGGAGTGGAGAATTCCCCCCATCTGAAGTACTTCAGCGATCTGATCGGCAAAGTCGTCCGTGAATAATCGCCGCGATTTGTGCTTGCGCTTCCACCACGGGTCGGGAAAATAGAAGTGTGCTGCTTGGACCGATCCGTTCACGATGAGTTTGTCGAGAATCTCTCGTGCATCCCCCGAGATAATACGAGCGTTGGGAATCTCTCGCTTGTACAACTTGCCGGCTGCTCGGCGTGCCGTTTTGTAATCAAGTTCGATCCCCAGATAGTTGATCTGTGGGTTGGCTTCACTGGCCTTCCAGGTATAGAGACCGCGACCACACCCGATGTCGAGTTCCACAGGATTGTCGTTTCCAAAGAACTCGGCCCAATCGATGGGTTCGTTTTCCATCTCGTGACTGCGTCGCAGCCAAGGAAACATGATCTCGCCAGGAGGTGCTCGCATCGTACCAGAAATCAGACTAATCGTGTTTTATGAGTTGACTGGTTAATTTTCGCTACCCAGCGAACTGGATCGATTAATGGGGACACCAATCATGTGACCATTGAAGACCATTTTACTACCAACAAATCCCTGAAAAGAAAATTCGGCACGGCGCTTCGGCTTCACTTTCAAAACTTTGGCCATAATCAATAATCGATTGCCGGGATAGACGGGAGCACGAAAGCGAACGTTTTCCATCCCTCCAAAACCGAGAAAATCCCCGCCGCCGAGAATATCGTACTTGCGAGCATAAAAGCCTGCGAGTTGTGCCGCACACTCACAAAGAATCACACCGGGCATCAAGGGGAAACCGGGCATATGACCGGTACACCAAAATTCATCGTTGGTGACATCTTTATATCCCACCAGAGAATTGCTCTCGCGATCAACCATTAAAATCGCCGACAGTTGCTCCATGGCATGTCGTTGTGGATTGATTTTACGAATTTCGTCCAGGTCGAACATGGGTTCTTTGTCCTGGAATTGTTCGGGATCAAAAAACGGTGCTTCAGGCATCTTCGATACACTTTCTGTCAGTCTGAATCGATCGCTTGGCAATTTATGGGGAGATGAGGTCAATAACTTGTCGAAGAGAAGTTAATAGCCGATCTGGCTTCAAATGTTCTTCTTTCAATTGTGAGGAACTTGCACGCAGAGACAATCGATCATTCGCCAAGAGTGCCGTTTTCCAACCGCGCTGTTTGGCAAGTTCGAGATCCCCTTCTAATCGGGTCGAAACGGAAAGCACCTGATGAGGCTGAATTCGTTGTTCCGACAGTTGTTTCTCTACTGTTTTATAAAAAGTTTGTGACGATTTGCGAAGCCCTAGATTGTGTGACATCAGGGTAAGAGCCGAATCAAACAGTCCGACGGGAACCTCGCCTCCTGTCTTTTCCCGTAATAACCACAGAAAATGCGGTAATGAAAACTCTTCCGCATCTCCCAAAACGGCCTGACGAAGCCCCCGATTGTTGAGCGTCAGTAAGGTCTCGCAGATTTCAGGGGAAGCCTCAACTCCTTGCAGAGAAAGATGATAGAAGAATCCTATGTGTTGAGCAAGGCGCTCCTGATCTCCATGAATCGTTCTGTCCCAACTGAAGTCTTTTTTCATCAAGCGGTCCAGAATTCGAGACCAGATTTCACTCAAACAAACCAGCGGGGTATCACCCGAACTACAACTTCTGGTCATTGTCAGTTGATCGAGTGATTCCTGATACTGATTCAGTAAGTATTTCCAGGGTGCTCCCGGTTTTCGAGTCATACTTTGCCACATTGAGAACTCTTCTAAGGTCTTCTCAATTGCAATTTGCATACGAAAATCGTCGTTCACAAGTTTGACTAACTCCCCATCACTGACACGGATTATAGTTCCGTAAAAATCCCAGAAAACAACTTTGATATCAGGTAAGGGGCGAATCGATGCCTTTGCAGAAATGGGCTGTATGGGTGGTGGATTCGGCCATTTCAGCGGTTTTTTATGGAGCCAATCGAAATATTCGGGCCAAGTGTAAGTCATGATCTCCGGTCTATTTCGAGTGAGATTTGTCGCGAGTTCAGGATGGATCTGATTCATGACTTGACCAGGATCGAACCCGACGTTAATTTTAGTGTCTGACACGAAGAGTCTCAATTATGCAAACGACAAATCTCCTGAACTTGCTCCTACCGGGCCTGCTACTTTGCGGGAGAGCTTAGGGTTTGCACTGAGACAATTCAAAACGAATCGATCAAAACCCTGAGGTCTCTCATAAGACCTCAGGGTTTTTTTGTTGCTCCTTACTGACACGACAGACATTGAACACAGGTAATCACGATGTCCACCAACAACGAGACAGTCATCATTTTCGACACCACGCTTCGCGACGGGGAACAATCCCCCGGATGCAGCATGAACACCGATGAGAAAATTGAAGTCGCCAAGGCACTCGTGGAACTGGGAGTCGATATTATCGAAGCCGGATTTCCAATTGCTTCGCCGGGTGACTTTGAAGCCGTTCAACGAATTGCTCGCGAATGCGGCGCCCAAACGACGATCTGCGGTTTGGCTCGCAGTCGCAAAGACGATATTGACCGAGCACGCGATGCACTGTTGGATGCCGAGAAAAAACGGATTCACGTTTTCTTGGCGACCAGTTCGATTCATCGCGAACACAAATTGGGAATGGACAAGCAGCAAATTGTCGATACGGCAGTCGAGATGGTCGCTCGCGCGAAAGAGTATTGCGACGACATCGAATTCTCTCCCGAAGACGCGGCCCGTACCGAACTCGACTTTCTTTGCGAAGTTGTCGAGAAAACGATTGCCGCCGGTGCAACTACCGTCAACATACCCGATACCGTCGGCTATGCCACGCCGTCACATTACCATCACGTCATCTCGACTTTGAAACGTGCCGTCCCCAACATTAATCAGGCAATTATCAGCACACATTGCCATAACGATTTGGGACTTGCCGTCGCTAATAGTCTTTCTGCCGTCGAAGCGGGTGCTCGACAGATTGAATGCACCATCAACGGTTTAGGAGAACGCGCCGGGAATGCCGCGTTGGAAGAAGTGGTCATGGCACTGCGCACTCGACATGATTATTATGGCATCAACACCAATATCAACACCCAGCGATTGCATCCCGTGAGCCATCTTGTGTCCCGAATCACGGGAATGAAAGTGCAACGCAATAAGGCCATCGTGGGACAAAATGCCTTCGCTCACGAAGCCGGCATTCATCAACACGGAATGTTGAAGGAGCGTACAACGTATGAAATCATGCGACCGCAAGATATTGGTTTGACGGGAACGAATCTCGTTTTGGGAAAACATAGCGGTCGACACGCCTTTCGAGATCGTGTGGATCAGCTCGGCTACAAAGTCGATGACGAGACTTTCCAAAAAGTCTTCGATGCTTTTATTACGTTAGCTGACAAAAAGAAAGAAATTTACGATTCCGATATCACTGCGCTGATCGAATCACAAAAAACAGATTTTGAAGCGCATTGGGTCCTCAACAGCTTTCATACATCGGCCGGAACGGGCATGATCCCAACAGCCACCGTCGAACTTCAACACGATGAGGAGGAACCGGTCTCCGATGCAGCAACCGGGGACGGTCCTGTCGATGCGGCGTTTCGGGCGTTGGAACGCATCGTGGGGATTGAAGCCCGTTTGGAAGATTACGATGTTTGCAGCATTTCCAGTGGAAAAGACGCACAGGGAGAAGTGATCGTTGAGATCAGTTATCTCGGACGTAAATATCACGGCCGCGCCATCAGTACTGATATCATCGAAGCCTCAACGCGGGCATATTTGCACGCCTTGAATCGTGCCTGGGATGATCGAGGGTCTCAATCCACTGAAAAAGAGAAAGCAAACCTGTAATGGGCGATCTGCCTATAATCAATTGTTATGGATAAACGAATCCTCGTCATTTTGTTCGCGGGTGGCCTGATTGGGGCAGCCTGCGCTTGGAAATTGACCCGTAATTATCCTCCACAACCCAGAGCCGAAGATTTGATCTTCAAACAACCGGCTCCTCGAATCCCTCCGTTGTATAATCAGGAATCGAAGATGGTGAGGTTTGATTCCTATTTATCGCGCCACGATATTTTCGTTGTTTTTTACAATGGAGATAAAGGCGTCGACAATTCCGAGATGATGCAGTTTTTGAAACAACGAAAAGATGCGTTTGATCGCAAAGGAGCGAAGGTCTTCGGCATCAGTGGAGCGTTGCCGCAACAAAATATCGGCACAACGGAAGTTGTTGAAAAAGATGGTCAACGAATCAACAAACGTAATAAGTTTCCGTATCCGTTGTTGACAGATCTTGGTTACGCCGTCCATCAAAATTGGGGTCGCTACGACCTGGAAACCAATCAACCACAACCCGGTCTCATTTTTGTTGATCGAGCCGGTAATGTCGATTTCAAAAACAGCAAGCCGAAGCCCGTTGAGAATCCGCAACAATTTATTCGCGACTACTTGGGAGAAGCACCGTGACCGATCGTCCTGAAACTACAGAACCTGTCTTCATCTCAGGAAAGCTGGTGGTGGTTGGCATGTTCGCATTCGCCGCCGTAATGACCGGGTTGATGTGGTTCTATTGGAAAATGAACCTGGCTCCCTTTCTTCCGTTGCAGCAGGTGATTGTGGCAACCGAAGAATTCTCTGAGAGCCGACCGGTTGTGGAGGGCGGGCGTGCCAAAGGACAGGATAACGCTCCCAATACATTACGGGTCACGATGAAAGTCGATTATGATCCCATTGAGAATGAAGACCGGGTCATTGCCATCGAACAGAAAGTCCTCGAACTCGCCAAAACCTCACTTCCTCAATTTGAAGAGTATGACCAGTTGGAATTTAATCTCTACTGGCCGAAACAGGAAACCGAACTGAAGCCCATCGCCATTCAGCGGATAACACAACTCAAATAGCCAATCGACTCTCAGTCGATGGGATCTTTACTTATGAACGCCCCAAACTCTTCTTCCCCACTTTCACTCAGCAATCGCAGCCATTGGGCATCACGTGGCGCGATCAGTTTTTTGATGCAGCAAGGTGTCGAAAATCCGGGTGTGTTATCACTGGCTGCCGGACTAGTCGACCCTACGACATTACCGGTGGAACTGGCACAACAGCAGTTGACTGACCTGCTGGCGGATGATGCACGTGCGCGAGAATGCCTGCAATACGGCACCACTCCCGGATCAGAACATCTCAGGAGAGAGTTGCTCCCATTTTTTGCCGGTTTGGAGAAGTCCACACCCCAAGAACTGGACCTGACGGCTGACGATCTGTTGCTAACGACCGGTTCCCAACAATTACTATCGCTGACATGCGATGCACTGTTCAACCCGGGTGACATTTGCCTGGTGGCAGCACCCACCTACTTTGTATTTCTCGGCGCTTTGGAAGCCGTCGGTGCTCAAGCAATCTCGGTTAAGACAGATAGTGACGGGATGTGTCCCGATGCGCTTGATGAAACATTGGCGAGCTTGGAACAAGAAGGAAAACTGGATCGCGTCAAACTGATTTATCTGGTTAGCTACTATGAGAACCCGAGTGGCGTGAGCTTGGCCACAACACGTCGAAAACGAATTGTCGAACTGGCCAAAAAATGGTCGAAGTCTCACAGGCTGATAATCCTTGAAGACGCCGCCTATCGCGAGCTGCAATATGATGGAGAAGTCTATCCTTCCATTTGGAGTTTCGATACCGACCGAGAACACGTCATCTACACACAAACATTCTCGAAAAGTTTTTCGCCCGGCGTGCGAGTTGGGTTCGGTTTGGTCCCAGACGAATTGAAAAAGCCGTTTTCGGATCTCAAAGGAAATGATGACTTCGGATCGGCCCACCTCAATCAACGATTGATGGCTGGAGTTCTCGATTCCGGAAAATATGCCCCTCACGTTGATCAAGTGAAAGCGTCTTACACCCTTAAAAGAGATGCAATGCTCGCTGCTGCTGACAAATATTTCAGTGACATCGAAGGAGTGACTTGGGAACATCCGCACGGCGGTTTGTATGTCTGGATGTCTCTCCCCGAAAACATTCCCACAGGATTCGATTCGCGGCTCTTTGAAGAAGCCGTGCAACGACAGAATGTCATGTATGTCCCAGGTGAGCTTTGCTTTGCAGCAGACGCAGTGGAACGAAACCATATGCGGCTCAGTTACGGTGTATTGCCTCCCGACCGGATTGATGAAGGAATGCGAAGCTTGGCAGCCGCGATTCGTGTGATTGCTTCCCAAAGTTGAAGTTCTTTTTTGACGAAAAACTCAGGGAATAAAAACAGTCTCGTTTCGTCGATGATTGCGCTTTACAATCAAGTCCATGTCACCTGGAACTCCACATCCCGCTAGTTTCTCACCGAATCGATCATTTGCCACAACGCGATGGAGCATGGTCGTTGCGGCGGCTGAACGGAGTGAGCCGGAATCTGACCAAGCTCTGGCCTCATTGTGCGAACTTTATTGGCCCGCATTGTACGGCTACGTTCGTCGTCGTGTTGTCGATGCGCACGAAGCTCAGGAGTTAACGCTGGCGTTTTTCGCCGAATTATTGGAGAAGAACTACATTGGTGATGCAGACCGACAACGCGGGCGGTTCCGATCATTTTTGATCACGGCGTTTAAGCATTTTCTGTCCAAAGAATGGGACAAAGCGAAAGCTCAAAACCGTGGTGGTGGTCATCGAACTCTCTCATTCGACTTCCAAAAGGCAGATTCGTCGATTCGCATTGAGCCCACGAGCTCCACCCTCACCGCCGAGCAACTCTACGACCGAGAATGGGCGATGACACTTCTGAGCCGTACAATGGAACGTCTGCAAAAACAGGCCAACGAACGTCAGCAGGTTATTCAATTCGAGACAATAAAGCGATTCCTGATTGGAGAGCGACAACCAGGGGGGTATCGCGCCGCCGCAGAATGTTTGGGAATGACTGAAGTTGCCATCCGGCAGGCTGTCTCCCGCTTACGAAAAGAGTACCAAAAACTACTGCATGAAGAGATTGCTGAGACCGTATCGAGTTCCGATGAAGTTGAAGATGAAATTCATAAACTCTTTCAGTCACTCGAATTGTGAACAATCTCGGATTTTTGTTGTCACAATGGGGATCTTTTCCGTCAAGTAGAAGTGTTACACCCTTTCAGGAATCACTTTGATGACGAACGAGTGCCCCGAATGTCAACGGCCTTTGCCGCACAACGCACCTGCCGGGATCTGTCCCCATTGCCTGTTGTTGGCCGGTCTGCAAAAGGAATCCAGCAATGTGAATTCACCCACGTTGATACAACAACCACAGCCTCTCTCGGTCGAATCTCTGTCTCCCTTATTCGAGCAACTTGAGATCCTGGAGTTGTTGGGACAAGGAGGGATGGGGCCGTTTACAAAGCTCGGCAGATCAAGCTGGATCGTTTAATTGCTCTCAAAATGCTGAAGCCAGACTCGGCAGAAGACGGAACATTTGCGGAACGATTCAATCGCGAAGCGCGAACAATGGCCCGTTTGAGCCATCCACAAATTGTCGGAGTTCACGATTTTGGAGAAGTTCAATCTCTCATCAACTCAGACACGTCTGAGGGTCTCCCCCGAAGACTCTATTACATCTTGATGGAGTATGTGGAAGGAGAGAATCTGCGTCAAACGATGCAACGTGGTGGAATAGAACCAACACGGGTGATCTCAATCATCACCCAAGTCTGCGCAGCGCTTCAGTTCGCTCATCAGGAGGGAGTGATTCATCGTGACATCAAACCCGAAAATATTCTTATCGACAAACGAGGTGCGGTAAAAATTGCCGACTTCGGTCTCGCCAAACTAGCCACACCCAGCGAACATGATTTCACTCTGACTGGCACTCATCAGGTGATGGGAACGCCGCGCTACATGGCACCCGAGCAGATGGCGGGATCGCGCGAAGTCGATCGCCGTGCCGATATTTATGCTTTGGGGGTCGTCTTCTATGAAATGTTGACGGGAGACATCCCCGCCGGACATTTCTCCCCTCCCTCCGAACAAAGCGATCTCGATCCCCGGTTTGATGAAATCTTGATGCGAATGTTGGCAAACCGTCCGGAAAACCGCTTCGCTAATGCCGAGGAAATTCTACAGGCCCTCCAATCGGAAGGGACACTTCCCTTCCCTGTTGTTTCCTCTCCCGCACATTCTCGTATGGGTGTTTCTACAATCATGGAACGCGGCGTGGCCGCCGCCTGGGACTGGATGCGAGCGACGCCCGCGTCGGAGAGTTCTTCGAAAACGGAAGAGTCTTCGACTTCTGATCGCAACTCTGCCGTGCCGATGTTGATGGCGGTGCTGTGTTTGCTGGGGGTAATGCTGATTCCGGCACCCTGGATGGTTGTTAATATCACTGATCCCGATTTCGTTCGCGGCCTGAAAGTAGACCAAACATCGGTTGTGCAATCACGAACCACTTATCAGATGGTCAAATCGGAAATTGAATATTGGTCCGGACTGGCCACGATGGGCGCTTTGATTGGTCTGCTCGTTTCGATCTTTGCCTTTCCTTCTGGAAGAACCGCCTCGCGTTGGAAACCGATTGTAATGACCACTTTTTCGGTGCTGGCGTTGATCAGTGTGGGAGCGTTCTGGATGGAAGTCGAACGAACTCGGCTCGAATACCGTTATGTCCCCGATCCAAAATCGAAAATATTCAGTCTGGAGAAAACTCTCTTCCATGGGGTCTCCGATCTCGAACATCATTCGGATCTTCAACCTGCCTATTTGCTTTGTCTGGGGATGGCAGGAATCGCCCTGCTCCTGTCGGCGCGAGAGATTGGTCAAGTGACAACAAACGCCGGTTCCACCTCGAAGACCAAACCGGAAGTGGAAGAAGAAAAAGAATTCTGGTCCAAAACGCCCATTACGTCACTTCGCTTCCCCATTCCTCAGAATGGTGAAATTGCCTCGAAAATTGCGTTTCATTTCCGTGGAATTGGTTACGAAATGACGGAAGAGTTACCCGATTGCTGGATCTTTGAACGCGGAGCTTTGATGGGTGGTTTGGTTCAGTCTGACATTCGGGCTTACCCGACGAGGTTGACCGTTCAGGCGATTGATGTCGAGGATCAGTCTCGGATGATCAGTTGTCATTGGTCAGTCAAAACAATGGGAAGTGGTTCAGGAAAGAAGGAGATACGTCGCCTTGAAAATGAAGCACGCGACCTTCAACGGCTTTTGGGGGCAGAGATTTCAGAAGCTGCCGAGCGAGAAGCTGACTTGGTTGCCATCGAAGAGGAAGTGGGTGGTGTTTCGCTTTCTCTGATCATTGTTGGCGTCTTGACGGTCATCGGACATCTGGTGTTCATGATTGTTTCAATCTTACAAAGTTCTCAAGCTGTCCTCCCCTGGTTGACGCTGCCAGGGTTATTCTCGAGTGTTCTGGTCTTGGTCGCGGGATTTCATCTGCAATCTCTGCGCTCGCGTACTTGGGTACAGGTGGGTGTTATCGCGGGAATGTTGCCCGTCACGCCGACTTGGGTTCTTTCCGTCGGTTTTTGTATCTGGGGGTTGATGGCCATCTCTGACCCAGAAGTGAAACATGCGTTTCTCACCAAGCGAAGACGACGTGCGGTAGACCAACAATGGCGGAGAACAAATGGAACCTTTATCATCCATTTGGAGGAAGCCCATGTCAAACAATTCTGCCAACCATTCCCACTCATCCGAGAAGCCAAAACGCACCAGACGCGTCTT
>Ga0222718_10000025_pt1 | contig 173519 bp, 233 predicted proteins | sample C33_27DmetaG_FD_165045 | JGI IMG/M metagenome (GOLD analysis project Ga0222718, IMG submission 165045) | Estuarine water microbial communities from San Francisco Bay, California, United States - C33_27D | ecosystem: Environmental > Aquatic > Marine > Unclassified | place: USA: California...
CTCAGCCTCTACCGCAAATGAGGCTGACAATCGTCCCACAATTGATACTGACACCTATTTTACACTCACCTCAAACATCACTTCAAATACTGATACAGGTCGTGGAACCTATCAGGCAGGACCAGTGGTAGCCTATGACTGGGAATCAACACACTCACTCTATCTCTCATCTGGCACAGTCAACGCTGCCACAGATCAAATCACTTGGACTGCGCACGGACTCTACAGCAACTTCTGCCTACTCTTTAACACTCCGCGCAAAGGCGAGAGTGATGGTGGCATGACTGATGGAACTGTCTACTATGTGACACGCATTGATGATGATACTTTTGAGCTCTACTCAGATATTGCGCGCACCTCAAAGGTGAATCTCACCACTCCTCTTAACACCTATGGCTTGTGCCGTCTTGGACTTGTATATCGCATCTACTCGTCTACTGGACAGACACGTCGTACAATATATACTTCAACTGCTGGAGGTACAGAGAATCGTTATGCAGGATACTTCTATATGAATAATCCAAAGAATTCATACTCACTGCGCACAATTAACCTCTCATCCTACTTTTCAAATCCCATTGGAACCGTTCGTGTAAACAATATCTACACCTATGGTGATTTAGGCGGTTATCGTGAGTTTATGTATCACTACTTTCAATACAACACACCTGCGAGAAACTACTATCAACGATATAATGGGTATATCTATCCTAACTTAGAGTTGAATGGTAACTCTGTCTACACATCAGGTTCTAACACCTATATGCGTTGGTCGATCTATATCCGTTCGTCAGTGAGTTATATCTACTATCGTTTGTATCTTACAAATACATATACCGTAGCTCCTACCACAGAGGCTGATTTTTCTTATTCAGGATCTGACCTCTATGGTGAAGCCTATGGAGCAGGACTAGTAGCTCCAGATCGTCTTATCGCGTTTCAGGGAGACGATCCGTCGAGCACCTACGCATACTCCTCAGAACAGTTTTCGTATCTAGCAAATCAGCGAGAAAAAGGCAGACACGGAACTATTGCTGCACAGTATAACTATCCTCTTGCTAGCACAGACGAAGCAGGCAGTTTTAATGTAGGTTATAACTCTTCTACAGTAACACCAGGAACTGCTTCAGAGATATTCTATATATTTTCAAGAACACTCACATCAGCCAGAAACACCATCTATGCTCCGAATCACGGTATCGCTTCTGGAGCCACAGTATTTCTTGTAATTCCGTCAACAGAGTATGCAGCAGGAGAACGTTTCGTTTTCTCTGACTCTACTGGTAACTCAACTACTATCAATCAGGCCACTATTGAGGCAACTGTTACAGTAGTCACCGCAGACATAATTAAAGTGACTCTAGCAGTCACTCCGAATACAGATGACATTCAGTCATTTCCAAGTGCCTTTTCAATTGAGTATCGTGTTCAAAACTCGCTCTACAACTCAATCTACATTCTAAACCACAAAATCTCTGGTACAGCTCGTGCTCAGTATTTTGCAGAAGGTAATGATGAAGGCAATCGTGTGTATCAAATTACTGCGGATGGATCTGCAGCATTTTTATTCACAGAGTATGATATTGGTGATAACATCTCAAACCCGTCACTCACTCTCTATCGTGGCGAAACATATAGATTTGATTTAAATGCTTCTGGACATCCATTCTACTTTACTACTGATAACGGAGCTGGATACTCGGCTGGAGGATATGTAGGAGAGTATACCACAGGAGTATCAAACTCACGTTCCGAAACTGGAAATGTAGTATTTGCAGTAGGTGCTTCTACTCCTCACACACTCTACTATCAGTGTGGTGTGCATGCACTCATGAATGGAACTGTTGAAATTCGTGACAAAGGTGTTGAAATTGGCGGTCTGTCTAATGGTCAGTTCTACGAAATTTCACGTGCAACTGATTCTCGTATCACTCTACGCGCTCTTAACACAGTATCTGCGTCAAATGTCACTGGAGCAATTGGTGCTGCTAATAATAACACTGTCACATACTTTGTAGACATTGAAACACCTCTTGGATCTGCTGTTACAACTGCTTCGATTACAAAAGTAGAGTTCAGAGGTGACTTTGGTAATCAGAACGAATATGTTGTGATGAGTTTTAGTGATGGCGATGAATATTTTGTTGGTACAAGCGGTCAAGATACTTCAAACTACTTAACAGAAGGATTCTTTGGAACTAAAAATATCTCTCAAATTCTAAAAACTGAGGGTGGAAAAGTAGGATTTGATGTAACAATTAACCCAACTTCACAGGTTAACTTTGGTCGCTACTTAGCCGGAAACAAATACTATGAAATCAGATTTACTGTGAGCGGAGATGCTGGTACTGTGACTCTTAACACAGCCTCAACTAGTGGTAAACAGGAGTTTATTGTTGATTCAGTAGTTGGCGCCTATGATGGAGTTTTCCCAATCACCACAACACCAAGTCCAAAAACATTTACCTTTGAGTCAGACTTTAAGATTCCAAGAAGACACTATGACTTTATTTCTTCAAATGTAGACACTGGAACTGGAGTAATCACTCTCATTGATGATCATAACCTTGTGACTGGAGAAGAACTTACCTACTCACCAGGACAAAATGACTCAATACTTACAGCTGGTGAAGGTGGTAATGTATTTGCAATTAGTATTACCGCTAACACATTTGCTCTTGCTGACTCTTCTCAAAACGCGCTTAACAATTCAAAACTATCACTCACTGCTCCAACAGGAACTCACACAGTAAGAAGTGATGGTATCGTTAAACTTGTTACTGGAACTGGTTTGATCAGTGTAGCAGCTAACGGAACTTCAGTGACTGGAACTGGTACTTCATTCTTAACTGATTTCAAGCGTTTTGATGATATCTATATTCCAACCGATGGTTATATTCAGCCATTTACAGTAGATCAGATTACAACTGATTCTAATATGACACTCTATGATGCAACTCCAGCACTAGCAGCTAATGTGACCTATCAATATTCAACACAGTTAATTCTACGTCCAGACGGTTATTCTCTACACCTTCCATTTGACGGTGGTGTTGACATTACAGCCGGAACTTCGCCAAACTCAAAAATTACTCGTCAAACACGTAAGTATTTTAGATATCAGTCTGGTAAAGGTATTCAAAACTCAGTTGCGATTAACTTTAATCCAGCAAAGATTATGCAAGACTTAATTAAAACCAGTGGTAATGTTGCTACTGTAAATACTCAAGAAGCGCACAATCTAAAAGTAGGTGATGAAATTACAATTGACGGAGCTGTGGTAACTACAGGTAATAACTACTTTAACGGTGATTTTGCTGTCAGTGAAACTGCTAATGATTTCCAATTCAAGTATGTAATGGAAGCAGAACCAACACAAGCAAAAGCAGGAGGATTTCCAACCTATGTTAGAAAATCATGGTTAGATTCTTATGTTCGCACAGGAATGTTTGATGATCAGAATGGATTCTTCTGGGAGTTTGATGGTCAAAAACTCTACTGTGTAAGACGCTCCTCAACACTGCAGATTGCAGGATCTGTCAATGTAACTCGTGGTTCTCAAGTTGTAGAAGGAGTGCTAACCTCATTTACTACTCAGCTTTCAAGAGATGATAAAGTAGTAATTCGTGGACAAACCTATCAAATTGTAGAAGTATCCTCAGATCTTCGCATGGTTGTGCAGCCTGCTTATCGTGGAGTAACAGCCGCAAAAGTTAAAGTAACTAAAACTGTCGATACTCGCATTCCACAAGACGAGTGGAATTTAGATGTAGCAGACGGAACAGGCCCAAGTGGATTCGTTCTTAATACTACAAAGATTCAGATGGCCTACTCAGACTTCTCTTGGTATGGTGCAGGTAAGATTCGTTTTGGGTTCAAAGACCAAAAAGGTCATGTGAAGTATGTGCATGAGTTTAGACACAACAACCGTTTGAATGAATCATACTTTAGATCAGGTAACCTTCCAGGACGCTATGAAATTGAAAACGGTCCACAAGCTACAACAGCTCCAACTCTCTTCCACTTTGGTACTTCTGTAATCATGGACGGAACATTTGATGATGATAAGGCCTATCTATTTACTCGTCAATCTCGTCCAATGGCTTATACTAATGGTGGTTCGTCATCGTTTACCTCAAGTGCTGTTTCTACTTTTGAACAGATTACTCTAAATGGTAAGCGTGTGTATGTGTATTCTATTCCAGTATCTAATGTAAACGCAGCTGCTACCACAGTAGGTGACCAGATTCGAGATGCTAGTAATGCAAACTTACCAGAAGGAACCTATGTTACACAGATTAAAGTTGATGGATCGAACTCAAAGATTTATACTAACTATCCAGCATTAGCTACACAGCCTTCTGCAGCTATCTATAATGATATCTCAAGTGGTGCAACAATCACAGTTGGAGAACAAGAAGCAATTGACCTAACTCGTCCTCTACCGCTCGTTAGTTTGAGACTAGCTCCTTCAGTTGACTCTTCACTAACAGGATCAGTTGGAGAGCGTGAAATTATTAACCGAATGCAGCTAGCTCTAAAACAGGCTGGTATTACAACTAATCAGGGTGTAGAAGTGTTCTTGATTATTAATGCACTTCCATCTCAACTCTCATTTGAAGATGCTGACAAACCATCACTCTCAGAGATTATTGAGCACTCAGCTGGAGAAACATTAACTGGTGGTACAACAATTCTAGCTACAAAAGCTTCTGCCGGTTCTGTAGAAATTGACTTAGCAGAGTTGTTAGAGCTTGGTAACTCAATCTTAGGTGGTGATGGAATCTTCCCAGCTGGTCCTGACCTTCTTACAGTTGCTGTGCAGCCACAGTCTACGGCTTCAGTGACCTACTCAACTCCTTTTGAAGTCAGTGGTAAAATTTCATGGTCTGAATCTCAGGCATAAGGAGGTTCTGTGTCCAAACGAATTACAGTAAAACGCTCTGCTAACGCTACTGCAATAGAGTCAAATGGAACACTAGTTTGGGATTTTGAAGCATATAAACTTCGAGTGCACGACGGCGCCACAGAAGGCGGTCGTGCATTTTCTTTTACTCCCACAGGTTTTGGATATGTATTTCCAACTCCAGCTCCTGTAGCAGTTGCTGCTCGTAATAATCAAGGTGATACTTTTGGATACACTTTTTACGCAGCTCCTCAATTCTCGCTTACAGATCCTGTCACGACCGAAAAATATGCTTATGCTAGTGAGACTCCTGCAACAGTTAATACACCAACTAAAACTGGAGCAGCAAAGTTTGGATGGAGTTCGCGTGAAGGATATGGATATACCGCCTTTGGGTATAACTGGCCTACCTCAACTGCAAACTCTCCTTTTATCAATCCCACGCCTGTTTACAGTATAGGACCTTCTAGTGTAGAAGCGATTGCTTTTGCGTCTGATACTTGGAGTGTTAAATCAACAGCTCCATACTTTCTCTATACATCCTTTCCTGGTAGTGGGGCGCCAACTAACTTTCAGCGTCATACAAACTATAATACTAGCGGCGGACAGTCGTTAGCAGGACCATCAGATGGGTTTGTATTCGGAGGTAAAACTCCACGCTCAGGACCAGGAGTCAATCCAACTACTCGTTCTTACTATCACCTTGAACAGTTTGGAGGTAAACGAGTTCCTTTTTCAGCAGATGATACAGTGCAATCCATGCCAAATTATCCATACCAGGAAAATACTACACGCCATGGATTTGCATCAGAAGACTTTGCCTATCTAGCAGGAGGCACAAATGTTAATCCTGATGGGTCTCCAGCATTTCTATATTATCCAGGCTCAAGCACTTCAGTAAATACAACTCAAGTTGATAAAATGGCTTTTTCTAACTACGCATGGAGTGCAAACATTGCAGATACAGGAACTGCAAGCTCTCGTAATGGTTTATCACATAATTCTAATGAAGCAGGCTATGTAACAGGAGGTTCAGGACCTTCAGGAGCTGTTTATAACATAGCGAAAATGCCTTTTACTTCAGACACTCCTTTTACAGTGCTTTCAGGAGCAATTAGCACACCTACAGGACCTCCTTCATTTGTTGTAAATGGCCCATCAACTTCTTCAACTGTTTATGGTTTTTCAGTAATACAAAATCCCTATAGTCCTCTATATCAGAGTGTTACTAGATTTCCTTTTTCTTCAGAAGATACTTTTACAGATGTTGGAGAACTAAACAACAACAACAATAAAAACAGTCCAAGTTATATTGCAAACTAAGAGGAACTATGGCAACAATTAAAGTATTACGCGGAAACACATCATCAATTGCAAACTATGCTGGTCAGGCAGGTGAAGTAGCGCTCAACTATGAAACAGGCAATCTAGTGTTCTGGACAAATACTGCAAATACATACTATACTCTAGCGAGAGAAGGGGCTGATACACCTATTTATACTCCTCTACAAGGATCTACTTCAGGGTACTCTGCAGGCGGCTCTAATCCCCCATCTACCCCAACCTATACTAATATTATAGATAAGTTTCCTTTTTCATCAGATACTTCTGCAACAGATATTGCTAATCTAACAACAGTTAAAATAGGAATGGCAGGACAAAAAGGGTCAACTCATGGTTATTTTAGCGGAGGTTCGGTCGATATCCCAACTCAGGGTTCCGATGATCAAATTCAAAAATTTTCTTTTACTAGCGATTCAGATGCAGTAAATATTGGAACTTTAACAGGCGATAGACATTATACTTCTGGGCAGTCTAGTCTTACACATGGATACACTTCTGGCGGTATAGATTGGGTACCAACACCCTTCTCCCTTACCTATGTAGATACTATTGATAAGTTTCCTTTTTCTTCAGATACAAATGCAAGCGATGTAGGAGAATTAGGTGTAACAGGGGGAGGACCTGGAGTAGCCGGAGGATCCTCACAAACGCACGGTTATGTAGTTGGAGGAGGAACGCCTACGCTTGCAGTTCGAGATGCAATACAAAAATTTTCTTTTTCATCTGACTCTTCTTCTATAGATGTAGGAGAAATAGGAGTAGATCATCCAAATGCTATGGCTGTGTCTTCAAGTACAAATATTTACATGTATGGACAGTTCCCAAGCCCTTATACTGGACCAGCTACTGCAGTACGTAAAGCTCCTTTTATATCAGATACTCCTGCAACTGAAGTTTTACAAATGGCGGCGGCAACGTACCAAGGCGGCGGAGCAAGCTCTACTACTGATGGATATTTTCTTGGAGGTCGTTATGGTCCAGTAGTTGATTTTATACAAAAGTTTCCTTTTTCATCTGATACAGATGCAGTTGATATAGGAGAATTAGTACTCGGGCGTTTTTGGATAACAGGAAATCAAACATAATGGCAACAATTAAGTGGAAACGAGCAAACAAAACTTCTCATGCTAACAACTATTTGGGAGCAAATGGCGAAGTTGTGATTGACATGGAACAGAACCGCATATTTTTATATGACGGCTCAAATGCCTATGTCAGTAACACTTTTGTGAGCGCTCCTGGTACAACATACACACCTCCTGTAGTGGAAGAAGAAATAACAGTTGCTTGGTCTCTATCTACTCTTACAGGCACAGAATCTACTGGTGTATGGGCCTCTCCTCCTGTTGGTTATGCTATATCCGTTTCTCCAGATGGTAAAAACTACTTCACAATTGATGGTGGTAACGATTCAGTATTTCAATGGAAATCAGATGTAGCTAATGATTTAGCTAATGCGCGTATATATACACGGCATTTTGTTGAATATGATGGTGTGGGTATGTCTCCTGTAGATTTAGACTTTAGGTCAGACGGAAAAGCTATGTATCTGCTTGACAATACCTTAGATTCGATTTTTGAATTTCCACTAGCAGAACCATGGGATCTTAAAACTATCAAATGGATAAACCAAGCTAATGCTAGAAGTGTAGTTTCAGAGTTAACAGTTCCCTCAGCTCTTCATGTAAGAAGCAACAGCTATTTTTATGTTTTAGGATCTACAACCGACACAGTTTATGAGTATTCATGGGTTGCAGGAAACGCAGCCAGTGCTACTGCAACTGGTGCTAGTTTTTATATTGGAGGTCAAGAAACTGCTCCACAAGGCCTATCATTCAAACCAGATGGCAGTGAGATGTATGTTACTGGAACAACAGGAGATGATATCAATAGATATATAATGACCACTCCTTGGGATATTGCTAATGCTTCGTTCGATACAGAATATGCTTTAGGAACAACTACTGGACAAAATCCAGGCGGTTTATATATAACCAACAATCATCTCTATACTGCTAGTAGCACGCAAGATAATGTGCAGTTATGGACAATGAGTTCAGAGTGGGATTTATCTACAAGAAGCCATGTAGCTAATCTTTCAACTTCGTATGATATGGGTGGTACTGGAGACAGTTCTGACATCTATGGATTAAGATTCTCTTCAGATGGGCTCAATCTTTACTTAGTAGACCTTAGAAGAGTAGCGCAGTGGAAACTTGATGTTCCTTGGGTTTTAAGTAGTGCCTCAAACAAACCGTATGCAGTGTTAAACACTGAAGGAGGTATGGGCTTTTATAATTTATTTGGCCTAGCCTTCAAATATGATGGAACTAAAATGTACCCAATGAGAGATCCTCAACTAGGAGAATATAATTTAAGCACTGCTTGGGATCTTTCGACTGCTACTTATGTAGGAGTTGGAAACATCAACTCAACAGGATCTCCTTATGATGTTGAATGGAGCTATAACGGTAATTATCTCTATCTTGTAACTAGCACTACAGTCTATCAATATGATGTATATTCAGCTGTTGGAGATAGTGGAAGATGGAGTGTTTCTGCATTGGGTAGTACCGTTGTTACAACAGTCACTGCTGGATCTTGGAAAACTATACGAGTAAGCGATGATGGTAATTTATCTTATTGGACGCAAACAAACGGAACTATAGATGTCTATGAACTTTCAACTCCTTATGATTTGTCATCAACACGCACATTAAAAGCATCTATCGGCACAGGCTCTGGATCAGGTTATGGGCATGGCATACTTGTAGACGGCGGAAGTAAAGTAGTATGGGGACAAGGTCCAGCAAGCATACTGAGATCTGCTAACTTAAGAGTAGCAAATGCAGCCTATGATAGTTCTACAATCACATTTAACGAACTAGACGCTTCTTCTATCTCTACCTCATGGAGAGATATAGTAGTTAAAGATGATGGAACTCGTATGTGGGGAGTAGAAGTCTCAGGAGATACAGTTCAACAATGGAATCTTTCTGAAGCCTATAATGTGGCATCAGCTACTGCAAATGGTAGTTTTTATGTTGGTTCACAAGAACTATTACCAAATGGTATTTGTTGGTCTGCTAATGGAACAATATTTTACATAACAGGAGGCAATGATACAGTCTACAAATACGATACTACTGTTGCTTGGGATATTAATTTTGCCTCTTATACTAGTGATTCTAAAGTGTTAGGAGGCGATATATATAGTTTTGTTATTACTCCAGACGGTTTATCTATGTATGCAGGGACAAATTCTGTTATGCAAAAATGGGTAATGGATACACCACATGACATCATCAATGCAACACAGGTTTGGAGCGATGATCCAGCAGATTTTTTAAATAACAGAGCTTATAATCTACAATATAATAGTGATGGCACTAAACTGTGGTTAATGGACTACCAAAAACATTCCATCCGCGAGCTTAAATTGGCTGTTCCTTATGATTTAGACTATATGACTATAGACGAAGATTATGTATGGCAGTTTGATACTGCAAATGCTGTAATAGGTGCTTGGGTAAGTGAAAGTGGTAATGTAGTTTTTGGAATAGATCTCAGTAGTAATAAAATCACAGGATTTAGAGGCAACTAATAAAAAAGAGGGCTTGCGCCCTCTTAAGTTTGTCTCTAAGAGACATAGGATTATTCTAGTCCAAGTTCACGCCAAGTAGCTCCTTCAACCACACAAGTCACATCCCCATAAGCATTGACTGCATATAACGATCCAATATCATATGTCTTACCCATGAAGTGTAGAAAATGCTTTTTTGCTTCTTCAAGTGAGTCAAAAGTTTCTGTCCACCCCATTGGGTCATCAATCGACCGATAGAAAAAAGTGATATTATCACTCATCTACTTGCGCTTCTTTGCAAGTGCTTCTTCGCGTGCTTTAATACGCGCAACAGTCCAAGGTTGTTTAACCTGTAGTCCTTCGATGCGTGCTTTAATTTCTGCGTGATTGAACTGTGGCTCAGTCACAATCTTGCCATTTTTAACCTTCAATCCACAATCAAGTGTTACGCCTTCATACATTATTGAATCTCCCATTCACAAATTTCTGCTACGGCTGGATGTTCATTCATAAATTCATCCATTTGATCTTCAGTCACATAGTATTGTAATGCACAATACAAATTCACAACCATATCCCAAGTATCATCGTCTTCTGGTCCTTCAGCTAGAGAAACCATAAACTCTTGTAGTGAGGATATAGTTACTGCATCTTTTTGTTCTGGTGTTAATTCTATCTGCATCGTTTTACCTTTCTCTAACTCTTTTCGAGCCATATCAACAATGATATCTTTTGCATTTATAACTACCCACTGATAACCATGTGTTATTATCATTTCGGTTAGTCTGCCGTGATCTATGAGTTTTAGCCTATCATCATTAGCCATCTCAGCCATTATACCACCTCTGAATAAGGTGTTTTATACCAGAGATCATACATATAAGGCATACTTGGACCCCACACATCTTCTACTGCGCACTCTACTGCTTCAGTTGGAGAAAGTTCGTCACTGTGATATTCCGCCCAAAGACAATCTTCCAAGTCATCAGATGAAAGACCAAAAGCCTTTACACAAACTACATCTACCTGTTTTTTCCACTCGTCAAATTTCATCCTATGCTCCTTTTTTCTGATTATGATAAATTATCTCATAAAAATAGGCTTTAAGCAAGTTTAAGATTTATTTTGTTGGAACTGATATTTAAGAACTTCTGCTTCTTTTTTAGAAGGAACGGCACGAGCATTGACAATATCTCCTGTAGAGTCACGCTCAATCACTTGCCACATCTTTGCAGGGTAAGCAGGTTGCCAATCATTCTTAAACTCAAACACTTCAATGTATGGCGTTGGACTCATGATAAATATCCTCTGCATGACCCATCACTGAATGACCATAAGTCCAGTGACCGTTATCCATTGACACTACCCACATACCTCGATAACTGACAGGTATCTCTTCTACAGAGTCTCCATATTTTGGATCTTGTGGAGTAGTTTTCTCAATCACTTTAATCTTAGCAACTCCATGACGAGTTAAGATTGTATCACCAATTGAATAGTATCCTTGTCGTTTCATTGTGTTAGCGCCCATCCTGGAAGTAAGTTGTAGATTTTAAGAAAATGAACAATGATAATTGTAAAGAGAGGCGTACCAGCCATTAGTGCTGCATATATAAAGTCTCTTGGTTCCATTCTCATTTCCTTATTTTTTATAGAATATCAAATAAAAATATAACTGTCAAGCCACATCTTTTTCTAAATGGTAGGGATGCTCACAAATAACGATACCAGCATCTTCATATCTCTTTGCTGCAAGTTCCATATCTTCGGTAAAAGGAAGTAGTCGATCATTCTCAGAGTTTAAGATAATAGTTACTTTTGAGTATGTCCACATCCATTCTCTTAATTTTTCAAGTGTCCAGCCATGATCTCGAACTCCTTTTTTAGGAATAATCATCGGATACTCATGTTCACAAGTAAACCAGCGAGAGTTAATTCCTTTGCGATTTGGAATTCGAGAGTTACAAATTTGACGGTGAGTTGGTGGTTTGCCTTGACGCTCTTCTGTCATCTCATCTTTCAATTCTTGATACTTAAAGAGTGCTTCTGATGACCACATTTTACACCATTGAATGAGAGAAGCTGTATTAGAGTGGACAGCAGTAGTTTCACAAGAAATAATATCTGAAGCACCTCTCAAACAACGATCTAACACATGATATTGATATTTTGGAAGTAGAGGAGTCTCCATACAAGAGTAGGCTATATTAATCCAAGTATTTGCTTGTAGTTGCCAATCATCAGTCATTTGTCTAAATCCGCTGAAATTATGTAACGATTTGAAGTGCTCTGTCCCGCACAAGGTCTATGCCAATATTCGCTGTGCCAAATATACCAAGTAAAAGGTTTAGGATGAATCTGAAACTTGATAGCATCTGGATTCGTATTAGGATCACGATCTGCAAACTCGGTTCCAGAAATATTTATATCATAGTCTTCTGGTATATGAGCATAATACACTCCAGAACACCAAGGAGTAGTTGCAACAGTGTGTTGATGCCATTGATGATCTCTCGTAGAGAGGTCTATACTATCTAGATCTTGTCCAGTTTCTAATGGAGTTTCAGAACTAAAACGAAGACCCCATGATATAATATCACGAAACCCAACCTCTTTACCTAAAAAAGAAAAGCAAGATATAAGATATGTTAATCTAAATCTCATCATCTCATAAGAATCAGGAGCATAGTCAAACAAAATAGAGTTTGTTTGGTATTTTGGAGCACCTCGTTGCCACAAATCTTTTACATCTATTAGATGGTCAATAATTGCACAAGCTACTCTATTATCTTCATCAGTTAGAAACCTACTAAAATCAAACTCTTGAATATTAAGACCAGCTGGGTTATCAATTAGTGCCATTTACAATCTCTAAAAGAACAGGGCCAACAATCCAATACTCACAGTCAATATACTCAAAACCGTGTTCATCTAACCACTCATGATAGTCATAATTCCACTTTTCTTCTTCTTCTTCAAGTTTAGTTTTGTAGAATTCTAATTTCTCAAGTCGTTTTTCGTCACGACCCATTGGATGAAATTCAACATCAGAAGCTATGCCATCCCATACTTCTTCTAGTTCAAAATTATCGTAGGCGGAAATCTCAGTATTCATCATCCAATCATCCTTAGCTGAATCTGCAACTAAGCGATCATATTCTGATTGTGTCATATCAATATAGAAAGTTCCCCAACGCCAAAGATCGTCTTTAACTGCTTCAACAGTTTTATCTTCATTAAAGTAGTAAGAAATTTCTGAAATAGACTTTTTAGATTGCGGCTCAACCTTCACTCTTAGCGTCATAAACCTTTACCTTCCAACCCATTGTGATTTCATCAGGAATTAGTGTATATGTAACATCGTCATAGGCATTTTCTCCTTGCGAAGAAATCCACTCTTGTAGATGTGCTTGAATATATACATGAGGATCATCAACATCTCCTAAGTTAAACTCATAAACTAGTTTATTATCATCGCCATTAAACATATTATCAGCAGTGATTACAACAACATCCCAATTGATACCAATAGAAGCATCATGATTGTGTTTAATTGCGTGAAGCACCTCTCTAGCTTGGTCTACAGTTAAGTTTGGTCGCATTTCTAATACATCATCCACACTCCAAGTAACTGTAATCTCGTCAGAGCTGCTATCATATGAATTTAATACTCCCATTTTATCCTCCTATACTGAGCTTGCAGTTGCTAAGGGTGTTACAACTGAGCTATCATGATAATCACCATTACTCTGGTATTTTCTAGTAACTTCTTCTTTTTGAAGCACTCCATTATAGTAACGATAAGTAGTTACAACTTTCATCACAACTCCTGCAGTGCTAGCTTCAAATGCACTTTTCAAAGGACCATCTCCTTCAATCATTTCTACCTTTGGAGTTTCATGCAAAGGTTGTCCAAAACTGTAGTTTATTGTATAAGGTTCCATTATGCTACCTCTTTCAATTCTTCTGGTTTTTCTGACTTGTGCCAAACATTATTTTCACAATCATGCCAGAGAGGAAACATCAAATTTTCTTTTGTTGTCTCTGGCTTAACTGCGAGTTGGCTACAATGCTTACAACGATATGATATTGATACTGCTACGTCCATCTTATTCATTATGTAGGCTTACCCCATTTTTTTACTAGTTGTGATGGTGCTTCTACTGAGTCTTTCTCTAAAAGAACCATGCCGTTGAAGAAATGAATTCCAGTGGTTTGTCTTGGAAATTCTGATACATTAGTATACTCTGTATCACGCTTCCAATGAGGCTCACGGAATTGATTATCGTCCATTTGATTAGCCTGCCACTCGTCAAGTCGTTGAATCATTGTCTGCATCATTTCCATAAAGGTAGGTTGACAATTGATATGTGTCGTTCGATAGTTAAGATAGGTATCTTCTACAAAATAGAGAGAACCAGCAGGCATACGACTGTATAGAGTTTTGAAGATAGTTCTTTGCGAGTTTGTATAGTGAGTATCGTCAATCAATACATCAATACGACCAAGACGGTTATAAAGTTTAGCCAAGTAACCATCATCTTCGTAATCACCCTGTTCACTAAATACACCTGCCTCAGCTAGTTCTGTAGGGTCTTTTTCTGAGTATTTATACACCTGAAAAACACGAAAGTCTTCAAGACCCCAAGATGATAGTAAGCGATGAAATAACAACCCAGAGTCAATACTCTCACTAAAATTTACAAGAGTAAAAGTTTCTCCCTCAATCGGCTCATGCCCTGTTAAAAATCTGTCGTAGACAGATAGGTGATGCGCCCATTTATCTAAACCTAGATAGTTTTGGTCTAGCATCTGTTCATAAATTTCTGTAACTGATTTCATTATATCCCTCCAAAATAGAATTACAGTGTATTATAGCATTTAATACACTGTAAGTCCAGAACTTTGTTAATTGCTTGCTTCTTGCTTATGAAAATTGTCCCACTCGTGAATATAGTCTTCTCCGTGTTTTTCCAAAAACTCTTCACGGCTTAGACGCTCTTCAGTAAGATCATTCTCACGCTCATACTCATCAATGCACTCATACTCATATTCATACGCATCCATCAACCACTCTGGTGCATCAGAGTATTTACGATTAGTGAGCTCAAAAGTTTCTTCACCCTCCGCAGAAGTAAAATATCCGATAAAAGCCATACCAGGCTCACAGTAATTCGCTTCTACATTCCACTCTTGATCGGTAGCAGATTGATATACACCAGTTGGAGGAGACCAAGCAGAATCAAACCAGAATGAGATAGTAAGCGAGTCTTCATCAATAGTTGCAGCATCACGATCTACATTAGGTTCCCACTTAGTTCCCCAGTTTGAAACACGAAAATCCCACCAACTAGGCATACTAAACTTGTCTTGTTTATGCAACTCAGGATAGGCTGGAAAGATTTTGGTATTATCGTAGTCAGGCTCAGGAACAAAATATCCACAGAAACCTGCTGGTTCTTCTCGGTCTCGGTCTGTCACATCCTCTTCTGGAGGAGTCCAGTCCCAATGACGATTCATATGCTCAACAAAGTTGGCAAACGCCTGAGTGCTTGGGGCAGTAAATGTTACATAGTTAGAACACCAGTTAGGCATAGAAAAACTCCTTCATCCAAATTTTTATCATATAAATAATATATCAAAAAAATAAGAAACAAGCAATAATAAAGTGGTGCTGAGTAGAGGACTCGAACCCCTAGCCTCTGGAGTACAAAACCAGTGCTCTACCAGTTGAGCTAACTCAGCTACTTGGTCATCTTCCAATAAATAGATTTTTTATCGTTATGATCTGTAATTACAATGGCGGGATTACCTCCTGGAACCTGTCGTCCGACATATTTCCAAGAATAACCTGCCGCACGGTTTTCTTCTACTCGTTCAAAAAATTCAGCATTGTCTGAAACGAACAATACCCCCATCAATAGTAGTGCAATCATTTTATAATCCAATCTGTGTTCAACCAGTCAGTTTCTTCCGGCATCATTTCTACTTTGTCGCCGTGCAGTTCTTGTAGTTGTGTCCAAATATGAACATTATTAATTCTCAAAGTATAAGAATTTTTACCACAACAATACACTGAACCACTCGAACCGGCAAAGTAATAAGCTATATCATCTTCTGTTACAGCAGTAATGCCACTATTTATTTTCCAACTGTCTCCGTCAAGATAACCACCGCTCCAACCAGCAAGCACACGATAGTGCGGTTCATCACCTTTCATTTTGATGACAACCCAATTGTCTGGTTTATACTCAGTCATTCTATCCTTTACTCCAAAACTTCCACCAAGACTTCTTATTCTTTACACTTTTCATATCTGCATGAATAAACTCAGGATTGTAGTCTTGGGTAAGATAATACTCAAGAGCAGCTCTAGCCAAAGCACACTGAATTGGTGTGTCTCCACAGCTTGAGTATGCTTTTAGTTTGAGTAAATCTTTTTCAGTAAGGCTTTTACCCCAGTAATCAATCAATCCTGTAGCGGCAGATTTTATATCTTCTTGATATTCAATTGCATCAATGTCTAGGTCTCCCCAAAAATCATTTCCTAGCACAGGCTTCTCCTTCTTAATTGGCGCTTTCATAGCAACTTCTAGTTGCTTATTAGCATAGCGCGGTTTTATATCTTTATAATCCATCAGATGTAAATCTCATTCATTTTTAGTATCTCCTTGATATCATCTACTGAGAGTGCTTTAACAAAGCACATGATTAGCACATCACGATCAAGAGTGCCTTCTTCAATTGCTTCTAGCACACGATCTTTAATATCTTCCCATACTTCTTCTATTCTGATGATATACTTTTCTTCAAGCTCATCTATATCATCAAACTCTAGTCCCTGATTGCGTAAGTATTTCATTAAGTTCCATTTTGTAGGAAACTTAATAACATCACCCTCTTCATCTAGCAGGTATTCTCTGCCATTTAGAGAAATGCCGTGTGGGTATGTATATGCTAAATAATAATCAGCCATTAGAAACTCTTTAGTAGGTCAGATATTGTATTTTCAAGATCATGATTCTGTTGCTCAATTTGATCAATCTCATTTCTGAGTTCTTGAATACGCTCTTTGCGTTGTTCCATAACAGTTTTCAATTCATCAAGCACAGTTGATAGTTTTCCAGTTAAATCTTCCATTAGTTCCACTCATAATCAGTTAAATTTTCATCTGCCCAATCACAAACACTAGGCACATCAGTCATTTCAACATTACACCACGGATCTGTAATAACAAGTTCGTATCCTCGAAACATTACATTGCCACTGTGCATATCAAGTTTAGTAGCGCTCATATAGTCATCACTATAAGTAAGATCTTCTGCATCTTCTTCAGTGAAAGCATCAGTCCATCTAACAATGTAGTCCATCAACTCAACTAGAGCAAATATATTAGGAAACTGTTCAGGAAGTTTCTTTGCTCGTTTAACAAACTTCTTTCTGCTAATTTCACCATATAAGTATTGACGAACTGCTTCAAAGGCTGCTTCACGATTTGCATACACAGGACAAGAGTCTTGTAGGCGCTCCATTACACAAACATAGTATTCATTGTTATAGTCAATGTAAAAGGATTTTACTTTAGGAACACAAGGATTATCTTGCATCTTAGCAATAATTTGTTCATAGTAAGTAATCCAAGGATCGCTCATGTTATTACCAATTTTAATAACAGTATCATCTCTTGCAAATGACTCTAGAGCAGCAGAATAACATCCTGCGCCCAAAACAGTATTACCAGCTTTAGCAGTATTCTTAATCAAACGATATGCTGTCATTACTCATCCTTTCATATTATATATAATAATATCAAAAAAATGGGTAAAAGGCAACTAGTCTTTTAAATCCTCAAATGATGAAATAGAGTTTTCAACTACTTTAATAACCCAGGCTCCGATATACTGATTGAAAGATTCCCAATCAAAATCTTCAGATTCCCAATCAGGATGAATAACAACATCGTATTTTAGAATACCGTCTCCACTATCATCTGGAGCATCTTCTAGTGTCATTTCACCATCAATTTTCCATACTACACCTTCAAACTGTTCATTATCAGTAACAGTAATCCAAGGCCATTCTAGTGTTTCAGTCATGTTATACTCCTTAAATAGTGTTGCAGACTAACCGTTGATCTGCGCGTGTCTATTAAGCGACAAACCTACCCAGGTGGCACCATCTGCTCGGTTATTAAGAGGGAGCAGAACCTCTCTTCTTTTTGCGTCTTTTTCTTAAACGAGAATAAAGACGAGTCACTACTTCATCTCTAATTTTTTTAATAAATCTTCGCTTCTTTCTAGCTGCTTCTGATGAGTGAATTCTTTTTCCTCTTTCCATCCTATCAACCCCCAACCATGATTTGCGATTGCGTTCAAGATAATAGCAAGGCAAGTAAGAATGTGTAACACCACCCACCCAGTACGAATAATTGCAACTCTGTCAGCTTTATTGTTGTCTTCATATGCTTTTACTCCTATTGACTTGCACCAGTATTCCCACATATTAAATTCCAAACACTAAATAAGTATACAATAAGTAACAAGAAAAATGAAGTGCTTGATCAACTCCTTGAACAGTCCAAAACTTCTGAGTATCAAATTTTAGATTCATTCTACGAGAAATTAGTGTTTTGTTATGATCAATTACAAAGTGCAATACATAATCTATGATAGCAATGTAGAAGGCAGTTGTCAAATTAAAAGTGAATGCTAAAGTCACCAGTAGTGTAAGAATTGCATGATCTAGCGCGTGTATGTAACCTTTTGAATTTTTCAAATCTCCTTTGCCTGCTTTTGGTAATCTTGCTTGTAAAACTAAATCAGCAAGAGTATGCTTCAAAAATAGGCAAAATAAATATAATGTGGTCATTTAACTCCTTTACAAACAAAACTAGTAAAACACCAGTCAGCATCAAATATATAACAATTCTGAAACCCTAGTATATTAAAAGTATCAAAATACCATTCAGGAGAGTTGATATTCATTATTTGATCTACAGTTTGTTGTTTTTCAATAATTTGACTATCGCTAACACCATTTTTTCTCTTTAATTCATGATAAAACTGTAGTGGATATGAGTCTTTACTTGTTTTATCACTGACTATTAAACAGCCGTTAGGATTTAGTCTGTGTTTAATTTTTTTCAAGTATCTAATCTTGTTTTCTATAAAATGTAGTGTCCAATTCACAATAACGACATCGAAAGTTTTATCAATGTTAAAACGGTCATCATGTATATAGGTTATGCCTAGATTTTTGGGACATCTATGTAGCATATTCTTATTTTCGTCTACTCCATAAAGATTAGTAAAACCTTTGTGATGAAGTTGAATTAAAGTTTCTCCTACTGCACAACCTACATCAACAATAGCTGCGTCAGTAGGATACTCTGAACAGATATCAAGAGTTTTCTTGATAACCATATCATAATTAGGAATATGTTGTCGTGCATGAGCAGGAAAAACTTCTGCTAAATTATCAAATAAATACATACTAGTTGGTGCGCCTGGAGGGACTTGAACCCCCACGCCGTGAAGCACTAGAACCTAAATCTAGCGTGTCTACCAATTTCACCACAGGCGCTTTGTCTTACTTATCAACAGGCAGTGAGTTATAGTCTTTAAGAAGTTCTATTACGTCATCAATAGAATCAACTATGATTTTGGTAGTTTCATAGTCGTCTTCAAAAGTGCGACCCCCAACTTCCATCATATAACCATTGTCATAACGATGAAAGTATGCAGTCTCATTTACTTTTTTAAGTTTATCACTTATCTTCATTATTTTCCCCTTTCTTTGAAAATGAAATTACATTAGATGTTTTACTAAGTCGTTCAAAAGTTTTATCAACTTCTCTCATTATTTTATCAAATCGTTCTTCTTCTTCTTCAAAATCCATCTCTACACCTGCCTCAATAGAAACATAGTCGTCCATATCAATATAAAACCCTGATGCTCGTAAAAAGTTTTCAAAAGCATTTAATACTTCTTCAAGAGAAGCATCATGGGGTAAAGATATTTTTACATCGTAAGATGATCTTTCAGATTTATAAGTAAATGTATATCCGTCTTTCATAGGTATCTCCTAAAATTGGTATCCCGTAGGGGATTCGAACCCCTGATCTTCGCCGTGAAAGGGCGATGTCCTAGGCCGCTAGACGAACGGGACTTAGTGATAAGTTTTATCTTCAAACTCAATTGGTTTTATCTGAAGAGCATTACGAGTAATATATTTCATTATTCTAAGATACTCATTGTCATCTTCATGAACTGTTCTGCAAAGTTTTTGGCTTACTGCTAACATAGTGCTAGAAACTAGTATTGGATCATGTGTTTCGCACAAATCTAGCATTAAGTCATAAAACTTATAATAAACAGTTTCTACTTCATCCTTTTCTTTCATTCTCAACCTTTCGTTATAGTAGCAAGTTTTTTCATAATAACTGTTACTTGTTCTTGAGAAAGATAAGGAATCACATCATCATAAGGAGGTTCTCCTCCTACTTTATGAATACCAGGAAGTTGTACGAAAGGACCGTCTACTCCTAGAAATACAGCAACTTCGTATAGAGATTTGTTAGGCTCTTTAATCACACTAAGTTCGTAATCACCGAAAATAGCCTTAGCTTGAATTCCGCCATACGAAGTTTCTTCAAATTTTAAATCTTCAAATATCATCTTATCCTCTCAAATTGACACCGGTGCAAGGAATCGAACCCCGACTTACGGGTTTGGAGCCCGTCGTGCTACCACTACACTACACCGATATGGAGATCTCGGAAGGATTCGAACCCTCAACCTTCAGATTCGTATTCTGATGCTCTAATCCATTGAGCTACGAGATCGTTTTAATTGTTTATACATTCTTATATAGTATTCTAATGTTTTTGGGTAGTTTTCTACATTTCCAACTGACCTATTTGCTAGCCAGTTCACAAACTCTGCCACTTCATCTTTTTCTTCTATATAATCACTCGGTGATCGTTTCATTATTTGGTACTCCTGACAGGATTTGAACCTGTATCGCTCTCTAATCTGGAGACTGTGCCGAGTATAAGCCGGGTGTTTTACCATTAAACTACAGGAGTGTTGGTGCCCCCAGCGAGACTCGAACTCGCACGACCTAAGGTCTCAGGATTTTAAGTCCTGTGTGTCTACCAATTCCACCACAGGGGCATTTGTTCTACTATAGATCCTATCATAATAAAAACTAAACCATACTGTATAGTTTTTAATAATGTATAGGTTATTAAATCACTCATCTATTCTCCCATCACAATACAGAGGAGACTCTGGATTATCATAGTAATTATCCCAGGCTTGTTCGTCCCAATAATCGTCTAACTCTTGTTGAATTATATCCCAATGCTCAACAGCGGCACGATACTCAATAGAGTATGTTCCAAACTCTTTGATCGCAAGATCAATAAAAGTGCTACGATCTACATTGTAATGTTCTTGAGCGAACTCTTCTCCGTGCATTGTCATTGCTTTAACTTTGCCCATTAAATAACTCCGTCCTCTTGTAGTTTTTTGATTCTTCTGTATTCTAACAAATCAAATAGCAAGTATGCAAGAAAAAAACCATATAAGCTGTAGATAACTCCAAGCATACTGGGAATAAGTATCAGAAGCATACTAAATCTAAAGAAATAAGGACTAACATAACTTCTTGGTAGTGCATACATTGGCCATCTATCGTCCACTTGATATCCTATCTATTAAAGCTGCTATAATTACAAGGGGTAAGAATACAATAAAAAATATTGTTCCAACAATGCCCATTCCTTCGTCTTTAGTTTCTTCTTTAGTTCCGCTGCCTGATGCAGCACGAACCCAGTATACTCCGCTTGAGTGGTTTTTTGGTTTTAATCCAGCTTGTCTCATTCAAAAATTCCTTCTTTTACTAGATAGTTATCAAGAGTTCTTCGTAACGATACAAGCACATTATCCCAATAATTATAGCTCCAAGAACCTTCTTCGCATCGGTCTCTGACTTTAGCTACTCCATCCATTCTTTTTAGGTAAAGATGTATTACTACTTGGTTTTTCATTTTGACCTCTCAATCATTCATAACTAATAATATCAAATTATGAATCATTTGGCAAGCAAGAAATAAAAAAGGGAGCCCGAAAGCTCCCTTTGAATTTGATATGCCAAGACTGGTTACTTGATTTCAATGAGCTTCGGCTTTTTCTCTTCTGGAATGATACGTTCTAGTTCTACATAAAGCATACCATTCGTCATCTCTGCTGAATTAACAACAATGTCATCAGCTAGGGTAAACTTACGGCGGAACTTACGCTGTGAGATTCCTTTGTGTAGCCATTCCCACTTATCGTTTTCAACAACATTTTCTGGATTATGCTCAACTGTAAGCACTCCATCAGCAATTTCTAGTTTCAAATCTTCTTTTTTAACACCAGCTAGTGCCATTTCAATTTGAAACTTGTTACCGTCTTTAATAATGTTGTATGGTGGAAAAGCTGTAGAAGTAGCCTGATGAGTCATGTAACGATTCATATCGTCAAAGATTCTATCAAAGCCAACAGCAAAAGGTGTGAGTTTATTTAAGTCAAGTGTAGTTAAATGTGTCATCTTACATATCTCCTTATTAAGCAAGAATAAAAAAGTAAAGTTCCCACTTAGGCAAACCTTACTGTTATAATATAGCAAAAAATTAAGTAGAGAGCAATTAAAATTTTTAATTAACTATATATATGCTCTACTCTATCTAATCCTAGCGTCCAGTCTTTGTCTAACCAAGGCTTATGAACTGGTGGCGGTCCTGGAGTTCCTTTCACTGCATGAATTTTTATTGTTTCATAGTAGTCAAAATTTAGTAGATGTATTTGAGAACGGGTATAACGATGAAACCAATAGGTTGCAATAGTTCCTGTGAGAGGTCTTGCAATACCCATTTCTTTGACCATCTCTTCCCAGTCTTCTATAGGCCAAAAGTAGGTATGAGTCCAATCAGTAGGGTAGTTACGCTTCATGTTCGCACCTTTATTATCTCCATTAGCACGAATAATCCACTGTTCGTCTCCTATTCCTCTTGATTCTTCTTGAAAATAGGCAGGCTGTGATTGGTTATTAAACCAGATATCGCACGATCCCCAACGACGAGAAGAATTAAGACGAACTACAATAGCATCAGTGTGAAGATCGCCAACTACTTTAGATCCAGATACTATAATTATAGGTCTATTATCAATAAAATCTATAATGCTATTCAGCATACTCATTCCATAAGTCAGCATATGGAACATCTTGATAACCTTCTAGCCAAGGACCTCCATCAGTAAAATGAAGAGCGTGAGGAGTAACTGAACTAGAATAGTAATTTACTAACCAGTTCCATTTTAGAGGTAGATTGCCTACCTCACTTTCATCACACCACTCAAACTGATGTAATTGAGAAGGGGACAAAGAATTCACAACTTCAGGAGTAAGTTCTCGACAAGCACTATGCTCACAGTTAAAAAGCATGAGTGAACTCCAGTTCTTTTTTGGATAACTGTGATTTTGTTTGCCATTCATTTTTTCTTCATTCCACTCATAGTTAGAGTGTTGAACCACTTGAACTGCTTTAGTATGATCTCTCATTTCAAGCAAGCTCTCTATATCTTTTAAGAAAATGAAGTCAGCATCACAGTATAGCGCCCAACTGCTAAAACCGTTTAGTGCAGGAACTAAAAAGCGTGTTAAGGAAAAAGGAGTTGAAGCAAGTTCATCATCTTCTCTATAGTAGATTCCAGAGTTTCTTAGGTCGTCTTGAGAAAGTCTCACAATCTTAAAAAAGTGAGGAGAAGTCATATTTCTAAACAACGAGTTTTTACAAGCTACGTGTGGCTCTGGATGTAGTGGGTCATAACCAATGTATATATTCATCTTTTTACTTTCTGTTTTTCATAGTCTTTACTAAGAGCGATTCGATGTTTAAGTTTTCTAACTCCATAATTAGTATTTTTTACAAGACTAATTGGTTCTTTTGCCATCTCTGACTTGATTGGACCGCCTTCAATGTATTTTACAACTACTGGGGGTGTTTTCATCATAATTTTTCCTCTACTGTAAATAACTCTGCGACATCAAAATCAACTCCGTTTCCAAACTGAATTACACAAGCCTCATCTGATTCTATATGGAACTCAACAACAGAAAATGATCCTGTGTCTGGACTATAAAACCAATATACAGGAACAATAGTAAGATCTCTAGGATTCTCTTCATTAAAACTTGAGTTTCCAAGACCTCCGATGAGTGCCATCTCATCATTTCCCTCAAGCAACATTCTTACTTCAGCTACACTACCACACTGTATAGGTTTTAGTCTCCACTCAGCTGCTGAAGCTGAGAAAGATAATAGTATAAATAGTAAAGTATTAAATATAGTTTTCATAGTCGTTCGGATCCCAATGTTGGCGGTCTCGAACTAAAATTTCAAATCCTGATCCGCTTAAATGAACTCGCTCAATATCGGAAAGGTTAAGGGAGTCCAACTCACCATAATTTTGTAGAACATTAAAGGAAGTTGGTATCTTATCCATATCCCAATCTCTGAAAGCCACAATGCAAGGGATTGTAGAAAGTTTAGATTTGAGTGATGCTGCAAGTCTTTGTCCTCCATGAGTGCAGACATAGTTACCGTCTTTAAACATTACACAAAGAGGATATCGTAATCCTTCTTTGTTGATGCTATTTATTAGCTTGTTTAATATATAAGCCCAACCTGAATGTCTAGACTTATACCAATTTTCATCTCTACTGAGTTGATTCTGTATGAGATGTTTATCTAACTCTGCATAGGTTAGTATAAATTTTTGTGTTTCGTCTGTGTTTCCATTAAAAAGAAAAGTCATAGTTTAAAAAGTAGTATTGTCCAACTGTTTTGAAAGTAGTTGCACCGTGAATATCAAACTTTGTTTTTAGATCTTCTTCTCCACTAATAAGAGCAGGACAATGCTCTGAGTGAACGATTACAGTTTTACCTTGTATACCGTCCCATGACCACTCTTCTATTCTAAAAGGTATAGAGTCTTTGGTTCCGTAGGCAGCTGATAGAATAGTAGTTTCATCTTCAACAGGAACAGCTTCAAATAGTTGAAATATCTCTTGTTTATTCATGCTCACCGCCTGGATCACGAGGATCTAACAAAACTCTTTGACCGTTAATCCACATATACCCACGAGTGCGACTTACCGAATGATAACCATCAGTGCGCAACTTAAAAACCTCTGGATTGTTTTTTGCAACTGTAAATGTTCCTACAGTAATAGCAATTGCTGCAAGAATGATAACATGAGCTATAGCTGTGATACCAAAAACCCACATTGATCCAAAATACATTGAAAATACAATACACCACATCCAAGCAAGCACTTGCATTACCATGTGACGAGTATTTAAGTCTGGAATATTGCGTAGTGGATTCAAACGATGATCCATAATAAGATTCCAATAATCAACAGTTAAGGTTTTCATCTCCAATTCTCCACTCCACCTTGATACGCCTCTGAGAAGTCAAATTCCATTTGATCAGAATAGAAACGCACAGTATCTTCTGTCATCACACCACTCTCCCAGTTTTCAAGAGCATCGCGCACATACTCTATAGAGTTGTGTGGGTAGGCGATTGTTCCAATCACGCTCCAATCATCAAAAAAGTCTATCTTCCATATCTGATTATCGCAGTATATTCTACCATGTCTTGCCATTTTCATCTCCTTGTTCGCACTTCGTGCGAGCGCTGCCCTCCGATTCTTCTATCATAGCAAAAAAACCACCTCGATGCAAGCCAAAAATGAGGCGCACGGGTGGCGTGGAACGAGTTGTGATTTCATCACTGTTGTATCAGCTTAGTGAAATATAGATTGCATGAGAATCATCACTGCCACAACTGGTGTTAAAATTACAAGCATTTTAAGCTGTGCAGTAAATATCTCATTGCGTTTTCGCTTGCGCATTGAAACTCCGTTTCTTTTTTTCTTCCCTTAGAGTAACATAGATCTGACCTTCAGTCAAAAGTTGAATTCTCATACTAAGAATTTGCGGATTCTAGAAGGGAATGTAGTGCGACTACGCGGTTCGCAGGCGTGATATCATAGACTTGTCCTAGTGGCTCGCCTAATGACTTGTGTTTGCTAACCATGCGTTGATGCTTACAAGGTTTGCGATAGCTGGGACAAGAACAATAATTGCCAACTTGATATACCGCTAGTGGGTAGCGATCGTCTCCCCAAGATGACACTTCATATACGCTTTTACTGCGTTTCACTAGATACATTTTTTCCCTCTTCATGCCAGTTGCCTTGATATAGTCTAAAAATTTCTACTGCCCCACTTGAACGAATGTAGGCGCGTCCTCCATCTATCATCTGTCCATCATCAAATTTACGATAGTCATGTCGATAACGCGAATACTCATACTCATCATTCACACAGATCATGCCAAACAGTTCGCGTTCTATCTGATCTGCGGCACAGATATACGGTTTGCCCTCTTTATCATTCCAGTAGAGGCCAAAGTAGTAGTTACCAAATTTAGGATGTGGTGTGTCGCGATAAAATATGTCTACAGGATGATTAGAGTCGCTCAGTTCTGAGGTGCAGACATATCGACAAGGTATACCGTCTTCTGAAGTATAGTGTTGCTCAACAGCTTCTATATCGAAAACAGGATAGTGATTGATTTTCATGTGTCACTCTAGTAGTTATAAGGTGAGAAGACGCGTAATCTGCCAAGGCTCCGCTTATGTTTAACATTTTTGGGTTGGCGTTGAGATCCGCAGATGTTGCGTCTCCTCAATTTGTAATTATATATTATCAAAAATCTCAGCGCCATGCAAGTATAATTTTGCTTAAATTTATATTTTAGTAAAAGTAAAAAGGGCGTAACACGAGGTTACACCCTTTTACCTCTAGAGTTCTGGTGACAGAGCTACTAGATTCTCCTTTTGTGTATACTGTCTTTCGTCCGAATCTAATTCAGCGACAAGGCATCCAAAGATGAACAGCTTACCTTAAAAATATAATCTTAAACTAGCCCCGCCTCTCGCCGTTTAAGCACTCGCACACTTCTCTTACCGAGGAACAACAGGTGGATGAGGTCCGTTGCGTCAACTCGTAAGCCCCCTCTAGCGAGTCTACCTACATAAGGTGTAGTCGCGAAGTCGAAACTTCCACTACGTCTCCCCCTCGCAGAAGAGCTATGTGAATAGGTGGGAATCGGCTATACCCACAACCTCCTAGTAGATACCTAATGATTATCTAATATCTTTCAGAGGAACTTCGCATAGACTAGTTAGGTCTAACTCCTTGTAACTCTGCATCTCTACAGTCTTACAGTGCCACTACAGCTACGAATCAAGTTCATGTCTCTACGAACATTCTTCCTTGCACTATTCTTGGGAAGAGCGACTTCCCAATCTTTATAACTTATCTTACCAAAATTTCTTCCAGTAAGCAAGTAAAAAGTTAACTTATCTACTCCGACCCTCTCGTTTGTTACATAGAGCCACCAATCAGGCTCAGCCTACATAGATAAGTAGTGACCACCACCAACCTCGTCAGTCACCAATGAGGCAGCATACACGCTGTTGTTCCTCCCCGACTCGTGAATTGTGTCTCACGACAAGACCCCGCCAGATATCCTGCTTTACAGCCTACGGCACGGGACTGAGATTTTCGCCATTTCGCTACTCAGTTCAACGAGAGGGACTCTACACCCCCATTGCCGAGACAACTCAGCATCTTACGCTTAGATCATCGTTGAGGAAGGTTTTTTTAAGTAGGTTATCCTTACCGAAACTACTCAGAAAGAGGAGAGCGATTAAACTAAGGTCCGTCTATGACTGGACTACCTGCTCTTTCTTATATAACTGCCTGGTGGCACTAATTGCTCTTACCTAAGTAATCAGACCAGGACTTTCGCTGGCAGCCAGAACTAGTATAAGTTCAGCGCGAGTGAGGTATTAACGCCCCTCCTAGAACTTCACCGTTACCCCCGTTGGCAAAGGCTATTCTGGCGTCTAGCTTTCTGTTTGACGTGAACCCAGCTAGAGGGAACGGAACAAGGATATTTATATACCGCCTCCGAGGCAGGGCGGAAGAGAAAGGCTACAGGGCGGTTCCGTCCCTACCGTTGCATCATTAACTGGATTTAACTTCCGCTAGGAGGTCACTTGCCGAAGCTCGTTCACTCAATCTAGCCCAGAGGATGATGCCTTTCTCAATCTTTATAATGTATTATAAAATATTTTTAACCAATAAGCAAACAAAAAATCATGAGCGAGAGTAGTTTCAATACTAGCGAAGAGTAATTTTGAATAGTGCCTAGTGAACTGCGTCATACAATACACATCGTTGGCGGGTCTTGCGTTCTTTACTCCTAGCACTCGCTCGGTGACTTTGACAGAGGTTTTACAAGAAGGTTATCCTCTGAACTTCTTTATATATAATACAAAAACTTTAACCATTAAGCAACTAAAAAGTTGATGGGGAGGATTCTCGCGCCTCCCCAGACTTTGACATTCGAGCACGGGTCTTTGGTTGACTAGCCTTCTCTACTTTGTCTTAGTCTATACGCGGTGGAATTGTCGATACCACAGAACGCTGTTTCTATCGTATGAAACTAGTACGACTGATAATATTGCTTACGACTAGGGGCAGACAAACCTACCGTCGCGAGCTCGGTGAGTTGCAGCTAGGCTTCTCGCTCAATCAGTAAATATATAATATAAAATTTTTAAGCGCGAAGCAATTTAAAAATTATTATAAATTGTAGTTGCCCTGTCGCTAAATGCTATATTATAAACCTCTTCAAACCCGTCTTCTCGCATATAGGCTTCTTCGTTATGCCAGAGTCGCTTAATATAGCCATCATAACTAGTATAGGCTATATGGTCAGAAGTAATATAACCTTTGACCATATAGAATATTCTGTGCATCTCTTTATGACTAGTCTTCATATATCTCTAACACCTCACGCACTACAGGATGACGCTCAATATCTGCATGACTAAACTCAAGATACTTAATATAGTCTGTTGCTCCATAAGAAACTAGACGATCCATAAAGTGAGCTAGCCCATTATTTTCAAATCCATTGTCTGCCTGATCTAGATCACCAGTTAAAATAAACTTTGATCCTTCGCCTAGTCGAGTAAGTAACATTTTTACTTGTTCGCGAGTTGCATTTTGCATCTCATCAGCAATTACCCAACAGTGTTTAAAAGTTCTGCCTCGCATATAAGCAAGAGGAGCTACTTCGATCTTTTCTTCTTTCATAAAATACTCCATCTGTTGACGAGAAAAGTAAGAAGCTAAAATATCAGTAATTGGCTTCATCCACGGATCCATCTTTTCTAGTAAATCGCCTGGTAAGTATCCGTGTTCTTCATCCACTGAAACAGCTGGTCGTGTTATCACAATCTTATCAAACTGTCTATCAGTAAACTCTTCTGCTCCTTTAGATACTGCTAGTAGGGTTTTACCTGTTCCACTCGGTCCTGTAGCTACAATAACATGAGTATGTATATCGTTCATTAAATTGATATATTCTTGTTGCTTTTCGTTTTTTGGCGATATAGTTACTTTTTTACTAGGACGAATAGTTGCTAGTTCTGTATCTACTATTTTGATAGAAGCATTTCTTTTTGTCATAAATTTCTCCTTAAAGTCAAAAAAATAGAGGTCGTCAAGACCTCTATTTACTACTATTTTCAGTAGTCTTTTAATTGCTTTTCTGTCTTTTTTAGACTGAACACTCATGTACTATTCCTTAAATAGTCTAACACATAAGTAGCACTTGATAGTTCAAATGGATCATCTGAAGTATTATCAGATTTTCCTGATTCAATGAATGATTTAGTAATATTCATTCCCTCAGTAATAATAGCGTATCTCCAAGAACGGTAACCAAATCCTTTATCAGATTTATTAACTAACATACCCATTTGGCGAGTAAACTCAGCGTTACCATCTGGAATCATTTTAATATTTGAAATACCTAATTCTTTTGCCCAAGCGTTCATCACAAAAGAATCATTTACAGATAAACAGTAGATATTTTCAATTCCATATCCTTTAAATTCATCATATAGTAAGTCAAACTGTGGTAAGTGAGTTGATGAGCAAGTAGGTGTAAATGCTCCTGGAAGTGCAAGCATAATGTTCCTGTCTACAAACATCTCATCTGTAGTTTTTTCTGTCCACTCTCCGTCCTCTCGAATTTTGAATGTTACACTAGGTAATCTCGTTATCATTATCCCCCTCCTTTCTAAGTTCTTCAATTTGTTTATGGAGATTTTCTATCATATGCTTAAAGGACTGAGTTTCAATCTCTAATCTCAGTAGTTTTTCTTTAATTTCTTGCATATCTTCTTTAAGTGTATTCATTTTGTAACCTCTTGTCCAGTATTATCCTACTCCAGGTGCTCCGTAACCATATCCGTAAGAAGTAGAAGCAGGAGTTAATTCTGTAGTACTATCTGCTGATACATATCCAGACGCAAAAGGAAATCTTTCAATACGACCACCAGAAGTAAGCGTAAATCCTGAGTATTTACCACTAACAGCAGTTCCAGCAAACTCTGTATCACGAGCTGAAGGAGAGAAAAATCCATTATTTCGTAGAGTTCCATACCACCTATCTCTAAGTTCTCCATAGCCGACAGATTTTTGACCGCTAGCAAGAGGTATAGTAGCAAAACCAGTTTGATCTTGGTCTGAAGTCATAACATAGCCATTAGTACTCCATGCTAAAAGTTGTCCGGACACAGGATATTCTGCTAAGTCAGTTTTAGACACAGAGGTAGAGCCTGAAGCTCCTGTAAATTTAGTCACGTGATCATAATCTACGTTTCCAGCATTTGCTGGGTATTCAGAGCGTCCAGCTATAACATACCCATAGTCCATACTAGCACCTGAAGCTCCACTCATACGAGCTGTATCAATATTATTAGGTTCTGTAGCTGTAGCTTCAGAAGGAAACGCAAAACGTTCCATAGTATTTACCGCAGTCTGGGATCCGGTGATTCCTCCAGTCCAACCTCCTCCTACATAACCTTGATTACTTACACCTAGTGAGAATCCAAAATGGCCAGCACGCCCTGTTGAAAGAGTTGCAACAGACGAAGTAATTGAAGTAGAAGGAAATACAAAACGAGAAATAGCAGTTTGCATACCTTCATCTGTAGAACCAGGAACAAATAGCCCATATCCTCCAGCTGAATAAGCATAATTAGTGTTATCTGGAGAAATTGTTACAGCATGATTAGTAAATGTTTGAGTCTGCCCTAGTGTTCCTGGATCAACTGCTACCCCTGATGATGAAACAAGAGGAAAATAGGTTACTTTTTGAGTTTTATTTGTCTGAAGCGGTGTAGGGGTTAATGCAGGACCTCCTCCAATAGATGCTCCATAACCAGAAGCTGCAGGGGGTTCCATGTGATTAGTAGCAAAACTATTAGGGTCAGTATAGGCCGGTCCTGTAGGAGGATAAGCGTGCCATTTTGAAAAATAAGTGTGTCCAGAAGAAGGAACTGAGATACCATTAGCAGAGTGTTGTCCTGGTTGGGTTGGCGAAGTATATTCTGAATAGTTTGTAGAAGGTATAGTGCCAGGAGTACCATTGAATCTAACCCATGCAAAACCTCCTCCTCCTAATTCTGAATAAGTAGGAGTATTTACTACAGGAAAAGGACTATGGTTAAAAGCTTCATGACCAGGAAAAGTCGCTGCTCCAAAACTTAAAGCACTTCCATCATAGTAAATTTTTCCATAGGCAGAGGGAAATGCAGGAGCTTTCCAGTTTCCTCCATATCCTTTGTTAACAGTTAGAGAACCGCTTCCTGGATACGCAGGACCTTGAATAGGTACAAAACCAGGTAATCCTGGTACAGTAGAAGTGTTAGGAACTGTTATTGAATAACCTACGGCACCAGCGCCGTGCATAGCCCCAAAAGTTCCTGGCCATGCAGATATAGGCCTATTATGCTCTAAACTGGTACCTGCATACCCATCTCCACTATTTGTATGAGTTGGAGACCTAGCATCAGTGCCTGTAGTAACAGAACCACCAGCGCCCCCATCTCCTGCTGTTGCATACCCGAGTGCGTACATAGCTCTGTCAGCATTAGATAGTTGTGCTGGTTCTGTGGTTGTGGAAGGAATTGGAACTGTAGGATTAATAGGATGATCCCAGCCAGATCTTGTATACCCTTTTTGAAGCCAGTTTAAAGTAGTTTGAGGACCATTGGTTGCTCCTGAATAACTAGAAGTTGAGGGAGATGATATAGGAATATAGGTTGAAGGTAAACCAGCAGGAGATCCTGGAGCCCCGCCAGTAACTAGTCCTCCACTTCCTCCAACAGCTCCTCCTCCTGCTACGACATAGTTAGTTCCACCAACGTTAACTGTTGTTGTTCCTCCAGAAGTTGTAGTAGCTTGCCCTACAGTAATTGTAACTGGGGTTGAAGGAGTAACAGGTATAGTAGTAGGATAGTAAGCTATGGCTCCTGCACCTCCCCCACCTGCTCCAGACATATCAACTTGATAAGCGTAGTGAGGCCACCACCAATAACCAGAATCATAAGAAAAAGGAGACTCACCACCACCAGTACCATCTCCTCCAGTATTCATATAAGTTCCAGTTGCTCCTCCTGCACCAACAGCAGCATAAACATGCATAGTACTAATACCTTGACCAGCAATAGCCCCAACAGTAGAGTTTATAGGAGAATCATATACATAATCAGCTGTAGGAGCCTTTTTATAGGCTGTATCTGATCCAATAGAGTTGATACCAGTACCAAAACTATTAATACCACGAACTACAAATTCGTGTAGTGTGCCTCCAGGAGTTGAAGGAATTGTGACAGTTGCTGAAGTAGAAGTAATTGGAGAGCCAAGATAATCAGTAGAAATATAAGTATACGCATCAGTAGAAGGAGAAGGTCTCCAACCGACCTGCCAAGTATTAGCTGATTCACCATCTGTATCTGCTGTCCAAGATACATCAATGCCATCAAATACTGCTGCAGCTGTAGAGGCTGTTACAGAGGGTGCACCGTGAACTGTCGCGCGAAGATCATAAAAGTTTGAAAGAGAAAGCTCCCCAGAAGAAGGGATAGTAGCGCCTGGACCACCACCTAGGCGTTCTCCAGCTGCTACAACAGAACCGCCAGCATAATAATCACCAAGAGATCCTGGAGCTGTACGAACAGGAGAATAGAGATTTTGAAGATCGGAAATCGAAATTTCCCCAGAGGTGGGTGTTGCCATTACTTGTCCTCAATTTGAGCTTTTAGTTCTTTTATAGCTTGAATCAGTAGAGGAACTACTCGACCATAGTCTACAGATAGATAACCATCATCCCTTTCTTTTACTGCTTCTGGTAATACTTCTTTCAATTCTTGTGCTATCACACCAACATCATGACCTTTTAGATGTCCATAGTGAAGACCTGCTTCGGAAGCATCCCAATCAAATTCAACACCTTGTATTTGATCTATTTTATCAAGCGCAGAATCAATAGATTTTACGTTGTGTTTCAAACGGTAATCTGAAGTATTAAATGCCGAAACATCGCCACCTGCATGAATTGCTCCTTCAACTCCTAAACCACCTTGTGTGATAATTATTGCACCTGTATCTTTAGAAGTAGATGCGGTGGTGTTTGTTACAGAAAGAGAATCAGATTCAAGAGAAGTGAAGTTACCAGTTCCTTGTGATGCAGCACCAATATTAGTTCCATCAATTGCACCGCCATTAATATCTACAGTAGAAATAGTAACTGTTGTACCGTTAAATGTAAATGTAGAAGCGTCTTGTAATTCACCATTAGTACCGGCATAAACAACTCTTCCAGAAGTTAAGTCTGCAACATTAGCTGAAGCTACTTTTAGTTGAGTTCCTTGTTTAATATGAACATCACCACTTCCATTAGGCGATAAAAGTATATCACCATTTGTGTCTGTAGAGCTTATAGTTCTGCCATTAAGTTGTAATTGATCAACACGAATGTCTGTGGCAACAGAGCTAGTACCGATAGTAACACCATCAATAGCACCCCCATTAATATCAACAGTTTGAGCAGTAAGAGTTGTTCCATTAAAAGTTAAATCTGCGTCAGTTACAAGCTCACCAGAAGTTGTTGTATAGACAACTCTACCACTAGTTTGTCCAGTTACAAACACATTTGGAGATCTCAAATCTCTTTGTGGTAAAACATCTCTAGCATAAACATCTTGATAACCAGTAACTGAAAGAGATCCTGCAGCTGTACCATCATCAGTAGTGCTAAAAGCAGCCCAACCATCATTTGCTTCATCCCAGATCCATGCCATATTGTCTACAGAAGGACGATAAACTAGTAATCCTGCATCATAACTAGCAGGAGCAGACTGATTATTAGCAATAACAATAAAAGGATCTTGTACTAAAAGGTTAGTAGCATCAGCTGTAAAAGTAGAACCCTGAACTGTGAAATCACCTTGAACAAGCACATCTTGTTCAAAAGTTTTATCAACAGTAAAGTTTTGCGAACCTGAGTGAATAGCTGTAACATTGTCTTGAACAGTGTTTAATGCAGTCTTAGTAGCAAATGTAGTGTTAGCATACGATCCTGCAGTGTCTACAACTGCTCTTACAACTGTTACATTATTTTGAACTGAGTTTACATTAGCAACTTGATCAGTGTGTAGAGTATCAATTCTTGAACCAATTGGAGTTAGATTACTTTGAACACTATCAATATTAGTATTCGCTGTTGACGCAAAATAGTCTAAGTTTGCCTTAACAAGATTGATAGATGTATTAGCAGAATCTAAACCAAAGGTTAAAGAGTTTAAAGTTGTATTAGTAGTAGAGGCATAGTGATGTAAGTTAATCTGAACTTTACCTGCAGCAACATCTTGAGATAATGTTGCCCCTACAATAACAAGATTACCGTTAATTCTTAAGTTACCATTAATTTGAAATTGAGTATTAGGAACAATACCGCCAGGACCAATAATGACTTGGTCTCCAACCTCATCATTAGCTACATATCTGAAACCATTATCACCAACAGTTAACGACTCAGTAATAGTAACAGTATTAGCTCCTTTAATAGCTCCATACATTGTAATATTTCTAAGCTGACTTGCAGGAGATCCTATATCCATATAAGATTGAAGAACCGTGATTCCATAATCAGGATCAAAACCATATGTACCAAAATTACGATCTGGAATAATAGAACTATTGGCAGTTAGTATACGATTATATTTATAACCATCGCTAAAAAATGCCGCACTATGTGCATGATCTACAGCAAAGTAACCATTATAAGTATCAGCAGGTGGAAAAGCATTATTACTGGTGAAAGCTGTGCCAAATATCATACGAGCAGTAGTAACAAAAGCGTTACCGTTGTCAGTGATAAATGTCAAACCACCAGTAGAAATTGAGGCATTATTTAGAATAGGACTATCAATAACAGGAGATCCATTAATTCTAGTTCCAGGGCTCATGTATAGATTTGCATTAATAGTAGCAGGCACACCAATAGGCTCATTAAGAGTAAGCCCCTCAATGGTTACTGTTGTTATATTTACATTTGATAGACTGGTTTGTACAGTTGCATCACTGATTCCAAGGTTATCTATAGCCCCAGAAATATTGTTTGAACCTGTACCACCCAAGGAAACGGGAATTATGGTTGCCATCAGTACCTCACAAAAATTCTTGTATAGTGTCATAATACAAGAATTAATCAGGTTTGGCAATTGGTATTTTTGCTAATTTAGGTATTACTACCTATAAAATATATGGTCATCGATAACAGTGGTTATCTTTTTTTCTTCAGCCCAGTCAGGAGATACATAATTAGCATGGTAGTGAGTAGAGCCTTCAGTAAAGTCAAACATATCAGATTTTAGAAATGATCTGATAGTTTCTTTTATCTTCTCATATACAACCTCGTCTTTAATAGTATCTCTCATACCGTCACAGTACCAAGAAAACTGACAACGATGTCTAATAGGATAGTATACTCTCTCAGAGTCATCTAGTGAAGAGTCTTTTTTAGTTTTCCAACTTTCTTTAACAGGGCCTTGCAGTATAACTTCACAGACCTCGTTTGGAAAATGTTCACTTTCAACTCTATTAAGGACAACTAGTACTACCGCTAGTTGTCCTGCTAAAGACTGATTTTTAGCCTCAAAATAAGAATTAGTCGCTAAACAATCTAAATCATTAGTTAGTTTGGGTTCGCTCGTCGCGTTTGCCTCTCCAATCATGGTTAGGAGCATCAGCGCGCTCAATGTCATCCTCAATGCATTTATCTCCTTGTTGAACCTCTAAAATAAATAGAGGCTCTGTTGTAGAGTAGTTACAGAGTTGATGCCAAGCACCTTGAGGAATATCAATAGTTTCATGGGTTTTTAGCACCTCTCCAGGAACTACTTTACTATTATAAACATAAGCGGTTCCTTTTACTACATACCAGTGTTCGGATCTGTGCTCATGTCTTTGAAAAGAAAGTTCTTTATCAGGTAAAACATGAAGTTCTTTTACTTTTACAGACCCGTAGTCTTTTAATACTGTCCATGTTCCCCAATCACGAATACAGTGCTCTCCTGCCCAATTAGACAGTAGATGAGAAGATGATTCTGTTTTTTCACCTCCTATGTTCCATAGCAGTTCGATATCGTTAACTAAACAATAATCTACTTCAGGAACATTTGTATTTCTACGATCTCCTCCATTTGCAAAATAAAGATCTGCATCTGTATAGAGTTCTTTCATTTTTTTAAGACCATCTAAAGCAGTACCATCACTATCATCCATAATGATTACGTCGTGTACTCCTTTTATAGAATTCATAACATACTCTCTATGATCTTCTGTCATAAAGGGTTTTCCTTTTTTATTACTCAACCATCTATCTGAGTTAAGTAATACAATAACCTTACCATAAGTAGCCGCATCTTCAATCATTTCTAAATGACCTTTGTGAACAGGGTCAAAACCACCACTTACTGCTATATATTTTTCTTTCATATTTTCCTCTATAGTTGGAGCGGGATACGGGAATCGAACCCGTCTCGTCAGCTTGGAAGGCTGTCATAATACCACTATACCAATCCCGCCTGGCCTCTGCGGGAGGACTCGAACCCCCGACCCACGGCTTAGAAGGCCGTTGCTCTAATCCAGCTGAGCTACGCAGAGTTAATCTAAGTCTATTATCTCTTCTATCTCTTCAACGATTTCTTTTATTTCTTCTAGTTGAGTCGGAAGATGAACTATCTCATCTTCACAATATAAAACATCTTTTATTTTTAGTAGTAACTCAACTAATTCTGAATGTTGATGAGGGAGTAGCATTATTCAAAATAGGTATCAAGAGAGTCTATCATATCATCGTATTTAGACACTAGATCTAATTCTTTTTCAATTTCTTCCATGATATCGCCGTGTTCTCCAATACCAACAGGATTATTGATCAGAATTTCGATATTAGCTATGTGCTTTTCTAGATGACCTTCTAGATGCTTTCTTGTTGCTCGGAGAAGTATATCTCTCATTTTAGTCCTCCTTAGACCAGTCATATAATTTTTTTGTAACACTATAAGTATAGTCATATATTGCTAACATATGAATTAGTATAACAAAAAGAAATATAATTAGCAAGAATGTTTTCATTTTAAATACCCCATTTCCTATATTTTTGTTTCTGCTCTCATACCTGGAACTCCATACTGCCCTCTGAGTAATATATTAAAACTAATCGTTTTTCTTACCTTACTAGTTACATTTTGCTTAACAAAATGAGGTAACCAGCTAGGAAATATAATAAGTTTATTAGGTAATGCTTGACTAAAAGGTAGTATATTATTGTAACGAGCATTTAACTGAAAACTAGACGCAGCAGGTCGGGGATCAATGAATATTGTAGGTTCTCCGTCTGTTATGTAATATATACCACTAAATATAGAGTTAGGATGTACATGAATAGGGTGATCTTTTCCTAAGTCATTTACATTACACCACATTTCTGTAATATCTATTTCATATTTTGTTTCAACTTGTATGTCTTTTAGTATCTCTTCTACATAGCTTATTATTGTTTCCTGTAGTTTAGTATGAGAAACTGATGCCCCATCTTCTAAGTTAGCTGACGAAATAAAATTAAAGTTTTTATCACTAAGAACGTGTTTCCACTCATAAACTATGGTAGGAAAAAGAATATTTTTTTCCATACTAAACCCTACTTGCAGCAATCATATTAGGTATTTCTGAAGTAATTGCCATCTTTTTGTGTTTTTTATATTCTAGTTCCATCTTTTCTTGATCAGGTAAAAAAGGATTTAGAAACACTTCACGAAGTTCTTTGTAAAACATTTTAAACTCTTTACCGTGTGGTTGAACATAGTGCATATGATGAAATCTTTTATGGTTGTATTGTGCTGCATGAGCCATTTCATGAGTGATATGGTGTAATAGTTTATGCTCAAGATTATTAGTAAAGAAACCTCCAATTACAGGATCTTTATCAAATGAAGCATATTCATATACCCGACGAGGAGCGTCATAGTTTTCATCAGGAATTGCAACACTCATAGCGATTGAAATAACAGGTCCTCCGTTTCTCCATCCACCACGAGAACAACGACGCCTCTTTGACCAATCAAGTTTACACTCTACAAGTGCAAACTTTTCAGCACTAGAGAATCGAGAATACTTGTGAAACCACTTTTCAATATCATTCACATATTGATCTGCTAGTTCATTCCAATGTCTACGATTCATTTACCTATATCCTTTACATTATTAGCTGTTACAATAGTATAAGCTCCTTTATTAAATGCAGGAGCAGTTGGAAATATCTTTTTATCTTCCCCACAGTCAAGACACGTTTTATAACCTAGTTTTCTTCTCTGATAAGAAAACTCCTCACCACAATCTATACAGTATACTGCAAAATTTTTCTTGCCAATATCTGGTTTTAGTGCTATTATAGTCATATGTATTTACCTAACCACTTACAAAATTTTTCTACACAGTTGTACGAAAGATATAAAAATATAAACCCAGTTGAGATAATAACAAATTATCACTTCATAAGAGATGGAAGAGTTTTCTTCATTGAAAATGGTGAAGAGAATATGGTATTTCCTGACTCTTATAAAAATACTATATCAAAAATTAAAGCTCATAGCAAGAATACATTTAAAGTAGAAGGTTTTGAAAAGTTTGATGAATATCTTGCAACTGTGTGTGATAGTAAAACTAAAGATGAATATATAGACTGTCATTTGTATTGGGGTAAAGTGGGAAAATCTAGTTTTATAACCCATGTTGATCCTTACGATGTTGTAATAGTAATGATTTCTGGCACTAAAAAAATGGTGTTTCCTGATAATAATGAAGAACAAGTACTGAATCCAGGAGATACTGTATATATTCCAGGAAATAAAGCACACTATGCTAATAACGTAACAGAAAATATTTCTCTAAGTTTTGGTATTAGAAAGTACTATAAATACATAGATTTAAAACTCCAATCATTGCAGATGGCAGCTGATGCATCATATAACAGTATATCTTAAAACTACAGAAACTTGTCAGTTAAATTGTAAACATTGTTTTACCAACGGGATAAACGGTAGAAAAATATATTTTAACCCTGTTAAGACAGTAGAGTGGATAAATAAATTAAAAACAGCTTATCAAAACAACTCTATACATTTTGAGTTTCACGGTGGAGAACCGTTTTTAGCCCCAGTTTCGGATATGAAATATGTTGTTGAAAATACAAAACAACTGTGGAACAACGCAAGTTATGGAATGACAAGTAATCTAACTCTTAATCTGGACGAAGAAAAAACACAATTTATATTGAAAGATTTAAATGGTATAATAGGCACTTCGTGGGATAAAAGTATCAGATTTACTAACATAAAACAAAAAGAGTTATGGGAAAATAATGTAAAATATTTAAAGTCTTTAGGTGTTTATATAACACTATTTGTAAGTGTTACTAAGGAACTTTGCAATACTGATCCTGAAACTATTATAGAATATTTTAATAGTTTAGGAGTAGATGAAGTAGATTTTGAAAGACTAACCAATCACGGAAATGCAAAACTACATCCTGAAATTTTTCCGACTAATAAAGAACAAGATACTTGGTTTTTAAACTTATACAAGTGTAAAACAAAAAGAGAGTGGAAAGATAGTTTTATAGACTCAATAGTAAAAACAAGACTAGCAGGTTCTCAAACAGCTACTTTTTGCAGAGATTGTGAACAAAAATTATTTACTGTAAATGCAGACGGAACAATTAGTGGATGTCCTAATGCAGCTCCAGAAGAGGTTTATGGTAATATTGAACAAGACATTTGGGATTTACTTTGGAATCCAAAAAGAAAATATATAATAGCTTGTGAAGCAGCTAGAGATGAAAGATGTTATAGCTGTGAAGTATTTGATTTATGTGGGAGTGGGTGTCATCAGCTAGACTGGGATGAAACTCATTGCCCCTCTCCTAAAAGTTTATTTAAGCTATTAAAACAAACACCTATAAAAGAAATAAAAGAAGGAGCGTATTATGCCAATTCAAAACACTGGGGATGAAATTAGTAAAGCAGCAGTTTTACAAAGATTTAATGAAGTCATGCGTGACAATATTAATCCTGTTATTGATGTAGGTTCTGGAACACCTTTTACCACTGGAACATACAGGGAGTTGACAAATACAGGGGATGGAGGTATTCCTATTAATCATGTAGGAGCGCCTACAGTATCTCCTGCTACAACCGGGGGTCTAACAGACACTATTATAGACGCTGCAGGATTAGCCAATTATTTAAGAACTCTTACTAGAAATTATAGCCAAGTAAGAAAACTAAATTGGAGACTGAGATTTAATAAAACAGGATATCCTAGTGGTAATGGTAATCTGGTTTTAGAACAAACAACTACTGACTACATTCATCTAAATGCTGAAACATATAAACAAACAGTTACAGATAATGCTACAACCTATAATATTGAAGAAGGCGATCTAATTGATGCATCTGACTTTGAAAGCTATATAGCAGATTTATACTCACAGTGGAGTACTTTAAAAGAAAATACAGTAACAATCTATGTTGATACTTGTCATGCAAGTTGTCATTCAAACTGTCACGGTTCTAGGGGAAGAAGATAATGAAAGTAATTAAGACTAAGGCACCAATAGATGTTGAATATTTACAAGAATATTTTTCATCTGAAGAAGAAATAATGTTTGAGTTAATGTATTATGATAGTGATATAAAAGGAAGAACTTTTTTTAACTATGTAGCAAATCTAGACATTAAGTTCAAACTGAATTTTTATGAAACCACACAAGAAGAAAGGTATGAGTTATTAGATCTTTACCTTAATTCTAACTCAATAATTTCCTGTAAAGAACTTGAATTGGCATTAACGTATTTAGTACTTAAATATAATAACTGTAATGTAGATGACTTATACTCTTTTTCAATTCTTAGTCCGGAGTATGCTGAAAAATTTATAACAGAAAAAATGAATAAACTGATGACTGTAACAGAATTTTTAGAATCTTTACCTATTACGACTCTCTCTTTTGTATCCTCTTTAAAAGAGTTTGTAAATCAAGAATTGAAAAATTATGATGTAGTAGAAGATACAGATATAATAGGTAAAAATATAATAAATCTGATTAATAATCCTTTTATATTTCAACTGTATGAAACTAGTGGAAGTAGAAAAAGATATTTTAAGTATTACTCTGAAGAGTATATTTATGATGAAAAAAATCTATACGGCTGGATGACCGACAACGACGTACCCCTCTTAGTTTTTGTATCAGGAATAGCAGCCGGTGTTCAACCTAGTAAATAATGTATATTTAGAATATAATTTTTGTTATACCTCTGAAATACCTAAACTATTAGTAGGGTATGAAGAGCCTTTGCCAAACACTTGGAATTATTTCAAAGACGCTGATAGTTTATTTGAAAGTAATACTTTAAAAAATATAGATAAAAGTACAGAAATAGTAGTTTTAGCAAACGAAGATGCTTATAACAAAATATTAATTACATATTTAAAATCAATCCTACCAAACTGCATAGAGCAATCTGCGTATCATTTTTATAAACTTCTTTTACAAAAACATATCTATTTACACGGAAAATCATGTTTAGCACATGATGACGGATCTACTAATCTAAAATCTCCTTGGAACTCATTAACATTATTATCGTTAAAGGAATTTAGTAGTATATATAAAACTTGTAGTAAACACTTACTAGATGATTTCTATACAAAAGGAGCTTGTTTAGAACTACACTTAGCTAGTTATTTAGCAAATACTAAATATAACCATAAAGATATATTATATAAAAAACTATATAATATAGTTGCTGATACAGTATTAAACGAATTAACTTATTGGAAAATGAATGTAATGTGTCAGTTATTTGAGTTAGGGGATTTAGTTGATAGCATAGAGTATGGCTCTCATTTGTATGAAAATGCAGTTTATGAAGATTTAAAACTACCAAAAGAATACGATTGGTTAATGGATGGAAATATAAAAGCCTACCCTGACCTAAAGTATGTTAAAGAAAACTATGATCTAAAAACTCTATTTAGACTTTATAGAAAATCTGTAATGAAGTATGGTCACAATGGATTTTATAATAGTGAAGTTTTAATGGAAAAGTTCATTGAAGGTAACTTAGGATTAAGAGACATAATAAATATCGATATTAACACAATTTATGCAGGTGGAAATATTGGAGAATATCAATATCAAGATAGAACTACTCACTACTTATTAAGATATTTCTATCTCTTAGCAACAGAAAAAAGATACGATAAACTATCTGAGTATTCTTTAGAAACTACTGACAAAGTATTTAAACCTTTTATAAATGAATATAAAAGAAATAAAAAAATTCCGAAAGAATGGAATTTAACAGACCACCACAGTTTTAGAGAAGGCTATGTATAACACAGTCATAGATAAAAAAGCGTCCACTCTGGGAGAGGTTATTGTAACACTGTTTGAACACTGTAATCTTGCGTGTAGTTTTTGTTCTCAAAATCATAATTCATTTGAGGGTGTGGAATCCATCCCAGAAAAATACTTTGCGATAAAAAGCGTCTATGAAAACTTACGCTCACAAAATAAAGAACAATTTTCCTTTCATTTTATGGGCGGAGAGATTTTGAGTGATTCAGTTTCAAATCAAATTTTGAATAAAATTGAAGATTTAATTCTTAGATGTCAACAATCATTTGAAAACAGTGAATTTCTAATAACTTCTAATATGATATGGAGTGATAGAGATAGGGTAAGACAAATGCTAGATAGGCTAGAAATTAAACTAGCAGTCAGCTATGATCCTGCGGGTCGCTTTAATACTACTCAACTAGAACAGTTTATGTCTAATGTTGAGTATTTTAAAGATTATATCACCACAGTAAATATAATTCTAACAGCTCCTAATATTTATAAATTTTTAGGTAATGATATAACAGGTTTTGAGTATCTATATGATAACTTTAATATATATTTTGATTACTATACTCCTGAAAAAAACGCTAGTATAAACTGTCCTACAGATGTAGAGTTATTAGAAATATTCAAATATTTGTCTAGTAATTATCCTAAAGTAGCACCTATAAACAAGTATTTATCTGGAGATACTAGGAAAAATTTAACCTGTCAAAGAACAAAGGTAATAGCTGCTAATGGAGAAATAGGTCACTGTAATTTATTAGTTGGAGGCAACTATAGAGCATTAGCACATGATAGTAGAGATAAGATGGAAGCTAAATGGATAGAAGGATTTAATTGCTTAATGTGTGATCATTTTACTAGATGTGGGTTGGGGTGTTTTCAAGAAAACCATATTTTACCTGAAAAAAGTACTATGGAGCATTGTTGGATTAAAGACTATTGGGAATGGTTAGATGGAACTTATAATTAAACCAACAGAACGTTGTAACTTTAAATGTACCTTTTGCTCTAGTACAAAAATTGCTGATTCTAAATCTGTAGAATTAGAGCATGAAAAAATATTTGCTTTTTTAAGAAGATTTCCTGATACTAATACTATTATTGTAAACGGTGGTGACCCTCTAATGATGACACCTGATTACTATTGGAAAATAATAGATTACTTAAATGAACACGGCTTGAATACTACTATATCTTTAACGACTAATCTATGGCCGTTCTATAAAAATCCGACTAAATGGATTGATCTTTTGAGTCATCCTAGAGTAGGGGTTTGTACCTCTTTTCAATATGGAGGAGGTAGATTAAAAGGAGATTTTTCAGAGTTTACTGAAGAAGACTTTTGGAATGTTTCAGATAAAATGTTAGAACTCGTAGGTTACCGTCCTGATTTTATCTCAGTAATAACAAAAGAAAATGAAGATCAAGCTATTGACAATGTAAGATTAGCTAAAAAAATGGGAGTAGTGTGTAAACTAAACTATGCTGTTGCAAGCGGTCCAGAAATTAGATTTCTTAATGGAATTAAGATGGGATTAGAAAACTATACCTATCTACTTGCAGATATATATGAAATTTATCTTAAAATTTATAAGCTAGGACTTGCTGATTGGGAATATAACACTACTCAACTACTAAAAAGATTTTCTTCTAATACTACTTGTCCACAAAACAGACGTTGTGATGAAAATATTAGAAACCTAAATCCAGGAGGTGACTACTATTCTTGCGGAGCATTTGGAGATGACAAAGAGTATGAAATAGATTTTGATAAAGAGATGAATCAAGATAAAGTAGAAACTCCTTTACAAAAGTCTATAGAACTACTATCTTTAAAACAATCTTGTTTTACTTGTCCTATGTTTAAGATTTGTAATGGATGTAAAAAAACTACTAGTGATTTGAAAAGATTAAATTTAGTAGAAACACACTGTAAAAAAATGAAGAAACTAGCGCCTGACATAATAGAAATATGTAATTTAAAAACAAAAGTAACGGAGTATATAGATGAGTCAATATACACATAGAAAACTATGGCCTACCCCTATTTTATTAGGAAGTATTGATAAAGAATTAGCCAAAGATTTATTTAATTATATACTGAATAAGTATCATAATCCTGATGAAAAAACAGAAGTATTTAATCTGTTTTCTATCGGTGAGCCTCTTTTAGATAATCTATATAAAAACCATATTGTTCCTGCTACAAAAGAATATATTAAAAATAATTTATTTCAGTCTAACCATTATGAAATAAATTCTTATGCGTGGGCTCACGTATTGCCACAAGGACAAAATGTAGGTATTCATAATCATCCTAATAATCATATAAGCGGTACTATATGGTTAAACGATCATGATAGTCATCTTTTAATGGTCGATCCAAAAGGTAATTCTAATATGATGGATTTTGGATATCTAGATTTAGAAATGTTAACTAAAATGGGTATGACTGTTGGGAATGATGAAATTAGACATAACCATACTTCTAGATATAACGAGTTTGGAAGACAGATGAATAATAGCACACTAGACTTCACAGGACTTTTTGGTGATTATGTTGATACATTTGATAAACCAACTAGATCAGTAAATCCAACTAACATCACTATTAAACCAGAGCTTGGTAAGTTTGTATTATTTCCATCTTGGGTATGGCACGAAGTAGAACCAAACCAATCTAAAATGCCTAGAATTAGTATTTCTTGGGATACTAGAATTACTCCAAAGATAAAAAAAGAGCATAATATTCATCATGAACAAGACATTAGAATATTAGGAGATGTTCTTGATATACAGAACTAAGAAAGCTGATATTAATGATTTACAAATATTAGTAGCTTTATCATATAATATGATAAAAGATGAGCGGTATGAACGAGATGATTTAGTTTATATTATAAAAAATGATATAATTGAAATACTATATTTCAATAATATAGCTATTGGATACTATACCGTAATTAATCATGAGAAGGGTAAGTACTTAGAAACTATATTAATTGATAAAAAATATCAAGGAACAGAAGCAGTATATCAATTATGTAATAAAGCAGTTAACCCTATTAATGGAAATCCTTTATGGGGTTTAAGTAGATATAAACGAGTTGATATATTATTGAAAAAATATGGTTTTGAACCAAAAGAATATGAAACAATTAAAGGAAGAAAGTACAGATGGTGGATAAACCGTTTTCAGTCTCAATAAACCCTAGTTACTTTTGTAATTTTAGATGTGATTTTTGTTATCTAACTCCTGAACAACTAGGAGACCAGAAAAAAATTGATCTTAAAAAATTAGATAAATTACTTTCTGAAGTGCCAAAAATAGATCATATAGATTTATACGGCGGAGAAATAGGAGCATTAAAAAGGAGTTATTATGAAGACCTTATCAAAACAATACGCAATTGGTATTCTGACACTATCAACATTAATACTAATTTTTCTATGCTTGACGACAGATTCTTCGAGGATGGAATCTCTCTTTCCGTCTCATATGATTTTTCAGCAAGAGAAAAATCTAATCTAGTATATAATAATATGTTAATGAGCCCTGTGCCTCTCTCGGTTCTTATCTTAGCTTCAGCTGAAGTAGTAAAAATGGATGTAGACTATATGATTAAACAATTAAATATGTGTAAATCAGTAAAGTCAGTTGAAATAAAGCCATATTCTATAAATCAAGCAAATGCTCATTTAGTAACTCATAGAGAGTTTGAGTTATTTGTGTCTCAGTGGATTGATAGTCCTATAGAAAAACGGTTTGAGTTTCAAAACTTGAGAAGAATTGAACGAAGTGTCAAGAAGGAGTATAGTGCTTGGTCTGATGATCATATCTATATTACTCCTAATGGAAAGTTTGCTGTATTAGAGTTTGATCAAAACGATAGAGAATATTTTATGGAATTACCGAGTTACAACGCATTTGAACAATGGGCGTGGAGAGAGAAAAGAACACTATCTACAATATGTCAAAACTGTAGTTGGGTAGGACATTGCTTAACAGAACACTATAGACAAGTAAAAGATTTAAAACATAGTTGTAATGGTTATATAAATCTTTTAACAAAGTACCAACATGATTTTATATAAAGACGTTTTAGAAAATGGTTTTGCTTTCAGTGAAATTAATCTAAATCCTATTGCTAAAGATTTAGAATCTTTAGAGTTTTATGAAAACGAAGATAGAAAACCAGGAGTTGAAGTAAGCTGGTCTACTTTTGGTATGCCTAAAAAAGTTAATAACTACTTAATACATAGTTTAAAAAACGTATGTGATGATTACATAGGTTCCTTAATAGATAAAATAGACACATTTGAAGCGTATAAAACAGAAGTAAAAGAATATACACAGCTTCACAGCGATTCTTCTTTTGGAGGGCTGATACAAATTATGGTCTACTATATTAAGGGAGATTTAAAGGGTAGAAACTTTTTATATGGAAAAGTAAGCAGAATAGATAGTATAGTTCCTTATACAGGACTAGTTATAGTATCTGATCAACTAAATAAAGAGTGGTTACATGGCACTAACCCACTAATAAATCCGTGTTTTAATTTATGTATAACAGCGATAACTCCAAGATGAATAAAAAAGAATTTTATAAGAAAGAACATTTTTCTAAAAAGAACTGGTTACATGACAATGGTAGAGTAAACGCTACAGTATCAGGAAATAACTGGGTAGGAGTATCTATATCTCCTTATATGAAAGATTTTAAGTCTCAAGTAGATCCAGGAATTTGGCCGTTGGTTGAGATACTAACTAAAAAAGGATATTTAACTTGTTCATCTTGTGAAGGGCATGATTGGATGGAAGAATCTTTTGTAGTAGTGTGTTTTGGGTCTAGAGATTCAAGAGATCAATTTGCTAAACAAGTAGTAAAAGCACACATACCTCAATACCGAGTATTCTATCAAGAATCACAGACTAATATAAATCTTTATGATCCATTCAATAATTATCATGAATTAATGGATGATCCTACAATGGATGAAACTCAGAATTGGTTTAAAGTAAAAGATAAACTATATTTTACAAAAGTTGAAGACGATATACCAGAAGAAATTATAGAAAAAGAAGCAGAAAACTGGAATCACTGTTTTGGTAGAAAATATAAACGATGGTACTATTGTCGACTTCTAATTGGGGGTGCAGTACTAAACGGTAAGACTCCCACAACACTATGTGTACACTGGACTCGTTATTTTTGGATAAAAAAATTAGCTAGTTTTATTGAAAGAAAGGTATCTAATGGCTTTGACTGAGAAATTTAGAGAAATACAATATGATTCTGATAATCTTATAGAGTATTCTTACCATGCAAACGATACATCTAAAGAAGTATTAGAACTAAAAAATAAACTTTACACAATTTTTAAAGAAGAAAGTGCTGCTGACTTAGCTTTTAAACACGATATGATCAGCTATCATTCTAAAAATGGAACTACTTATGAAGAAGATGCTATTGTAGTTGTTTATTCTGAAAAATGTCCTTTTTATTTAAGAGAAGAGTTTAATCTAAAAGATTTTAACTCTTTAGACTTTTATGCAATAAAATATTTCTTAAATAGTAAAAAAAGAGTATTAAAAACGTATGATGCAGATATGTATAATTATGAAATACCCCAACTCCCTCCTAAATCAGCTATCGGTAATCAATTTGGTGTTGGAAGAACACACGGAATTGAAAAAGAGTATAGAGATGTTTACTTTTTTAACTCTAATGATATGATGGTAGGGTATTTTTGGGGAGATTGGATTCCTAAAATAGAAGAACCATATAAAAATCCCGCAACTAAATGTTACGGGATTACTTACGAAGAAGGAATCAAAGATGTTTTAAAGTTAAAACGTTACCTGTTTCCTTTTCATTATGAAATGTCTGATCTAACTTTATTATGATTTTCTCTCAATAGTAAAAGAAACAGGGGGTGGATTAGGAGCAATATTAAAACTAATAATAGCTTTTGGTATATCTTTATCTATATGTCTATTACTAGTATGTCCTATAAAAGATGGAAATATTATCACATCTCCTTCGTCCACTGTTGGAGTTACAGAATCTATATTACCATCATAAGGAGTTCCAAAAGGGCTATAAAAACTAGTACCCCCACTAGGAGGAACATCAATATACAGAATAGCACTATAGCCTAGAGCTCCATGATTATGATAAGGATGAGATCCTCCATAGGCATAGTGTTGAAACCACATCTCACTAATTATAAGTTTTTCTAACCCTACCTGTTCTTTCCATTCAAATAGTTCTTTTTCTATAGTTTGAAACACAAATTTTGTGTATTGCTTTTTACTAAGGTTTTCCCAAAAGTCTGTAGCTATACCTGTATTTTCATCTACACCTATTGCAGGTAGTAACGTAAGCAATTCTTCTTTTTTATTTTTCCAATCAGAAACTCTAAATCTCCAATAAGGAACTCTAAATAAGTCTCTTTGTTGTATCATATATCGCCTATCATTGGAAAAATTTCTGCAATTACTTTTGCACAAGCGTGTGCAATTTCCATGTGTTCTAATTGTGTTCCATTAGCTCCACGTAGATCGATATAGTGAATCCATGAACGTAAAGTACCGTTCATATATAAACGTGTTTTAGTCAATCCTTCTGGTAACACAACACGAGCCTGTTCTTTAGCAATACCGTTTTCTATAGCCCAATTGTATGCGTTACTAGCTGCTAGAATAACTTGATCTTGTTTAGACAACCATTGTTGTTGTAAAGCAGCTTGTTCTTTGCTTTCTAACTCACTGTCTTCTAAAGAGATACTATTTTGTCTATTCTTTTTATCTTGTAATCTCGCATCTCTACGAGTAAAAATTTCTCCTAAACTTTTAGGATTAGCGTAACGCTGACTAAACTCTTGAAATGAAAAAGAACGATGACGCACAATTTGATGTGCGATATCACGAGTAGTTTCAATTTCTAAACACACATTTACCATCTCAAAAGGAGACCAATGTTTATGTTGCATTAAATAGTATAGTAGCTTTTCAGAAGTTTCTTCATTGATTTGATTTCCTGGATTAGAAACTCTTGCACAATAGGCAACTAGTCCTTTTATATCTCTTACACTACTGTTAGTATCAAATAGTTCTTTAGATACTGTACTATAAGAAACTAATTTAACTTTCGTATCCATTATTTTCCTCTATTTTTTCTGCTCTAATTTTTTCATACTCTTTAAAATCAGATTCCAAAACATCATGATTATGCAAAGCCAAAAGCCCGTAGTGTATAATTTTTAATAAGTCTTGACGATTTTTACCTGATTTTTTACCGTATCTTTGGGAGTATTTCATTATATTACCTATAGCGAAACCCTCACCTTGTCCAGAGTCGATAATAAACTCTGTGGCTTGAAACTTATTCAAAGAGTAATGCTGAGTATAAGTTTTATCTATATACTCAGCAATCTCCTGTAGTAGAGCAGGCTCGTTGTATTTATAGTCTATGCTCATGCAGTTCTCATTTTAATTTGAGCAGGACGTGGAAATCCCCACACATCATTAGTTTTTACTCTAATAAAGCGTTTATTTGTTTCTTCTTTATTAGGATTTTCTACGGTAATCCAAGGGTTTTCACCTTTAGCCCAATGTTTAGTAATATTTGCTGTTTTCCAATCAGCAGAACGTTCACGCCTACACATCTTAAGAATTTTCTTAGATACGCTAGAGCGCTCACCTTTAGATACATAATGTTTTCCAGATGACTTTTTTGCCATAACAATCTCCTCTTGATTTTCTATATTCTAACAAATATAGAACTAACAAGCAAGATGATTGTTACTTTTATTGAATACTGATTGGTAGGGAATTTCATAAAGCTCATTACTTTGATCAAATGCGTTTATACATTTTTCACAATGTAAAAGAGAAGTGGGAAAAAATGTCCCACTTCCTATAATAGTGTTTTGCTTTGTTTCACAATACGGACACTTAACTGTTGCTACGTAATACATGCTCTATTTTGTTTTTATACTTTGTCATGCTATGGTCATATATGCCATCAAAAAGTTGAAACTTTTTTAACGCCGTGCTACGGCCTCTCCACCCGTCTTTAAACTTTTGCCAGGCGGTTGGTTTTCTTATATTTCCATAGTGGTTAATATAACATAGATTACCATAATGTTTGTATCCTAGCAAGCAAAAAGGTACTTTGGGAACAAGATCGTTATTATTGACAAACCTATAGTGTGTAAAGGTTTGCTGCTTGCACCAAACTCTATTTCCAACTCTAGGAGAGCCGAAACTATACACAGTACAGTCTTTAATTCTAGAACCAGCTAGAGTAGCTAAAGCTCCTCCTAAAGAATGTCCACATACTATAATAGGGTTATTCTTGCTGGACTCTATCCATTTTACAATGTTTGCCCATACATCGTCTAAAGACTCTTTAAAACCAAAATGAACTCTTCCAGTAGTATCTGATTTAGTTTTCCACCCTCTTAAATCAGCCTGTATGTCTTTAAATTTATTTGGTTCTGTTCCTCTAAAAACAATATAGTTATAACCGTTTAAAACGAAGCAAGCTGCTTCAGTTCCATCATGTTTAAAAAATTCAAAATCACCTATGCCTCCTAATTGAGAAATTTTAGATAACATCTCTTCTTTTGGAGAATATACATAAGCAGCAGCCGCTGCACAAATAGCAGCTTGGTTCAAAGTTGTCGCATCCATGTCAGCACCTATTTCTTTTTAAGCGCATCAGCACCAAAAAAAGCAGATACTAATACTGCAATAGATGCAAAATATGTTGGAGCGATATCAGCAATTAAATTTGCTGCAGTATCAAGGCCTAGTAAAGATGTTAAAGCAATACCGATTGGATATACTAATAGACCAAAAAGAGAAAACCAGGCCATTTTACGAATAGCATCTCTTTGAGCGTCATTATCTTCTAGTTCTTTACGTTTAAACTCTAGATACATCTTATGTTCTTCTGGAGTTACTACGCCGTCGCCATCACTATCAGCCGGGTGATACCCAGCTTTCTGAATTTCTTCCGTCATTTTTCATCCTTTCATTCTTTTAAGAATCTTGGTAATTATTATTCTTATCTTGAGGGTTTTGTTGTTGTTGTATTCTAATAGTATCTTCAAGTAGTACTATTCTATTTTCAAGTTCATCAATTTTCTTTGTGACATATGGATACTTCTTTCTCCATGCATCGGTCGGTTGTTCAAACCATGTCCAACCGTATTTAGCAACAAGATAATCGAGGAACTGATCTAATTTAGCATAGCACCATAGACCAGCTCTCGTATCTTTAAAATATGCTAGGAAGGCTGCGCCAAGAAGTGAGCCTCCTATAGCTGTATATATCCATAGCGTATCTTCAAACATTCTCGCGATCATATGTTTTTCCTAATCCATCTAAATGCTGCATAGGCAACAAGTAAAACTACGATTGTTCCAATGCCATCGAACCAAGATGTTTCATTCATGGCATGAATAAGATCTGATGTAAACCAATCCATTATTCACACCATCCTTCTTTTGTACCCCCGTCATAAGGGCGAGCTAATCCAGCATTAATTATCTCATCTTTATAAAGTTTACCATCGAGATAAACATCAACTAATACACGTCCTCCATATTTATCCCATTTTAGATTAGCAAATTCAATTTTCTCTGCTTCTCTAAATAGTTTATTAGCTAGTTCTCTGGCTTTTAAAGCTAGCTTCTTTTCTTCATCACACTCAGCACGAATTTCAGGAGTATCAATTCCTAAAATTCTGACGCTCATTTTTTGAAGAGGTTCTGGAAGTGAGGGGGCAGTTACATAACAAGTATCTCCATCATAACAAAGATTGTTTCTGTATTCTCTCATTTGTAAAAAATCATCTGCTACAGCCTGTGATACTACAAACAACATTGCAAACATAATTAAATAATATTTCATTTCTTTTCCTCTTCCTTTTCTGCTGTTACAGCCTCTTCATAGTAAACTATAATTTCAATTTGTTGATTAATATATCTTTTTAACTCTGCAACGTTTAATGCTAGATTTTCATAATCACGCATACTCAAAGCAACAAAAGCAATAGTTCCATATTGCTCTTCATACTCTTTTAAGAATACATCTAGTGTGTCTTTAGTAACTACTCGAACTCGGGTATCAGTTAGTTGTAGTGGTTTCGGTCTCGACACTTTCGGTATCTGAACTTGCTCCACTTTCGTTACTACTTTGATTTCCGGTTCCGGTGTCCTCCCTACGCAACCACTCAGGAAGATCATACTCGTTAATATTACCAGTGTCGTCCATAAAGCTACGCCAAAGTTTTGCTGTTGCACCATTCATCTTTCCTTCTAATTCTGCAGCGTCTTTTAAAGCGTCTTGAACTAGGTTCATTCTGCTTAGTTTACCACGAAGTTCATCGCCATAAGCTTCAGCTTTTTGTAAATCTGCTGCTAATTGAGTATTTAACTCTTGCATCTTTGCTGCATTTTGTTGTAAAGAGGCAATACTTGCTTCAGCAGTTTCAACTGCTCCTTCAAGTTTTGCATTATTTTCTCTTAAAGTTGCTATAGTAGCTTGGGTAGTATCATAATAATACTTAGCTGCATATCCAACACCACCCAAAGCCATAATTATAACAACTAGAATATATATTCTAATCATTGCCTACCTTTACCGGTTAAATATTGAGGGTTATTATCTATATTAAACCATTTTTTTAAAAATCTGTCAAATAGTTCTTCTAACCAACTCATCAGATTGCTCTCATACGCGCTACTAGTCTTTCTGCACGATTAGTTACTTGTTTGTACCAACGAGAATCAACCATTTCATCTGCTGCACGATTCCAATCACGTGCATCAACACCTGCTTTCATGCCTTTAAATTTTGAGAGACGTGGATAACCGAGGTTAAACATCATATTTGCTATGATTCTTTGAGCTTCTTCTGGCAAATCGGCAAACTCTGGGTAAAGCTTGTCGCAGTCAGACAAGACTGTTTGGATATCCTGTTCGAAGGCTTCATTGCATCTAGACTCATCAACGGGCGTTCCGACTTCCCAACCGTGTTCGGGGTCATCATCGCGAACAAGATGACCAATGCCAAAAGTAGGCAAACCAAGGTGGTCCAAATAAATTTCATGTACCACACCTTCATCATGTGCTATTTCCTCTCTCAATTTTTCTAGGTTCATTTTTAATCCTTTCTTCAAGTTGTTTTTTCTGTTTTTGCCACCATTGAGCTCTAGCATCTATTTCTTTCATTTCACAGATGCCACATTGTTTATCAGGAAGGCAATCTGAGCAACTATAATGCATTAAAAGTTACTCATATTAAAAGACTCTGATCCAATAGTTTTTTCCATATAACAATTGTGATCTGGTTTATCTTTCATTTGAGCTACCCAGTTTAGCTCTTGAATACAGCGATTATACCACTGTTTATCGTGAGGGTCATGGGCTTTGTTCATATCTTCTTGTAGTTGTTGAATTCTAGTTTGAATATAGCGATCTTGTTTAGTCATCTACACCTCCACTATGATCTATCAGGCTCCACATCAGATGGTAGTCCATTATAAGGGTCTTCATGAGTTTTACCACAATCACAAACATCACAACCGCAATCACAAGAATCCCAGTTACAATGACAATCGTGTCCACATTTTTTACATTTCATTTTATGTTCCTATTTTAGATATATCTAGTTGATCTATTTGTTGTTGAGTAAGACACAACAGTGTATGTCCTTTTTGGTTTGGTTCTAATAATAAAATGTCTTGTTTTACACTTGGTTCATTAATATAATAATTCATACAGTTTTCTTTAGTAGAAAAAGAAGGAGATGTCATTTTATGAATATTTATCTCTTCTGTATTATTAAAATAAACTAATGCAATGATAAACCACTTCATACTATGTTTGAGCTCCTACTGATCCCATTATCCCTACAGAAACAGTAAGTTCTCCGACATCTTGATAATTACCATCCGTACTAAAAGAATATTTTTCCATTACATCCGCAAAACCACCTCCGATAGCATATCCAAAAGTAGTAGAAGAAAGTCCTTGTGCCCCGTCTCTATTTGATGATAGGTCTCCTACATCAGTACCTGTTATCGAACTACCAAACGCAAATTTCTGAATTACGTTCCATGCTAGACCACCACTACTTACACCGCCGGCTCCATATCCGTGAGTAGTGCTAGAAGCTCCAGCAAATCCTCTGCCTGTGAAGGCAATCTCTCCTACATCGGTACTAGAGGTGTCGGTACTAAAAGGAAACTTATCAATAACATCTGTATAAGCAGGCCAGCCTCCAGAAGCATAACCATCTGTGGAAGAAGATTGACCTGACCTATACTGATTATTAGTTATTGAAAGTTCTCCTATGTCTGAAGCAGGAGAATCAGTACTAAAAGGAAATTTTTGCATTACATCAGCAATACTGTTTGATAAGTAGCCTCCTGTAGTATATCCATTTGTTGATGATGATTGAGAAGCAGTATATGCTAAAGTGCCTGTCAGTTCTCCAACGTCTGTTGCATTTGTTTCCGAAGAAAAAGGAGTTTTCTGAATAATATCGTATCTAGTAGGAGAATTTAATTCTCCTCCCATAGCATAAGCATCTGTAGAAGATTGAGCACCCGCAATAGAATAAGATGGATTAATCAAAGTTGAACTAGTAGAAGAAGGAGAATCTGCTGTAAAATCAATTTTGTGAATAGAGTTATAAGTATAAGCCCCACCAAAGGCATAACCAAATGAAGAACCTTGAAATGAATAAGTAGGGGGCGATGTGTAAACACCAGTAATCCACTCAAATGACGCATTGTTTGCTACCCATATCAGGTTGGATCCAGGCTTGGCGCCCGTAGTATCTAATGCATTTATACTAACTAGTTTAATAGACATCTATACTCCTTAAGGGTAAGTATTTCCCCATTTAATTCCGACTCCTCCAACTTGTCCATTGCCACCGCTTGTAGCAAGGTTTTTAGCATATCCGCCAGGATAAGTACCGAATGAAGGACGGCCAATATACAACATTCCTGATCCGGCTCCTCCGCCTCCGCCACCATGAAATGGTCCTGGAGGTGATCCATCTCCGCCAACTGATGATCCGTGTGATAGCGTATAAGGAGGAGCTCCTCCTGCTCCGCTAGGGCCTTTACCTGTTAATCCTACTCCGCCACCTGCTCCTCCTGTAAGGACATAGGCTGGAAAAAATGGAGAAGTTGTGTTAAAGAAATAAGAGCGAGATGCTTGACCTCCACCACCACCACCAGCAGGTGCGGGGCTTCCACTACCATTACCCGTATCAACAAAAGGATAATAACTGCCTAAGCTTCCTCCTCCGCCACCAACACCTTCATATCCAGCAGCTCCCCCACCGCCTCCGCTAGAGATTGAGGGATTTATGTTAAAGCTACCTGATTCAGCATTACCATCATCTGACCAACTTCTTCCTCCAACTCCACCTCTGTATTCTCCTGTTGTTCCTGTAATTGTTGGATCAAAAACAAAAGGGGTACTATTAGCTGGGTTTGAGCCTGCCGATCCAGTGCTGTATCGAGGTACAAGAGTTGATAACCCTCCAACTCCTCCGCCTGCAGAAACTAATGTAGTTCCTCCTCTAGCTATATAGGATGCTCCACCATTACCTCCTGCATTTCCTGCTGAGCCATAAACAACACTCCCGCCATTGCCTGCAGCGCCTACAACAACAGTTAAACTTTCTCCTGGAGTAACAGGAATCGAATTAGCCCAAGCTAAGTCTCCGCCATTTCCGCCCTTGCCTTGATAATGACTAGGAGAATACATAAGATTAATTTCTGGAGTAAATGGAGAGTTAGCCGGTGCTCGTGGAAAACCACTGTATGGAGAGCGAGCAGCTCCTCCACCACCTCCGCCTCCGCCTACTACTACAGCACTAATACTTTCAACACCTTCGGGGACAACAAAAGTATGGCTTCCAGCAGTAGTAAAATAATTAGATCCTACAGGATCTTGGCTGCTATCTAATATAGTAATAGAAGTATTCACACGTGGATAACTATCTAAAGTAATGGTTAAGGTTTCTGTTCCTTCTGTAGTTAAATCTTCTGACGTATTTAAAACAATAGATTCAGCGTTTCCTGTATAAAAAGCTCCTATTAAAGGAGCTGAATTAATATCAGCAGAAGAAACTCCTGTAATTGTATAAGCAAAAGATTCTCCATCAGGAGCTCTATTACCATGCTCAAGAGTTATATTAATTGATTGGCCTTCATTTACAGAAGTTACATTACTAGAAAGAGAGACAGCATAGGCCCCTGTAGATACCCATTCAAGAGCATTATTAGAGCCTACATAGACTAATTCCGCCTCTACTATAGAAGTAGGAGGGCCAGATAACTGAGAAATATCAAATCTTCTCAAACTCATTATTTTCTCCTATTAATGCCTCTAGTATATTTTTGAGACTTTGGAGGTGATTTTTTTGAACCACTTGGTCCTGCCCAATATACCTTATCTGCCCAATAAGCTGCACTCATTTTGCCTTTTGCAATATTACGTGCATGACGAGCTTTAAAAGAGCGTCTTGCTTCTGGTGAATAGTTATGACCCATTGAAGAGTCACCGAAATGGATTAGTTTAATTTTCTCGCCTTCTTTAGCAAGCACCATTCCTTTTTTGCCTGTTCGATCACTTCTACGTGGTTTGTTAAAACCAGCAAAAGTACGACCTGCATACTTAATCTTGCCTGAAGGGGTTCTTTCATATTTTGCCATTTTTCTATCCTTTGTTGTTAAACTTGAGCACCTGTTGCTACATTAAAAATTCGAGCTCCAATTTCTCCTACATCTGTTGCTGGAGCATCAGCACTAAAAGGAAAACTTTGAATTGAGTTTACTGAATTAGTATTAACAGCAGGTGAATATGATCCTCCTAATGAGTAACCGCTACTAGTAGAACTAGAAGGAGCATTGTAGTATACTCCTTGAACTAGCTCTCCTACATCAGAGCCGTTTGAATCGTTAGAAAATAAAAATTTATGTATAGTATTAGTAGCTGCAGGAAAAGGAGATCCTCCCGCATAGTATCCTGCTAATGCTGAGGATACAGAAGTTCCACGATCTGTCTGAGGGTACGAAACAAAAGAAGATGTTTGGGTTGTTTCTGTAGCGTAAGAAAATTTTATCACAGCTGTAGCTGGAGGTCCTATAGGAGTAAGAGCATTAAATAAAAATGCTTCCGTAGGCGTTCCTGTAGCAGCATAGTAACCTGCATTAGCTAATTCTCCTACATCAGTTGCCGGAGTAGTAGAAGAAGCAAAAGGAAATTTTGAAATAGTATCTAAATTTCCTACTGGATACGGAGTGGTATAAACTGGAACGTCGTTTTGTCCTCCGTATCCTCCATAAACATAACCAGTATCGGAAGACGAGGACCCTGCTTTATTATATCCTGTATACTGTGTCCAAATAGTAGCTAGAGCATAGGTATCAGAAGCATAACTAATAGACCAAGAAGCTCCTCGAATATTAAAAGGTTGAGGTTGTGGATATATTGGATGACCTATTTCATAAGCATAGTCCGTTCCTGATACTCCTATTGAAGCACCTGCGGTTCTTGATTCAGGACCTAGTAATGGAGTATCTCCAATATTAGTCTGCGTAGCTTCATTTGCAAAAGAAAATTTAATAGCATCTGACGGTAAATAGGGAGAAGTTGGTCGATATGTTCCTCCTATTTTATAACCATAAGTTTCTCCTTGCATAGTAGGAACAGGAGCTTTAAATATAGAATCAGTTGAAGAAATTGCTTCAAAACCGTTAGCAGTGTGTGCTACTCTATAACCATCTTGAACGTTGGCAGGAACTTGAATATATGCAAGAGGTATTTTTTTGGTCATCTAGCTCCTTTAAGCTGGGACAGATATTGTTCCTGCCATGCTGCTGTGGTATTGACAGTTATAGTAATAAGTTCCTGTTGAGGGTACAGTCCAATCTACGTTGCCAACTTCTTGTCCGTTAGTTCCATTAGTGCCTGTTGCTTGATTTCCAGTTCCTGTACTATTAACCGTTTTTACATAGAAAGGGTGTCCTGATGCGTTAACTGCAAATCTAACTTTGTCTCCAGCATAAAATGTTAATGTTGGATTACTAGTTGATGAATTAACTGTGCCATTTCTATCACTGCCTGAAAAATTATATGCGCTAGCAAAGTCGTTTGTAACAGATAGAGTATAATCAGGGCTGAATGTAGTAGAAGTAGAAGTATCTGCAATAGATACACTATTACTCAATCCGCCTGTTAATGCTCCTACACTATCATAAGTATCTAAAGTAAGAGTTAGAGTTTCTGGTCCCTCAGTGGCGGCATCTGATGCAAGAGTAAATGTAACCTGTCCTTGATCAGAAGTTAATGTAATCGATCCTGAAATGCTTCCCGCGCTTAAATCTGCAGAGTCAATCCCAGTTACACTATAACCTACTGTGGTGCCATTTACTGAATTAGCTGTATTAACAGTAAAAGTAACTGACTGACCTTCGTCTATCGAAGCTGCACTAGTTGTAAGTGTGTTATACCTAATTCCTGTATCTACATAGTCAAATATAGAATCAGTTGGAGAAATAAATTCAATTTTATTATTAGCCTGTACATAAACAGCTTTATAACCGTCTTGTGCAGCTACAAAACTACTAACATCTATTTGTGAAATATCTAATTTTGTAGTGCTCATACTGCAAAGCTTTCTCCACATCCACACTGTGCTGTTGCATTTGGATTTACTACTTTTAAGTAAGAGCCTCCTAGCTCTTTTACATAATCAATAGTACATCCTGCTACAAACATTTCAGCCATAGAATCTAAGACTAAAACATCTTCAATAACTGATCCTAGCGTAGTATCTTCTGTAAAATCCCATTTATATTGAAACCCAGAGCAACCACCTCCTGTTACAGAAAGGTAAACATATTTTTTATTGTGCATACTAATCATCTCTGATAAGTAATTTTTAGCACTTTCAGAGACGTTAATGATAGATAAAATTTTATGTTTTTGCAAGTGTTCTACTACACTCATCCATATCTTCCTTTTTCTTGATATTGATCGTATAGTTTTTTAACTAAGTTCCATTTATTTGTAGTAAGTTTGCCGTATCTCATTTGATCAGAAATCAAACTGCGAATTAATCGAGCATCTGCATCTGTCAAATTCGGACGACTCATAAAATAAGTTTCAAGTTTTCTATCTATATAATTTTTACCTTTTTTCCACATTTTTGTCAACCTTTATTTTTTTGCATTTTATGAAATTGTAGTATTCGACTTCTTAAATCAGAAAAGTGATGAACAGCACTAGCTTCAAATATTTGGGGTTCTCCATTTTCTACTGTAATCACAATAGCTAAATGACGAATATCTGTTCCATACATTTCATTATGAGCAAAAGCATATGCTGTGCCTTGTAAAAAATAGTCTTTAATTTGTTTCACATATTTCTTGCGGCGCGAAGTTTTAAAATCAATAATAGCAGGTTTACCTTTCCAAATACCTATCATATCAGAACGTCCTGCATATTTTAATTTCTTACTCCAAAGAACTGCTTCTTGTCCCCAAATTTCTTCTATACCAGTTGAAACAGCTTTTATGAGATTGCGGGTCATCTGAGCTGTTACAAGTTCTTGTTTAGCAAGCTCCTCTGTAACATCTTCCCCATTAAAATAGTGTTCAGCTATCTCGTGAACAATAGTACCACGATCAGTTGCTTCCTTTGATACTCTACGAGCCTCTTCTTCTCCTACTTTATCTATCCAAGCCTGTAACCAGGTTTTATCAGCTGTTTTGCCTAATAGTGTAGTTATGCTAGCATAGTCTCCGTCTGGGGTAAAATAAGTTCTACCTGTTTCAAGAGTTTCTGCTTTAATAGTAGTTTTATAGTCGTATTTATTTAAATTTTCTAACATAGTTTAATTATATATTAATTTAGTTTTTTTGGCAAGCAATTTATGAAAGAAAGGGCGCCTTTATAGACGCCCCGATAATTGTTCATTTTCTTCTTCAGTGTATGGCCACATTATTTTTCTTCTCCACACATTAAGTATTTTGCTTCTTCATAGTATCCCATTTGTGCTAATGCACTTGCTGCTCTTGCACGACCGATACTCTCTGTAATACTCATTAGTTTATTTCCAAACGAAACTACTGCTTCGCAAAATACACAATATGTTGCTGTAATTGTTGTCATAGCCAAATTCCTTTTCTCTGAAGTTCTTTCATTCTATTTTCTAGATCTACATGATCTGTTGCTTTTGCTAGATATTTTGTTGCAGGATCAATCCAAAGATTGTTCCACCATTTTTTAATATTTTTCATTAAAAATTAACTCCTCTTATAGGCGGTTTTCCTTGTTTTAACATAAACTGATACGCCCACTCCCAGTCTTTGCCATATTCTACTTGAGCCCAACGCTCAATACTGTTTTCATAATTAGGTCTAATAAACATTCTTTCAAATAATTTTTTCATTTTTGCCTCACAAATAAAATGCACACACGCAAAAAGGCTCTGCGACAAATTGTCACAGTGCCTAACTTAGTTTATAGATTTGCTTGAGGAAAGCAATACCCTGTGTCTATCCACAGCGCCACCGCTTTTGAGGCATGGGTTATGCCGAGAATGAATTAGTCAAATAAATGAACTAATTCTAATACCGCTTGATTTTTTTCTTCAAGTTCTTCTTTATTTCTTTTATGAATTGCTGAAGCTGCTGCTCTTACAACAGACGGAGCCAATCCATAATCAGCTTTGAGTTTTTTAACAATCTCATTGACTGTTTCTCTTGCTGCTTCGATTTCGTACATTACATCAACAATAGAGTTGATAGCTGCTTTTACTTCTTCTTTATCAATTTGTACTATTGATTCTGACATCGGTTCCCCCTACTACTTTAAATCCTTGTCTTACTATTTCTGGTTTTCTTCTAATGATTCTTTCTTCTTCTAAATCTTGCATTATCAATTCAAATAAGTCTTCTACAGATTCTTTTGTGTGATAAACAGTATTATTAGAAGAAACGCGCTTAAGCTCTGCTAAAGGTTCTAATGATCCTTGTAGTGCTTTTTTCAATACTGTATTTGCTACAATTAAGTTTGCTGAACCGATATACTTAAGATCATAATCATCTTCTTCTATTTCTAACTCTTCTTGGTCTTCTTCTTCATAAATAGATAAGTCTCTATTATTAACTAGTTCCCAAGTATCTGCTTGAAATAATACCCCACTATCATCATCATACAAATCTGCTGGTAAATCTTCTAATATTTCAACAATCTTCTTTTTTAAATCATCATAGTTCATTTCTGTACTTCAGGGGAGTAATAAGTAGTTCTACCGTCATCAAGTTTTATTTTAGCAACAGGGTTACCGTATATATCTGTCTTACGACCGTAGATCATAACCCTATTATCCCATCTTGCTTCTAACATTTCTTTGGGGTTAGAAGGAAATCTGGTATACTTACCGTGATTATTATACAGATCACTATAATTTCGTATAGTAGATCCTCCTGATTCATAACTACTTTTTAGTACTTTTTTCACTGCTTCATACAGTTTCATTAGTTCATCGTCTGAACAAGATTCAATAGTTCTTCTTGGATCTATTCCTGCTAAAAACAGTGCTTCGCTTTTATAGATATTTCCAACACCAGAAATATTTTTCTGATTCATTAAGAATTTTACCATAGAATTTTTATTCCGTCTACGAGAAATTTCTAACCATTCTGAAGATTGGCATGGATCATTTAGCATATCTGGGCCTATTTCAGAAAGTTTTTTCTGCAAAGCTAACTCTGCATTATCACGAGTGAAAAACTTTAATGTTCCAAAATTTCTCATATCTGAATAGAAAATTTCTGATCCATCACTGAAGCAAAATTTTACACGAGCATACTTATTATCTTCTGTCTTAAAAGTGCCTGACATTCCAAGAGTAATAAAGATTGTATCACTATGATCTGTCATCAAATAAATGAACTTGCCTTTATTATTTACTCCAGCTACCGTTTGTGGTAGTATATCTAAAAAAGCATTATAACCATCTGGCGCTTTTTTAGTATATCTTCCTGTAAGCAGTTCAATATTAGTAAGTTCTTTATTGGCACAAAAAGAGTGTAGTTGTTTTGCTACAATAGTACATTCTGGTCCTTCAGGCATTATCAATTCTCTTTAAAAGTTCATAATAAGACTTAGTTAATTCAGCATTGTCTAGTTTTAGAGCCTCAATTTGAGACTCTAATTCTCCAATTTTTGCTCGTAGATAAGGATTCTCATAGTCTAATTTATGTTTCTTATCTAGTTTTTGAGCTTCAATTTCTGCTGATTCTTCTCTTAATCTTCTTTGCATATAATTATGATAAGACTCTCTTTGGTTTTCTGACATTTTCAACAATCCAATCTCTATAACCTGGGCTATTTTCAAGAAAATAAATTTCTTTTTTAACTTCTACAATCGAGTTAGCAAATATTACATTTAGGAAAAACTGATGCCACGGATTTTTAAAATTAAAAACATTAGATAGTTTTTCATCACTAAAGGTAGAATAAAATTTATTATTCTGTGCAGGATGGGTATAAAACCATTTTTTATCTTGAAGTTTAGTTAACAAGATACTAATAGAATTAACAACGGCTTCTAATTTTTCTTCTTCTGTTGCTTTATAGTTAACAATCTTATTAACTCTTCTCAAAGCAAACTCATATGGGTTTAACATTTTTTCTCCTTGTTATTAGATATGAACAATATAAACTGCACGGTCTGGAGCGTGTGCTCCCCACAGTACTTTCTTATCATAATACACTTTCTTTTCTACTGAGTCAAGAAATGTATTAATTTGGTCAACTACTTTGTTATATCTATTTGCTTGCATTTCATTTACTACTTCATACCGAGCTTCTTCTAACCAGTTTAGTGCTTCTTTTGGGTTCCATTTAGCTAAATAATATACATTAGTTAGAATAGCATCAAGTGAATAATAACCTTTAAATACTCCAAATCCTGATGATTTTGCCATTTATTTTCCTATGAGTTTTGAATTAGTGGTAATTGAATATTAATTAAATCTTCGTAACAATTAATAATAAATCTAGCGTATGCAATATCTCCTAATGTTTCTCTGATTGACTCTGCTTCTATAAACAAATCTGTTGCTTGAGTTACACCTCGATTTTCCATTGCTAAAAAGTAAGACTTAGCTTCTGAATACTTTGTCATTTTATAATCCTATTATATTATAATAACAACCTCTAAGCAAATAAAAATAAGCATTTTAAGGTTGTTATTAAGAAAGTTATTGACATATTTTTTTATGTGATATATAATGAATTTACTAGTTGGGTAAAAAACGCAGTTAGTAAACTCATTAAATATATAATAACAAAAACTTATCTTATAGGCAAGATTGAATATGATTTATAAACTAGTTGGATTCTATAAAAATTCACATAATCTAGACTACATAGAGCAGCTTTTTACTGAAATTAAAAAGCGTCATTCCTCTATTACACAGTCAGAGATATATAACTATCAGTCTTCTAAAGTTGCTGAGTTAAATATTACAAATTTTCCTTGCATACTCCTATATAAAAATGATACTCTACATAGAAAGTTGGAGTCTAAACTAACAATAAAAGAATCATTAGAAAAATTGAGATTATAATGTATGTAAAAGTAAGAAATAATGATGTTGGAAAAGCTTATAAAATATTAAGTAGAAAATTAAATAACGAAGGTATTTTTAAGAAACTAAAAGAAAAAAGATTTCATATCACTAAAGGTGAAAAGAAAAGACTAAAACATAAAGAAGCTGTTGCTAGGTTGCGTAAATTAGAGCGTAAACAAGAAGATTAGTCTTGTGTCAGATGATTTAAAAATATCTATACATAAAGACTATGTTTTAGTAGAAACAGAAATACTAGACTTAAAAGAAATTAGAGAACAGATGAAAGAACAACAAGAAGAACATATTAATCTAATTGATGAAAAAAATGTAATTCATGATAAGGCTAATAATGTCATAGAGTATATGATTAAATTTACTAATCTAGATACAGAAGAAGAAGGGTTTTTAGTAGAAGATGTAGGCATCGGCACAGTTATAACTCAGAAATGGTCGGATTTAGACGAAGTTACAGAAAGATGGAAATTTATTCAAAAAACTGTTCCTAAGAATGTAAAAGTTGAAATTATAGCAGAAGAAACTATTGAGCTAAGAATTAAAAATGTAGAATTAGATGAAGCTCCTCCTTTAATGGAAATAGAGTCTTCTGAAGACTAATTGCTTCGTTTGAGAAGAGGTAGAATAGACGGACTGGACGCGGGGGCAGTACCCGCCGCCTCCACCATAACTACACCGGCGTTGTGGCCGGCATAAGACTATTAAAGAAGACCGATAAGGGTGCTGGGTAGCATCATTAAAGACCGGTGTAGTTATGATGGGGGCGAAATAGGATCGACAGACGTAGTAAAAACTAAATCGAGAAGCAGGTGCGCAAGCGACCTTAACCGCAAGAAAACAAACAATTGCAAATGATAATTTCGCAATCGAGGATTACCGCCTAGCGGCATAATCTCACGGGGTATGGTTCCACCTAGCAACAGAACGGACCGCTCTCCCCAAAGTTAACTTATTCGTCCAACAAAAGTTGGGCGTATTTTTATGAAAGGTATAACAATGAAAAAATATTTAATTTCAGGCTTTGCACTTAGCCTAGTTTCAAGTGCTGCATTAGCTGAAGGAATGGGCTTGCCTGAAGTAGTGTTTCCAGAAGTTGAAGTAACTGTTGGTGCAGAAAGAGAACTAGAAGCAGAAGTTAATTCAGTTTATTCTTCTGTTGCTATCGGATCTCTTAGAGTAGGCACTACTTTTGCAGATACTGCAGCCGATCAAGGCGCTTTTAGTGTTAGTAAATATGAATTTGATGTAGAACAATCATTAGGTCCTAACGTGGTTCTTTATGTAGAAAATGATTTTAATAATGAGTTTAAACATACAGAAACCGTTGTAGGCGGCAAAATTAAATTTTAATTTGTTAATAATCAAAGCAGATAAAAGGGAGGTTTAACCTCCCTTTTTTTAATTTCTATAGTTTACCCACCAAACTAGCACTTGAAAATTTTTTAGAAACGTGTATAATACTATTATATATGGAGTAATAAATGATAGAACAAAAAGCAACAAAAGACTATGCAGAAACTAATATAGAATATATTAAACAATTAAACTCTGTATTTAATTCTGGATGGGAAAAAGAAACAGAAGAATTTAATCAAATCTGGGATGAATGGTTTTTAGAACAGTCTATTGAAGCACACGCAGATTATGGCGGGCAATGGGCAGGATCTGGTACACTAGATTATACAGAAGCTAGAGTAATATATACTTTGCTTAAAAAAATAAAACCTACAAAGGTTTTAGAAATAGGAGTAGCACAAGGAGTAAGCGGTAGTTTAATTAGAGAAGCTTTACCCAATACTACCCAATTTGACGGAATAGATATTAAAGTTCCTCACAGAATATGTTCTCGTTATAAAAATTATTTAGAAAACGATTCTATTTCTTTTTATAAAGGCGATGCAATAGAGTTTATAAAAGAGTCTGAAGAAAATTATGATTTAATTTTTGTAGATGCTGATCACCGAGAACCTTTTTGTACTGCTTTAGCAAAAGAAATTAAACAAAAATATCCAAAAACTACTATTATATATCATGAATGGTCTTTTTCTGTAAACGCAGATGACGAAGAATTAAAATATGTTTCTAGAAAAGAATGGATTAAACAGTTTTATGAAAGAAAAGCTTTCGAAGATGAGTATTCAGAAAAAGAATATAAACACATAGGGTTTTATGGTAGCTGTGGAGTAGGAGTAGTAATTCATGAAAATTTATTTTCGTTGTTGTGAAAAACAACAAAGTGTTAGTGGGGTTCAAAGATGGTCAGAGATTCCCAAAAACGTAATGATTAAAAAATGTTGGAAATCTATATATGACGGTATAGATGCAAATGATGAAGTTTTTATACTTCATGATGAAGTATCAGAAGATACACTGAGTTTTATTGAAAAGTACTCATATGACAACACAACTTTTTTAGAAGTACCAAAGCATGAAATACAAGATAGACTTCACACTTTTAAAATGTTAGAGTTTCTAAAAACCCAACTACAATCTAGTAATCCTGATGATATACACTACATTGTTGAAGATGATTACCTTCACACACCAGACGCAATTTCGTCTATGAAAGAAATATTTAAAAAATGGGAACATTTTGTAACTACATATGATTATCCAGATAGATATACAATGGATAGAAATCCTTGTTATCTTATGGTAGGGTCTGATAGACATTGGAGAACAAATCCTTCAGGCACTTATACTTTTGCAGCTAAAACAAAAACATGGCTTGACTCATGGGATATTATTATGGAACACGCTCCTCATAATCCTACTATAAAAATGTTTGAAAAACACTCATGTATTTCCCCTGTACCAGGAACTTCCTCTCACCTAACTCCACACCACATGAGTCCTATTGTAGATTGGGATTCTTTATGGAATAGTGTTGATGCATATTAATTATGAAGAAGTTAGAGCAAACGCTAAACAAGCTGATCATGTTCTGTATGGTCCTTGGGTAGGAGAGTTTGGATGGGAGTTATTTAGCTGTCAGGGTTATTTAAGAAAATTAAAAGAAGATAACCCTCATCTAAAATCATTTCACATAATTAGCAGAACGGGTAGAAGTTTTTTATACCAGGATTTCTGCGATTCATATATTGAATATGATTGTCCAGGTAAAAATACAACAGGAGCACTTTGTATAGATTACCGCTATGATAATTTTCATAAAAAAGTTATAAACAAATTAAATCTAAAAAACTGTTTATGGATTCCAACTCAGACTTTTTTAGTAGATTATCACGCAGATGGAGAAGGTAGGGAACCTCGCTTATCAGATTTTTTAAATCATCAAAAATTTATTAAGTATACTAGTAACTCTATTTTAAACTCTCCTTATGATATTCTAATACACGCTAGAGAAAGTTTTCATCACGACACAGGAAGTAAAAACTGGTCAAAAGATAAGTGGGACAAAGTTACAGAATATCTTTCAAATAAAGGTTATAGATTAGCCGCTACTGGAAGTAAAACAGGAGCTTATGCGCCTAAACATTGTGACGATATAAGAGGAATTGATTTATCTGAAGATATCTCATATTTAAATCAGTGTAAATTTTTAATTTCAACCTGTAGCGGTCCTGCTCATTTAGCCTCTCTTTGCAATACTCCCTTAGTTGTTATAACAAATGAAAATAACATAAACAGGTATAAAACAGACTGGAACCCTTTTAATACGCCTAGAGAGATAGTGTACGAAGAAGGATGGAATCCAAGTGTTGATTTAGTGATAAGTAAAATTGAGAAAATGCTATGAAGATACTTTATGTAGGAGTTTTTACTAATCACTCTACAAATATAGGACAAGCTGATTCTTTAGATAAAATTAGTGATTTAATTACTTTTGACATGAGAGACATTGGTTCTTATACTTTAGAACAACGTGATCAGGCTATTTTAAAAATAGTAAAAGAAGAAAACCCGGATTTATTGCTAATTAGTAAAGGCAATACTATAAACGTAGAAGTTATTAAAAAGGCAAAAGAGCATTGTAAAGTAGCTTGTTGGTATATGGACCCTTTAGTAAATGCAGACAATGAATGGATGGAAAAAGTTCAGCACAGTGATTATATATTCTCTGCTTATGAAAAACTAGCAAACTTATTCAGAGACAAAAATAAAAATAGTTTTTATCTTCAAGAAGGTTTTGATCCCAATATTCACAGACCTATGAAATTTGAAAAATCATATGATGCAACATTTGTAGGTTATTTAAAAGATCATAGAAGAGACTACCATGCTTCATTAAACTTTAAAAACTTTAATGATTCTTATGGAGTAGAATATACAAAAATCGTAAATAAAAGCAGAGTAAACTTAGGCTTTACAACTAACAAAGAAGGAACCTCGGACAGAGTATATAAAGTGCTTGCATGCGGTCAGTTTTTCTTATCAGAGTCTTGGGAACTGATGGAAAACGACTGGGAAGTTGAAAAAGATTTTGTAACTTTTAACTCAATACAAGATTTAGATGATAAGATAAAATATTTCTTAAAGAACCCTAAAGAAAGACTTGAAATAGCAAATCACGGAAAACAGACAGTACAAAAATACTCTACTGATAATTGGGCGAAAAGAATAGTAGAAACAGTGAGTGCATAGATGTTTACATATTTTAAAGTAAGGAAAAACATGAAAATTATTAATGGTTTTTTATCTGAAAAAGTACTAAAAGATTTAATTAAGTTAGCAAATAAAGAAATAGAAGAAGCTTGCGATACAGAAATACCTCTATATCAATCAATGGTAGATATGCATATTAAATATAAAGATAATAAAGAGTTCAATTATTTAATATCAAAAGTAGAGTCTATTGCATCTAAAGCATATGATGACAATCTAAAAATTATTAAGTGTTGGTTTAATATTACAGATAAAGGTTCAACATTTTTAGGAGAAGAAGGTTGGCACATTCACGAAGATGCAAAAGTAAGCGCTATTTACTATTTAGATAAATGTGATGAAGACGGTACTTATTTTAAAATTGATGATAAAGCTCAGAAATTTACCACTAAAGATAATAGTATTATTTTATTTAATAGTAAGTTACAACACGCATCTCCAGAATATAAAAATAAAAGAAGGATAATAATTGCTTTTGATCTTCAAAATATTGGAGAAGATATAGATGACGGAGTAACTGTGCCAGAAGACAAAGAATATGATGAAAATTTGGGGAACTAGTTTTGGATTAATAGGAGACTTAATTATGTCTCTTCCTCAACTAACATATTTTGAAAAAAAATATCCTGGCAGCTATAAATATTTTGGCATCCATCAAAAAATTTCTCAATGCGCTCCATTATTTTTTAATCATCCTTTAATTGATAGAATAAAAATTACAGACAAATGGCATGAGTTTGGCGAAGAAGACTATAAGTTAGCTAGTGGTTGTGATGTATCAACTAGAAAAATAGATCATAAAGAAAGAACAGTTTATAATTGTAAGTCAATCGATGGCTGGTTTAATGAAATGGATTGTATTGAACACACTGCTAGATGTTCAAATATATTTGATATGAAAGAGGTTCTTTCAGAAGAAGAAAGATACCCTACACTATATAAATGGTTTGATAGTGATTTTACTAATATTGAGAACAATGAAGGATATTCTAAAGAAAGAAAAAAGTCAAATAAAATCGGAAATAATTCAATAGCTATTTGGCCTTTTGCTGCATACGGACGAGTAACAGGTAGATCCCCTTCTTTAGACTGGTGGAAAAGTACTATACAAAAATTAATTACAGAAGGTTTTGAAATACATCATTTTGGGTGGATAGAAGAACCAAGACTCAGTAATGATAATAAATATCATTATCACACTAAATTAGAGTTTTTTGAACAAATAAAAGGAAGTTTAGGATGTGATTTTAGTATAGGTACAGATAGTGGATCGATGTGGGTACTTGCAGCATACTCTCATCCAGGTATTGTACTTTCAGGGCCTTGGATGCCTGGTCACAATACAAATTGGGAAGCTTTTTTACCTCCTAATAAAAACGGTAAATACATATATAATCTTCCTCACATAACAACTATAACATATAATCAAGTTATAGAAAAAATAAAAGAGATAGTTTAATGAAGACTTTAATTGTTTTTGGACACGGATTAGGAGACGCAGTTGTATTATCTTCTGCTTTAAAAAACTGGTATAACCAAAAAGGATATAGAGCCTCAGTTGCAATGCAAAAAAGATTTGAACAAGCAAACCTATGGAAAAATTGCCCCTATATTGATGAGTCTGTTTATATTTTAAGCGATCCGTGGCATGATTTTGGTCACTTAAATACTAGAGTAGGGTTTCCTTCTATTTTACAAGAAGGCATTGAGTGGGCTAAAAGAAATGGTTATGATGAAGTTAGAATGATATGGGATAGTCCGAACAACTATTTAGTACAAAACTATAATGATATGCTAGAAGTTACAATGGAAGATGCAGATCCAGAAGTTTGGATTAGTGAAGATGATAGAGCTTTTGCAAAAGAAGAAGTACAAAGATTAACTGACGGAAATAAGTTTGCATTTATTCAAACTCATAGCGGTGATCCTAACAGAAGCCTTCCTGAAAACTATGGTAGAGAGTGGGCTAAAAAACAAGGTATTACTCACTTTATTGAAATAAGCAAAGAAATAGAAGTAAAAGAACATGATTATTTAGTGCAGTGTGCCATAGCTAATCTAGCAGATATGGTAATAGTACCTAATTCAGGGTATTGGCACGCTTTCTGTTCTAAATCTATGAATAAAAAGATTGATTTATTATACTTTTCTAGAGGAAAAGAAGATTTTATAAAACGAAATTATTATCCACACTATAAGTGGTTTGATAATATTATATATACTTTATGAGGGAAAAATGAGATATCCATTAGCGTGTGAAACCTGGGATCATGAAGAGCTTGGAATGATTCAAAAAGTAATAAATAGTAATAGATTTACTATGGGTCCAGAAGTAGAAAAATTTGAAAAACAATTTGCCAAAACTGTGGGTAAAAACCATGCTGTAATGGTAAATAGTGGAAGTTCAGCTAATTTATTAATGATTGGCAGTTTAGTACTAAATGAAGATATTGACTTAAATCCCGGAGATGAAGTTATTGTTCCTGCAGTTAGTTGGTCTACTACATTTTTTCCAGTTCATCAGTATGGACTAGTAATGAAATTTGTTGATGTAAATCCTCATACTTTCAACATCGATCCTAGTGATATTGAAAAAAATATCACTGAAAACACAAAAGCTGTTCTTGCTGTTAACCTGTTAGGTAACTCTTGTGAATACGCTAGACTAATAGAAATTTGTCACAGACACAATATTCTACTATTAGAAGATAACTGCGAAAGCTTAGGTGCGAAATATAGAGGAAGACATTTAGGAACTATTGGCACTATGGGTACTTATTCCTTCTTTTTTAGTCATCATATGCAGACTATGGAAGGAGGCATGATCGTAACAGACGATCTTAAACTTGCAGAATATTGTAAAAGTTTAAGAGCTCATGGTTGGATGAGAGAGTTGCCACAAGAAAATACTGTTTGTAATAAAGTAGGCAACCCGTTTAAAGACAGTTTTAGATTTGCACTACCTGGTTACAGTGTAAGACCATTAGAAATGAGTGGAGCAATTGGGCAGGCTCAGTTAAAAAAGCTAGATAGCATGACTAGTGCTAGAAGAGACAATGCTCTTTATTTTCAAGATAGACTTAGGGATAACCCAGATTTTTACTTACAAAAAGAAGAAAATGATGGACACAAAAATACCACATATAGTAGCTGGTTTGGGTTTGGTATTGTTTTAAGAGAAGGACTAGATAGAGATTTTATTGTAGGAAAATTAATTGAAAACGAAATTGAGTGCAGACCGATAGTTGCAGGTAATTTTATGAACAATCCTGTTATTAAAAGACTTAACTATAAAACTAATATTGATGGTTATAAAGGATCTGATATCTTAGATAATCAAGGATTCTTCATTGGTAATAATCCAAGTAAAATGCACGAAGAGATAGATTACTTTTTTAGAACGATGGAGACTTACATATGAGTAAAAAAAGAGCACTAGTAACAGGAGTTACAGGACAAGACGGAGCATACTTATCATCACTACTTTTATCAGAAGGTTATGAAGTATATGGAGGCATGAGAAGAAGTAGCACAGACAGTTCTTGGAGACTAAAAGAACTAGGAGTGTGGAATAGAATTAAACCTGTTTCTCTTGAAATGCTAGAGTACAGTAATATTTATGAAACTATTAAACAAATTCAGCCCGATGAAATATACAACTTAGCTGCACAAAGTTTTGTCAGAGCAAGTTTTGATCAACCAATATATACTTCTGAAGCAACTGCTTTAGGGCCTCTAAAAATATTAGAAACAATTAAGACAGTTAATCCTGAAATTAAATTTTATCAAGCCTCTTCTTCAGAAATGTATGGATTAGTACAAGAACCAATTCAGAATGAAGACACAAAGTTTTATCCAAGAAGTCCTTATGCTGTGGCTAAAACATATGCTCATTATATGACAGTTAACTATAGAGAGTCTTATAATATTTTTGGGTGTTGTGGTATTTTATTTAATCATGAATCTCCTTTAAGAGGTGAAGAGTTTGTTACTAGAAAAATTACTTCTCATTTAGCTAGAATAAAGTCAGGAGAAAATATGGTAATGGAACTTGGAAATTTTAAAGCTAAAAGAGATTGGGGATATGCTTATGACTTTGTAAGAGCAATGTATCTTATGATGCAACACAAAGTACCAGACGATTATGTTATTGCTACTGGAGAAGAACATACTGTAGAAGAGTTTTTAACTATGACAGCTGACATTCTAGAAATGCCTGTTGTTATAGAAGGAGAAGGTCTTGATACTGTAGCAATTAGAAAAAGCGATAATACTGTAATTGCAAAAGTAAACCCAACACATTTTAGACCAACAGAAGTAGAATTATTACTAGGAGACTCATCTAAAGCAGAGAAACAATTGGGCTGGAAACATGAAATGAGTTTTGAAGGACTAGTTGATTTAATGGTTAGAGAAGATTTTGACAAAGCAAGAAAAAATTGGTGGGGTCGATGAGAGTATTTATTACAGGAATTGGAGGGTTTTTAGGCCATCACATTGCTATGCGTATGCACGAACTAGGATATCAAGTTGCAGGTAATGATACATTTGTTGGAGGAGAAGAAGATAATGTTCCTTCTTTTGCAGATTTTACTCTTTGTGATTGTTGTGATTTTGATGCGATGAAAAAAGCAATGGAAGGCTGTGATTTAGTGTATCATTGCGCAGCTACAGCACACGAAGGACTAAGTGTTTTTTCTCCCTCTTTTATCACAAGAAATATTTTTGAAGCATCAGTAACTACTTTTTCAGCAGCAATTGCTGCAAAAGTTAAAAGAATTGTATTCTGTACATCAATGGCTCGTTACGGAGAACAACAACCACCTTTTAAAGAAACTATGACTCCTGCGCCTGTAGATCCTTATGGAATAGCAAAAGTTGCGGCGGAAGATGTTTTAAAAGTATTAGGAAAGGTACATAACATTGAGTGGAATATTGCAGTTCCTCATAATATTGTTGGAGAAAATCAAAAATATGATGACCCCTTTAGGAATGTTATGAGTATCATGTTAAATAGAAATTTACAAGGCAAGCCTTCTATTATATATGGAGACGGGACGCAGACTCGTTGTTTCTCTTATGTAGATGATTGTGTTCAGTGTTTAGAAAAAATGGGAACAAGCGAAAATATTGTAGGAGAAACAATTAATATAGGACCTGATGAGCAAGAAATTACTATTGGACAACTAGCGGAACTTTGTGCAAATGAAACAGGACTAAATGAAGAACCTATTTATTATACACAAGGTAGACCACAAGAAGTAAAACACGCTACTTGTTCTTCAGACAAAGCAAGAAAACTTTTAGGATATAAAACAACTACTACAGTAGAAGAAGCAGTGACAAAAACTGCTAATTGGATTAGAGAAAAAGGAACAAAACCTTTTAAATATCATCTTCCTTTAGAGATTATAAATGAAAAAACACCAAAAACTTGGACAGAAAAGAGGTTTTAATGATTGAAGTACCAGTATCAAACGGAGAACTACTAGATAAAATCGCTATCCTAGAAGTAAAATACGATAGCGGGATTGATTCAGTAGAAAAAGAACTTAATATACTACTAGACTTAGTTGAAGAACAAGACTGGTGGCATTTACCTTATATATACGTTTATTATCGTATGCTGCTTTCAATAAATCAAGAACTATGGGATATTGAAGATGCAAAAAGACAGTGTGAACAACAAAAAGACTTTAGCGATAAATTTGTTCAATTAGCTAGAGCCGTCTATATTATAAACGATGAGAGAGCTAGAGTTAAAAAATCAATTAACAAATACTCAAATAGTGCATTAACAGAATATAAAAATCACAGAGATTATTAATGTTTACAATTATCACTCCCTATGTTTTTGAAGAAGAAATTCAAGAGTTTAAAAGTAATCTTCCTTGGGGAGTACCAGCTTTGATAGAGTCTGATCAAGCAAAGATTGGTCCTGATTTAATGTATCAAAAACTTTGGAACTCGTGTGATACAGATATTTTTATTATGCACGCAGATATGACTCCTCACCCAGACGGAGAAAGTTGGGAAGAAGATATTTTAGAATATGTTGAAAAGTATCCAGAAGCAGGAATACTAGGTCTTAAATTACTCTATCCTAGTACTTATAATGGTAAAAGTATTATTGAGTGTGCAGGAGGAAAGTTTGATGACAACGGTAATCCAGATCACTACGGAAGCGGATTAGAATTGTTTACACAAAGAACTTGGAAAGATCTAGAACTAGATGAAGGACAGTATAATAAAGTTAGAGAAGTTGCTTGGTATACTTTTGGAGGCATCTATATTCGCAGAGAAGTTCTAGATAAAGTAGGAGATTTTGATCCTCACTACAAGTGGAGCTATAACAGAGATGTAGATTACTGTTTAGAGGTAAGGAAAGCCGGTTGGAAAATTTACCAATTACCTATACCTATGTATCATTTTCAAAGTAAAGATGTAAAAAGAATTAAAACACCAGAGATGGCTGATGCCGAGTCTTATAACTTAAACTACTTAAAAAATAAGTGGAAAGACAGCGAATTAATGAAAACAATAGATCGAGATGTGGAATGAGATTAATCAATTATCAACAACTAGAAGAGCTGTTTCAAAAACACGATTTAAACATATCTAAACCAGCAACTTTTTCTAGTAAAATATTTCAAAAACTGTTCGTAATAGGATCAACAGGATTTATAGTAATCTACGGAGTACTACTATTTTTATTACTATTACCTCTAGTTTTGGTAGAAGCAATTATAACAGGTTTTATAAGGGGAATTAAACATGCAAAAGAAATCCGTAATAAGTCTGATTAGTTACGACGCAGAGTATTTACCTGCAAGTATTATGTCTTACTACGCCTATGTAGATGAGATTATTTTAGGATTAGACAAAAATAGAAAAACATGGGCAGGAAATGATTTTAAATTCAATGAGAGTAAGATTTTTAAAGAACTATCTAGAATTGATGGAGATAATAAAATTAGCATTATTGAAGAAGATTTTGTTGTATCTCAAAAATTTATTGAGAATGATAACTATGAAAGAAACTTTCTTAAAAAACAGTGTTCACATGATTGGGTTTTTTCTTTTGACGCAGACGAAGAGCTGATTAATCCTAAAGAGTTTTTTGAAGACTATCTTCCGCTTGTTGAGCCTTATTATAAAGATTATGATCTGGCTTTTAATTGGTTTTTACCTTATAAAGAGTTTGATGATAGATATTTATGCATCGCTTCAGAACAAGGATGGTTAGATATCAACGAACAACAAGGGTTTGCTAATTGGAAAAACTATGAGTTTGTTTATGCTAGGTGGACAAATAATGCTCAACAAAATAGAAGACTCTTAAAAACTCCTCTTGCAATACTACACTGGAGTGTTTGTAGGCCAGCAGGAGATTTACACCAAAAAATAAATAATATTGGTCACGCAGATATTGCAGATCAAGATCCTTTTTATCAAATCTGGACACAAATCAATCTAATGAATTATAAAGAACTAAGAAACTTTAAAACATCTGGTTTCGGAGACCCAAAACAATGGGCAAGACTAATTGAAATTCCAAAAGATAAGTTTAAACAAGAATTAAAAGAACACGCTGGTAGAATCGAGGTTTAAAATGAGCAAGAAAATAGTAGAAATTATTGGAAAAGTATTTGATAATCATAGTCTAGCTATTGTTACTAGAAAAATGGCTATTGAACTATCAAAAAACGAAAATTTTGAGGTGGTGATTAACCCACTAGATACATATGATCCTCAATATAATCTAGCTTCTTCTGAACTAAAAGAGTTAAAAGCCTTAATTAAACCTGTAAACACAGAACCAGATATTCAAATTAGACACTCTTACCCTCCTATTTGGAGATGGCCAGTATCAGACAAAACAAAAATAGTACAGATACAGCCTTGGGAATATAAAAAACTTCCTTTTGAATGGCAATATAAGTTCGAGACTTTTGCCGACTTAGTTATTACTCCTTCTTCTTGGACAGCTAAAGTGTTTCTAGATGCTGGACTAATGCCGAGTAAGGTGGCAGTAGTACCAAATGGTTATGATCCAAAACATTTTAATACTAGCAATAAAAAACCGAATGATAAGTTTACTTTTGTTTATGTTGGAAATGCTCAGTGGAGAAAAGGATTAAATATCTTATTGCAAGCATGGAGTTCTTCTTTTAAAAAGGAAGAAAGTGTTAAACTAGTAATTAAAGATAATCCTGCAGTTTATGGAAACTATAATCTTTTACAACAACTAGTAAAACTACAATACGAAACTGGTTGTGCAGAGATCGAATATAATGATAAACAACTCAGTGAAATTGATATGAGTCGCATTTATAAATCTGCACACTGTTTAGTGCATCCTTATAGAGGAGAAGGTTTTGGAATGCACATTCAAGAAGCAATGGCTTGTGGATTAGTACCTCTTGTAAGTGACAAAGGACCGACAGATGATTTTGTAAAAGATGAAAGATGCAGAATCAAAGTTAATCCTACAGTAGTAAAAGCTGATGATCCAAATGTAATGATGATGAAACCAGGAGATGCATTAACATCTATGGGAGGTCATGCAGTTGCGTTTGAACCTGATGTAAATGACTTAGTAACAAAAATGAGACAAGCGTACCAAGGCGATCTATCTCCGATAGACTACTCACTAGATATTACCACTTGGAAAGAAGTGGGTCTAAAGTATGCTGAGGTAATCAATTCCATTGATTTGAGCACACCAGCTGCCAGATTGCAGACGCAAGGGTGGCGTACTACGTGATTACACTCCGTGTATAGTGGAGAACGCATGATCATCTGGGGGAGCCATGTGACATCTAGATTAAATTGCGTAAATCTACGATTTAGTTGATTTAAAATTGATTAAATACGAGTATAAAGTAACACACATTTTGACAAAGAGCAAGTATTAAAAGTTGAATTTGCTCTTCAAGAAAGGAAAACATGGAAAACGAAACAGAACGTAGCTTTGGAACTGCGTACAGAAAAGCGAACGGAAATGAGATTCGTGTGACATACAATGAGTTTCGAGGTGTCGCCTATGTTCACATTCGTGAATATTCAATGGACGGCGACTCTGGAAACTGGTATCCCACGTCTAAAGGCTACGCCTTGCTCGCAGACGAAACTACATCCGTAACCAAACTACTAGATGAGGCCGCTGAACATGCTGCCCAGAGACATAGAAAAGGAGGATCACATGAGCGTGAAAGCGTGGAGTGATGAACAAGAAGCAGAACTAATCAAGCTTTATACAGAAGAAGGCATGAAAGATGTAAATGAACTAGGAGATCATTTTGGCAAAGGTTACCGATCCGTCATCTCTAAACTGGTACAACTACGCATCTATGAAAAGCCTGTAGATGAAGAGCGTGAGGGATCTCGTACCGTAAAAACAATGTTACGCGATCTTGAAACACTCTTAGACATTGAGATTGAAGGAACTAATCTTAATAAAAAGTCTAACCTTACCAATCTAGTGATTGCGCTTGAACGTAAACTAGCAAACAATGTAGATTAATCATTGCATCTCGCTTATATATTTGATATTCTAGTATCAGATTTAAGGAGAAGTGATGAACTATACAGAACTAAAACAACTAGTCGCTCGATATGCACATGAGTATTATGATCTTGCAAAACCAAGTGTCACAGATCAAGAGTGGGATGCTCTTTATGATCAGTTGTGTGAAACTGAGCGTCGTCAAGGTTGGAGAGACGCAGATTCTCCCTCTCTCAGAGTCGGAGGTAGTGCAGGAAAAATTAGACATCCTTTTAAACTATACTCCTTACAAAAAAGTTATGATCGTGCAGAGATTGGTACAGAGTTTAATGTTGTATTACCTAAACTTGATGGTGCAAATCTTTCACTAATCTATCGAGCAGGCAAGCTAGATCGCGCTGTTACTCGTGGCAATGGTGAGTATGGTGAAGATGTTACTCATCTAATGCCTTATTGTGCGAGTGTTCCACAAACCATTTCAATTGACTCAGCTGTTATTGTTGGCGAGTGTGTCACAGATAATGAGGTAGAAAACTTCAGAAACTATGTGAGTGGCGCGCTTGGTCTAAAAGATGCTGAAGAGTTTCGTGATCGTGCTATTCGATTTATTGCGCACGACTCACTCGGAGTACAAGCTGACTATACTATCAGAATGAAAATTGTAAAAACAGCTGGGTTTCAGACTGTTTTTGAACAAGATTTGTGTGGACAATATCCGCAAGATGGTGTAGTATATAGAATAGATTCATGGAAAGAGTGTGAGCGTCTTGGATACACTTCAAAGTATCCACGATTTGCAATAGCACTAAAAGAGAGGGGAGCACTTCTTGCCACTACTCGTCTACAATCAGTAGAGTGGGTAATTGGCCGTACTGGTGCAGTTAATCCTGTAGGTCTTGTTGATCCTGTGGAGATTGATGGCGCACTCATCTCACGTGTTACTCTACACAACATTGAGTTCATTGAATCACATAATCTAGGCGTTGGAGATTTAATACAGATCGAACGCTCTGGAGGAGTTATTCCTAAGTTTGTGAGTGTGTTAAAAGCACATCCAAACTCACAAACTGTTGATCAGCTGCACGCTGAACAAGCAATCGGCACATCTCTACGCCGTCAAGGACCAAAACTCTTTTGTGATGATGAATCAAAGCGTTCAACAGTAAAACTACTAGAACACTTTATTCGTATAATGGAAATTAAAGGCCTTGGTCCGGCATCAATTAAGAAGATGGGTATTACTCATCCTGTTGATTTGTATACGCCGCAATCTTGGCATTTATTAGGTGCAAACGGTTCTAAGATTCAAGATGAACTAGAACGTTCTTGTACCAAACCGTATTCTCAAGTGTTAGCCGCACTTGGAATCCCTGGAGTAGGTCGCTCAATGTCGCAAGATATTGTAGAAATGCTTCCTGCTTTTGGTCGACTGAGAGAGATTGAATATCAGACTATTACTGGTGTCGGTCCAAAAACAGTTGATAATATTTTGGCTTGGTTAGAAGTAAATGAAGAATGGGTATTACAACTACCAGTTCAGCTAGAACAAGACTTGAGTGTACAAGCTATTATGTCTACTTCTAAAAACAAAAAGGTCTGTGTGACTGGTAAACTTGATATGACTCGCAATCAAATTACAGATCATCTTGCGAAGTTTGGTTTTCAAGTGACAAACACAGTTACTAAAGACTGTATTGCTTTAATTAGTGGAGATAGTGACGCTACCTCATCTAAAGCCAAGCGTGCTGAATCTCTGGGCATAAAAATTATCAATTACTGGGATAATCGTGCAGAGATTCTAAAAGGAATTGTTTAACAACAAGCAATTACTTTAACTTTTTACTTGGTTATAGCTGATTTCTTCTGATATAATCAATTCATAAAGTTGAGAAAAGAGTTTTTCAACTTCAAACACAAAACCAAACTTTAAAAGAGGGAAAATAAAATGAGTAAATTTGAATATACTGAAGACATGGTTACCCGTATGGAATCTGCTTGTGCAAGCGGTGTAACAGAAGACATTATTGAAACACTTTGCGATGAGTTCGAGTTTCCTCGTCGTTCAGTAACTGCAAAGCTTCGCAAGCTTGGATTTGATGTTCCTAAGAAGCCTGGTGCAGCACCTGTGTTCTCAGCTGACGAAACTGACGCACTAGCAGCTTTCTTGGCAGAAAACTCTGGTGTTCATACAGCAGAAGAAATTGCTGATGTATTTGCTGGTGGTAAGTTTACTGCTCGTCAGATCAACGGTAAAGCACTGTCACTTGAAATGACTTCTCATATCAAGCCAGCTGAAAAGAAGATCACTCCTAAGACCTTTACTGCTGAACAAGAAGCTCAAATCGAAGCACTTGTTAATGCTGGTAAGTATCTTGAAGAAATTGCAGATGAGCTTGGTCGTCCAGTCAACTCTGTTCGTGGTAAGCTTCTTTCAATGGGTCTTAAAGCAGAACAGCGTGATAAGAAAGCTTCAAAGTCTGATCCATATGAGGGTATCGAAGATATGCTCGATCAGTCTGTAGAAGATATCGCTGATGCCTTTGGTAAAACTGTGCGTGGTGTTAAGACTGTTCTTACACGTCGTGGCCTTTCATGTGCAGATTACACACCGAAAGCAAACGAAGGTTAATTTTAACCTTTCAAATGTAAAAAGCAAGGCAGAGGCTTTTAGTCTCTGCCTACTTGTGCAATGAAACTGTACCAACTACCTGAACCTGCATTAGATTATATAATCTCACTCTCTCCTCAACAACGCTATCTCTATCTTAAAGAAGTTGCTTTAAAACAGTTTTCAATAACCTTAGACGACAAAGAGATGTTGGAACGTACTATTAAGGCATTAGAGGCTAGTGTTTTGATGGAAAAACTGTATCGAAATAATGAGTTTTTAAAAAAGAACTTTACAATGGTATATTCAGATGGTGGAATAGTAAGAAATATGGTTAATGACATATATTATACAGAGGATGATTTAATAGTACACTAATGATACATACTTTATATAGTGATGATATCTATATCATAAAACTGCCTCAACACAAACAAATAAAAGAACTCTTAATGCCTTTTGCACTAAGAGATGATTTGTTTATAGAGACAGAATGGAATTGTGATGTACAAACAACTATGAGTGAAAAAAATCCGGAACTACCTTGGTCAAGGGTAGTTCCTTTTTTTATTGAACAAATGAAAGAGTATATAAAGTGGTTTGAGCCAAAGAAAGCTTTTGAAATAAGAGCAGCTCCGTGGATGTGTAGATATAAAAAAGGAGCTTTTCAAGAACAACATAATCATTTAGGAATTTTTAATGAACAATTTAGTTGTGCATACTTTATGAATAATCCTCCAAATAGTTCAAAATTTATCTTTTCTAATTCACAAGATTACTATACAGCGGCTGGTTGGAAAAATTTTTTCGAGAATCCACCAGAAAGACTGTATGAACCTCCTCAAGAAGAGGGAACACTAATTATATTTCCAAGTCATTTAGATCACTATGTTACTCCTAATCAGTCTGACGAGACAAGAGTAAGCATTAGTATGAACTTTGCCCTAGTTTAACCTAACCTAGAGACTGTAAGCGACGGGGTAAAACCGTCAAACAGAAAGGAAAATGCAATGGAAGCACTTACCTTATGGATGGTAGTTGGATTTTTATTCGCTGCCTATTCCGTTATAGCAAATGATTCAGTACAAACTCTCGGTACATGGATCGCATCAAACAATGAGAGATTTAGTTATAAAACAATGTGGATTGCTGCCTCAGCAGTTTTAATATGGGCGTTATGGTACGGTTGGTATGCTTATGGGGGAGACATTTCTTATGGACGGTTAAATAAAATACCGTTTCAAGAAGTGCAATGGTATCATGCTTTAGCACCTGGAATTCTACTAGTATTAACTCGTTTTGGAGTTCCAGTTTCAACATCGTTTTTAGTATTGAGTGCTTTTGCAAGTACATTTGTACTAGAAAAAATGTTAATGAAATCAATTATGGGATATGGTATTGCTGCTATTGCTGCATACAGTATTTGGTATTTTGTCAGCCGTTGGTTAAATGAAGGAATACCAGTCAAAGAAAAGCATAAAACTTTTTGGCGAGTAGCCCAGTGGATAACTACAGGATTGCTTTGGTGGACTTGGTTAAGTCACGATATTGCTAATATTGCGGTATTTTTACCTCGTACATTAACATTTGACCTAATGGTAATGGTTAGCGTTGTATTTGTTGCAGGTTTGTATTTTATGTTTCGTGAAAACGGTGGTAAAATACAAAAAATTGTATTAGAAAAACACAACACTCGTTATGTTCGTAGTGCTACGTTAATTGATCTTTTTTACTGGTTAATTTTGTGGTTCTTTAAAGAACTAAATGATATTCCAATGTCAACAACTTGGGTGTTTGTTGGATTACTTGCAGGTCGTGAACTTGCTATTGCAACATTCACAGGCAAGAAAAAAACTCGCAGTGTTTTCCCACTAGTTGGAAAAGACTTTATGAAAATGATGATAGGGTTAGCAGCTAGTGTTGCTATTGTATTATTAATTCATGGAGTAATAGCCCCTAACTAATGTAAAATTAACATTGACAGAGACTCCTGATTAGCGTATTATATAAATACAACTAATCAGGAGTTTTTTATGTACTTTAACAAAACAGAAACTAACTGGCGAATATCTCAATGCTGCCAGTTTCATGATAAACAAAAAGCAAAAAGGTATAATTTTGGAACAACAACAAAAACATACGCCCTCAAAGAAGGGGGTAAAGAAAGAGTTCAAGCAAAGGCTCTCGAAAACTGTCGCAAGTTGGAAGATATTTTGGAAACATACTTTCCAACTCAGCCAATTCATCTACGGAGTTTTCGTATCTCGTCTGAGTTGTTTCCTTGCTACACTCTTGATTTCACCCGTGAATGGTATAAAGAAATTTGGGACGAAATTTCAGAAATACTTTCTAGAGCAGGAAGTAGTGCAAGTAAAAATGAAGTACGTCTTAGTGTCCATCCTGGGCAATATACTGTTCTGGCTTCTAATAAGCCAGATGTAGTTGAAAAATCAATTGAAGATTTAGAATATCATGCACTGTATGGATCTTTGATGGGATTACCTGCTGAAGATTTTACAATGAATATTCACTTACAAGGACTATATGGAGGAAAACACGAAGATGGTATTAAACGGTTTGCCACCCACTTCCCATATCTTTCCGACTACGCCCAAAAGTGTCTTGCAGTCGAGAACGAAGATAAACCCAATGGATATGATATCCAGCACACACTTGAACTTGCGCAACGGATCCCTATCAGGTGTACCCTCGACACACACCACTATGCCTGCCATAGAATGGTTGAGACAGAGAGAGTTAAGATTGACGAAAAAACGGTCAATCGGAAAGTGCGAGACGTGGATCACATCACCCACACAAGTGACTACTTCTTGGAAGCTGTCAAAAGCTGGAGAGGAGTACGCCCGTTGTTCCACAAATCACAATCATTTCACCCCGACAATATCGATTACTGGATGAAGCCTAATGCTCATTCAGAAACATATTGGGACGAACATCTTATGGCTAATCATGTGCCTATGTTGGAGTATGCTGACTTTGATATTGAAGCAAAATTCAAAGAAGTAGCTGTACAAAGATTCTATGATTTTATTAAAGCTGAAGAAGAGTTTGCGGGTGAAGCAATTATCACTAAAACAGTTTAGGAGGCGCGATGATACTAGTTTGGATAACGTTTCTAACAGCTATTGCTATATCAGGAGTAGCTGCTTGGTTTAGTGTTATCGGACTAACACAAATATTTGCGGCAGCATTTTTGCCTGTTGCTATTATGGGAGGCGTGTTAGAACTAGGAAAAGTTGTAGCAGCTGTATGGACCCATCATCATTGGAGAGACCTATCTGTTATATCAAAAACAATTCTAGTTCCAATAGTAGGTCTTCTGATGGTAGTAACTAGTTTAGGTATTTTTGGACTACTATCAAAAGGACATAGTGCCCAAGAAATGCCTATTATCATAGTAGAGCAAAAAGTCGCAGTACTTGATACACAGATTCAGTTTGCTAAAGATAAAGTAACTGGATTAAATGTTAGACTTAATACACTAAATGAAGCACTAACTAAATATATTGAACTTGGTGCAGTATCTAAAGGCTTAGACAAAACCCAAGAAGATATTTCAAATATACAATCACAAATACAATCAGAACTAAATAATATAGCTGATCTAGAACAACAAAAACTTGAAGAAAAACTATCAATTAGTGAAATAGAAGCAGAGCTTGGCCCACTTAAATATGTGGCTAACTTATTAGGAGAAACAGATAATTTACAAAATGCAGTTACTATTGTTATTTTTATAATTATATTTTGTTTTGATCCTTTAGCACTAATTCTACTAGTGTTATCAGTTGATAGAATATTTAATAGACAACAAATATTTGATGCTGAAAACCTAACTAAACTAAAAGCTATTGAGTTAGCTAAGAAAAAACTAGGCTTAACTAGAGCTCAATCAGAAAAAATGAGTAAAGAGGCGATTGTTCAGCTACTCAATAATGCAAAATAAATGTACATTGTATTTGACAACTACCCTCCGTTTTGTTATAATATACAAAATGGAGGGTTTTTAAATGGCAAGAGCAAAAGTCAATACAAACGAAATTCCTGAATCAAAAATCAGACAAGTTATTTGGATGATAAAAGCCAACAAGACTAAAAAGGCTTGTTGTGAGCATCTTGGTATTGCTTATAATACAAAAAGACTTGATGCTATTATTCAAGAATTTAGAGATAAAGAAGAAAGACAAAAAGAACTTAAAAAGAAAGCAAGAGCTAAGGTTCTTTCTGAATCTGAAATTAAAAGCATTGTAACTGACTATCTTGATGGAGATAATCAGACTAATATTGCAAAACGAATGTATATCAGTCCTCAGCGAGTAAAAAAGATTCTGATAGAAAACAATGTTCCTATCAGAGCAAGAGGAAAAAATAAAGCTGCACAAGTAGATCACGTTGTACAAGACTTAGATGTAATTTTTAAAGCTGGAGATAGAGTATTTATTCCTTCTAAAAATACTTTTGCAAAAATTGCTGAAGTATATGACGAAGAGTGGATTGATTATCATAGATCTCCTATTCGTAGAAAATATATTGAATTACATGGTTTAAAATATGCTAGAAAAAAGTTTGGTGATTCGTATGAAGGACAAATAGGTGTCCATTATGAAATTTACTGGGAATATGATAATGGTAAATCTTGGAAAGAAGATGCTATTATTCGTGCGATTAAAAAAGCAGAAACCTATATTGAAGAAACTGGTAGAGAGTGGTATCTAAGCTATATGGAAGGCGATAGAGCAGGATACTTTTCTGGAACTAGAGATAAATTTTATCCGATAGCGAGTAGATAATAGATGAATATTGATCTTCAAAAACTGACAATAAAACGATTATTGTCAGAACAGAATCACGATTTCTTTACAAAGCTTAGCCCCTACTTTTTCTCAGGGGCTAACTCTTCTATTTATAACAAAATAGAGTCTTACTATAAAGCAAATCTTAAAATACCTTCAGAAGAAGAATTTTACCTTATCAATAAAGATGTTAACTCTCAAGAATATTTTGAGACACAAATTGTTGCATCTGAAAAGTATAGAGATATTGATAATGATTTTATTATTGCACAACTTCAAGATCATTTTGTAAGAGAAGAAACAATCTCTTTCTTGGATGGTTATATTGATCAGCTAGAAGATTTAGAAAAAATTGAAATAGTAGATAAAATACAAAATCATCTTTTAAAACTTAATAGTGCCTTGCCTACATCAGATGAGTTATTTGATGTAGCTGATCTTGATTTCTTTCCAAGCGCTGATGATTTTAAACTATATCCGTCTGGGTTAAGTGCTGAGTATGATGCAATTAATGGCGGTTTCGGATCACAAGAACTTGTTCTTCTTGGAGGCAGACGTGGATCAGGTAAATCTATTATATCACTAAACTGTTCTATCAATAGATTTTTACAAGGATCAACTGTTGCGTTTTTTAGTATCGAAATGCGTTACAAAGAAGTACATGATAGGCTTCTCAGCATTATTAGTGAAGTTCCGTTTCTTGATATCTATAAAAATAAACTAAGTGAAGAACAAAAGTTAAAACTAGCAAAAGCAAAGTTAGATTATTTCTTTGATAATACGGATCAAAAAGCAGTTGATTACTATAATGACTTAGAAAAGACAAAAGATTTCAAAGCATTTGAACAAAAGATGAAGTTTGATAAGCCTGAGTATAAAGAAAATCGTTTCTTTATTATTGATGACGCTGGACTAACTCTTAATCGTATTGATCATTATTGTAATATGTTTCAAGCTAAATATCCAAGATACACTATGGCTTGTGTAGACTATATTAATATCATTCGACACGAAGATCAAAAAGATTGGAAAAGTCAAATTACTATTGCAGAAAACTTAAAACTAATGAGCCGTAAATATGATTTAACAATGTTCTCACCTTATCAGATTGATGCTGGTGGTGAGGCTCGTTTTGCAAAGGGTATTCTAGATTCTGCTGATCGTAGTTTTAACTTCTTTCCGCCCGATGAAAATAATGATCCTAATCGAGTAGCTGTTCATACTACAAAAATTCGTAATGGTAGAACAATGAATTTTGATATCGGCATGAACTGGGAATGTACTAAAGTTGTAGCAAGTGATTCAAACTTAATCAATGAAAAACCTTTTGCATCTGCAAAGTATGGTAGTGAAGAAGATAAGCAACCAAAACGCACAAGAGAAATTGAGCGTGATCTATGATAAAAAAGTGGCTACAAAAACGAAAAGATAAAAAAATACATGAAAGACGTATGGAACAAATGAAAAAGAATCCATATAAACGTGTTGATAGTGAAAACATGACTGAGGTTGAAAAAATGGATAAAGGTTTTAATGGTAAAACCTATACAATGAATGGAATAGACATTGACTTCTGATACCGTACTTTGGATTATATGGTGTATTATATTTTTAATTACAGTAGCAGCACTACCTTTTATTGTGCGTATGCAATATCTATCAGAATTTTTGGCAAGGTGTTTTGGATAATGGACTTAACTGATTTATTAACTGATAAAGGTATATATTATAAAAAATCAAACAACCCAAGTGAGATTCTTATCACTTGTACATCTGGTGAGCACGTAGATAAAGATCCAAGTCTTAGTTACAATCTTGAAAAAGATATGTTTCATTGTTGGAGTTGTGGATTTAAAGGCAGTAAACGCAAATTTCTTGAAAGTATTGGTGTTTCTAGTAATATTACTTTTGAAACAAAACAATCTTTTAAGATACAAAAGTTAAAAAATAAAATCACAAAACTAATGGAAGCCAATGAATGTAATATGCCTACAGAATTTAGACTTTGGAATCAGAGTTACAAAGGTATTAATGAGAAAACGTTAAAAGAATTTGGTTGTTTTACTACAACAGAGATGGGTTTTGAAGACTATCTTTGTATTCCTGTTTATCAATTTGGTAAATTAAAGTTTATTGAGGGAAGATATAGATTTAATTCAAAAAACAAACCAAAATATAATCGTAAGCCTAATGGTGTAAATGTAACAAATATTGCATTTCCTTTAGATAAGCTTGAAGACAAATCTAAAGTTATAATAGTTGAAGGTATATTTGATATGTTAAACCTATGGCAACACGGAGTCAGAAACGTTTTATGTGTTTTCGGAACACAAAACTTTGGTGATCAAAAGATAAAACTATTTGATGATGTAGGTATTAGAAATGTTCAAATCATGTTTGATGGTGATGCTGCCGGACAAAGTGCTGCAGGAAAAATAAGAAATTTATTAACTAAGAATAATATTTCGTCTAGTATTATAAAGGTTCCACTAGGTAAAGATCCTGGATTATTAGTACCAGATGAAATAAAATCTCTATTGTCTAATGGATAAAATGTTGATATAATTATGTATGAATTAAGAATGAGGAAAAGTTATGAGTAAAAAAATTGCATTTGTTTATCCAGCTAAGATAAACAACCCAGACAAAACACTTGCTAAATTTATGGATAAGCATATCAGTGATGAGGCTGACTATGTATTCCTATGTTCTCAAGAAAAAGAAAAAATCTTGAAAAAAGATATTGATTGCGATATTGATAATCTAAAAAACACTTATGAGATTATTGTTCCAATTGGTGCAGAAGCTCTTAAATATGTTTGTGGTCTTACAGGTATTACAAAATATAACGGTATGTTTATTGAAAAGAAATTTCTTCCGTTAATTAATCCCTCTATGATTGTGTTCAAACCACAATACGAAGAAGACATTATTAAAGCATTTAATATGTTGGGCAAAATCTTAGTTGGCGAAGTTGATAATACTGCTCATGAAAAAGATTATCGCTTTATTGATAATCGTAATCAATTTGAAGAATACTTAGAAATACTAAAACAAGCAGATCCAATTGTAGTAGATATTGAAACTTCTGGTCTTAATCCAAGAAGTTCAAACGTGCTTGGTATTGCTTTAAGCACTAAACCCCATGAAGGCGTATATGTATCTTCTGAGATCTGCCACGCTTACAAGTCTGAAATACACGAGTTATTCAAAACTAGAAAATGTATTTTTCATAACGGAAAATTTGATATGGGTTTTTTAGAGTATGAATTTGATTTTGAGTTTCCTGATTTTGATGACACAATGCTTATGCATTACTGCCTTGAAGAAGCTGTAGGAACACACGGTCTTAAACCTCTTGCGCTTAGATTTACGGATCTAGGTGATTATGAAAAAGAACTAGATGATTACAAAAAAGTATTTTGTCGAAAGAATAAGATTAAACTAGATGAGTTTAACTATGGTATGATTCCTATTGATATTCTTGCTCCTTATGCAGAACGTGATGCTGATGCTACATTTCAATTATATAATAAATTCTGGCCTTTGATAGATCGTAGCGAGGGTTTTACAAAACTATACAAAGAAATACTACTACCTGCAACATCAGCTCTTATGCGCCTTGAGAAAAATGGTGGTTATATCGATACTTCTATGTTACAATCTGTTAAAGAAAACTATGAGATAGATATTGAAGAATGTATTAATGAAATTTCAATGCACGAAGCTGTACAACGTTATGAAAAACTACACGAAAAAACTTTTAACCCAAATAGCACTCTTCAATTGCGTGAAGTATTCTTTAAGATTCTTAGATTAAAGTCTACGAAGAAAACTTCGACTGGTGCAGAGTCTACAGATAAAGAGGTATTACAAGAACTAAACCATCCTCTTGCAGAAGCTATTCTTGATTTAAGAGAAAAATCAAAACTTACAAACACTTATTTATCTAATATTCAAAACGGAGTAGATGCGGATAGTCGTTTACGTTCAGGATTTAATATTCATGGAACAACCTCTGGTCGTTTATCTTCTAGTGGTAATCTAAACTATCAAAATATTCCTCGTGATAATAAAGATATTAAAAAAATGTTTAGAGCGAGAGATGGATTTAAAATTATGCAGTGTGATCTTCAAACTGCTGAGGTTTATTATGCGGCAGCTCTGAGTAATGATAGATTCTTACAACGAGCCTTTATTGAAAAGCTTGACTTTCATTCCTATATTGCTAAACAGATTTTTAACCTTCCTTGTGATGTGAATGAAGTAAAAAACACTTTTGGAGATAAAAGACAACACGCTAAAGCTATTACTTTTGGTATTATGTATCAAGCTGGTCCTGCAAAAATTGCAGAAACAGCAGGTGTTGGTTTTCAGGAAGCTAAATCTTTTATCAACAAATACTTTAACGAAGCCTATAATCTAAAGCGTTGGATTGATTCAGCTAATAGACAGATTGAATTAAATGCTTATATCTATTCATACTTTGGTCGTAAGCGTAGACTTCCTGAGTCTCGTTCTCCAAATCAAGGAGTATCTAAACACGCTATTCGTTCTGGTGTTAACTTCTTAGTACAATCTGTAGCATCTGATATTAATGTTTTAGGATTAATTGATGCTATGAAGTGGATTGATGATAAAGGATATCAAGAAGATATTCTTCCTTTTACAGTTGTGCACGACTCTATTGTTGCCGAAGTTAGAGAAGATCTGTGTGAAGAATGGGCAATCAATTGTACAAAAGCACTTCAATCTCCTAGAGGAGTAGAAATTGAGGGCTGTCCTATTGGTGTTGATTTTGAAATCGGTCCTAGCTGGGGAGAATTAGAGGGGTTTTAAATGATAAGTAAAATTATTGATACTATTAACTATCCTGCATTTGCACTAAAAGAAGCTCCTTATAAAGTAACTTTTAAAGAAGATAGTATTACTATTATAAAACAACCTGATGGTAAAGAATATATTTTTGATGTTATGGTTGAAGATGCTAATTCTTATGTAGAAAGACTATTTTATATAGAAGAAGAAATGAGTAATAGAATACAGTTTGACTACACTATCCTAAATAAAGAACAACTGGTTTTTAGTTATGAAAATCTAGGATGGTGTGTTGATGCTGTTGGAAAAATATTTAATCTAGGACACAAACAAAACTTACCAGTACAGTGTAGAAAAGTAAAGAATATTAAAGGAAATAAAATCTGGTTAGAAAAAATACTCGCTCCATTTAATCTTCCTGTAATAGTAGAAGAATCAAATGCAGATGAGCTATGGGCTACTATAGTAAGTATTAATAATGTTTGGTATATTAAAAAACTTTCATATGAATATATTAACTATGATAACTATTTAGTAACATGACAGAAAAAATTAATATTAAATACGCATCTCTATCAGATAAAATATATATCAATGGTGATGCGATAGAAGACATTGAGAAGTTTGAAAGAGCGTATAGTTATATACTAGACGATGTAACTTTTTATACCTATGATTATGATGAAGAAGAAGACGTATATTCAGTGCCTTCAAACTCTTATTATAAGTTGAATATTCAAGAATATAAAGATAAGAGAAATTTCTTTGCTAATGAAGCAGACAAAGCATTTAAATTTGCCGGTAGTCTTAGAGAAGAACAGCAAGATGTAGTAGATGCTTTCTTTAAGATAGGTAGAGTAAGAAGTGGTTTATTTCAGGCGCCTTGTGGTTGGGGTAAAACTTATGCAGCGTGCTCTCTTATTGCTCAAGCTGATATGCCTACACTCATTATTGTTCATACAAAACTACTATTTAAACAGTGGCAACAAGAATTAGAGAAACTAATACCAAATGCAGATATTGGATATATCGGAGATGGAGACTTTAAATTAACTAATTTAACTGTTGGAATATATAAAAGTGTTCATAATAATATGGAGCATATTAGAGATAAGTTTAGTTTAATTTTTGTAGACGAAGCACATCTGTGTCCTGCTGATTTATTTTCTACTACAGTTAATAATATTAATTGTAAGATTAAAATAGCAGTAACAGCAACTCCCCGTAGAAAAGACGGAAAACACATTGTATTAAATGACTTTTTTACACCGTTCAGAGTAGTAGCACGAGACGAAAAAGAGCACGAAACTCCTCGTATAGAATTAATACATACGGACGTAGCCTTTAATGTTATAGAGCCTAAACGAGACTGGTCAAGGCAAATGAATAAAATAACACAAAATAAAGCTTTATTATCTCTTATAGCAAAAGAAGCTACTCAAGACATAGCAAACGGTAGATGCTTATTGATATTATCTGAAAGAGTTGATATGTTAAAAACTCTGCAAAAAATGATAAATAAAAGCGTATTACTTATTGGTGAAACAGGTGAAGAAGATAGAAAAGAAATATTAAAAACAGCAGGGTCTAAATATATGGCGATACTTTCTACAAAAATATTTGATGAAGGTATCTCATGTCATAGGTTAGACACTCTTTATCTAACCTGTCCTAATAATAACCCTATCAAATTAGAACAAAGAATTGGTAGAATAATCAGAGAACACCCAGAAAAGAATGTTCCTCTTGTAAAAGATTTTTGGTTTAAAGGAGCCATTGTTAATAATCAACAAAGAAAAAGATTAGAATGGTATAAAACCAGAGGGTATGTATTGTGAAATATATGTTTAACTGGTTTGATCTAAAAACAAAATCCAATAACGAACCAGAATCTATATTAATCTTGACATATGCTATCACAAAAAGTTATAATTCTATTATAGCGTGGAATTCGAAACACCTTATGAATTCTTTAAAGATTAATAGAATACCTAGCACTTTGTTTAAAAGAAACTTATTAGTAAATACAAAAAAAGGTATAGTAAGTAAGTATAAAACAACATTACCTGATGCATATTTTAAAAATAAAAGATTTTTATTTTTAGATGTTTCATTAGAACAAAAAATAAATTACATATATTTATTAGGTCACAGAAAGTTATCTAATGAAAATGATTATTTAGATATTGATAATTTTAAAGATGAAATTATTGCCAATCTTTATAATCCACTGACAAAACATGAAAACAACAACTTAAAATTTATCTATGAAGGAGAATGATCATGGTATCATGGGACAAAACACAAGGAATCAAATCACAAGGCTCAAGCGATAGAAAAGAAATTCAAAGAATCACACTACAAAACGGAGATAATAAAATTAGACTAATTGGCGAAGTATTGCCTCGCTATGTGTACTGGCTAACTACCAAAGACGGAAAACGTATGCCAGTAGAATGTTTAAAGTTTGACCGAAACACCGAACAGTTTTCTGGAACAGAAGATCCTTTTGATGAAATTTCACCTGATATCTATGCAGATAAGCCTCAATTTGCTTACGTATGTAATGTGATTGATCGAGGAGATAATCAAGTAAAACTATTTGATTTAAAAGCAACTATTTATCGTCAAATTGTAGACTTTGCTAAAGATGCTGAATATGGTAATCCAGCAGACGAAGCATCAGGGTATGACATTACTATTGTAAAAGAAAAAACAGGTCCTTTGCCTCAAAACGTAAAGTATACTGTAAGACCCGCAAGAGCATCTACAGCATTAACTGATGAAGAAAAGTCGGCAGATCTATTTGAACTAGATCGTATCTATAAGAGACCTGACTATACAGAACAAAAACGTTGGTTGTTAGAAAACACTACTATGTTTGCAGCTGACGATGACAACTCGTTTTCGCCTGAAAGCGTAGAGGACCTTGACTAATGGCTAAAAAATACAAACTTTCAGATATACTAGAAGAAAATGAAAGTAAACCGGCACAATCTCCTCAGAAAAAAACTGAGGGGGCAGTGTCACTACCTGCCGCTATAAAACAAATTGAAGGCAATCAAGTTACTATTGATACTTCAGTGTTAAGAAAGAATAATATCTTTTTTGCCACACCTTGTTATGGTGGATTAATTACTGATCAATTCTTTTTAAGTATGTTTAAAACTACACAAACACTAATTCAGCACGGGATTAATTTTAGACTTACTACTCTTAGAAATGAAAGTCTAATTACGAGAGCACGTAATATTCTTACTGCTATGTTTTTAGAAAGTAATTGTACTCATTTGATGTTTATTGACGCAGATATTGAATGGGATTCAGAAGCAATTATTAGAATGTTAGCAATGGATAAACCTATTATTGCAGGAGCGTATCCAAAAAAGACTTTACCAATAGACTATGCAATTAATTTAAAGTTTGTTGATAAAGAGCGTAAACAAGTAAGAGTAGAAAACGGAGCAGTTGAAGTTTTAGATGCTTCTACAGGATTTTTTATGATTCGTAGAGATACTATTGAAAAAATGATTGAAGCATATCCAGAACTCTACTATATTAACGATAGTTCTATTGACCCTAAATTTAATCAATACTGCTATTCACTATTTGATACTATTCATGATCCAGATGATAATAGATACCTATCAGAAGACTATACTTTCTGTCGTCGTTGGCAGAAAATTGGTGGAGAAATCTGGTTAGATCCAAATACTAAACTTAATCATGTTGGAAGTTATACTTTCCAGGGTGATGTTAACAAAATATTTAATTGGAATAATTAAATGACAAAAATACTTCACTCAGCTGACTGGCACATTAACCTACATAAGAAAAAAGTACCTATTGAGTGGCAAGAAAAACGTTTCAAGCTGATGTTTCAAAAACTTCATCAGCTTGAAGAATCTTGTGACATACACATCATTGCAGGAGATGTATTCGACAGAAAGCCAGAACCTGATGAAATATGTTTGTTTTTATCTTACATTAATTGTGTGTCTATACCTACCTATATAATTCCAGGTAATCATGAAGCAACAAAGAAGGGCGAAACCTTTTTAGAGCACTTTTTAGAAGACGCAGTTATTACTAATCCTAACGTCAGACTTTTTACCAAAAATCAAAGAATAAAAGAGCCTAATGAGCCAGGAATACAGTTTTGGCCATACGGAGAAATGCAAGTAGATAACTTACCAGAATATCATGAAGGAGATATTTTAGTTGCACATATTAGAGGTGAAGTACCTCCTCATATTACGGCTGAGTATGATTTTGAAAAGATTAGAAAATGGGGTTTAATCTTATTAGGAGATATTCACTTTAATCATAGGTATAAAGATTATGGAGCCTATTATAGCGGTAGTCCTATAAACACTCATTTTGATCGTGATAATAACAAAGAATATGGAGTTAATATATTTAATTTTATTGATAGTTCTAATTATTCAGTTGAATTTATTGATTTAAAGCTACCAAAACTAATCAGAAAAACAATAAAATCTGAAGAAGAGATGAAACCTGATGGCTATGACCATGTAGTGTATGAAGTTGTAGGGTCGATTGATGATCTTTCAAAAATTAAAAATTCAGAATTACTAGATAAAAAAGTGTCTTATGAACCGTCAGAAGAAGCTACACTAGATTTAAAAAATTTATCACTAACAGAAGAATTAAGAAAGTATCTTGAATATATAAAGGTCTCAGACATTGAAGGTACTCTAAACGAATTTAATGATTTACAGGTAGAAAAATGAAACTAGAATGTCTCTATCCTGATTATGGATATTTTTTATATACAGAAGCAACAGAGATTAATCAGTATAAACAAGAAATAGCTGAATATGCAATAAAGACTTTTCAAAGTGATTTTGATTTACAGTTTGGTTATAATGTCAGACTAGATCCTCATAAATTTCCTTTGATTAAAGAGATATATGCTTATTTTTTCAAACTGTGTGTTAATAACTTTGATAATGTAATTGTAGATCAGAGAAATAGAGAAATTGCTTGGACTTATGTACAAAATAAAGAAACTAGCAGTAATGTGTGGCATAATCATAAAAGAACTACTACAATTAACGCAGTTTGGTATCCAAAAATACCTGATCCTACAGGAACTCTAGCTATTAGAGAAGGAGAAGCTGTAGACGAAATACAAGTAAAAGAAGGCTTTATTTATTTTTTTCCTTACTGGCTCGATCATAAACCTATGCCTCAAAAAAATTCTGATGATTGGAGAGTTAGTATTAATTTAGAATTATTAACAGTAACTAGGCCTTTATACCCACCAACACAAACTTTATGGTAAAACTATGTCAATCATTTTAAAAGAACTGAATTTCTCTAATATGTTTAGTTATGGAGAAAATAATAAAATTACTTTTAATAATAATAGAATTACTCAATTAACTGCTCCTAATGGTAGTGGAAAATCTAGTATTGCTCTTATATTACAAGAAGTCTTATTCAATAAAAACATAAAAGGAATTAAAAAAGGAGATATTCTTAACAGATATTCAAAAGTTAAGAATTGGGATGCTAATCTAACTTTTACAGCAAACGAAAAAGACTATCAAGTTGAAGTGAAAAGAACAGGAGCAGCAACAAAAGTAAAATTTTTAGCAGGTAATGAAGACTTAACCGAACATAAAGTGTTAGACACTTATAAAAAAATACAAGAAGTAGTAGGGTTAGATTTTGAAGTTTTTTCTCAACTAACCTATCAGTCTTCTACAGACTTGTTAGAGTTTTTAAAAGCAACAGACACTAATCGTAAAAAGTTTCTAATTAATCTTTTTAACTTAGAAAAATATATTGCAATTGGAGAAGCAATTAAAGTAAAACTCAATGCGTCAGACAGAGAGCAACTTAAGCTAGAAGGAGAGCTAAAAGGCATTGATGAGTTTATTAGTACAGCTCATATTGATGAAGAAAAAGAACTAATTGACATTCCTTCTATAGATGATAATCTAAGAAATAAAGTAGCAAGACTAGAAAATGATCTTGCTGATTACAATGACCTTTGTAAAAAAATAGATAGAAATAATCTTTTAATAGAAGAAAGAGAGTCTTTAGTATTCAATGTATCTTTAAAAGAGCCAGACTATAGAGAATACGAACAAACGCAATCCGAAATTACAAAAGTTCAGAGTAATATTCAAAGTATCGACTCTGATATTAAAAAAGCAAATGCTTCATTATCAGATTTAGACACAGCAGACACGTGTTACGCGTGTGGTCAACCTCTTGATAACTCTCATGCTGTTCAAATGAAAGAAAGACTTTCGTCTGATATAAATGATTTTACACAATATAGAAACGTAGATCGAGAAAAATTATCTGAGTTAAAAATTCGTAAAAATGAGATTCAATCAGAAATTGATGCGTTTTTAATTAATCAAAAAGCGAGTGAGAGATTCGAAAATCTTTCTCAGATAATCGATTTTTCTTTACAAACTAATTATCCAGACTATTCTGAGATTAAAGAAAGTTTAACTAATACTCAAACAGAATTAAAAAAACAAGAAAAAAATTATCAAGATGCTGTAGATCACAATGAGCAAGTGAAGATCTTTAATACAAAAATAGAAGCTCTCAGAGAGCAAAAAAGACAATTTTTAAATAGACGAAAGCTCCTGAACGATGATATAATTTCTTTACAATTAAAAAATAAACACTTAAACATTCTCAAAAAAGCTTTCAGCACTACAGGCATTGTTGCTTTTAAGTTAGAGAATTTAACAAAAGAATTAGAAGAACAAATTAATTTATATTTGGCTGAGTTATCTGATGGACAATTTCAAGTTGTTTTTAGATTAACAGGTGAAAAGCTAAATATTATCGTAGTGAACAATGGAGTAGACACACCTATAGAAACCGTTTCAAGCGGTGAATTTAGTAGAATCCAAACATCAATACTTTTAGCCATTAGAAAGGTTATGTCCAAAATTGGAGGTAATCATATAAATCTTTTATTTCTTGATGAGATAACTGGAGTGCTTGATGAAGAAGGAAAAGAGAAACTAATAGAAGTGTTACAAGAAGAATATGGGTTAAATGTATTTCTAATATCCCATGATTTTACACATCCATTAATAGATAAAATACAAATTAAAAAAGAAAACAATATAAGCAGTATTTAGAGGATTTGAAATGACTATTAACGTAACTAAAAGAGACGGAACTACTGAACCTTTAGACATTGAAAAACTACATAAAGTAGTATTCTTTGCTTGTGAGGATATTGCAGGAGTATCTGCTAGCGAAGTTGAGATGCATAGTCAGTTACAATTCTATGATGGGATAAAATCTTCTGACATACAAGAAACACTTATTAAAAGTGCTGCTGATTTGATTTCTGAAGAGACGCCTAACTATCAACACGTTGCTGGTAGACTTATTACTTATCATTTAAGAAAAATGGTTTATAATCAGTATGAACCTTGGGATCTTACTGATCTAGTAGAAAAAAATATTGAAAGAGGTTTTTATGATTCAAACATTGTAGAAAGTTATTCTAAAAAAGAATTTGAATTATTAAATAAATATATTAAACATAAAAGAGATGAAATATTAACCTATGCTGCAATGGAGCAGTTTAGAGGAAAGTATCTAGTTCAAAATAGAGTTACAGGAGAGATTTATGAAACTCCTCAAATGGCTTATATGTTAATTGCTATGACACTATTTATGGATTATCCAAAAGATACTAGAATTAAATGGGTGAAAGATTATTATGATGCAATATCTACCTTTGATATTAGTCTTCCTACTCCTGTTATGGCAGGTGTACGAACTCCACAACGACAATTTTCTTCCTGTGTCCTTATTGAGACAGATGATTCGTTGGACTCTATTAATGCTACTACTAGCTCTATTGTTAAATATGTCAGTCAAAAAGCTGGCATCGGCATCGGAGCAGGAAGCATTCGAGCACTTGGAAGTCCAATTAGAAGCGGAGACGCTTACCATACAGGAGTTGTTCCATTTTATAAAATGTTTCAAGCAGCAACTAGATCCTGCTCTCAAGGAGGAGTGCGAAACGGAGCAGCTACCTTATACTATCCCATTTGGCACTTGGAAGTTGAAGACTTGTTAGTATTAAAAAATAATAAAGGTACTGAAGACAATAGGGTACGTCATATGGATTATGGAGTACAGTTTAATAAACTTATGTACGAAAGATTGCTAGAAGGGGGTGATATCACACTATTCTCTCCATCTGACGTCCCACACCTTTATAATTCTTTTTTTAATGATCAAGAACTATTTAAAATTGTATATGAAAAGGCAGAAAAAAATCCTGCAATTAGAAAGAAAACAATTAAGGCAATTGATCTATTTTCTTCTTTTATTGAAGAAAGGAAAAACACAGGTCGCATTTATCTTATGAATGTTGATCATGCTAATACTCATTCTTCTTTTGATGAAAAAACTGCCCCTGTACATCAGTCTAATCTTTGTTGTGAGATTGATTTACCCACAAAACCATTAAATGATTTTAATGATGAAGAAGGTGAGATTGCATTATGTACTCTTAGTGCGATTAACTGGGGTAATATTAAAAAACCCGAAGACTTTGAAAAACCTTGTGAATTAGCAGTTCGTGGATTAGATGCGTTGCTTGATTATCAAAACTACCCAGTAAAGGCGGCATATAATTCAACCATGAAACGCAGGCCTTTAGGTATTGGCATTATCAATTTAGCGTATTGGTTAGCTAAAAATAACACTACTTATCAAAATCCAGATCTTGAATTAGTTGATGAATATGCCGAAGCATGGAGTTATTATCTAATTAGAGCCTCTCATAAACTAGCACAAGAAAAAGAACCTTGTACAGCGTTTAGAGAAACAAAATATTCAGAAGGTATTTTACCTATAGATACTAGAAAAAGAGAAGTTGATGAATTAGTAGAGCATAAAGAAAGATTTAATTGGGAAATACTAAGAATGCAACTAAGAAATGATGGTATTCGTAATTCAACATTAATGGCACTCATGCCAGCTGAAACATCTGCTCAAATTTCTAATGCTACTAACGGTATTGAACCACCTCGTTCTTTTGTATCAGTAAAACAATCAAAAGACGGAGTGTTAAAACAAGTAGTTCCAGGTATTCATAAACTCAAAAAGAAATATGATTTACTATGGGATCAAAAATCTCCAGAAGGATACCTTAAAATATGTGCTATCTTACAAAAATATATTGATCAAGGTATTTCAGTAAATACCTCATATAACCCACAACATTTTGAAGATGAAAAAATTCCAATGAGTGTTATGTTACAGCATTTGTTAATGTTTTATAAGTATGGAGGAAAACAGCTATACTATTTCAATACCTTTGATGGACAAGGAGAAATAGATATCAATAAACTAAATGAAGAACTTCCTCTTGAAGATTTAGATGATGAAGCAGCTTGTGAAAGTTGTGTAATTTAGGAGATATTATGAAAAAATTACTTATGGTAGGGTTATTAATATCATCTCCTGCATTAGCAGAAGATGCTGTTATTAATGACCATTATAAAACAATTATAGAACAAAAACCTTATACTGTTGAAATATGCAAAGATGTAGTAGTATCAGGAGATAAAACTAAAGATACCCTAATGGGTGCAATTATTGGCGGAGCAATTGGTAATAACGTTACTAAAAATGTAGACAATGGCGGAGCTGTTGGTGCATTGCTTGGTGGTATTATTGCTAATCAAAATAGCGATGCAAAAGACAGTATTCAAAAACAATGTCAATTAGAAACTAGATACCAAGAAGAAACTAAAGAAGTATATAGTCACAGCACTGTTACTTTTTGGTCAAATGGAAAAAAATATAACTTAAGATTTAATAGGTAAGAGGATGTCAGTTTTAAACACAAAGAAAAATGATCACACAAAAGCACAAATGTTTTTTGATGAAGAAGAACTAGGTATGCAAAGATATGATACTCTCAAGTATCGCGCATTTGATAAACTAACCGATAAACAGCTTGGTTTTTTCTGGAGACCAGAAGAAGTAGATATATTACGTGATGCGGCAGATTTTAAAAATCTATCAGAACACGAACAGCATATTTTTACAGCTAATCTAAAAAGACAAATTGTTTTAGACTCTGTACAAGGTAGATCTCCTAATCTTGCGTTTCTTCCTGTAGTTACAATACCAGAATTAGAAACTTGGATTGAAACCTGGTCTTTTTCAGAAACTATACATAGCCGTTCTTATACACATATTATTCGTAATGTATATCCAAACCCATCAAAAGTGTTTGATGAACTGATGGATATTCAAGAAATAGTAGACTGTGCTTCTTCAATTTCAAAACACTATGATGATTTGCTTGAGATGACACAGTGGTACAAAATACTAGGAACAGGAGTACATAAAGTACAAACTCTTGGAAAGACTAACTATGTTGATGGTAAACCGATCTCTGTAGAGTCAAAATATACAGTAAAAGATATTAGTTTAAAAGAATTAAAAAGAAAATTATATTTATGTATGGCTAGTGTAAATATTCTTGAAGGTGTTCGTTTTTACGTTTCATTCGCGTGTTCTTGGGCATTTGCAGAACTAAAAAAGATGGAAGGCAATGCTAAAATTATTAAACTGATTGCCCGTGATGAAAATGTACATCTTGGTTCGACTCAACAAATTCTTAAGCTGTTGCCACAAGATGATCCAGATTTTGCTAAAATTGCAAAAGAGTGTGAAGAAGAAATTGTGCAAATGTTTGTAGAAGCTATTGAACAAGAAAAAGAATGGGCAGATTATCTATTTAAAGACGGCTCTATGATCGGTCTTAATGCCCAACTGCTTAAAGACTATATTGAATGGATCGGTAATAAACGTATGATAGCGATCGGATTAACTTCTCCTTACAATGTTCCAAGAGCAAATCCTCTACCGTGGACACAAAAATGGATTTCAGGAGCAGAAGTACAGGTAGCACCACAGGAAACTGAAATCTCTAGTTATGTTATCGGCGGCACTAAACAAGATATTAATCAAAACACTTTTAAAGGATTTTCACTATGAAAGCTATAATTTATTCAACACCTGTATGTGGATATTGTCAGATGGCAAAAACACTTATGCAAAAACATAATATTGAATATGAAGAATTTACAGTTGGAAAAGATATTACTAAAGAAGAGCTAGTAGAAAAGCTTGGGAAGGAAATAAGATCAGTCCCTCAGATTTTAGTTGACAATAATTATGTAGGAGGTTATACTGAATTATCAAAACTATTGGGGTAATTTAGTATGGCAAGTAAAAGTAAAATAAAGGGTGGAGCGTATGAATCAAAAATACGAGACATCTTAACAAAAGAACTTAAAATAGAATTTAAACGTATGCCACTCAGTGGGTCAATCGAGTATCTAAAGGGAGACCTTTGGACACCTTTTGATACTGCTGCGTGGCCTTACTGTATAGAGTGTAAACACTATGCAGAAGTAAATTGGAATAATCTTTTAACAGCTAAATCAACTGAGATATATCAATTTTGGAAACAGACTGTTAGAGAAGCAGAGGTGATGAAAAAGAAACCTCTACTAATCTATCGTTGGAATCGCTCTAAAGATTTTATTTGTTGGGATGATGATTTAGAAATAGATCACTATGTTTATGTTAATGCTTTTGAACATAAGTTTAAGATGGGACTACTTTCTGATTGGTTAGATCAGTACAAAAAGTTAAATAAGATTTGACCAGTGCCTATCTTTGTGCTATTATTACTTATAACATAAAGATGGAGAGTTCACATGAACGATGTAAAAGGTTGGAATGATCTTGCAGAGATGCAGGAAGATTATAGTAATGGAAATAATTTACTATTAGTAGACGGTAACAATCTAGCTTATCGCTGGATTCAAAGACGTAATTATGATAGTTTTAGTGATGACTATATCAAAACTATTGAAAGTTTAGGTAAAAGCTATTCAGCTGGTCGTATTATTGTATGTTTTGATTTTGGAAAAAGCTACTTTCGCTCAGATATGAGTGATGAGTATAAATCAACACGTAAAAAACCAAAAGAACCAGAAGAAATCGCAAAGTATCAGGCATTCTTTGATTGCTTAAATATGACATATGAAAATTTGCCTTTTGATAAGATGAAATATAGAGGTATTGAGGCTGACGACCTTATTACATATTTTGTTGAGAGTTGTAAACAAGACTATGATCACACTTGGATTATCTCATCAGATAGAGATTTGTATCAACTATTAGATAGCAATGTTTCCATCTTTAATATGTTTTCTCGCAAAGAGATTGATCTAGACTACTTAGATGAAACTTTTGATATTAGTCCAGAACTATATCTATTTTCTCGATATATCGAGGGTGATAAATCTGACGCCATTTTTGGAGTAGAAGGAATTGGTCCAAAGCGCGCTCAAGCTCTTGCAAAAGAATATGAAACACTAGATAATCTTATTGCTGCGCTACCTCTAAAAGGTCGTTCTAAATATATTCATAATCTAAACGATAGTGAAGAACTCTTAAAAAAGAATGAACGTATGATTAATCTAAAACGGTATAACAAAGATGCTGTTCTTGCAGGAAAAGACGGCGAAGAAGTATGGAAGGAACTACAAAACCATGTCAACAGTTGATATTAAAATCGAAACCACTGAACTAGCAGAGTTCTTAATCGACAGCCCGACTCACCCTAATATTAAAGAGTGGAAACTGTTTCAAAACTATCCACATGATGCGGGATTTGATCTTCGTGCCTGTATTAAAGACGGATTATCTCTTAGACCAGGAGGATATCATTTATTCGGTACAGGAATGAAAGTAAAGCTTCCTATTGGATGGGAACTTCAAGTTCGTCCTCGTAGCGGTCTTGCACTAAAACACGGAATTACAGTATTAAACACGCCAGGAACTGTTGACTACTCTTATCGAAGTGAAATCGGTGTTATTTTGTATAATGCAGGCAAAGAAGCATTTAATATTTTTCCAGGCGACAGAATCGCACAAGCTTGCATTCGTGCTGTTCCAGAAGTTAAAATTGAGTATGGAAAAATTGAAGAAACAATTGAATCTGAAATGAAAGAAACAGGAACTGATCTTAAATCCGAAATGGCTGCAAAACTAGCACAAAAACGAGGAGGATTTGGATCCTCTGGAGTTTAAAAAAAAGAGGGCTAAGCCCTCTTTTTTTATACTTGAGTTCCGCCTACTCCACTTTCATGAATGTTAGCAACATCTCCAACTAAAGCGGAGTTAGTATCTGAAGAAAATGGAAATTTTTCAATCTCTGTACTATATGATGGAGTCTGTCCTGAAGAAACATAACCAAATGTAGTAGAAGAATGTCCTGCATGACCAAACCTTGTGCCTACTAAACTGCCTACAGTAGCAGCATTAGTGTCAGAAGCAAAAGGGAATTTATCAATTCTATTTGTTGGCGAACTACCTCCTGCTGTATATCCGTGTGTGTCAGAAGACTGTCCTGTCATATTATATCGTGCAGCTGTTAAATTTCCAACAGATGTAGCGTTTCCATCAGAAGCAAATGAGTATTTTTGAATATATAAAGACGGTGAAGGAAATCCTCCAGAAGAGTATCCATGTGTAGAAGAATTTTGACCTGCTGCAATTCTCACCGAATTTACTAAACTTGCTATATTAGTAGCGGGAGAGTTAGCACTAAAGGGAAATTTATCAATAACTGTTGTGCCTGTTGGAGAATCAGGAGTACCAGTATTTCCCCCGGTATTATAACCGTTTGACTCAGAAGAAGACCCTGCTCCGCCTCTTCTTACAGTGGATAAATCTCCAACATCTGTTGAATTAGTATCAGAAGAAAAAGGAAAATTGTCGATTATATTATAATATGTTGCTCCTTCAGAACCTCCTGAAGTATATCCATGTGTAGAAGAAGACTGTCCAGTAACAAAAATTCTCTGCACTGATAAGTTTCCAACAAGTGAACCATCAGTATCAGATGTAAAAGGAAATTTATCAGTGGTTAAGTCGCCTGATGAGTAACCAGCTACACTTCCTTGATAGTGAGGTGGCGGTGGCGGAGGATGATAAGCACTAGGCCACCCTGTTACAAACCCGATAGTTGTATTACTAACAGAAGAACTAACATTAGCAGTACCAAATACAACATTTGATCCTGCGGTAACATTTTCTACTTTCAAAGATCTAAAGTTAAATTTACGTAGTGTCATACTTGCGTACCTGAAGTTCTTGAAACTGCTACGGTTAGTCCTTGTGTTCTTGGACTATGAGTTGTATCGCTAGAATAGTTGAAATAATATAAATTAGCTCCTGTTCCGTTATTTGGAGCAGGCATATGATACCCTCTTTCTGTAGAAGAAATTCCAGTCCCATTATCACCTGCAACTGCAAGCTCCATTATATCTGTTGAATTTGCGTCAGAAGTAAAAGGAAATTTATCTACAACATCAGTAGATGATCCTGATCCTGTAAACCCAGATAGAGAATATCCATTGGTAGGGCTAGATATTCCTGCAGCGCTAGTTTTTCCGATAGTCATATCTGCTATATAACTAATCGGCGTATCTGTAGAAAAGGGAAATTTATCTATACGAGTAGATTCTCCTGGATTTAGTTCACCTCCTGAGCTATATCCATGAGTAGTGCTAGCATGACCAGCAGGCGACATTTTACCTTCAGTTAGGTTACCAATTCCAGTAGCGTTTGTGTCAGAAGAAAAAGGATATTTATCTATATTAGTATATCTTATTGTAGGACTAGGTACTCCTGTAGAGTTTTGACCACCCATAGCATAACCATCTGTAGGGCTAAAAGTCCCACCAGTATAAGATCTAGTTACAGCTAAATCTCCTACATCAGTAGAATCAGTATCAGAGGAAAAAGGATATTTTTCTATAATATTTGAAGAAGCTGTAGTGGGATATAAATAACCTCCTGCAGTATAACCATGGGTTTTACTAGCTGTACTAGAAGTACCGTGCCTTCCTTGGGTTAAATTACCTACATCTGTTATTCCTAAATCAGATGAGAGTGGGAATTTTTGAATGGTGTCACTAGTTGGTCCTACTCCCATGCCCCATATTTGCTCATGAGGAGTAGTACCTGATGTTTGTGCGCCTCCTGCAATATATCCATAACCATCTCCTTGAAAAGTCCTCTCTATAAAAGGACCATAAGATGTGGCACGCCCTGCTGGAGGATATAATACAGCACTATTAGTATCTCCAGAAACATAGGTTCTTAATTGAACACTATTAGTCTTAACTCCTAAAGAATTGTTAGCCCAAGCACCAGACCACGTAACATTACCTGCACGGGTTACTCCCTGCTTTGCTGTGAACATATCGTAATGAACATTAGCTAAAGGCATATTACCTCACTTTTTTGCGAATAGGTGCATTAGCAATTCCATGGGAAAAACCGGAGCTTTTCTTAAGAGTTCTAATTTTAACTTTCTGTTTCTTTTTCTTTTTTAAGCCATAGTTAGACTTAAAAGCATCTACATTTGTAATATCCATTGTCTTCTCCAAAAAAATATAGAGGAATTGTCGTAGAGACAGTTCCTCTATTTAAAAGGTTTACAACATTCAAAAGTTTATTTTGAATATTTAACAACTTTTGGATTATATATAGAACCTGTAGCTGAGGAAAATTCTCCCACGTTTTTTATATTTTCTATCTGGGATTTTCTTTCATAATACTTATTGGCTTCATCATATTTCATAGCTTCTTCGGTCTGTTTATTAATTTCATTCTGACCAATAAATCTATAAACTCTATCGCCAATAGTCTTAATCTCGCCATTACCCTGAAGTTCTTTTGAACGGGCTAAGCGTTTCTCAAAAGATTCTCTTTTAGGTCCAGCGTATTTTTCAGCCATTTTACTTCATGTCCTTTACCATGTTAGGAAATTTACCTTTACCATTTCCACCCATGTTACGCCCAGTTTTGTTAACTCTACCACCTTTAGGACCTTGAGATAGTCCGTACTGTGGTTCCATAGCTGATACTCTGTCTTTAACAGGAGCACTCATGCCAGAACTTCCAAAAGGTGCTTTTTTCAATTTTTCATTTGAATTAATACCGCTCTTATTTGTTCCTCCACCTGGAGTTTTTTTATAAGAGTCAAAATAATCTCTAGTTTGTCCACTGACGGACTTCATTCTTGCAGCCATTTTTATCTCCTTTTTCTATTATAGAATTGTTTTCTATTAATTGCTTGATTCTTAAATGGTGTATAGTAGGCGCACCATTCTTCATCAGTTAATCCTGAACCAGAAGGTCTTCCTCTATGAGGCCTCGTAACCATTCTTCCCGCAGGTGTGTAAAAAGTACACAAAGAAGGTCGATCAAATGCTCTAACATCTGATCCAACTCTTTCCCAAGCTTTGGTTCCGTTTGTTACCTTTCTTCTTATTCTCATATTAATATTATGTATTATTTTGTAGCAGCTGACAAATATTTAATTTAAAATTATTATGACTTGCCCTTAGCTTGTAAACTTTGAAGTTTATCTGAAAGACTAGGTTTTCCTTTTTCTGTTGTTTTTATCTTTTTAGCAGACTCTTCAGAATATAAGTAGGAGTTTTTTGCTTTGAATAAAAATATATCAGATTTAATTCTATTTACTTTATCTTCTAAATCTCCATAAGGTTCTGGTAAATCATGTAGTTCTCTCATCTGAATTACTCGTAGTCTTAACGTATCTATCATCCACTTAATCCTTTAAGAATATAAACAAAAAATCCTAAAAGACTTAAACCAATAGTACAAGCTAATCCGATACACACCCACTCAATAAATTTTTGTCTTTTTTGTGATTGTTTATATATAGTCTCTTGACGTTCTTTTCTAATTTGTCCTTCCATACGAATAAGTTCATCCCAAGCTTTTTGTCCCATTGTCCATGAAATATATTGCTTAAGCTCTTCTCTCATCTGTTCTGCTTTTTTCTTTGCAGCAAATGTGGCCATCGCTTCTTCTTCGACAGAACCTTTGAACATAAGTTTTTTGAAAAGTGGAGGATTCTTAGCTTGACGCTCTGCTTCAGATAAATCAGACATAGCAGACATCCAACGACCTAAATCTCCAGCCATCTGTTCTATATCTCTTCCTACTTCAAATCCTTTTTTAATAACATTAAATGCTGCACTTGCTGTTGCTAATGCACTAACCGGATCCATCCTATCTTTCTCCCTAATTAGCTAAAGGATTGTCTAAGGCTCTTTGTAATTTCTTATTAAGACGATCTTCTAAATCTTTTAGTTCACGTTCTACTTTTGCCTCTAAGTCATCCATACGGCTTTGATTTGATGATTGTAGTCTATTCGCTTTTTCGTCATAATCAACTTGCAGTCTATCACGTTTATTCTCAAAGCGCTCTTCGGCATTTTGCACGATTGAGCGAACTTCGCCTTCAATTTTTCTTACTTCATCCTCTACACGATCAGCAGTTTTTTCAATAGCAAGAATATCATCTCGTAAATCGCCTTTAATATCTCTTGTATAGTCAACAGCTTCATCAAGTTTAGTCTCTATCACTTCCATGCGCTGTTCAAACGCACCAATATCGAGACCAGCTACTTCTTCTACCTTTTGATACATTAGAAATCCACCATAAAGCGCACCAAGAACTGAACCAAGCACAGCAACAAGTGCTGATACACTCATAAAGGTTACTTTAATACCAAGAATTCGGAACTCTTTATTCTTAAGGTTCTCAATACCTTCTTCCATATTTTCAAGTTCTTGTCCTAAGTCTTTTGCCATACCGGTCTCCATTCCCAATCAGGTACTTGACTCCAAAAATGAGCAGGTGATACAAAAGTAGTTTCCCAAAGAGCTATTTCTACTCTATACTCAAAATACAAAAAAGTAATATATCCAAAAGCAAGAGCCACAAAAATACCTAATCCTAACATTATTTTTTTATAATTATCTGTGTAGAAATGATCTTGATTCCAATCACTCATTAACATCCTCCATCTGTGTGGTATTTACGAACTTTACCCCAACAAGGGTCAACATGTCTAATACTGCCTCCAGGCACTTTCCATCCGGGATTTTGTTCTAAAAACTCTCTTGTTGCTTCAAGTTGAGGAATGTATAATCCATATATTTTAGTATTTGTTAAGCAGTCAGCTGCTTCATTAAAAGGAAAATCTATGAATCGTTCTTCTACAGGTAAATTTCTATCATACCCAAAAGCATCTAAACAATCTTTTGCTACTTGATTTACATTATTATCTAAAATTATATCCATTATTATTTACCTTCTTCTGACAAAGCTCTAAGCCTTGCCAACTCTTGTTCAAGTTTTTGAATCTCTAACCTTTTTCTTTTTAACTCAAGTTGGTAAAGAGTATTACAATTAACTCTTTCTTTTGGAGCATCTAAAGGAATGGTGATTCTTGCATATACACCTACATCTTTTGAACTATTCCCAGAACTGTTACTAAATGGGCTTTCATAATTATCAATAATTCCCGTCACTCCAAATTCAAAATTTGTTGAACCTCCGATAGCATTTTTACAATCCATTTCTCCAGATTTAAAACTATCTTGACCATAAGTGCTAGGAGTAGAAGGAAGGGCTAAATTCAAAGAACTGTTTTCTGCTAAAGCTAAGGAAGGGATAAGTGATAGTAGTAAAATAATCTTTTTCATCTTACTCCTTAAACTTAGAGCATATCATAGAAGATATACCACTACCTTTATTATCTGTTAGTTTTGACCTAGAACAAATATATTTTGCCCTATCTTTATCTTGTATTCTTATATAAACATCAAACTTTACTCTTGATAAATAATCAACTTTTATTACTCTATAAGAAGTTACAAAAGGAATAGGGTTCCAGTCTTCATCAAAAACTGCTACTTCATAATACTTAACGTCAGCTCTTTTATTAAACATTTCCATCTCTGTGACTAAAAGATCTTCAATGTATGATAGTCTCCATTTTGGATATGTAGGTACCATTTCATGTGCTATCACAGAGAAAGGAATTATTAAGAATATTAGAAGTAATAAAAGTCTTTTCATTTTACTGGGCAATACATACAGCTTCTACGTGCGCAGTATAAGTGCCTCCTGGAAATGCTTTATTACCTCCATAAGTCGCGCTTGAACTTGATTTAAACCAAGTAGATCCTGTTGCGGTTAAATCGTACTGAGTTGTTTGACCAAATGTAGTTTTATTTGTTTCATATGACCCCATGCCTGTAGCATCACTTAGTGAACTTACTTCTGTTGAACCAGTCCACGTAACTGTATCACTTAAAGATGGGCTAGATGAAAACTCAGTTGGAGTTGTAATCTGAGCATAATAGGCATCAGCAAGAGTTACATCATATCTAACAATAGGTTGTACACCACCATCTGTAGCTGTTGTTGTTAGAGTATAGGCATTTGGGTTTCCATAAACACCCGGGGTGTCTACAGAAATAACACATCTAGATTGTACTGTTCCTTGAATAGGAACATTTTCTGCGTAGGCAGAAACACTAAAAGTTAATAGTCCTAATATAATTAAATATTTTTTCATTATTATTCTCCTAATCATACTGCATTTCAATCATTTTTTCATGCAATAATTGTTGTGCAAGGCCATTCCTCAATCCCTGCTTATTATCCTCTATCTTCTTATCGACCAATACTATAGTTTCTTTATACACTCCGCCAGGAATGCTGGCAGCATAATATGGATTTATTTGAACGGCTATGTTGATTGCCGCTAATATTTGAGACTGTGCTAGAGCTTCGGCAAATAGTGCAGAAGTATCTGCCGCTGAAAGAGCTTCTTCAAGTCTCATTTCTTTTTTATCTTCATCCTCTTCTTCGTCTTCAATCTTAGTCTCTGTTTCTTCATATAATTCTGTATCAGTTTCTGTAGTTGCTATTTGCACAGCTTCATCTTCAGAAGCATTATATATAATACTAACATCGATAACTGGTATTTCTGGTACTGGAACCTTATACCCTGGACAGTTAGGATCAAATTGTGGGTCATAACAAGGATCTACCTTATACATATAAACCACACTAGGATCTGTAACAGAGCCACTACCTTCTACTTCAATAGACCCATCACCCCAAGACTGTCTTGGGATATTTGGAATAACGGGGACAACTTTTCTAATTTCTGTACCACCAAGAGATCCCGGATTCCACTCATCTGTCTCTCTAAATATATAACCAGTGCCATTAGCGTTTTCATTTTGAATGTGAACGTTTACTGAATCATCAACATCTTTTTGAATTGTGTAATTATAAATTACTCCGTTAATGTCTAATCCAGGCGGTGTCGGTAAAATATTATTCATAGACCAATTTAAACCTGATCCTGCAGCGTTTCCTGTAGTACCGTAATAAGAAGTTATACTCTCAGAGTAGCAATAAGAGGGTAAGCAAACCAATACCACCGTAAGTAGCTTTTTCCTTAACATCAATTTTTTCTCCTGTGCCGTTCATTTCATGCTTATCGTCTGCTACATGAGATTCCCAACCAATCTTTGCAGCCTCACCAATCTGCCCTTCATAAGGACACGGTGTTCCTGCCATCATCATAGCGTCAAATACTTGTTTATCTTGACACATGACAGAAACAGCAGCAACTTTCATGCCCATATCGTATAGTGTCTTCGCATTTTTAAGACGAATACAGTTTTCTTCTGTAAAAGTAGTACCGGCAGAAATGCCTAAGATTTGAGTTTGAACAGCTCCAGCAACACCGATTGTACATAAATCGCTATTGTTTCCAGAACTAAATTGTGGTGAAATTGCTGAGGGCGGAGGAGATTTAACTGTTGTAGTCATTTCTCCATTTGTTGTAACTGTACTATTTGTAGTAGACTCTGTTACAATTGTTTCTGCGAACGCAAAACTGCTATAGCTAAATAGCAATAAGAATATTAATTTTTTCATCCAGTACCATCCTATTATAAGTTATCACTCAGATTTTATAACTGTCCAAGCTCCCCATATGATTGCTGCCCAAGCAGCCCATCCCATTAGTGATTGAAATAATAAAGAAACAACTCCTACAGCTATAAGCATTGCACCATCCCAAGAAGTTCTTTCACTAATTCTATTTTTAATCCAATTAATCATAATATACCATCCTTTATTTCATTTTCTATATGATCTTGTTTTCTTAGCTATTTTTTTAGGCTGTTTTACAAATTGTTTTCCTGACTTTGAGCCTTTACGCTTTGCGGCATTAGTAGCACGCTTCTCACTAGGAGAAAGTGATTGCCAAGCAGCTTTTGGTAAATATCTACCACGTTTCTTACGAGGTTTTTTCTCTTCGCCTTTTGAAGAGTAACCCCATTCTTGACGAGTCCAATTTACTAAAGATTGTTGAGAAGGCTTCTTTGCCATTATCTATAACCTCCGCCAGCTTTTTTATAAGCAACAGCCAGCATTTGGGCTTTTCTAGCGCTCCATTGTCCAGGTGCGCCGCCTTTAGATCCTCGCTTAATTCTTTGGAAGATTTGTTTTCTCATAGTAGGTTTTGTATAATTACCTGCTTGATTAACTTTAGATTTAGTTTTCTTTGGCATATCAATTCCTATTTTGTTATATTAAATCTTAGATTATCATGGTCTGGATAGTTTACTACAACCTTACCTTCAGGACAATCATAATGTATATAAGCAATTAGTGTTGCTAAACCTTCTGCTACTTTGTTTTGATGATGTTCATCAATGGTAATTTTATATGCAAAAGTATCTACTTTATCTGTTGCGGGTCCCATAAATTTAGTAATACTTGGTTTTGCAGGATGAACAATATGTTCACTATCTCTTACATCAAGAACAAAGTCTTCTACAGTACAGTCATCTCTATGTTTTTCTCTTGCAACCTCAACTTTGAATTCACCATTTACAGGGCCGTCAGTTATTTGAAAATGTTCAGGAGCCCAAGTAAGAATAGGATCTTCTATGCCTAGCTTATCATATAAAGTGTAACCGCCTCCGATTAGAGCAAATGTTGCTGTCACAACTCCAATACCTTTGGTAATGCTATCAATCATTACTTTATAAATGCTCCTATTCTACCATGCAAATCTGGATGATCAACATATCTCCAACCTTCTGGTGGTTCTGTATTTTCATCCTGCCATACAGGAACAAAATCTTCGTTGTCCCACTGAAAGTCTAAATTACGTCTAAGTTGACACTCAATTAACTTATTACCTATAAACTCACAGTTTACATATTCATACGGTATATCATTAAGTAGATCTGGAAACCTCAATATTCTCTCTAAAGCTGGGAGATCATCTACTTTACTCCATGCATCCCAGTACATTAACTCTTCAGGATCTTTAAACCCTTCAACACATAGAGTAATATTCTTCTTATAGTAGTCTACAGATAAATGTCTTCCTTCAAACCACTCACACCAGAAATATCCTATTGGTAAATCGTCAGTGTCTTTTTCTATCCAAATACGTTCTGCTCCATAACCTAAACCTATTAAATTCATTATAGGTCTAACAATATACCATCCTGGTTGTGGAACATCAATTCCTACGGGGCCACACGTATACCCTAGTTTTTTAGAAAGTATGAGTTTGTCATATATCCATATATGCTCTGGAGATAACGTTGCCCATACTTCGTCTTCTGTATTCACTTCTTTTTCTTTTTAGCTAAAATTGCTTTCTGTAGTGCAGGAGGTAGTTTCTTCTGTGCCGCAGACAAACCTCCACCGTTTACTTTTTTCTTAGCATCAGCTTTTTTAGAACTGTTTTTAGCCATAAAAGCTGGTTTACCATTCTTCATCGGCATTTTTTTATGTTTAGCCATAATAACCTCCAAAATTAAGTCACAAGTGTGACGGTAATAAAATAGCGGAGACTCCGTCTCCGCGTTGTGCCACTCCGTGGCAGGTAGTTGCAACATAGCGGAAAGCCATGTTCATTCTATGTTCAATTAAGTAAAAATGATATTTTATATTGATTGCATCTAAGTTCAAACTAATAGTAACACAAATTTCGATAGTTGACAAACAGAAAAATTTTATTTTTTACGCTTTCGCTTACTCTTTCCGGCTGCTGATAAGGCAATCGCAATCGCCTGCTTTTGGCGAGCCTTTTTGTACGTTGTGCCTGATTTGGCAGCCATAGTGCGAATTGCTTTGTCACGACTTTTGGATGGTTTTTTGCGCATCAACTCTTTAATATTTTTACCTAAAGCGTTCTTACCTGTTTGTAGGGGCATCTTCATCAAGCTCCACAACTAGTTCAATTAGATCTTCTTCACTCATCTCTTTTGACAAGTCATCATCACTAATAGTTAGGGTAAAAGGCTCACCATCCTCTTCTTCTTCTGATGTTTCGACTTCAATGTCGTCAGAATAGAGTAGATAGTCTCTTGCTGAGTTTAAGTAGGCGCTACACACAGCAAGCTTGTTTGTCCACCAGGTTGGTAGTTCAGCTTCTGCGTCTTGTGGTAGCGCTTTTAAAATGTCTTGAGCATCTTCGCAGATAGCTTGAACCATTCTACGAGACGATGCTACATCTGTGTGTCCATCTTTTTTCATTTTTTCCTCTTAAATCCAATTGGTTTAGAATACTTTACTGACCATCCTTTGTCTCGTGCGCGAGAGATAAATGACTCTAGTTGTGCCTCAGTCAAGACGCCAGAAACGGCTCTGCGTCTTGTCTTTTCATCTCGTGCAATTCGAGGAGATGGCGGTCTTGTAAAAGTGAATTTTCCTTTTTTCTTTTTCATAGTTTATTATATGATTCTATAGAGCGTTTTGCAAATGTAATTTTTAAACTTTTAGCACACACTCAACTAGCTTTTCTCCTTCTATAGAGTTAGATTCTAATGCAATTCCTACAAGAGATCCTGATCCGCTTGCTTTTCCAACTCCAGTATATGTAGTGTAAATTTTATCTCCCTTTTTTACTTCGCCTACTACACGAATCGGTAGACGACCTTTTAAGCCGAGATATTGACCTTCTGAATCAGAGTTCATCTTAAATGCTGGATACTCTGATACAACACCGATAGGAACTCCTGTTTCAGTACAAGCCTCTGTCTCAAAGAGTGAGAGCGTAGATACCATCATAATAGTTCCAACTGGATACTCTTCATCTGTGGAGTATTTTTCTGCCAAGTCAGCATATTTTGCAGTGGTAGCTGTACCAAAAAACTCACCACTCGCATACATATTTCTAAACTGACTACCAGAGGCTCCGACATCAATTGTTGCTGTAGTTGGTAGTAGGTTAACAGCAAAGTCAACAGAGTTTGTATCAATGCTCATGCGTTTTGTACCGCCAGCAGTAAATCCAATATCGTCTGATCCTTCACGGAATATGCCTGTATTAGTATCTGACTCAAAAGTAATTGATGGATCAGCAGCAGTTCCGTTAGCAAACTGAACACCGTCTAGTTGTAAAAATCCATCAGTCGCATTTAAAGCAATGTGCGCTGATGAAGAACCAATTAACACCGCATTAGAAAAGTAACCGTCACGATAACGATATGACCAGTCTCCTAAATCAACAGTATTATCTGTAATTGGTTCTACTTTTGCATCTAGATATAAATGATGTGGTTTAACAGATCCAGGATATGGAATACCAACATCAATAAAACCTGTTGAAGCTGAACCGTTTGAGGTTTTTAAGTATAAACGGTTATTAGCCGCTGCACCTAAACCAGATTCTGATACACGTCTGATAGAAGCCTGTGTTGTATCACTTGAGTTTACTACAGCTACTAATTCTCCTAGTTCATAATTGCGCTGATCTGCGCCTCCTAGTGTATCCACAAAGCTTAGTGCAATTCCATAACGACTGAAGTTGTTACCAGGCCAATTAGACCCTGTAGGAGGTTTTGCATTAGCTACATCTTTGATAAATAGCCTACCGCCTTTAGAAGATCTCCAAAAAACTCCATTAGGAACAGTTCCAACTGTGCCTTCATCATTAAAATCTGCGCCTAGCGGTTGCTCTTCGCCATAGAAGTTTCTACTGATTGCTCTTAAACTAGTATTAAAGTCATTTCTTGACAGAGCAACAGTTCTAGCAAAAGCAGGCAATAAAAACTGTTCGTTTGACATTTGTTTTCTCCTTAAATTCCTCTAGCTTCAAACTGTATAGACTCGCCTGTGACAACAGTACCAGTGTTATCATAGATACTAACAGTACAGCTAGTTGTTGTAATACTTCTCATAATAATTGTATAAGATCCAGCAGCAGCATTGATTACTTGTCCGTTTACAAAAGGAATATCAACAAAGTCTGCACTGCTATAATCAATTGTTTGGTTTTCACTTCCAACAGAAACATTTCTAATGAATACTTTATCTTTTAAATCAACAGAGTATCTTAAAGTGTTAAGGTTAAAACTTGCTTTTGCAGGATTACTATTTTCAACCTTATACCTAATTTGGAAATATCTAAACTCTTTATCAAAACCAGCTACACTAATATAACCATCTCTTGTAGCAGTATTTGTACTAAAAGTAGTAATTTGTGTGTTACTGTTAGCATAAAAAGGATTTGCGGCAGAGTATCGAATTTGTACATTCTGGTTTACAATACTAGGATCAACTCCTGCAAAAGTTGATACTAAGTCGTCAGTAAACTGATTTAAGTTTACAATTTCATAAGAAACTCCGTTTGTTACTGTGTGGACATTTAGTAAAGCATTAGTAACAGAGTAATCAGCTCCACTATCTGTAGCCAGTTTACCAGCAGAGTCTTTAATTGGATTACCGTTTGCATAGTAGGCTTGACCTAGTGCAATAGCATTAGCATTAACTACTCCCGCAATTAATGCAAAAGAATTAGCATTTGACGTATCATCTGCAAACTGTCCAGGATTCCATACAGCGTATACCTTACCGGTAAATTGTGCAGCAGTAATCTCAGTAGTTAAGTCAATAGGTAGTCCTCCATCTGCTGAAGTTATAGTTTCATTGATTATGTTATCATAAATAACTGAACTTTCTCCAGAAGATAATATTCCGTGAGGTGCTTCTAACTGAAAATATTTTCCAACTCCATTAGCAGTTGGTTGTCCAATTGTTCCTGAAACATTTCTATCAACTAAAATGTTTCCAACATTTGAAGGTTCTGTAGAACTAGTTAAAATTACTTCTTTTTGTGAGTTCCAAGTATCTGTCCCGAACGGTTCTCCACTCACCTCTAAAATTACCTTGCCTTTAATTAAGCTACCTACATCTCTAACTTGAGTAACATATACTGCATTAGCACTAGCTTGTAGATCGGTTAAGTCAGCTACACTAGACCAACCACTAGCAAAACCATTAGCATTATCTACCGCAGTTGAAGTGTAATTAATAGATAACCCACCTGTTGCACTATTTTGGCTTGGATAGTTTCCATGTAAAGCTTCCTCTGCTTCGTTATCATTAGTAATCGACTGCCCTCTGAAATCTAATGTGAATGATAAATCAGGGTTATCTTCATTATAGGCTTTAAATGTATGTAAATCTGCTGGACGAGATGGTTGATATACAGTTCCAACTACAGGACTTCTATTTCCACTAGTATCAACTGCTTGAACCATAAAAGTAGATTCGACAAATGAAGGTATAGGGATAGAAACAGAGCTAGCTGGAGCCGCAGCAACAGCTATTAAACTAGCTGCTCCAAACTTTTGTAACAGAGTTTCTTCATCGCTCACATCTACTCTTTCAGAAATTCGTCTTATCTCAAGTTTTTCTAAATCTAGATCTCGTAAACTGCCTGATTCATCTCTTTCTAGTTGCCATGCAAAAATAAGGTTATCTAATAATTGTCCTACCTGAAATTGTTTTGGTGCTAAAGGCGGAGTTCTTTTACCTTGAAGTGAGACAGTTTTTTCAACAGAAACACCTTTTATTTCTCCGTTTAGTGGAGTAACTCTTACTAGTATTCTATTAGGATTATTTCTTGGTCCTCTATCTAAATTGTTAATAGTAAAACTAATCTTTTCACTACCAGTTTCTAAAGAAGAAGATTGATTTGGTACTTTTACAACATTAAAGTTAGTTAAATTAGTAATAACATTCTTATCATCAGCAGCAGTAGTTCTTGTTGATCCTTGTAGTTTATATGCAATTTCATAATCTGTTACATCTCTAGACTCAATTTTATCGAACTTGACTGTTACTCTAAGAGAGACCCCTCTAATAGCGTCAATAAATAAGCTTTCTTGCACTTCTAAATTTTGTACTTTAGGAATAGGAATATTTCTGATAAACGCTGCTTGAGTATTAAAAGGACTTCTGCGCTTTGCAGAATTGACATTTCTTGCTCTAAGTAAAGTTAGTCCGATAGGAACATCTCTGATTACTTTTTCACCTTGGTTACCAAAGAATATATCTTCAAAAGCAGCAGTCGAACTTAAACTATATAGTCCTGTATTAGCTAGATTAAATTTTCCAGGATAAGTAGTAGTGTTATAACCAAAGCTTAGAGAACCTTTTGTGCCTGTAGTAGTTGTTACGTTAGACACTGTTCCAATTGGATCTTCTGCAATATTAGTTGCTGTAAAACCTGTTAAATTGGCTCTAGGAGATTCAGAGAGGCGAACTTTATAAACAGTATTAGCAGTTAGTGCAACATTGTAATCTACATCTGCGGGATCGTAACTAACATTAGCTATTGAGTATATATTGCCACTCAGAATAGAGATATTATCACCTGCTTCAATTAATGGTTGTCCATAATACTCTACCTCTGTTCTAATTTTATTAGCAGATGTAGTAGCTCCTGTAATCTTAAAACTATTTAAATCAACAGTCACATAGTTTGTATTATCAGCATAGTTAAAAGTAGTGTCTAATATCCCGTCTACATATACTTTAATAAAGCTGGCATCTTTAGGAACTACTCCTAGTGGTTGATTAAAAGATGCTGAAGAAATACCAGTAACAGTATTTTCTTTAATAATTTTTCTTTTTGTTCCTGAAATGTAAACAGAGTTATTCGCTACAAGATTCTTTTCTACTAATTGATTAATAGTTACATAAAACGGAGGAGTAGGTAGCTTATCAAATAAAACATCACTACCTGATCTAGAATTTACTACTTCAATATAGTTTGAAACAGTATTATAGGCAGATATTTGGTTAGAGTATTGAGTAACTCTAGGTCTAAATGCACTAAAGTTTTCTACGAAAGCATCAGGTGTTTTTTCGTTAATTGGAAATGCTACATAATCATGTCCTTTAATTCTGTTTGGAAATAGACTAACGTCATTTACTTCTAATATGTGTTTATGAAAATTCTCATCAAAACAATTATCAAGCGCGTTGACTGAGAATCTAATATTATTTCCTATTGTAGTAACTGAATCACAAAGTAGCTTAACTTCTCCAATAGTGGTTGTAAAACCATTTTTACCGAAAAGTACAGCAGTTTCTCCATTTGTAAATGGCTGAACATTAGCTACGTTAAAATTTAAAACTGCCATTAAGTTAAGCCCTCTATTTCAGAAAATCCATCTGGTCTAGCTATTTGATATTCTGTAGCTACATGAATTGGATAATCGGTTAAGTTAGTAGCGTCTGACACTAATAAATCATATCTTACAGTGCCATCTTCATTTTTTCTCACAACTAACTCTGTATTTAAATTTGGTGCTACAGGAGGTTTAAGAGGACTAAATGTAGGCTTATACTGTACAGGAAGATAGGCTATTTCCGTTTCAGAATCCGTATATACATTTGATATATATTCCATCGCACTGATTTTAATTACTTCTTCGCCATCTCTTTTAATTTCAGTAATCTTAAATAATTTATCTGAAGTATTAGAGTAGAAATCAGAAGGATTAGTCTCTCCTAGTGTCCAAACATCTCCTTTTACAGGAGCAGTATTAGCATCAAAACCAGAAAAAGATTGAAACGTTTTAGTAGATAAATCAAACTTACTAGTTGCTACAAAATCTATAAAGTCTAATCCAGAACTTACATTTTGATTTGCTACTTCAGTTGTTTGATAATTTTGACCGTTTGCATAAGTTCCTTTATGTATATTTTTAACATAAGTAGTTGTACCAGATTGAAAGTTTGTATTAGATAAGATATATAAATCAGTACGATCCGAGTTTTGTTTTGTAATTCTAAGTGCCAAAGGCAGTGTATTAGCTGTAATAGTGTTATTTGTAATAGCAGGGCTTGAAAAGTGTTCAATATATACATTTGATGTTGATAATGAAGTATTAGCTCTTACCTTACCACCATAACCCCAAGAAGTTCCTGTTTGTTTTTGTTGAACAGCAATAATATCTCCTGGAATTAAATCTATAGCAGAAATATCTGTACCAAAAGTAATATTTCTTCTTAAATACTTATTAGATGCTAGTAAGTATTGTGCAAAACGAATAGCTTGACTTCTGCGAGTAACTCCAAACAAATCTACAGAAGAAACATTTTCAATCATATTTCTTTCACGAAGAGCTTTATCATCATCAATTCTCATTGTTTCTCTATTATAATGATTATTAGGCTCTATAAAGGTTACATCAACTCCTGTTATTTGTGCAGATTCGCTTGTGCCGCTAATAGTAAATGACTCTTTTAGAATATTAGCCTCATTAAATATCATTGAAGGTACTTCATTAGGCATATCAATATTCATAGATAAACCATTTGGAGTATATATTAAAATGGCTCTCATTGTTGCACAAACTTGTTCTAATATATCAAAAGCTTTTCCACTATTAGAAATAATAGCATCTAAAATAAATCTTCTTTCTTTTACATCAGTTCCTACAGGCAGTCCTTCTAGTGTTTGTCTTGGGCTAGCATAGTAGGTTCTTGGTTTATATCTATAGCTGCCATCTGCTTTACCAGTAACTCCAACAAATTTTCCTGTTATAGGATCACAAGCGTCACAGTATTGTGCTACTTCGTAAAATTTATACTTATCTATGTTTTCTTCATTAATACCTAATCCATAAGTATCATTAGTTAATAAATCATAGATAATCCAAACAGGATTCTGTGTCCATGAGTATCTAAAAGTACCGTCCCATACTCCTCTGTATATTGTAGGTTGGGAATATTTTACTGTACTATCTGTACTAGTTTGTCTATAACCTGTTATCCCATAACTATATTGCCCTGAAGCAGGAGTTTCAATCTCTCTCCAATCGATTTCTCCATTTTGTAAAATAGGTTGATCATAGTTTGAAGGAACCTTAACCAACAACCCCTTAACTATAGAAGTAAAACGAGGCACCGCTCCTTGATATTCATTATGGGCTGCAAGTGAATATCCGATTACAGCTGTTCTTGGATAGGCTACAGGATCGTGATCAATCTCTAACCAAGCTACAGCTGAAATACCGTCTACTATACGAGAGCTTTCACTATCATTGCTGGTTTTTTCAATAGTAAACTTATACCCTCCAGTATCATAGTTTTGAATCGTAACTTCTACATCAAACTTATATGGAGTGTTTGTTTTTCCTCTAATAGTTCTATCTACTGGATCCGCCGCAAGAGTTACTCCATCGCTTTTAAATACTGTTATACGAATACTAACAGAATGATTTTTAACATTACCTTTTTCATCCATATTAGATAAAGCATTTAATACAAATTTAAAACGAAGTGAATCCCATGCAAAAGCTGAAGTTTCTTGTAATTCTACTTTAGTTGCAGGCACTCCATCAAGATTACCTTTTTTTAATAATACAGCAGAGGCAAAGTTCTGTGGTTGAGTAGTTTCTTCTCCAAATAGTGGAATTGCTGTTTGATTTACAGTACCTACACGAGAATCTGTGACAAAATCCTCTGTTTTCTGATTACCTGAATCAAAATCAATGAAGGCATCAACTACTGATTCGTTTATTTCAATATCAAAAATACTGTTAGGGTTAATTCTATATATAGGCCCTTCACTTAATCCTGCTGTCATAAGCATGATATCTTGAGAGAATAGATTATTATCTACCTCAGTGGCTCCGCCTCCACCACCCTTTCCTCCTTTATAACCGCTTACTTCATAAATCTTCATAGCACCTTACCTTCAAATAGTTCTTTTAATATATCTGCTGAAGATTTATCAGGAGACTTTTCAAGTGTTCTAATTTCTCCACTTAAAAATTGACCTGCTACTCTGTGTCTGCCATAAACTAATGGAATAGTAGTACCAGAGGCAGTGGTGTGTTGTAAAGATCCAAATTGATCATTTTCTCTTACAGGGCCATCAGGAGTATTGTCTGGTTTAGGTGGTTTCATAATTTCAGCAACTACTGCTCCAATTAACATACTAACACCTGCTCCAAATACCATACCACCTACTGTTGTAGCACCTACTGCCATTTCTAATAATGGTGCTGCAAATGCTGGATTCATTATAGCAACTGTAATTAAAGCTATACCAATTAAAGCGGTAGTTAAGTTTTGATTTTTTGATCCTGCTACAAGAGGAACCAAAAACAATCTATTAGATGAGACTTTCTTTCTAAAGTAATCTAAAGAAGTTAAAACTTTTTCAGAAACTAAATCTATTAGACCAAAATTATCAGTATTCTTAGAGTTTTTAATTTGTTTTATTACTTTTCTTAACTTAGGAAAAGATGCTTCAAGTGCAGAAATAAGTTGAGAATAAGTAACTACATCAAATGTTACTTCTCGCGTATCATTTGTATAAGATAATAAGCTTTTATGAAATGATATAGTTACTTTCATCTTAACATCTCTTCTTCTAAAGGTTTAAATCTTGTGCTTTGTAGATCTTTATCGAACCAATATAGATATATATCATCTTCCCAACCAACTAAATAGTTATACTCCTCATTAGCTATCTTATGTCCGTCTAAAACAGAAGGAGTAGGTTCATCATCTGGATGAGAGTGAAATACCCCCCAACAATCATCTTCGTAACGAACTAATGCCATTGGGTCTAAAACAAAACTATTTATAGGATCACGACTCAAGTTCTTACAAGGAATATAGTCAAAGCTCTTTGTTATAATACCACAACACTCATTTGGATATTCTTTTGCAGCATGTTTTTTAAACTGTTCTTTTAAAAGTTGAAGTTTTTCCATCTAAACTTACCTGTCGTATATCTTTGATACCATTTACCGTATGGTGCTATCCAAGAATTATGATTAATCATTGTTTGAAGCATCTTGCCGTTACCTATATAAAGCGAACAATGATTTGATATATTTGTACTTCCTATACTCATTATTATTATATCAAATGGTTGTAAATTGTCAACCTCAATCATACCATACTTTTCATTTTTAAAAAACTCATCAAAAATATGTTGATGAGTTTTCTTGTACCAATCTTCGTCTACAATATCACAAAAGTCAGAAGTTTTATAGCCAACATCTTCTCCTGTTTGCTCTTTAATTACGGTAGCACATAAATTACCACAATCTATCCCTTTTTCTATACTAGCACCTAAATGTCTATATGGAATATCTAAATATCTTGTAATCCATGTAGGCATTGTTTGTAAAGCATTTTCATACTTACTTCGGTAATGTTCTCCCTGTTCCAATAAACCCCCCAAAATGTATCTGATTATTTCTTAAACTACAAGCCTCATAGTTTTTAGCGCAAACATCTTCTGATTGTTCGCTAGTAGTTGCGTTATTAATAGTAAAAAATCCATTAGCAGTTTTTGTTTTTCCAGTTGGATAACCTGCTATTTGTCCTGTCCCATCGGCAGGATACTGACATTCTTCTCCTTTATAGATCCATTGACAAGTATTTTTATAGTATTTTCTTCTTGGTAAAACAAATTTAAAATACTCTAACCAATTAGTTAAACTAAAAGATGCAGCTTTTTCATTCAAACCAGTTAATGTTTCTATTTTGAATACGTCTTCTACATATGCTTGACTATCTCTATCTGGATTAACAATATAAACTCTATCACCAATAACAGTATCTATTGCATTTTCAAGTTGTAAAAAGTTACCTCTTACTTCTTTAACAATAGAATGTTTTGTAGTACTACCCGCAACTATAACATTATCACCTACTCTATAAGGTAAAGAAGAATACATCTCTACTACATTAGCACGTGTTTCTCTTACAGTACTATACTCAGGCCAATAGTCTAAACAAGAAGCAAAAGTAGTTTTTACCTCAACAACAGCCCCTAATAAGTCTCTAGAGTCTTGCTTTAGTTGTTTCCAAGTTCCTCCAACTGCTTGTGTTTGTCCATAAGTAAACGCTGAATTGATAGTACCGCCGTACACTCCATCCACAACAGTTTGATTATAGTCTGTATGAGTTGGAACAGTTCTAGGATCAATATTAGAAACTAGTTGTCCATTTACTGTAGCATATACAGAATTACTTGTATTGTTACCAGCAATATAAGGATCTTCTACAATTGATGCTATGAGATTGTCAAAATTTGAAATATTTACTGTAGTTTGATTTACCATTCCATCAGAGCCTATTTCTGTACCGCCAAACTCTATTGGATAAACTAAATATTCTTTTCCATCATGAAAAGAACGATATTCAATGTCTGATAAGAAATCACCGTTTATAGATGCAAAATGATAAGGAAATCCTACAGGCCAAGCTAATCCTTCTCCGGCATTTGAAGGATTACCATATTTATTAGGGGGATAGAATTCTCCAGAATAATAGATAGATATTAGTCTAACTATAGGTGACTGTTCTACAGCATTTTTAAAAGAGGTAAAACCACCAAGAGTAACATCTGTTATACTTCTAGTAGAGGTTCCGCTTGTTGTACTGTATTTAGTTGGAGTAAAAGTTAAATTACCAAAGTCAAGAGTTGTATTACCTCCAGTGGTAGATACCGACTGAATACTAACACTTTCTCCTGCTTCAAAAGCATAATAAGAATTAGCTAGTTTTACTTTTACTTGACTATTTGCTCTATCTACATTTACAATACGGGCTTCAGTAGAAGAAGAACTTCCAACTATTACATTATCTTTAAAATAACTGTTTAGATTACCGCCTGATAAAGTTAAGGTGTAATCATAAGCACGACTAGACATTAATCAAATACCTCTACTAAATCAAAACCAACAGAATAAAAATTATCAATAGGATTTGTACCAGCAGAGAGAACTTGTCTAATATCTAAATTGCTATCAAAACGAACTGTAATAGTTCCTGGCTCATTAATATGTGTTAGTTCAAATAAAAATGCTTCAAAACCACCTGATCTAGCACGATAGAATTCTTCAATAGCGGATTTAACAATTCCTGTGACATTAGTATACTCTATAGAAAACTTTCTCTTTGGTCTTCTACTTATAAGTCTTCTTTTTTCGTATCCTGCCTGAAATTCAGCTGTTTTATAGTTATATTCTTCTGAGAATTGAATTCCTGAGCGATCAGGTTTTTTATCTGCCATTGAATCTAAACGAGAAATTACCTTCTCTTTATTGAAAGTTGTAAGAGACAGAGTATTAACACCGCCGGTAGGATCAGCTGTTGTATTAGATAAAGGAATTGTAGCAGCTGTGTCTGAGCCAATATTTATTCCTTGTGATCCTAGTGTTGAGGATGGGTACGTAAATTCTGAAGCATTTTGAGTAACACCGTCTATTGATACAAGAATATCATCTTTTACATCTATTTTACTGTTTTCTGGAAGAGCAAAATGAAGTTGATTGCCATCAATTGCAAAACTATTACTAGATACTGTAACATTTGCTCCAGAGTATGTAATAGTTTTAACATCGGGGAAAGCACGAAGTATCTCAAATGAGGGAGGAATTCTAATAACACGTAATTCTACATTAAGACCTAAACCAGGAGCGTCATCGAATACGATTGTATTTTTTAAACTTGTATTTAAAGTATTAGTATTACTTAAAGAGTAAGCACTAGTAGACTGAGGCACACCCTCAACAACAGCAACAACTTCGCCAACTTTTTCAGCAGGTTCTGATAAATTAAATGCTGTTTGAGTACTTGTACCTGTATAGTTTATTCTAGATAAAGCAGGGATTAATAGAGGATTAAATGTTGCATCGTTTGGATATCTTGCTGTTGCCATTATCTACCTCTCATCGCTTTTCTTACTTTACCGTTGTTTTCAATATCTTTTACTACAAGATCAATAATAAGTTGTCCCATATCATTTCTGACTGTTGAAGATTCAACCTGTTGTGCAGTGCCATTATTTTGTACATTGACTGTAACTGGAGGAGTTTGTCCGTTCATTTTACCTGTTGCATTTAACTGATTAAGGGCAGAACCTCCAATAGCTTTTGCAGCTGGCTTACGAATCACAAACTCGCCTGGTTCTAACAAAGCAGGAACTCTGTCGCGAAGAGTATTTACAGGTCCTCCTTTTGCAAAACGCATAATACCACCATAAGGATCTACTTTACCACCACCAGCAAAACCAAATGATGCTGCAGCCTTTTGTGCCATAATACGAATAAACATTTCAAGAAATGCTGCAATAATAGCCTTTTTAAAGTCGCCTGTAGCAGCGAGCACACCTGCAAAAGCAGCAATGGTAGTGCCTTTTACATTTTCCATAATTCCTGAAACTCCTGAATTAATTTCTGCTCCAATCTCTTTAACACCTCTCTGCCCATCACCAGCAGCACCTGATTGAAGAGCTTGTGTTTTAGTAGCTGAACCATCTTCTGATTTAGATTTTATCAAAGCTGTAGTAAACTTGTCTTTTGCTTTATCAACATAAGAAATGACTAAATCTTTGATTGGTTCATTGATTAGATTGTCAATAAAGGCTTGTTGAATATCTAAAAGAAGATTAACAAATAAAGTTTTCACTCCTTCTCTGAATGTTTTTGTGGTAAGAGTACCTTCATTAATAGCTTTAAAGAAATCATTTACTGAACCAGTTAAAGTACCAGAAATACTAGACTTCAAATCATTAGCAATGTTAGTAATTAAATCAAACTCTTCTTTTAACTGACGAACTTTTTCTTCGTGATTTAATAATTCAAGAGCTGCCTCTTTATCAAGGTTCTTGATAATATTATCAAACAGTTGTTTTTCTATATCTTGTTCAATTGCTATATTAGCTAATTTTTTTACAATAAGATCATTAGCATTTTTAATATCATTTATTGCAGCTTGATTTTTTTCTGATCTTAGTTGGTTTTGTAAGTCTCTTTCTTTTTCAATTAATGCAGTTACCTCATCATATAAAGATATTTTTTTATTTAACTCATCTCTAGTAATTTCGCTTTGAGCTTTTGAGTTTTTAACTTGAAGTTTATAAGTATCCATAATACCGTCTTTAGCATCTTTAATATACTCATCTAAACTTTGTCCTCCAATATCAAGACTGATTTTACCTATGTCTGGAAGTTCAACTTCTTTTATTATACCGATAGCTTTTAAAAGTCCATTAATTATATCTGACTCAGCTTCAATTAATTTTTTTCTACCTTCTAAGTAGCTTTTTGCTAATTCTATTTCTCCTTTTAGTAAAGAATAGTTTGCCTCAACTAATTTTAGTTCTGCTAATCTGTTATCTTTATCTGCTTCGATTTTAGCAAGGTTGATTTTTTCTTGAGTATTTAATACACTTATTTGCAATTCAAGAGCCCTTCTTTCGTTTGCTCTTTTCTTATCTTCTAGTTCTTGTAAAGGAAGAATTATTTTATTATATTCAAAATTATTTTCTTTTCTCAATGCTGCAATTTTTTCATCATTAATGTCTTTTTCTGCTTGTAACATTTCCATTCGATTACTGAGTTCAACTTTTTTCACATCATACTCAAACTGAGCAATAGCACGTCTTCTTTCAATATCATTAAGATTATTTTGATTTTCTACCTCTAATAGTTTCATTCTAGCATTAAACTGATTTTGAGAAGTAGAAGTAGCAGCCTTTTCAACTTCTATTCTAGCATTTAAAAGCGCTTTTTGATCATCTAATTCGCTAGTAATTTGTGTACCCTCTAGCTGTGCTCTTGCTAGCTTACTTTGCAAAGACTCTCTTTCTTGGTCAAGTTGTAGTAAATTTTTATACTGTTCTAACTCTTTTACTCCTGCTTGATTTCTTGCTTTTTGTAGCTCTAAAGAAATTTTTTCTCTATTAATACGCTGAATTCTTACATCTAATAATTCTTTTTCAAGTTTATTTTGAGATACAAGCGCATTTACAGCAATTAATTTGTTTTGAAGTTTTAGAGCGTCAATCTGTTGTTTCATCTGTATAGCTCTTTTTTCTTCTATTAGTCTAATCTTTTCTAGTTTTGCAGGTAATTGAATAATAATACCTGCTTGAGCTTTAAGGGCTGCAATACCAGCCTGATAAATATTAACTGTATCGCCATTTAAATTTTTACCTTTTTTCTGTTCATCATTTAAAGTATTAAAAGCATCAATAGTTTGTTGTAAGTACTTAACTCTATTAGCCTGTTGTTCTGCGGCATTTTTAGCTAGAGAACCGTCTATTCCTAAAACACCTTGAGCAATAGCAGTATCGACTGCTCTAATTTCTTTAGAAAAAGATTCTCTAAATGTTTTTAAGTTTTTTTCCGCTGCTAATAGTTTCTCAGTTTCTTTACTTTGTGTTTGTATTCTATAAGTTAAAAATAGAATACTTTCTGCTAATGCTTTATTTTGTCCACCAGCAGCTTTTTGAGCTTCTTCTAATTCTTTTAATATATTTTTATATCCTAAAAGAGTTTTTGCTGATTTCTCAGCAGTAATAGTTCCTGCATTAAAGGCATCATCATAAGTAGTTTTAAGATTCGCTAGTTTAGCTTCAGAATCGAATACTACTTCACCAAATTCTGTAAATCTAGCTACTCCGTCTTGTCCAACCTGTCCTATTGATTCACCTAATATTAGAATTTCTCCAGAAGCCTCTCTAGACAATCTACCAGCGTCTTTTATTTTTATAATAGCAGCAGCGAAAGCTTTTTCTGATAACCCAGTGTTTTCTGCTCCTCTAGATATTTGAAAACTAAATTCTCCTAAACCAGATGATACAATTTTTAGAGCATCTTTTAAAGCATTATAAGCTAGAGTTTGTTTAGCTATATCCCCTGTACCAGTATCCATCTCTTCTCTAAGCTGTCTCATGCGACCTGTTAATTCTTTTATTTGTTCATCAACAGGAACAGCTACTGTTTTTAAAAGCATAGCTTCCCACTCATTCATAATTTCTATATTATCTACAGTAGTAGTTGATACAGATTTTATAGCTGTATTAACTAAGTCAGCATAATCAGCAGCTTCTTCAAGTCCTGCTAATTCAATCATTGATTGACTTACATCTGTTACAGCTGATACTAACCCTTTAAATCCTTTTTCTATCATTCTTTGTTCTTCACCAAGTTTAGAAAACCAATTAACTACTGAACCAATGGCATCAATACCAAAAAACTGTAATATAGATTGTATTGTAGTTACTGCAAAAAACAATAGATTTAATTTAGATAGCGCAAACCCTACTGCAGTACCAAATGCTGTAACAGCTACAGAAGCTACCTTAGTGCTTTTAGCTAAAAATCTGGAAGCTATTCCAGCTTGCTGTTCTGCCAAGGTTAGTTCTCTAACAGTTTGTGTTAATGCTCGTGTTCTTCCTCTTGATTTTTCTAAGGCTATATTTTTCTGTTCTAAAGTTCTATTACTTGCTCTAACTGCAACCTGAAAAGCACGTTCTTCAGCTATTTGAGCTTTTAATGCGTCTCTTGCTGCTTTTGCCTCAGCTACTGAACCAATAGAACCACTTAAAACAGCTTGTTTAGCTTTTGTAGCTTCTCCAGCTATCTCTCTACGACCTGCAAAACCTCCTTGACCAACAAAGCCTCCAGCAGCTTCTGTTGCTTTAGCAGTTGTAGCTGCAAATTGTTCTGAAGTCCCTCCTAGTTTTCGAGAAAAAGATTCTAAAGTTCCTAGAGCTTTATTAAGACCAACAACAGAAGATTGGGTAAATTGTGCTACTTGTTGTGCTGCTCCTCTAAATACAAGAGTAAATATACCTCCTAAAACTAAAAGAGTATTACCAAAATCTTTTGACAAAAAAGCCACAAAAGGTTCTATAAAATTGGCTATAGATATACCAATTTTAGTAGCTAAGTCTAAGAATTTTGCGGAAAGTTGTTCGAGAGATTTTTGCGCACTGCGAGAAGATAAGTCGATTTCATTAAATTTTCTCTGACCTTCTTCAGCTACAGCATTAGCAAACGCTTGACGACGTTCAAACTCAGTTAATGATCCTACGCTTCTATTTAACGATGCTGCATATTTTTCAACAGCTGGCTCAATACGAGTAAAGATACCAATTTCGTCTAATAGTTCAGGTTCTAGTTTAATAGCACCACGAAATACACGCTGAATAGACTCAGTTAAATTTCTACCCAAAGCTTTGGATGCTTTAGTAGCTACTTCAGTTAGTTGCTCAATTTGATCTGTATTAAAACCCGCAGATAAAGCAATGTTAGCATTTTGAGCAGCTTCAGCGGCTGTTAATTGACCTTGTGTTACTTCTTGAAGTTTAGATATAATAGCATCACCACTTAATCCAATTTCAGCAGCAAGTGTACGAGTACCTCTAATAGTAGTTTCAACTTGAGCAGCGCGAGATAGTGCAGAAAAAGCCTGCTGGACTGCAAAGATATTTGCAGCTGCACCAGCATAAGCAGCAACAAAACCGCCTAAGCCAGAGGCTTGAGCGGCAAATTGTCTACCTGAAGCAGCAGAAGCTTTTCCTAAATTTTGAGAGGAACGAGTAGTACGCTCTTGAGCTTGATTCAGCTTATTGACGTCTTTAGCAGCTTTATCAAAACCTTGTGTGGTAGCTTTGGTACGAATCTCATTTATTCTACTAGCCATTAATCATCCTATCTAAATTTGGAACCAGCTTTTGCTTTTCGTTCTTCTTGTTTACGCTTTTCTTCATAAAATTTGCTATATTCTTGAATACAAATTTGAAGCATTTCAAAAGTATCTTTCCAGTTTACCATTTGAAATATTGTCATAATATCTGATAAACCCGCATACTCTTTACCTAACCAAACTCCATTCATACCTTCAACTTTATCAGGTAATACATTCATTAATACTAAAGCTTGTTGAGCCTCTAAAGATAAATCTGAAGTATCAAGAGGTTGGTCATCAAAATCTTGCCAACCCATTTGATCTGCCATTAACCAATATTGTTCTTTTGTAATACCTCCACCTACAAAATTAGACTGGAGGTATTTTATTAGTTTTTTTCCGCTTCAGCTTTTTTTGTTACTGAAAACTGTTCAAAATCATTCATACAATCAGTAATAAACTGATCAAATACAGAAGAGTTTTTAATTAGTTCAAGAGCTTCTTCTTCTGAATAGGCTACGTTTTCTTCTAGATTAACCCCTGTTAAATCAACAGGCAAGAGTTGTGGAAGATTTTTTAATTTTAAACCTTTCCATCCTCTAATTGCTTTTTTAGTATAAGCTTCTAAAAACTTATCTTGATCAATCTCTTCTTCTCGCTGACGAGTACGTTTATTAAATTTATAAGTTAAACTTTGGTTTCTAATCTTAACTAGATCTTCTCTGCTAAGATACGCAATTTTTAAAATAAAACCATCAATGTCTGGATATTCTACTTCAGTGATAGTTTCTGTTGCAATTAAATTTGAAATTTTACTCATGTTTTCCCCCTACTAGGTGTTAATATAAAAAAAGGGTGTCCATCATTATTAGCTAAAACAGAGCTGAGGGGGAAGCTCGTTGTTGCTCATGATGAACACCCACATGAAATTATTTACCCCCTCAAGTAATAATTTTATTAGTTATTATCACTTTTTACGAAGAACTCAATCTCGTCTCCAGAACCACGCTGACCTTCTTGTGCAAGGAAGTCAACAGACATTCCAAGAACATCATCAATTTGATGAACTGGAAAGTTAAACTGCACTGCTGGCATTGCAATATGGAAATATGGAGCAGTTCCACCACCAATTTGAATGTTAGCAGAGCTAGTAATTGCGTGAGACACACGAGAGTCATTCACAACTTTGTTCAAGAACTGTGCAGAGTTTGCTCTTGTGGAGTTTTCTGAAGCAGATCTTAGATATGCAGTAAATGATCCTGTGATTGTTCTAGATCCTGTAAACTGCCCAATTGGAGTGTTCAGAGCAGCTAGTTCTTCTGGTGTTAGATATGTAACATCGTTAGAGTAGCTAAAGCTTAGACCAGTTACAGGGAATGAGTATACGTTAGCGCCTTCTGCAGCAGATCCTTGATGTGAAATCTCAATAGCACTTAGACGGTTTTTAATAAAGTCAACAGTATAAGTTGAACCTTCTACGTTCATTGTTGCATAAGGATGGTGTGAAGCTGCGGCTGTAGTAGTAATAGATGCATTAGGAGTAATAGTAGAACCATCGTTGTTAACTCCTCCAAATACAGCAATAGCCTTATTTCTTGCATCGCCTGTTAATTCAACCATTTCTGTACCAAAACCACTCCAAGTAGTAGTTGCAATTCCATCAACAGAAGCATCGATTTCACCACTGTTTACAATCGCTTTCTTAACTTGGTATACAAGGTTATCAAGCTTAAAGTACATATGATTTTCTTGAGCAATAGCAAAGTTAGAACGAGTTGAATGTGTGTTTGCTGATGCTGCAGTATTTGCTGATTTAATTTTAGCAGAAGAGGTGTTAGTATCATAGAACCACACAGACTGTTCACCACCGTTTGAAGATGCAGGAGCTGTATTACTAATTAATGATTGCCATAAATACCAATCAGCTACAGGTTTTGAATTTCCTGTTTCTGCTAATCCTGTACCTTGAGAAGGATCATTTACTTCTGCTCCAGTAGGTCTTAAATATGTTTGAAAATTCCACTCCACAGGATTACGTGCAGTGTTAAATCTTTGTACACTTCTGTCTGGGTCTAATCCACTCTCTAATGAGGTGATATCTTGAACCGCAGAATCAGCAGAAAGAGCGTACCCCGCTAAAACCTCAATTCTCCAGGTATTAGCAGGAGTAAGATCAGCAGCTGCTGTTGAAGTCAGCGACAAGTCTTTTATTGAGTAAAAGACTGTAGTATTTCTTTGTAAGTTTAGCTGAGTACCCGCCATTTTTTAACTCCTTAATTATCTAGTTCATACTCAATGATAAGTTCTATCTCACCAATTCCGTATGGTTTTACTAATCCCTCATCAGTATCTACACTGTTTATAGTTATATCTCTTATATCATATATACCAGTGTTCATATTATATATTACGTGTTCTATGTCTTGAATTAAACTATCTAATCCTTTAGATGAATCTTCCTCTGTGACATAAATTCTAAGAGTTAAAGTTATTATACCCGTGGTATTACCTAAAGTATTGTATACTCTAACCTCTTCTCCGACTTGAAAGTAGATCGAGGGGAAATCGTTTACTTCGTCTAAAAATTTTACTTTTCTAAATACATTACCATAAATATTATTTTGGAATGTATAAGATGAGTTTAAAGATGATATTGATTCATTTATCAACTTTAAGTTATTGAGAATATGATTAATAATATTTCTTCTCTGATTCGACATTATAAGTATAGCACCTGTAATTGGTTCTGGCAAACTAAATTTTTTTAAGTCCTAATAATTCTAAACTGTCTGCCGAACAATTCTTGAGCAGTTTGCCTAATCGTTGGTCTGATTAGTCTTTGTCCGACAGCATAAGGACGGGAATGAAATTTATCAAAATATTGAGATACGGGGGGATCAGCATAATAAGATATTAAACTTTTCTTATAATCAACTATAAATTGTAAAGAATTAACAAACTTACCAGTTCTATATTTTAATCCCTCAGTAGGGTTAGGATCACCTATTCTAGGCATTTTGCCTTCAATTTTGTTTCTCAAAATAGTAGTTAGTTGAATTGAAGAAATAAATCTACCAGTGTCTTTTACTGATTCTCTTCTTTTTACGTTTCCTCTTTTAATTTTACCTGATACTCTTGGAATACTACCACCAGTAGGAACTCCAAACAATATTTCAAAATCAAGTGATGGAGCGTTTTTAAATGTCTGAGTAGAAGTTTTTCTTTTACCATCTATTTTTTCTATAACCTTTTGAAACTCTTCTAAACTAGATGCTGTAACAGCTGCTCCTGATTCTGTTAATTGGTTAATTAAGTTTTTTTCAAAAGTTGAAGATAAGTTATATTGAATATTATTCTTTTTTAATTCAGTAACAAAAGGAGGAGAAGTAAAAGCAGTTTTTGGAAAAAATATATTTATTACATTAACAGAAGTGACTTTACCTTTTACAATATTTGCTTTTGAGATAAGCAAGTTTTTAGCCTTGTTATAAAACTGCATATGTAGTTCAGGATCATTATCTCTAATTAAGTTAAAGAATCCTGGACCTCCTACTTTAGCTCTGGCTGCTTTTAATACTTCTTCAGGGTTATTTACATCAAAAGATTGTTTTCCTACTTTACCAAAATCTTTATCTTGTCTTAATAATCCTGTTTGCTCAGCTTCAGTTGCTTGCAATTTAATAGCATCTAAAAGACTATTATTAAAACCAGAATATGCTGCCTGTCCGATAGTAGATCCATACTTACTACCTCTTTTTGCTTTTACTTCAGGTTGTAGTATGTCTTGTTCGTCAGTTCCAAGAATTCTAGATAAAACTCTAGCTATTCTTGGGCTTTCAATTTGTAGATCAGGAACACCGGCTACGTTTTTTGCTGCTTGTTCAGAAACTCTGCCTCCATAATATTTTGCTAGAGTTCCTTCAATTCTATCGCCCCATAACTTTTCTTGTCTAGCATTTTTAGTACCTGATAGTTGTCCCATAGCTTTAAACAAATTTGTATAATTATTTAATAACTCTGGTTCTGTAACTGTAACTTGATAAGCTATAATAGGCTTTGCCATTACATTACAATCCTGTACATTTCAAGAACTCTACGAATATGAGGAGGGAAGTTAGCACTTAATGAGTGCTGCTTACCTGATTCTCCACTTAGAGAGAATCCTGCATTTTCCTGAGTTTGTTTATGTAAAATTTTGATATAATCTAAAGTAGCAACTTTAATATCTCTTGGAATAATAGCATAACCACCATCATAAGTAATCTTAATACCAGATGGATAATCTTTAAACATAATATTAGGAATCACAGAAATATCAGGAGTACCTCTAACACCTCCTATATATCTTTTTACACCTCCAGTGCCTCCATCCCAAATATATTGAGGATCAGCACGAGAGTCATCTTTTATAGTAGAACTGTTATTAGTACCGTCTAAGTGTAGTAAAACTACAGTATTATCATCAGTTGGGTGTTGATAAGTAGGAGGAGTAAAAGTATTAGTATACTTAGCATCAATAGTTACTCTAATTTCATCAGCATAGCCTTTGAAATAGTTTTCCTCACCGCTAATATCACGTTTTCCTACAAATAGTGATGTTCCAGAAGAGAATGAAGGAACAGAGTTAGTTGTAGTCTGTGTGTCTACTAAAGCACCTTCTACAAATAATTTTAAACTATTATCTTCTCTAGTAACCGCATAATGTAAAAACGTATTTGCTCTAGAAGGATAATAAGAATTAACATTACCAACACCAGTTGTGTGATAAACATTCATAACCTCAGTGTTTGCACTTCTTGCTGTAAATTTAGCACCAAAATATGGATCAAATATTAATTCCATATAATTAGTATTACTAGAGGCTCTACTAATTAAAGTTTTGGTATTATTAAATAGTTCAGATCTAAAAAATCCTTCGATAGTAAAGTCGTCTGTTTGAAAATCAAACTTTTGATTATTAGAATCAGGATCGTTTACATAAATTGCTCCACTAGTACCATTAAACTGTAAAGAACTTTTTCCAAACTTCTTTCTTCTAGTGTTTAGAGACGCCCCAGCAACAGTTGTAACTGTAGAAGAGTCAAAATTATCAGATACAAACGAACCGTCACTACTTGGACCAAATAGTGTCATATGATTTTGTCCGTCAAATTCTGTTACTGATTTTACGCTATTGATAGGTAGTCTAGACACAAAAACCTGAGAAACTCCTCCATCAAAAGTTTCTGTATAAACATTACTTTTTATTTCTCTGCCGATATAACTTTCTACAACAGAACAAGCATAATGAATTAGATTACTTAATCTAGTATCATAAGTAGGACTATTAATTTGAAGATACTCTTTTACCTCTCCTAAAGTTACAAAAGGCACAGTTACTGATTGTGTCATAATTATACTCCTTAATCATCAAGAGTAGTAGTTTTTGATGTCTCAGTTACAACTTTTTTAGTAGTTGCGCTTACTGTTCTATTAGTTACAGTAGCAGCGGGCTTTGGAGCTTTGTGTTTTGCTCTCCACTTAGCTTTCATATCTTCTTTATCAATTCCTGTGTAGGTTAGCATTTGCTCAAGAAATTCTTGATAATCACTAATTGATAATAATCTTTGAATTGGATCCATTTTTTCCTCCTAGTAAAAAGGGGTAGGCGTTGTTTTACACCTACCCCGTTGTATTAACGCCTAGTTAATGATTTAATAGTCGAAACTATTAGGAACCAGAACGTACAACCGCTGCATAAGGATACTTAGAAGCATCTAGAGCCGCACTTGAGTTCGTGGTTAGCGCTTTAAAGTCAAAGCGTGTGCTCATGTACATCGCAGTGACCTGCTGGCGTGGTTCGTACTCGCTCTCGATTTCCATGCCGCGTCTTTCAGCAATCATGAATCCAGGCTTGTAGACAAGTGCGCCGATATCATAATCAGCACCGCCAACGTTATCTAGGAATTCAGTAATTACAACTGGAATTCCGTAGATGGCGCCAAGTGAACCTGTTAAGTAGGTCGCATTTGGTCCGAACTTATCAACTGTACGGAAGTCAGACTCAGCTACTAGTGAGTTATAACCTTCAACAGTTGTTAAGTATACTAGCTGATCACCAAGCTGTAGACCGTACTTACCAAGTAGGGCACGAGCAGAGGCAATGTTAGCTGGAGAGGCTTTAGTAGAGTTACCACCAGTTTGAACGTTAAGTGCAGAAGCGCCAACAGCGTTAGCTAGCTCAACAACACCTGTGATAACAGAAGCGAATCCAGCACCACCAGAAATAGCAGCAACAGAGTTAGCTGTAAATCCAGTTAGAGCGCCAGTACCACGTAGGATCGACTTATCGATAGAACGTGCTAGACGACGAGTTGCACCAGCGCGGAGGAAGTCGATAACAGGAAGAATTGTATCTTCTTCTTCATCTTTAGCAATATGAGTTGTAGCCATAAACTTGTGTGGTGTAAACTCAACAGCTTTGATCTGGTTATTACGTCCAGAAGTTGGTACGTTAGTTGTGTCTCCAATACCAGACGCATATGTACCGTTAGCAAACTGTGCAACGTCGTCAGTGGTATCTTCATCAGCAACTGGTACTCTGAAGGTTTTTGCATCAACAGCAATACGCTCAAACATTGGAGCAATTACTAACTGCTGCTGCATCTCTTCATAAATATTTGAAGAGAAGTTAGAAAGGAACTGGTCAACAGTTGTGACATCAGCTTTCATACGAGCACCAAACTTGGTGTCCATTGGATTAGACTTACCAAGAGCGTGTGCAAGCATAACAGCTTTTGCCTGATCAGCTGAACTCCAACGATCAGAGTTACGCTGAGACTCCTGCCATACCATCTTGCTGTTCTGAAGAGCAGCAATTTCTTCTCTATATTTTTCCATCTGAGCTTTTAACTCAGCAACAGCTTCGGTCTCACGAGGAGTGTAAGCGGTTGAGTGTGTTTCATGCACGATAGTTTGTTTATCTTGTGCATCTGTTTCAGCTAAAATAGCCTGACCAGTTTTTTCGATTAACTCAGCCACTCTAGGCTCAGAGACTTCTACTGGGGCGGCTTTAGCTTCTGCTTGTTTATTTTCGGTTGCGCCTGTGTCAATAGTTAGCACATCACCTGCAGTTTGAGTAGCCATGTCGTTATTCTCCTTTTCTACGGTATTAATTTCATGCCCATGTAGTTTTAAGGCTAGATCTCTATGATCATTTTCTTTCATTTGAGAAAGTTCGTTTACCATCACATTTAAGTAATTTGCGAAGACATAATCTGAATCAGACCAATCGTCTCCGTTTGATTTTAGGTTAAGTAGTTTGTTTAGTTTTTCTTGGAAATCAAAGCTACTTACAACTCTCTCGTCACTTTTCAAGTTAAATAAAGATTGTTCAGTACCTGTATTGGTTTCCATGTAGTGTGTTTTAATTTCTTGTCTGACTGAATCAGTTAAAGTACTAATAGCTGTATTGACCATATGAATATCGTATTTAGTACCGATATCCCATGAATTCACTACAGCAATATCTTCAGCCTTAACTGTAACTATATTATCTACTGTTTTTCCATTAACGTCAACTTCTAAAAATTTAAAGTTTGGTGATTCGGCAGTAGCAATTTTAGTAATTTTAAATCTTTTTCCTTCGTACTTTACAAAGGTTTCAGTGTCTAAACTAGAAGTCTCAGCAGATAAGAGATTTACGAAAGGAATTGGCGCCATTGGGTCAATCTCTTCAAAATCTTCTTCCTCTTCTTCGCCCTGTGACATTTCAAGAACAGGTTCTGCAGATTTTTCTTCAGTGACACTTTCTTCAGAAGTTTCTTCAGTTGCTTTTTCTTCCACTTCAATTGTCTCTGTAATTTCTTCTACAGCCTCAACATCGGTTTCAGAAATGGCTTCATCAGATTTCTCTTCTAAAACGGTATCTTCTGTTTCCATTTCTTCCTCGCTTTCTTTGAAATTTTTGACGAAGTTATCATATTCATCGTCTGCTTCAAAACTTTTTCTAATGCTGAATAGTGAATTTTGATTAGCGGGTACACTGACTACACTAATTTCTAATAATTCAACATCGGTAATAGTCATAGAATCTGAGTGAGGGTCATATTTACCATCTTTAACTCTGAATCCTACTGAAAAACTCTTTAAAGCTCCATCTTTAATTAAAGTTTGAACTCCATGTAATTTCTCAGCTGCATCACTAACATTACCTTCTACATAGATGCCTTTTTTATCAACAGTAACTTTTTCTACCTTTCCAATAGGCTGATCATGTTTATGTTGGTATAATAAAACAGGGTTTTTTCTGTAGTTGTCTACTCCTTTAGCCCACGCTTGTGCAGTAACAACATCTCCGACCCTGTCTTTATCAGTAGTATTTGCGTATCCAGCAATTTTTAATCCTCTAGAAGTTTTTGTTAACTTCTTGGCTTCAAAACTACTATTTAAATAAAAAGTTTTTTCCATTTTCTTTTCCTTTATTCGTTAGCGCTAGAATCTAATGATTCAGGCCTACCTCCTAAAGAAGGGTCAACAGCGCTTCCAGTTATATTTTGAGGAATTCTTATTGAATCGTTTTCCTCGCCATCTAATCTCTCTAATCCTAAACCAGATCTTGCTTCATTTACTGTTATAATACCAGTGTTAACAAGGGTTGAATAGTATACGGCTTGTGTCTTATTATCAGGTTGTAGCGCAGAAATAGCTGTTTTATCAGGCCTAATAACTACTCCACCATTAAAATAGTGGGAAAAAGCACTACAAAATAATGATAAAAGCGGTAATACTGTGTGATTATAAAATAACATTTCGTTTGCTGCAATATTAGCATTGTTACCGCTTTTTAGGAGAACATAAGGTACTCCTAAAGATTTTGCTATGTCTTGCTGAATTCTTTCGATAGAGTTTTCAAAATCTAATTCAGTAAAACTAATATTAGAAAACTTGTCTATTTTTAACCCGCCATCTAAAATTGCAGGACTTCTAGCTCCTTTAAATAAGGAAGAGTAGTTACTTCTCCAAGCTTCTAATAATCTTTCTTTTACTTTTGGACTTAAAACATTGTCTGTTTGAAGAACAAGTCCTGGAACCGCGTTATTCTTAAAAAAGACTCTTTGAAACTCTGTCATTTGATAGTATAATTCAAATAATCTTTCTAAGTTTCTTAATTTACTGGTTCCTCTAAAGATACTTTCCTCATTGTCTGATTTAATATGAATAACTTCATCAGGAGTAAAAGTAATTCTTTCTGCTTTTGATGTTTGTCTTGAAAATCCAAAATAATCTGTATTAGTATTGTGAATTAAGTAATTGTAGTGACTAACAAAAGTTTTTGAATCAGCAACAACTTCAACATCGTTTGCAGGTAGTAAATATAATCCACCGTTCTCTTTATCATAGTAGAAAAATGCATTACCGTCAAGATAAAAATCTAAAAATGCCCTTCTGAATAAACGAGCTCTATCCTCAAAGGGATTAGGCTTAGCATTCATTATTTTGTGAATTTTTTTAGCTGCACCGCCGTCTACTATTAAAGGCACGCTTGTAGCCGCGTTTATTATGACTTCAATAGATCTATTAACAATCTCTATCTGTCTATAGGCTGATTCAAAATCAACTATTGACTCTGGTAAATTGTAAGGATCTCTTGAAGCAATAAACGGTTGAGCAGGGTTAAGCTTTTCTCTTGTAGTAAGCCTGTCAGCAAGCCAATCTCTAATTCCCATTATGTTTCTCTTTTTGTATATTTATCCAGTTAATAATTTTCTTATCAAAAGAAATAGGATAAACTTGTCCATATAAATTATGTAAAAGACTGTGGTGAAAATTACATAAAGTGTATAAATTAGTATTATTTAAGTACTCTTTATAATCTTCTTTAAATTTTATTCTTATACTCTTAATGTACTCTACATCATCTATTCTGTCAATTTTATTTTCTTTACACCAGTGATGAAAGAGCTCAGAAATAGAATATATGTGATGTAATTCTAGTTTCTCTTTTGATCCACATATATAACAAGACTCATCATATTTATATTCTTTTTTGATATAATCTCGTATATATTTTATAGGGATTCTTTTAAGCATATATACTAACTTGTCCTCTCATATTAGAATATATTGCATATCTTATAGCATCACAACAATGAGAAGTCCAGTCGTGTAAAGGTTTTTGTTTTTCCGTTCTCTCATTCCATCTATAAGCAGCCATTGAATCAAAACTATGTCTAGCATTATCAATATCAAAAGTTAACTTATCATTATCAACTAAGTTTTGAACGGATAATATACCGTCATTTACACTTTTTTGAGCATTCTCACAATAAATATCATAGTCATATGCTAAATCAGCTTTAGTTTGTTGTGCTGCAGAATCAATATAAATTGTATCAATATCCCATTTATCTGCAATTTCTTTTATGTGTTCTGCGTGTACTGAAGTAGTTCCTTCTTTTGCTACATATTCATCTACAACAAAGTATTCATCATCTTTATTTTTAGCTAATACAACAAAAGCTGTTTCGTCTCTATAACCAATATCAAGACCTGCTATAAACTCATATCTATAATCACCCGGATTTATTTCTTCAATCTGTCTTAAATGCTTATTTTCGTCAATATTATAAATTTTACCTTCTAGAGTTACCCAATCACATTCATACTCTTGACCAAATAAGTTTCGGCTCATACTTTTACGAGCTTCTTCGATATCTTTTTGATTTAGTAAAGGGTTTGATTTCCAAGTAAATCTAGCACTTCCCCACTCTTCAAATTCTGGATCTTGCCCTCTTATATAGTACTCATATAAATAATTACCTTTTCCTCGTGGTGTTGATATCCACAAACAACGAGAATCAGGAAAGGTAGATAGCGCAGGTCTTAAATCTCTAGTAAAATACTCATCATTAGGAATAATTGCCGCTTCGTCGACTATTAACAAATTAGCCGCTCTACCAATTAAGCTATCTCTATTATTAGCAGATAGAAGTCTAAAAGTACTTCCATTAATTAATCTAATGACTTTATCTTTTTGATTAAATCTGTCAGTTTCTAATGCTAAATCTCTAATTATTTGAGTAGTATAATCCCAAATAATTGAAGACAAAGAAAAGTTCGGTGCAACAACCATTACCTGTGTTCCAGGTTCTAAAAGCTTAGCAAAGGCTAAAATGGCAGCGGCATAGGATTTTCCTGTACGACGTGCTGATATATGTACCCAAAATCGGTTATTCTCTAAACCTTCAACCATTCCCCACTGGCTTTCATTCAGCTTTAAATCAAGCTGGTTTACCATAGGGATTCTATGTAGAAGTTTTTCTAAATTGATTTTAAAAAATTTATCACTCATTATCTATACATATTTAAAATAGTATAAATAAATCCAGCAAGACCTCCGATAAACATGCCGATAAAGATTAAAGTTTTTAAACTAGTTTTACCTTGAGTAGCTAATACTTTTAAATCTTGTACTTCTTCAAAAGTATACTGAATTTGCTCTTGAAGTCTTTCAAAATTTTCCATGATTTTATCATATCTTTCAGCACAAATTGCTTCATGCTTGGACAGTTCGAGTTTTGTATTTTGGCTACGTTCGTGCAATGTCTCTACATCGTTTTGAAGCTGATCTAATTCTCTTTGTGTATCCATAAGAATTCTCCAACCCCCTCGCTAATTTATTTATGACCACTCAGTTGTTTTTGTATCAAACCAATTATTAGCCATTGTTGAAACCTCTGCATCTGTCATAACTACAGGATCTGTTTCTGGATCTTCGCTCTCTGTTGAAAAAGGATTAACAGAGTGCATAGTTAATATTCTAGTATTAAAAGTTTCTTTTGTAAATACTGTTAAAGTACTAGGAATATAATGTTCTGCACTATCACTAATACATCCAACATAGGTATGATTATTTGAGTTATACCAGTAACCACCATCATCAATCCAAATTGGGGTTTTTTTATTATTTGAGCGTGCTCTTACTTTGTGAAGTTTATATTCAACTATCATTTGAATTCTCCTCTAAATCGTTTTTAGGAAGAAACAGAGCATCCTCATCATAGTGATTTCTTAAGCCTTGTAAACTCATCCTTACTTCGTCTACTTTTAACTGATCAAGAAGTTTTTCGCACATTGCATCTAAAAACTCATACATAGGCTTAATTGTATAGTCATCTATTTTTTGTTCATACTCTAAAAAAGCAGCCATATCTAAATGTATTTTTCCAGGATTCACTCCTATTTGTTCTAGATACTCTTGCTCTCCTTTTGTAATTCTTCCACTTTGTCTAACATCTCTTAAACACTGAACTAAGCTTCTTTTTAAGTGTGATCTTGCTTCTTCTTTTTCAAAGTCTTGTTCAGTATAATCTTTATAATTTTCTTTTAAATCATCGTACAAATTAGATAAAGTTAATACATCTTTCATAGCACCTTCAACATATTTCATTCCATTAGCCATGCCGCTTTTTAGTTGAGCAATATCTATCTCTAACAACTGCTTTTTTAAGACATCTTTTTCTTTATCTAGTCTCTCTTCTTTTTGTTTTAGTTTAATCTCATTCTTTAAATAATTCCATTTTGCTTCTTCTAGTGCTTCTCTTTTTCTAGTCATTTCTGCACTAACTTGTCTTAAATTTTTCATTGGAGCTGCATAACTTAAGTTAATATGTCTCCAAGTCCATTGTGAATGAGATCTGTTCCAAATTCTTTCAGTCTCTGCAACATTAGCTATAGCTATGTCTACTTTTTTTGCATTTTCTGCTAGTGTCAAGTTGCCAAAACTTTTAACATTAGCCATATCACTAGTGTTAAAAACCTCAGAAATAGTAACACCTCTAGCTTCTTCAGCTACTTGTACTAAATCTTTATTATCTTTTGTTATTGTAATATCAGCCATGTTCCCCTCATTCTATGATATATTAAAACTTATTGAAATTCTATCTTCTGTATTTTCATTGGGCTCAACATAATGTTCTAACCATGATGGAAATATTATACAAGCTCCTGACTCTGGTGTCAACCCATAATTTTTAACTCTAATTCTGCTGGTCTCTGACCTACTAGCGGGATTGACTAAAATTAATCTGCCACAATTTTCTGGAACCCTTACATAATATACACCGCTAAGCTGTCCACTGTGTACATGGTGAGCATTATAGGAGTATTGTGAATTTATATTTAACCACATAGAATCTATATTTAAAGGAGCTTTTGTTCTCTCAGAAAACTCTTCTGCTATTCCAAAACTAATTTCATCTAACTTATCTATTAAAGGATGCAATAATTCTTTATACTCTTCAAAGATATAATCATGACTTTGCCAGCCTAAAAAATTAGAACGTTTTTTACCTTTTGAACTATTTTTTAACCAGTAAGCAAACTTAATTAGTTCTGTATTAAAAGATCCATAATTAGGCAGTTTAAACCCCCAAATCGGTATGGGCATTATGTTTTCTAAAAAATCATTATGGTTTATCATCTAAAATGAGTATATCCTTGAACCCAAATAACTAAAGACCACCTTGTTCCTCTAGTAACAGGGGTTACTCTATGTCTCATATAACTCGGAAATAAAATAACACTGCCTCTGTCTTTTGGCATAGTCACTGGCTGACCTTCATCAACCTGTAATTCTCCTCCTTCATAATCAGAGGGGTCAGAGAGCTGTACTACCATAGAGATTTTTCTTCCATAAGAATTACCTCCTCCTACATCAATATGCCAATCATAGTGTTGTTTAGTCTCATTACTTGTGTACTCTAGAAGTTGTAACCCATGCATAATACCTGCAATTTCAAAATCAAAATGATGTTGATTAGTTACATCCGCTATAAACATCATTTTTTCAAATAGACCATTTGTTTTTTCGTTGATGAAAATATTACGAACATAAACGTCACGAGTTTCTCTTCTAATTTCACCTCCGTTTTCTCCTACAGAGGCAAATTCTGGATATTCGTTTTTACCATATTCAATAACCCAATCACACTCATCTGGAGTAAAATACATTTCTCTTTTAGAGTGTTCAGCATTATGAAACACAAATCCAGGAGTTCTAGGTTTTTGTCTTGGAGCCATAAACTTTGCCATTATTCACCTACCTTAAACTCAAATTTTTCTGGAAGAGGCTTCTTTTCTTGAGTAGTTTCCCAAGGCTTTTTTGATAAGTTATCGTACATACTATGTAGTTCTTGAGACTCTTCCCAAGGTTTTTTTACTATAGTACGATTACCAGTTTTTGGAATTCCAAGAGAGGTTCTTCCGTCAAACTTACATTCTTGTGCATACGGACCGTTTGCATCTACATAGTGAAAAAATACTTGAGCTTGCCAATCGCCTCGATATTCTGGTCTCCAATGAGGCACTTCACAGCCTCTGTATAACATCATCTCTCCAAGACCAATTTCTATTTTTTTGCCGACCTTATCTTCATCATCTTTGCCTACATAGATAGGCCAAATAGGTTCACCTTCTTTAATACCGATAGTCATTGTACCAGAAATTTCACATGACGGACGATCTTTATGATACTCTAAAACTTCTCCATTTTGATAAATACGAGAGTATGTATACGCCGGTATTAATGATACTCCGATTAGATTACTTAAAGGAGCAGCTAGTCTCGCTAAAAGAGTGTCAAATAATGGATCTCCATAAATAGACCAAGATTTTGGACACTGTTTATCGTCTCCTCCTAAAGATACAGGTGGGACTAAAAGTCCCGCATCTCTTTTTACAAATAAATAATCAGTCATAAGAGAACACACCTCATGACTGACTACATCATTAAAAAGTATATATTTTTGATTTTTAAATACTTCTGCTATATTACTCATTATAATCTCCCCTCAATTTTGGATTATATGTTATTATATATTAAAAATTTTATCTAGTCAAGACTAATCATACTTTAACTTACAGATGGTAGATGTCGTATCTCTACTTTTGTGTTTGCTACAATAGGAGAGGTATTATTAAGTGTTAAAGTAGTTCCGCTAGTTACATAGTTATTTGCAGGTGTTTGCAATATACCACCAACTGTTACCATGATGGCAGAAGCTGAGGAGGGGGTCTCAGTCATAGTAAAGGTATTAGCTGTTCCATCTGCTGTATAAGAGTCGTTAGTTAAATTAGAAGTTGATGTTGATGTTATTAAATACCTTGCTTCAATTTCTGTATTAGCTACAATTGGAGCAGTATTACCGATTGTTAGGGTTGTTGCTGATGTAAAATAATCATCATTTGGACTTTGTAATAACCCATCAATTGCTACAAACATATTAGTTGCATTAGCTACACTACGAGACATGGTAAAAGTATTAGAACTACCATCGGCAGTAAACAGTTGTGACGCAAATTGATATGCTAAAGATACAGAAGTTGCAGAGACTGTAACAATTTGTGAGTTACCACTTGTCGGAGTAGCGTTTAAACCACCGCTAAAAATCAGAGAAGCTACAGCTGAATTAATTACTCCTGAAGCATTTTCTACTTTTACAGATCCTCCAGCACTGGCAATAGCTGAATTAGCATAAGAAGCAAACGAGTCTAGATTACCAGAAACATAGTTTACTCCGGTAGTTAAATTAGATTGTACAGTATTTAAATTAGTATCAAGAGCAAACGAAGAGTTAGCATATGAAGCAAAAGAGTCTAAGTTAGATTGAATTAGTCCAGAATTACCTCCTCCAGACACATACTCAACAGAATCATTTGCACTCACATAAGACAACACTGCTCCGTCAAAAGCATTTGCATTAGATAACAGTTTTAAATTAACTCTTTTTAATGATGTTGTCATTTATTATACCTCAGATAGTAACCAGCCTTGTGCTGTATTATAATACACTAACATAAAAGCAGCTCTATTTTGATTTACTGTAATATCGTCAGCCTGTCCCATTATATTAGAAGAATTTCTAGCGATAGTTATATTATTTGTTTCTGATGATCCTGTTGCGTCAATAACTCTTACAGAATTACCCATACTAGGAGAGCTTGGAAGAGTCATTGTGATTGTTTGAGAAGAACAATCAACAAAGTATGCTTTACCAGCCGACATTGTAGTATTAGAAGCAGCCTCTACCCAATAATATCCTGCAGAAGGGGATATGATATTAGAAGCATGAATATTATTCCAATTGTAAGTCTCCGATCCTAAATCATAAGTAGAACCAAGTGTTGGTAATAGGTTTGCAGTTTTAACAGTTATAGAATGTACATTACTGGTAAGTATTTGAGAATTAGAAGCATAAGCTTGAATACTCACTACTCCTGTTTCAGAAAGTTGTCTAATATCTACTTCAGTGCCTGTAGGAGGAGCAGAAGCAAAAGTTAAAGTTGTTGTATTTACAGTATAGTCTGAAACTGGTCTTTGTAATAAACCATCTACAGTAACTAGAATATTATGAGCATTAGAAGCTGTTGAAGGTAAGGTATAGTTTACAGTTGCTCCATCACCAGTACTAGTTGAAGTAGCTGTTACAGTATTACCCCCTCCAGAGCCTGAAAAAGTAGTATTTGCATAAGTTGCAAAAGCTGATAAGTTACCTTGAACTAAGTCGGCATCTCCACTACCGCCACCGCCACCGCCAGAAAAAGTAGCATTAGCATAGGTTGCATAAGCATCTAGATTACCTGCAATTACATTAATGTTTGTGTTTGCACCAGATAATCCAAAAGATACGCCATCTACATTAGCAGATACTGTATTTAAATTGGTATCTGTAGCAAATGTTGAGTTTGCATAAGATCCTAAAGTATCTACTTCAGTGCCTAAACTAGTAACAGTAGATTCTAGAGTAGATAAATTAGACTGTACAGTATTAATATTTGTATTAGCAGATGTTATAGCGTGTTCTACATTACCAAAACGTTCTGATGTGTTACCTGATGCTATATCAAGAGTTAAAGTATGACTGCTATGAGGAGAAGTCATATGGAAACCAGAGCCATCTGCTGTTTCAAAAATATGAACGTTACCAAGATGTAGAGATGCACCGCTTAACCATAAATCAGACCAAAGATGATCTGGAGAACCTAGAGCATACTCAATGTTACCAGAAGGAACTAGATTAGCATTTACTACAGTAATAGCTGTAGTATTAGAGGTTATTAAAGAGGATAAGTTAGACTGTACTGTATTTAAATTTGTGTTTGTAGCAAATGTTGAGTTTGAGTAGCTAGCAAACGAGTCTAGATTAGCATTAACTAGATTAGCGTCAGAAGAATTAGTTGCTACAAATTCAACAGAGCTATTCGCACTTACATAAGTAAGCACGTCACCTTCTGAAGCACCTATTGTGCTAAGTAAACTTGCATCAATTCTTGTTATAGACACTTATTAATTTCTCCTATGCCATTATTTTTTATTATACTGTAATTAATTTTAGTTGGCAAATATTATAAATTTAACCCTTAATTATTATCCAATCCATACTTGTGTTGGAGCACTGCTACTTTCTGATACAGTTACATTTGACCAAGGCTTAGATTGTAATATACTATTTCCTATTATTACATTTGACACTACGTTAATAGTATAAGATTCAATATTATAACTTGCCTGAGCAGGAAGAGTAGCAACATTTATACTGAGTCTTGTAAGAGTATTACTATAGTTTATAGTAGTTGGAATAGATATTGCATTGGCCACAACATTAGTTAATACATTAGCTGTAGCATTAGAGTATGCTAAACGATCTGTAGAAGCATTCCAAGTCATACTATTCTATCCTTACAGCATAAGTTACACAATCTTGTGACTGTTTTATCAGCATATAATTATCTCCATTTTCATCTTGAACTATCTTTCCGTCATTATGTTTTTGATTTTGATAAGCAGTAGCTTCCGTGGTATTAATTAATGCACTGTCTGTATAATAGTAGAGACCTTCCATAGTTTGATAAGGAATTCCTCTGAAAGGATTAAATAGTATAACTGGTGTTAGTGAACCAATCTTATTACCCGAAGAATCTCTTGTAGGTATCATTTGTGTATATGTGTTAACACTATTAAAGTAATGATGAGGCCCTATTCTCCAAGGAATTATATTACTATTGTTAGAGGGATTTGTCCCATTAACAGTATAATATGTACCTGTACTTTGAAGATAGTAATTATTATATTGTCTACCTGCGTCTGGAGTTAGATGATATGCTATAAAATCCCAGTGATATGGAGTTGTTCCTGTTCCTACTGCAGATGATGTAGCGCCTGTTGCACTTTTATAGAAACCAATAGAGTTAAATTGGTCATTTGCAGCAGCTAAAAAATGATCAGGAGTTCCAGCTAAGTCTGCTACTCCACAAATACGTTCAAATCCAACACCTTTTGTATGATTAGACCAAAAAAACACATATTTACTAGTTACAGACACATGCCACCAATCAGCCTCATCTGGTTCACTATTATTAAACCAAGCTCCGTAATTAGAACTGCTTGATGTGCTTTTTGTGTAAGTTAGATAATTTTCAGCCATTACTTCTGTGGCGCTATCTGCATCATATAAAGACATAAAAGGAGCCCAGTTATTATAATTAGTTTGTGTGTTCTTTCTCTTAATATGAAATCGTTTTTTAAACGATCTACCTGTTTTAGGACTATCAGCTTGCCAACTTCCGCCAAAATCGTAAGTGCTGGTAGAAGCATAAAAAGCAGTATTAGACCACCCTCCTGCTTCTGTATTAGAAACTACTTCAAGTGCTACTATTTCTCCTTGTCCTGAGCTTGAGTTTAAAGCAGTCACATTAGCTGTTGCTCCTGCCTCAGCTCTCATTGCCCAATCTACTGCAGTAATAAGCCCTGCTCCTCCATCACAATTACCATTGTCTTGAACTTTAACTTTTATATACATATTACGCTCCTGTTGGTATTAAATAGCAAGAATTTTCTGTGGCCTCGCTATTATTATAAGTAGCACCGCCTGTTTTATGAAACATCCACACAGCATACTCCACACCATTATAATTAATTAAGGTTCCTGGTTGTGCTATATCATCCGTAGTTCTATAAAGATCTTTTAATCTTGCAAAAAGAGGAAATGAATTTGTAGCGCCTTGATAAGGCATTAACATAACTGGAATTCTTTGATGTGCTTTTCCAGAGGATAAAGGTAATGAAGTAATGTTGTGTATTGCCCTTGGGTATATTGCTATATAGTTTACTCCATAATGTGTTTGTACTGTGTCGTGATACGTCTGACTAATGCTACTAGCTGATTGAATAGCATCTGCAGATGTAAGATATGTTGAGTTACTTACTACAAAGTAACTATCTGTATTAGATTGAGTAGCATTATTAAACTGACCAACATTGACATCGCCCATAAATATAGTAGGACAGGTATTAGTGTCAGATGAGTATGCCCAATCATCATAATCAGATTTAGGATAATCAAACATACCCAATGAACAAGCATTTTCTGCACTATTGCCATCAATTATTTGAATGAGAAATATTGATTCACTAATCCACATAAAACAAGTTGGAGTTTGGTTATAGTCTACATCCATTGTTTGTGTGGCGGAGGTGGTAACAGAATAGCCTGATGTCGAATTAGTAGGAACTAGATTAGTACCTCCTGCACTTGCCATTCTTGCTCGCCAATCATAAGTACCTGAAACTGTATCATATAGATAAAAAGTTCTATAAGCTGTCATCTCTGAGTGTTTTTTAAGAAACTGTAAAGTATTATCAGAATTGGAGGATGTATTGGTATTTTTGCTCACACTAGAATAATAACCTGTAGGCACTGTTCCTCTAAATACAGAACCATTAACATCTGCATAGGTTGAATTAAAACCAGATGTAGCGGTTATAGTGCCTTCTAAAATGTCTTTTATATCTTCAAAAAATGCATTGATTGTTGTTGCACTTTTTGATAGTCCTGATTTAAACTGATATTTAATAAATGCCATTTTAATCTCCTAACCCTGCTATGATCCTTGTGGCATCAGCAGGAACTGTAGGAGATTCGTCAGGGCTTGGTGTTATAACAATTAGATAATATTGTTGACCTCTGTCGCCTACAGTAGTTTCTAAATTAACAATGCCAACATGGTCTGTAATTGGATTCTCAGCCATATAGTTATGCTTATCATTTCTAGAACCATCAGTTACATGGTAGATAAAATACCCTAAGTTTTCATCATATTCTGTAACTGATGAAATAAAATCAATCTCTTCTTGTGTTAATGCCATTTTTCTCTCCTTAATTATTCTGAATATTTAATAGTAACATTTAAATCTGCTCCAGCAGTAGTACTGCCAATTCCTGTAACGTCAACTGTAAAATAGTCTCCTTCTGAGACTGTAATACTGGTCGCATTAGAAGCAACACTAGTATTGTCAGAAACTCTGATTATGCTATTTGAAACTCCATTTCTTTTTACATCTACAACTACGTCTGAACCTACAGGAGCTGTTGCAACTCGAGCAACTACGTTTGATACTGTAAGATTAAAAGGAGCAAACCACTTAACTGTTCCAGTAGTTATTGCTAGTGTACCAGCTTGTGAAAGTTGAACAGAAGCGTTTGAACTAGGCGGAATAGCACCGGCTTTTAACCACTGATTTGTTTTCCAAATATACAGACTTTCTGTATCTTGAGCAAAAGCAATATCACCGTCTGTATTATCTAACTGTGGAAGATAAGACTCTGTAGAATAAATTTCAACTGAAGCAACTAACGACGTTCCATCTGGAGCAACTAAAGTAGCTGTACCTGCTACTTCTTTAATCTTATCTTCAAAGCTTGGAGTATTTTCTACATAAGTAGATAGGTCCTGCGCTCCCCATTTACCTGACACAGCATCATAGACTAAACACATCTGGCTTGCTAGTTCAGGAAGCGGTCTAATTTCAATTTTTTGTGAATGACGTTCTTGTGAATGTTGACCATAGATTACATAGTTATTTTGCGCATTTAGTTCTACTTCTAGATCTTGTATTCTTATTGCACCTCTCATAGACCCATGATTACCACACTGGTAGTATAAAGTATCTGGAGCATCAGCTCCTACATTAAATATAACTGTGCCTGATTGTGTTCTTGAATTAGTTACATTAGAAGTAAATTCTCCTACATATTGTCCTGATACAAAGCCTGTTCCGTTATCCTCTGTGATATAAAAAGGATGACCAGTAGCATTTACTTTAAATATATACGTACCGCCTCTGTATAAAGGACCTAATGTTTGATTTTCTCCTTGTGCATTTGCAGAAAAACTGTATGCACCGGCTGCATTATTAGTTACTACATAGGTTATTTCTGGAGCTGTTAAAGTAGGCGGTGTAATGACCGAAGGAACTGTAAAAGCTATTCTTGCAACATTTGTTGTATTACCACTGTTTATAGCTGGATTACTAGCCGACGCATAACTGTAAGTTGGCCAACTAACTAAGTTATCATCTCCTGCTCCTTCAATCCACTTAAGTTTAAAAGCATGAGTCTGTGTCATCTCGTCGTGAATTTCGTTTGCATAATTATCAATTTGATAGATGCCTTGTTTATAAATAGGAACAGTTGTAAATACCTCGTTTTGTACAGTTCTTCTTGCAAAAGGTAGTGCAGAACGTTCCCAAGTCCACTTCCATGTTCCATGACCGCCAGCAGTATTTGAGTCTACATTTAATACTAGTTGTTCTGGTTCAACACTAGTTGAAAACTGTAAAAAGTCTGGTGAACTTTGAACTCCGTCATAAGCAATTTCATTATATCTTGGCATCTTTTAAACCTCTCCTAGTAGCCAGCCATATGCAGCAGTTGAGTAAATTAGTGTAAAACCAGCTGCATTTGAAGTGACTAATAAGTCTGTTGATTCTCTTTGAATTTTTTCTGAGTTTCCTCCAACAGTGATAGTGTTAGAAGCTGCTAATCCAGCTACGTCTACGATTTTAACAGTGCTTCCCAAAACAGGAGAATTTGGTAGATATACTGTTTTTGGTCCGTCTGACACATCAATAAAATAACTAGCATTAGCTGTTAATGTTGTAGCATTTGTAGTTAAGTATGTCCAACCAATAGTGCCAGACATTGGTACTCTACCTCTGACAGCTAAGTTTCTTACTTCTACTTTTAAATCAGCTGGTATTGGGTTAGTATTATTTAATGTTAAAGTATTTCCAGAAACTGTATAGTCATCGTTTGGAGATTGTACTACACCAGAAATAGAAACCAGAATATTGTTAGCATCTGATACTGATGTTGCTAAAGCAAAGGTATTAGTTGCAGCAGCAGAAGTAAATTGCTCACTAGTATAGTGCAAATTAGTATTTACATAATTAGCAAACGAAGTAAGATTGCCCTCAACAAGATCAACTGTGGTTTTAGGGGCTAAAGTTGTATTAGCGTATGAAGCAAATGAATCTAAGTTAGCTTGTACTATATTAAGGTTAGTGTTAAGAGCAAAAGTTGAGTTAGCATAAGACGCAAAAGCACTAAGATTGCCCTCTACTACTCCCGCATCTCCACTTCCTCCTCCTCCCGTAAAGGTTGTGTTAGCATAAGTCGCATAAGCATCTAAATTGTTTTGAATAGTATTAAAAGTTGTATTAGCGTAAGTACCAAAAGTATTTAGATTTGTTTCTACTACTGTAACATTTGATTGTACTGTGTTAATATTAGTATTAGCACCAGTTAGTCCGTGAACAGCTGCATCAACATTAGATGAGACTGTATTAATTGAGGTGCTGTCACCAAAAGTAGAATTAGCATAAGACCCAAAAGTATCTAAGTTAGTTTCTACAGTTGCCACATTTGACTGAACAGTATTAAGATTAGTGTTTGTAGCGAATGTTGAGTTAGAGTAAGATCCTAGTGTATCTAAGTTAGTAGCATTAATAGCCGCATTTGAAGAGACTGTTCCTATCGAAGTAGTAAGTGTGGTAGATAAATTAGCATCATTACCTAAAGCCGCTGCTAATTCGTTAAGAGTGTCTAAAGCTGCTGGAGCTGAGTCAACTAGTCCAGCAATCTCAGTATCTACATAAGATGTTGTTGCTAAAGTAGAGTTTGCGTATGAAGCAAAAGCATCTATATTTCCTTGTACAGTATTTAAATTGGTATCTGTAGAAAATGTTGAGTTAGCGTATGATGCAAATGAATCGGCATTTGCTTGAACTGTATTAATATTAGTGTTAGCACCGCTAATGCCAGAGACTATTCCAGAAGTATCAGTAGAAACAGCACCAAATTCAATTTGACTGTTAGACGAACGAAATACTAGAGCATCTCCATCAGAAGCTCCTGTAGTATTAATGAGTTTGGGATTTAGTTTATCTAAAGCCATTAAATTGCTCCGCCATCAATTGTTCCTGGGAACACAAATTGTAAATATCTTACATCAACATTAATACCTGAAGGTAAAGGTGCTGAATTAGAAAGAGTTAAAGTAGTACCACTTACGGTATAAGCGTCTGGTGATTGAACTAATCCATCAATAATCACTAACATATTATTTACGTTAGAAACTGTTTGAGTTAGTGTAAAGGTGTTAGTAGACGCATCTATTGGAAAATTTGAATTAGCTACATTAGCAGCAGTAGTTGTTAAAAATGTTGAGTTAGCATATGTAGCATAAGCTACAGCATTACTTTCTACCTGATTTAAGTTGCCTGTGGCAAAAGTTGCGTTAGCATAACTAGCAAATGCATCAACATTGCCAGTGCTAAAAGTTGTATTAGCATATGACGCAAACGAATCAACATTACTCTGTACTAAGTTAACAGAATTATTTGCACCTGTCAATCCATAAATTACCGAATCTACGTTAGAAGATACTGTATTAACAGAGGTTGCCGTAGCAAAAGTTGTATTGGCGTAAGAACCAAGCGTATCGACTTCTGATCCTAGTGCTGTAACTGTAGACTCTAGTGTAGTTAAATTACTTTGAACTGTGTTGAGGTTGGTATCAGTTGCAAAAGTAGAATTAACGTAAGAAGCAAATGAGGCTAGATTTGTTTCTACTAAATCAACGCTTGATTGAGTTATTCCAGCTGAAAAAGTAGAGTTAGCGTAGGTGGCAAAAGAAGTTAAGTTACTTTCTACTAAATCAACGCTTGCTTGAGTTATTCCAGCTGAAAAAGTAGAGTTAGCATAGGTTCCAAATGTATCAAGATTTGTCTCAACTACTGTAACGTTAGACTGGACAGTATTAATGTTAGTATTAGCACCTGTTAGTCCATGAATTGTAGCATCTACATTAGAAGATACTGTGTTAACAGATGTTTGAGTAGCAAGAGTTGTATTAGCATATGATGCGAAAGAGTCTAAGTTACCAGTTAATACATCTATATCTGTAGCTGTTAAGAAAGTTGTATTAGAGTAAGATCCAAAAGTATTTAAATTAGTTTCAACTACTGTAACATTAGATTGAACGGTATTGATATTAGTATTGGCACCGGTTAATCCATGAGACACTGTATCAACATTAGCCGATACAGTATTAACTGAAGTTTGAGTTGCAAAGGTAGTATTTACATAAGATCCAAGAGCATCAACATCACTACTAAGACTTGTTACTGTAGCATCTAAAGTGGATAAGTTTGATTGTACTGTATTTAGATTAGTATCAGTGGCAAAAGTAGTGTTAGCGTATGAACCAAAAGTGCTTAGATTAGTTTCTACAACATCAGTATTAGAAGATATTGTATTTATTTTGTTTGTTAATGTAACAGAAAGATTTGCGTCATTTCCTAAAGCAGCTGCCAATTCATTTAAAGTATCAAGAGTTGCTGGAGCCGATGCTACAAGGTTAGCAACTTCAGCATCTACATATGTTGTAGTAGCAAAAGTAGTATTAGAATACGAACCAAATGAGTGTAAATTAGACTGAACTGTATTAACAGAGGTTGCTACAGCAAAAGTTGTATTAGCATAAGAACCTAATGCGTGTAGGTTTGATTGTACTACATCTGATCCACCACTAAAAGTTGAATTAGCGTAGGAAGCAAACGAATCTAGAGATACTATTGTGGCAAAGGTTGTATTAGAATAGGTTCCAATAGTATCAACTTCACTACCTAAAGCAGTTACGGTTGAGTCTAGGGTAGATAAGTTAGACTGTACTGTGTTTAAGTTAGTATCTAGTGCGAATGTTGCGTTAGCATAAGAACCTAGTGTGTCTACTTCACTACCTAGTGCAGTTACAGTTGCGTCTGTAGTAGTTAAGTTAGACTGTACTGTATTAACCGAGGTCTTAGTAGCAAACGTTGTATTAGCATAAGATGCAAAAGCATCTGTATTGCCATTCAACTCATCTAGATCAGATTGTGTAACTGCTGCTGCAAATGTTGCGTTTGCGTATGTTGCGAAAGAGTCTAAATTAGTTTCTACAATATCGGTATTAGAGGAGATTGAGTTAATCTTAGTTGTAAGAGTAACCGAAAGGTTAGCATCATTACCAAGAGCTGCTGCCAACTCGTTTAAGGTGTCAAGAGTACCTGGCGCACCATTAACAAGATTAGCTAGCTCAGTATCTACATACGTAGTAGAAGCAAATGTAGAATTCGCATAAGAACCAAAAGCAGTTAAGTTATCTTCTACACTATCAACACGAGGATCGCTACCAGAAACTGTAGCAAAAGTAGAGTTAGCATATGATCCAAAATTATCTACTTCTGAATTAAGCGCAGTAAGAGTTGCTTCAGTTGTTGTCAAATTACTCTGTACTGAATTTACAGAAGTAATAGTAGCAAACGTTGTATTAGCATAGGATCCAAAATTATCTGCTACAGACTCTACTATAACAAACCTATTATTAGAGTAAACTCCTATTTGATCTATTTCTGAGTTAAGAGCTGTTACGGTAGCGTCTGTTGTAGTTAGATTGCCCTGTACTGTATCAACTGAAGTGATGGTAGCAAAAGTAGAGTTAGCATAAGTACCGAATTGATCTACCTCACTATCTAAAGTAGAAACTGTTGAAGTCAAGCTAGTTAGGTTAGATTGTACTACGTTTAAATTAGTGTCTGTAGCAAAAGTGGTATTAGCATAAGTGCCTAGCTCATCTACTTCAGCGTTAAGAGCTGTTACTGTAGCGTCTGTTGTAGTAAGATTACTCTGTACTGTATTAATCGAAGTAATAGTAGCAAATGTTGCGTTAGAGTAAGTACCTAAATTGTCTACTTCTGAGCCAAGCGCAGTTACAGTTGCGTCTGTAGTAGTTAAGTTAGATTGTACAGTGTTGACTGAAGTGATAGTAGCGAAGGTTGCGTTAGCATAAGTACCGAATTGATCTACCTCACTATCTAAAGTAGAAACTGTTGTAGTTAAGCTAGTTAGATTGCTTTGAACTGTATTTATGTTTGTAGAATTAGTTGCAGCGTTAGCTGATACTGTGCCAATAGCTGTAGTAAGTGTTGCAGAAAGATTCGCATCATTACCAAGTGCGGCTGCAATCTCGTTTAAAGTATCAAGAGTAGCAGGAGCTGAATCTACAAGGTTAGCAATCTCTGTATCAACATAAGTTGTAGAAGCAAATGTTGAGTTAGCATATGAACCAAGTTGATCTACTTCACTATCTAGAGCAGTTACAGTTGAAGTCAAGCTAGTTAGGTTAGATTGCACTACGTTTAAATTAGTGTCTGTAGCAAAAGTAGAATTAGCGTATGTACCAAAAGCATTTAGATTATCTGTTACGGTATCTACTCTAGGGTCATTTCCTGACACTGTAGTAAACGTTGAGTTAGCATATGTTGCAAAGCTATCTACATTTGCTTGTACTATATTAAGATTAGTATCTGTAGCAAAAGTAGTATTAGCGTATGTACCGAGTTGGTCTACCTCAGCGTCAAGAGCAGTTACGGTAGCGTCTGTTGTAGTTAGATTACTCTGAACAGTATTAACTGAAGTAATAGTAGCAAATGTTGTGTTAGAATAAGTACCGAGCTGATCAACTTCGCTATCTAGTGCGGTGACTGTAGAATCAAGAGTTGTAAGGTTACTTTGTACAGTGTCAATATTAGTATTCGCACTATCAATTCCATGAGTTAATGAGTTAATAGAAGTGTTTGTAGAGATAGCAAACGAATCTAGGTTGGATGTGATAGTGTCTACACCGATTACATCTGTAGAAACTAACTGTCTCTTTTCATAGTATGTCCCGTCACCAATAAATACTTCTCCAGAACCTAGATTTGGAATATCATTAGTTCTACCAGCACCCATTACTTCAATAATACCGCTAGCAGCTACTTTTGTTACCTTACCTAAATTCTGAATTAATGCAGAAGAACCTGTTGGCTTAACATTAGCTAGATTACCGCTTGTACTAACATAAAGTGTTTCATTAGGATTAAAGGTAGTAGTATTTAAACCTTTGAATTCTCCAAAAGCAACTATTCTACCCTCTCCACTTGTTAAAATTTCTTCTTCAACTAGACCAATAGCTGGCATAGCAGCCGTATTTGAAGAATCAGCTAAAGCAATTAAAGGATGATTACCGCTATATCCAGTAATATGAACGGCTTTACCTTTTGAAATAGTACTGCCTGTAAAGTTCTTAACAGGGAATGTTATAGATCTAGACCTTTGTACTGTACCAAAGCTTAAGTTGCCGCTAGCATCTGTTATAATAGCTTCGCGTTCTGCACCATCTACTGTTGGATAAGAAATTCCATTTGCTGTTAGAATATCAGTCTGAATAGTATTAGCTTTTGCAACGTTGACATTAACATTAGCCAAACTAAAGGTATTATGAAGAGGATTTACATTTACAGTATCCTCATTACCATCGTTATAAGTATTAAAGATATAGAATTCTTTTGTGCCTGCATCTCTATAGAAACCAGCGTGATTAGATGTAGCACCATCATAGTAATGACCAAAGAAACCAATATCAAGAGTATCAGCAGATTCATTATTGTTAGCTAAATGAATTAGTCCATCTTCTGTATTAATAGTTGTTTGGTTAACAATTGTAGTATTACCAGTTACTGTTAAATCACCGTCAATAGTTACATCATTCTGGAAAGTTACATCAGCAGCAACTGATTGAGTAGTGCCTGTAGTCTTATTTAAATAATCTGTAGTAAGACTAGAAGAAGTAGCAAAAGTAGTATTAGCATAAGTACCAAAAGAATCAACATGACTACTTACTACATCGATATTATCCTGGACTCCATTAACTGAGGTCTTTGTAGCAAACGTTGTATTAGCATATGTACCGAATTGGTCTACCTCACTATCTAAAGCAGTTACTGTAGTATCAAGAGTGGTTAAATTAGACTGTACTGTGTCAATATTGGTATTAGATCCTTCAATACCGTGTGTTAAAGAACCTATTGTAGTATTAGTGTAGGAAGCAAAAGAGTTTAAGTTACTTAATACTGAATCTACTCTTGGGTCTCCACCTGATACAGTAGTAAAGGTTGCATTAGCATAAGAAGCAAATGAAGCTGCATTTGCTTGCACTGTATTAAGATTAACATCGGTAGCGAAAGTGGTATTAGCATACGTACCAAGCTGATCTACCTCAGCGTTAAGGGCTGTTACAGTAGCATCTGTTATAGTTAGGTTAGATTGTACTGTATTAACTGAGGTGGTAGTAGCAAAAGTTGAATTAACATAAGTACCGAGCTGATCTACATCGGCACTAAGAGCTGTTGCAGTCGCGTCTGTTGTAGCAAGATTACTCTGTACTGTATTAACTGATGTTTGAGTAGCAAATGTTGAGTTAGCATAGGTGCCTAGCTGATCGATTTCTGAGTTTAAGCCAGTAACAGTTGAATCTAGAGTAGTTAAGTTAGACTGTACTGTATCAATATTGGTATTAGCACCGGTTAATCCGTGAGATACTGCTGAAACATTATCTTGTACAGTATTAACTGAAATGATAGTAGCAAACGTTGTGTTAGCGTATGTACCGAGCTGATCTACCTCACTACCTAGTGCAGTTACTGTAGTATTAAGAGTAGTAAGATTGCTTTGTACAGTATTAAGATTGGTATCAGTAGCAAATGTTGTGTTAGCATAAACTGCAAAAGAGTCTACATTGCCTTGAAGAATATTAATACTATTTGTAAGAGTATTAACTTGAGTACCAACATTTGCATCTACAGTATTTAAATTAGTTTGTGTAGCAAAAGTTGTATTAGAGTAAGTTCCAAGAGTATCAAGATTAGTAGAGTTTATAGCTGCGTTTGCAGAAACAGTACCAATTGCGTTTGTAAGAGTTACAGAAAGATTAGCATCGTTTCCTAATGAAGCAGCTAACTCATTAAGAGTATTCAAGGTTTCCGGTGCTGCATTAACTAATCCTGATACTTCTTGATCGACATAGCTCACAGAAGCAAAAGTAGTATTAGCATAAGTAGCATACGAATCTGCGTTAGCTTGTACGATATTTAGGTTTGTATCAGTAGCAAAAGTTGCATTAGCGTATGAACCAAGTTGATCTACTTCTGCATTTAAACTAGTAATAGTAGCGTCTGTTGTAGTTAGATTGCTCTGTACAGTATTAACCGAGGTTTTAGTAGCGAATGTTGCGTTAGCGTATGTACCAAGCTGGTCTACTTCACCGTCTAGTGTAGTTACTGTAGAATTAATGGAATCCACATTACTCTGTACTGTATTAAGGTTTGTATCAGTAGCAAAAGTTGAATTAGCGTATGTACCAAGTTGATCTACTTCTGCATTTAAACTAGTAACCGTTGAATCTAGAGTAGTTAAGTTACTCTGTACAGTATTAAGGTTGGTATCAGTAGCAAAAGCTGTATTAGAGTACGAAGCAAATAGGTGTAGGTTATCTTGAACACTATCTACTCCAGCAGCTGAGATTAGTAATGTATCTGTTGCTACGTTTGTAGTAAGTTCAATGCCAGACCCTACTTCAAAAGTAAGAGTGTCTGCGGGACCATCAGCAGTAATAGACGCTTGGCCAGATACAGCTACAGTTTTAAATGCTTGAGTAACAACACCACCGCCAGCAGCTACGTTTTCTGCATTAAAGGTAATAGTAGTACCAGTTACCTCGATATTCATAGCAGATCCACTAACAAAAGTTAGAGTAGCAGCATTTGACGGGGCTATAGCAGCCCCTTTACTATCAACTTGTACCTCTCTAAAGTATTTATGAGATCTAATTTCTGAATTTGCAACAACAGCATTGTGAATAAGATCTGCAATATCTACATTAGAAGAATTTAACCCATAAACAACTGAGTCTACATTAGAAGAGACAGTATCAATATTAGTATTTGCACCACTAAGGCCAAAAATAATTGAGGTAGTTTCTGTCTGGTTGGCGAAGGTTGAGTTAGCATAAGATCCTAAAGTATCAACTTCAGAGCTAAGAGCAGTAACGGTAGCGTCTGTAGTAGTTAGATTACTCTGTACAGTATTTACCGAAGTCTTATTAGCAAACGTTGCATTAGCGTATGTACCGAGTTGATCTACTTCACTATCTAGAGTAGTTACTGTTGAATCGAGAGTAGAAACATTACCTTGTACAGTATTAAGATTTGTATCAGTAGCAAAAGTAGTATTAGAGTAAGAAGCAAAAGCGCTTAAATTATTTTCAACTCTATCTACGCTTGCTTGACTGACTCCGGTTGAGAAAGTTGCATTAGCATAGGTACCAAAAGCATCTAATTCACTATTCAGAGTAGATACATTAGACTGCACAGTATTAACTGATGTCGTAGTAGCAAAAGTTGCATTAGTGTAAGTACCTAGTGTATCAAGATTAGTAGCATTAGTTGCAGCATTAGAAGAGACTGTACCAATAGCTGCAGTAAGAGTAACAGACAGATTAGCATCATTTCCAAGCGCTGCTGCTAGTTCATTAAGAGTGTCTAGGGTTTCAGGTGCTGAAGCTACAAGGTTAGCTAGCTCTGTATCTACATATGTAGTTGATGCGAAAGTTGCGTTAGCGTAAGTACCGAGTTGATCTATTTCAGCATTTAAACCTGTAACAGTAGCGTCTATGGTATTTAAATTAGACTGAACAGTGTTAATGTTGGTCTGTAAGGTTGAGATTTCTGAATTAGCATAAGATCCTAAAGTATCTACTTCGCTATCTAGAGTAGTAACTGTAGTTTCTAAAGTAGAGACATTACTCTGTACAGTGTTCACTGAAGTGATAGTGGCAAACGTTGCGTTAGCGTATGAACCGAGTTGATCTACCTCACTATCTAGAGTAGTTACTGTAGTCTCTAAAGCAGCTACATTGTCTTGTACATTATTAAGATTTGTGTTAGTTGCAAACGTTGTATTAGCATATGTACCAAGCTGGTCTACTTCTGAATTTAAGGCAGTCACAGTAGAATCTAAGGTAGCTACATTGTCTTGTACAGTATTAACTGAAGTAATAGTAGCGAATGTTGTGTTAGAGTAAGTACCAAGTTGGTCTACTTCACTATCTAAAGCTATAACTGTTGAATCGAGAGTAGTTAAATTACTCTGTACAGTATTAAGATTAGTATCAGTAGCGAACGTTGCGTTAGCGTATGTAGAAAACGCGTCTACATTACCTTGTACAACATTGAGAGAGGTACGAGTAGCAAACGTACCATTCATTGTGTTTCCTAAGGTATCTACTTCAGAATTTAGAGCTACTACGGTAGCGTCAAGAGTAGTTAGGTTAGATTGTACGGTATCAATATTAGTATTAGCACCAGTTAACCCAGCAGTGAGAGAAGATATCTCTGCATTTGCATAAGTAGCATATGCATCTAAGTTAGCCTGTACTACTCCTGTGCCTCCAGAGAAGTTAGTATTAGCATAAGTAGCAAAAGCGGCTAATTCAGAATCTACTGCATCTACATTAGAAGAAACTGTATTAAGCTCAGTACGTGTAGCAAACGTACCATTCATAGTATTGCCTAAAGTATCAACTTCAGAGTTTAGAGCTGTTACATTATTTTCTAAGGTAGTAAGATTAGACTGTACTGTATTAAGATTAGTATCGGTAGCAAACGTTAAGTTGGTATATGTACCGAACTGGTCTACTTCAGATCCAAGTGCTGTTACTGTTGAGTCAAGAGTAGCAACATTGTCTTGTACTGTATTAACAGATGTAATAGTAGCGAAAGTTGTGTTAGCATAAGTACCAAAGGCATTTACATTATCAGTTAAAGAGTCAACACGAGGGTCTCCGCCACTCACTAGAGCAAAAGTTGAGTTAGCGTATGAAGCGAAAGAATCTACATTACCTTGTACAGTATTAACTGAAGTATCGGCAGCAAACGTTGAGTTAGCATAGGTTGCAAAAGTACTCTGAACACTTGCAGTGAAAGAAGCATTAGATGAGATTGTATTAATCTGATTTGTTAATGTAACTGATAGATTAGCATCATTGCCTAATGCAGCTGCAAGCTCATTTAGAGTATCTAGTGTTCCTGGAGCGCCATTAACTAAATTAGCTAGTTCAGTATCTACATAAGTAGTAGACGCAAACGTTGCGTTAGCATAGGTTCCTAAAGTATCAACTTCAGATTCTAGCGCAGTAATAGTTGTGTTGATACTTGCAACATTATCTTGTACTGTATTAACAGATGACTGAGTTGCAAACGTTGTATTAGAGTATGTACCTAAAGCATCTACTTCGTTGTCTAAAGCGGTGACAGTTGTTTCAAGAGTAGTAAGATTGCTCTGAACTGTATTAAGACTTGTAATAGTTGCAAACGTTGCGTTAGCATAAGTTCCGAACTGATCTACAACAGCTTTATTAGCTGCAATAGTAGCATTAGTAGTAGAAGCAAACGAATCAGTATTAGCCTGAACTGTGTCGATAGAGGTGTTAGCAAATGTAGCGTATGTATCTGCATTGCTCTGAACTGTATCAATAGAAGTGTTAGCGAATGTAGCGTATACATCTGCATTACTCTGTACTGTGTTAATAGCTGCATTAGCGAATGTAGCGTATGTATCTACATTACTTTGTACAGTATCAATAGCTGCATTAGCGAAGATAGCGTATACATCTACATTACCTTGCACTGTATTGATTGCTGCATTAGCAAAGATAGCGTATGTATCTGCATTAGCCTGTACTAAATCAATGTTAGTATTAGCACCACCTAAACCATGTATCACATTATCAAAGCGTTGTGCAATGTTACCAGTTTTACCAGAGATGACGGTTTTTGCTGATGGATCTGTTTGAGAGGTGATTTGAAACTCACCGCCTGAATCTTTTAGCTGGATGTCGCCAACAGTGATAGTGCCTGGACCTACATAGAGATCTTTCCATACAAGACTAGGAGTGCCTAGAGAGAAAAGATTGTTTGCTTGAGGAATTAGATTAGCACCAGCTGAACCGCCTACTGTAATTGCTGTTCCGTTTGAAGTAAAGAGAGCAGTTAAGTTAGCCTGTACTGAGTCAATATTTGTATTAGCTACAGAAGCATACTCAGTCAAGTTAGACTGAACATTATCAGTAACTGTGGCAAAAGTAGAGTTTGCATATGCCCCAAAAGCGTGTAGGTTAGCTTGTACATCTGATACACCACCACCTGTTGCAAAAGTTGCATTCGCATAAGTACCAAACTGATCTGATACAGTTTTGTTAACAACAGTATTAGAAGAAACTGTTCCAAGCTGTGTCAGAACTGTAGTAGCAAAATTAGGATCATCACCGAGCGCAGCTGCTAGTTCGTTTAGAGTATCTAGTGCTGCAGGAGCTGCGTTAATTAAATTGGCGACCTCAGTATCTACATAAGTAGTAGAGGCAAATGTTGCATTAGCGTAGGTAGCATAAGCAATAGCATTACCTTCTACTAACAAGATAGAGGCATTAGCGCCAGTAGCAAATGAGGCTGCGTTACCTTGAACTATATCAATATTTGTATTAGCACCTTGAAGTCCAAAATTTACATTACCAAACTTAAGAGCAATGTTACCTACACCTTTTGGAAGTTCGGTGATAGATCCATCTGCTGAAGCTACAACAAAGCTGCCATTAGAGTCTGAGAGCTGAAGATCTCCAAGATTAATTGTAGTGCCCGATAGATATAGATCACGCCATCTAAGAGTTGTAGAACCGAGATCAAAGGTAACATTGGAAGAAGGAAGTAGGTGCTGACCAGTAACTGTGACTGATGTGCCGTCTGAAGTTGCAATTGCGTCTAAATTTGACTGAACTGCGTCAATTGACGCATTAGCGGTAGTGCCTAGATGATGTAGATTAGTTTGAATGCTGTCAGAACCGCTAGAAAAGGTAGCATTAGCATAGGTAGCGAAAGAGCTAAGATTGCTCTCAACTGTGTCGATAGAAGCATTAGCGGTAGTACCAAAGTGATGTAGATTAGTTTGTACAACTCCAGCACCTCCAGAAAAGGAGGTATTAGCATAAGTGGCAAACGCAGTAAGATTACCTTCAACTACGTCAATTGAAGAGTTAGCTGTATTAGCATAGAGAGTGAGATTGTCTTGAACCAGACTTGCATTACCGCCAACAGCAGCAGTTGTTACAAATGTTGAATTGGCATAAGAAGCAAACGCAGTGAGATTAGAGTCTGCGGAAGTGGACATTCCTTGTTGAATGTGCGCACGTAAATTATCTACAGATAAACGACGAGTCGCAGACGATTCAACATCTACGACTACTAGTTGATCGGTATCAGTGAGATTGGCTGCTCCTATCTGATTTAATTCAGATATTTTCTTATTTGCCATCCTAACCCTTCCTTAGTTGTCTAATAAACCTTTCATGAGAGAGTCATAATTATTATTGACCTGAACTGCAACGGTTGGTTTTTCTTTTTTCTGAACTGCGCCTTCAACGTCATGTAGGTGTTTTAGCCAATCTAAGAGGTCTTTTTTGGAAAATACTCCGGTTTCTAGAGCGTCTTGCATTTTTTGATCTATGACAGCGTTAATCAGTTGCAATCGCTTTACTCGGTTTAAATAACCCTGGGTGACAAATACATTGTCTATATATGACTTGACTTCTTTCTTCTCTATTATGGCAGCTACACGGTCTTCGCTTAAGTCAAACGACTCTGCTATAGCAGAAATTGTTTTTCCTGATAAGTATTCATTAGCAACTGATAATACGATAGGATCAATTGCTGGAGAATCTAAAGCTCTCTCAATCGCTTCTACAGTTGTTGTGGGTGAAATTACTTCAACATCTGATTTTTTCATCTTATCTTCCTCTATCTTACACCTAAAATTCGGTTAATGCAATATTTAAATTTTAACAACCCTGATACAGGGGCAACTATATATATCTTTTTTTCTATATATACTGTAGCAGATCGCCGTTTTCAGAGATGATAAATCCGTCTCCGCTCTCTAACAATAAATAACCTGTGTTAACTACAACATCGTAGTCATAGGTTATCTCAGCTAGCACATCAACAACTCCATAAGGTTCAAATAGTCCCTCATCTGTACGAATTGATAATACACGCGAATCTACTATAGCTTGCGCATTCTCAGCTGTTTTTACATCGCGCAGTTTGTTTACCACCTGCTCTACATCTTCGGCTAAATCTTCACAGGCTGACACTGAGTCATCTTGCATCACATATCCACGTATTGATACGCCAAGAGTGTCATAGCGTAGCCCACCGCCTTGATGCTCACGATTGACTCGTCCAGTCATAAAACAGATTGTTGGAAAGTCGTTTATCTCTTGCAGATACTTCCAATCACGATGCACATTTGAATATATAGAAGAGTTGAATGAGAGAGGAGGTGCTGCGATTGATAGAGTTGCAGTGGTATATCCTGAACCACCGTCTACAATTTCAAGAGAGGATACAGAGTCTTGATCTCCAGGCTTGATGGCACGAATTGACGCACCTGTACCGTCTCCAACTACAGTTATCTCAGGAGCATACTCATAACCACGTCCTCCACCAGTAAGAGTGATTGTATCAATTGCTCCACTAGCAAGTGTTACAGTTCCAGTAGCCGGTGTTCCAGATACACTTCCACCAATTAACAGAAGTTGCCCACGAAGTGCGTCAAGTATCTTAGTCTTAGCGGTTAGCGATGACGGCATATGTACTATCCCCTTTCACGCGTTGACGCGAAATTTTTTCCGCGTACTCATGATTTGTCTCTTCAATCTTTTTTAGAATGTCCCAAGTGTCTTTCCAGCCACTCACTGAATGAACTGCAGATCCTTCGCGTTTCCAGAGTGCCCGTGCTAGTGGGTAGTCGTTTCCGTCTGGATCACAGCGATCTCCAAAGAATGTAACTGGCGATTCGCCAAAGTGAGTGAGTATCTGTGATTTGTCAGCTCCCACAGGTCCAATATCAATTCCAGTTTCACCACCAACTGTGGCATGAACCTCTGGAAAACGTTCATTGATCAGTGAAGCAAGACGTGCTCGTTCACCCTTTTGTTTGTCCCAGTCAAAATAGTGTGTACGTTCATCCCCACGAGCATCACGACCGACAATTGAAAAGTTTAACATTCCAGGACGAGCTTCAAAATGACGTCCGTAACGGTGCATATAGGGTGACTGATAGAGTTGTGTTTCTAACCATGTCCAAAGATGGTCAGGACAGGCCCAACTGTTAGTTGATTGATGTGATCCATAGTAGTAGACATCAGATCCTGAACAGTTGAAGGTATAGGTTGAGAGACGAACTATCATTTCACCAACCTGCTCTACAGTTTTTGCATGATCACTTCCGGTAACTAAACACACTGTGTGTGATCGAGTGAATCGCGTGAACCACATTTGAAAACGTGCATCCATCTGTCCACGCGAAGGGGTGAGTGTTCCGTCTACATCAAACGCATAAATCATAGTTTGCTCCTTTGAAACTCTTCGTGACGACGTATCTCTTCTTGTGCAACAGCGATGCGAAGGGCCGTGGTAGAGAAACGGTGATCACGTTGATTGAAATATATTTCAATGCCTCGATCTAGACATATCTGACGGCCAGTATAATCACGATTGCGATACTCTTCACCTAGTATACGCACATCAATTGAATACATTTGAAGTATATCTTCCAAGTCTCGCTCTGTACCATATGGAATGACCTCATCTACATATGTTACTGCTTTAAGCTGTGCATAACGTTCTACAACAGTTTGTACAGGACGATTCTTCGATGGCCTATCTACACTAGGATCAACTTGCAATCCGCATATAAGATAGTCACATTGTGACTTAGCGTCACGTAGCATTTGAACATGACCTGCGTGTAACAGATCAAAAGTGGAACAAGTGAATCCTACTTTCATCTCAACTCCTTTGGGACAAAGATCAACTCTCCGCCGCGTGTAAGAGCTGATGAACCTACTTCTTGTCCCAAGTAGTCTAAAACTATATAATCTAGACGAGTAATATTTGTCCAGTCGAACCCACCATCTAATACATCTACCCAACCAGGAAAGGTTGGCATATCAACCGCATGATCAACCTGATAGTGTAGTCCCATTTGCCAAATAGGACGAACCTCTTCGAGGAGTCGCCCACAGCCTAACATCGCTAGAGATTCCATGCCTTCAATATCCATTTTTACTAGTTGAGGATCAGGCAAATCGTTCTGTTCTATATAATCGTCTAAACGTGCATATGTAATATGCTTGAACTCTTGTGTATCATGATTTTCCCAACCCATACAATGAACTATCTGTGCTTCTTTAGTTTCGTTTTTATCAGATAGTGCAATCTCATGTAAGGTAATATCATATGGTGCAAAGTTTTTTGCACATCTTTCTGAGTTACCAGGCCATGCTTCAAAAGCATGAACTGTCATTCCTTCAAGTGCAAAAGGTATTGCAAAAGTTCCAATGTAGGCGCCACAGTCATACACTACATCTCCAGGTTTCAAATATTTTAAAAGTGCCGAGTAGTTATGATCAGGACGACTAAAAAGAGTGCCATTACGGATCATCATATCCATATTATGTCCTTGATCTAAAAGATCATGAAACTCAATAGAATGTGACTCACCAACACTACTATAGTAGTTAATTACGTTATTCATTTTCCCACCTCGTATAACGTTTGTCCCCAATGATTTTCATAGTGCTTTACTTCTCTCCAGCCATAGTTTCTAGCAAACTCTCTTAAATATAAGTGTGCTGAGTGAGAAGTGTCATCTAATACAATATAAGTAGGCTTTAGCTTCATAGAAGCTTCCATATCTGAAGAAGCAGGTCCTCTCTCATGATTACCATCAATAAATATTAAATCAAATTGACCAACATCAAACTGACGGTTTATAAGAGAGTGATTTAAATTTAAAAACTTAAACCTAGAACCCCAATGCTGATTAATATAATCAATCGAACCTTGTCTTACTTCAATATCAGTTGAAACTACTGAAACTTCTGGATTAGTTTCTAACCACATAATCGAAGAATGTCCTACACAGAATCCAAGCTCTAAAATTGTTTTAGCTTTAGTTATTTTGATTATATCTCTAAAAACTTCAAAATGATGAGCTTTTAAATGTCCTGTGTGTGGATCATCTAAATTTTCAAAATGTTCTTCAATCATACAGAGTTTCGGTCTCTTCACTAATATAAACTGGTTTACAGTACGCAGTTGCTCTGTGCTCTTCTGGTACTATGTAAGAATAGTTATAATTACCATAGCGCTTCACTACACTAGCAGCAAAATAATTACAACTGTCTATACTTCTAAAATACATTGGTTCAAATCTAACTGGTTTGTCTCCCAGCAGCAATACCAATAAAAAAGCGTGTACCATCCAATACTCCTTTATATAAAGTAATTGTCGCAGAAATCTGCACCCTCGTCAAGCAAAATTTTTCCATCAAAATAAAATGCAGGTTTTAGACGACATCAAATGCAGAAACAAGTCTATAAAAAAATACAATGCAGCCAGACCTTTGATGTTAAATTTTTTTACACCTTATAATATATATGTAAAAATTTCATAGGAAATGACACATTGGTGTTAATAACACAGGCGACTTTCTTAGGTTTTTCCAAAAATTACCCTGTGAAAGGCTCTGGAGAAGGGGCCCGCCGTCAAAAGATTGACATAGTCCTCATAACCGCCCTACCCCCTGTCAAATTGTTGACACATTTTTTTTATTTTTGGGGTTGATTTAATGATTGATTGAACCTATATTATACCTATGAACAACGGAGGACATGACATGAAACGGATTAAACTTACTTGGGCGCTTCGCGAGGCTTGTTTTACACGCGACAACTGGACTTGCCGCGCTTGTGGTCATCACGACACTACTGGCGCTTCACTGCAAGGCGATCATAAAAAGCCCGTGACTAAAGGCGGCAAGAATGAACTTGCTAATCTGCAAACACTTTGCTCGGTTTGCAACAATGTGAAACAAGCCGTTGAGGTTACACTGCCAATCCGCCAAGCCCCAAGCATGACGCAAACGCTTGGCGAATATCTTAACATGGTGAATGAAAACCGCGAGGTTTTCCGCATCTCAATCAAACGCAAGCGGATGAAAGAAAACCGCAAGGCGAGGGCATAAGCCCTTGCCCTCGGGGGCAGGCTAACCCATTGAATTCATTGAGAAATAAAAATGATAACCCATTGAAAACAAACGAAACTTTTTTTCATTTACCCCTTGATTTTTACCCTAAGAATGATTATATATAATATATAGAAAGGAATTAAACATGATTAAAAATATCTCAATCTTCGACATGGATGGCACGATCATCGACTCTAGCCATCGTCAGGCTACACTTCCAGATGGCACGCTCAATCTTGCCGCTTGGAAAGAAAACGCAACGCCTGAAAAGATTTTTCAGGATAAGGTTCTGCCATTGGCTCAACAAATCCGCAAGCGTCAAAAGCGTGGCGATTATGTTTTAATCTGCACTGCTCGCAATATGACCTTTGCTGATTTTGAATTTCTGATGAATGAGGGCATTTGTCCTGATAAGATTATCAGTCGTCCAGATGGTAACAATGAGCCTGATGGACAACTGAAAGCAAAACAACTTGCTTCACTGTTCAATCTAAAGCAATTCAAAAAAGCCTCAAAGGTTATGTTTGATGATGCCGCTTCGGTTCGTTCATCACTTCGCAAGATTGGAATTGCGGTTATCAATCCAGAAAAAATTGCAGAAAGGTTTGCATAATGTTTTTAATTCGAGTTTTCTTTGCGCTTTGCGCTATGTCTGGATGGTCTTTGATTGTGTTCGGTGCGGCTATTGCTGAATTGCCAGAAACGCATAATCTGATTATCGGTGTGGCTATGATGCTGATGGGCATTATCTCGGCTTTAATGTTTTCGCATTTAACTATTAGAGGGTTTCGCTAATGTTTGGAATGATTGGAACTGTTTTGGTTATCTGGCAAATGAGCGCGCTGGCAAATGGCGCGCCCCAATGGGCTTTGGCTATGGGTTGCGGTGCCGCTATTGCATGGATGGTGCATGGATACCAGCGACAAGATAAATGGATTTTGCTTACAAATATAATCTTGCTTGGCATTGCGATCTATGGCTTGACCATAGGCGCATAGCCAGCCGCAATCGGCGCCGGTGGTATCTCTACTATTTTTAGGTAAAAAGCGTATGTAATCAACCACTTACAGGCTGCCCGGGGCAAGTCGGTAAGTCCTTGAAATCATTAGAGAAACTAAGACAGGTGTGATATATTTGCAACAGTTAGACATAAAAATGCGATTAAATGAATTTTGTTGTTGACTTTTGCCTTTGGTTTATGTTATAACTATATTATCTAATTAGGAGAATATAACCATGAAGAAAAAGATTTATGTTGCGAAACCTGTTGAAGGTTGTGAACAATGTGAACTGCTAACTGAAACCTTTGATGATGCAACGGCTTGTAACGAATGCATTGAATATGGTGAAGCAGAAATTGTTGAAATAGAAATTGATGTTGATGAAAAGGAGATATAGAACATGAACACGATTTGGATTGTTAAAGACCAGCATGGCGAAATTTTAGACTTGTGTGCAGATGAACTTACTGCTCACGCTGTTAAGAAAGATGCAGAAATTAAATATTGTGATTTCAGCATCACTATAATAGAACATCAACTGACAACTCGTGATGATGTTGGACAGGTAATTATCTTTGAACCTGAAGATGAGGGGATGGATACTTTTGAACTAACATTAGAAAGGAAGGTGTGGGATGCCTAGCAAAACTGGAAGAAATCCTGTCGGCAAAGGTCGCCGCAAGATTGGATCGCAGAAGCGTAAAAATCGCCGCAAGAACAGAAAGAATAAATAGTCTGAAAAGACTATTTAATTCAATGACTTGCAAGACCCCGGGGGCGCGACCCATAACCCATTGTTTTTATTGGGAAAATCTGTTGCATAAATGTCACACTTTTGGATAATTTGAAAAAAAATGCGTTTGAGGCGCATTTTTTTCTTGCAAAACCTTGAATATTAGTCTATAAATACCTATATATAAAGAGTCAACAAAACGAGGATGAAAAATTGGCTAACTACATTATATCAATCAACGATGGCAATTCAACACTGTTCAAGACTGGCTGGACTGGAAATCACCGCTTGGATGGCGACAACTTTCCAGAAGGTCGGTTCAAGGAATTTTTGCGCTCTTATGGTCGCAATGGTTGGACTGTTGGCTTTCACAACTGTTTGGTGATGGATGATGATCGCAAAACTTATTTGGTCGAACAACTGTCACAGATTATGATGGCACGCAAAGGGCTTGACCATTTCAAGGCTCAAACAGATGCGATTGCTGTCGGCATCAAATCTGGATGGACTGAAATTTTTGCTGTATCGCTCAACCAAATCAGAGGCTATCAAGGGAAGGCTGTTCAGATATGCAAAAAATTCAACTGGAATTTTCGCAAAATTCTGAACTACATCAAAACTTTCTGTCAACAACATTTTGGGAGTGACAACTATGCAGAATATAAATATGGCGAAAAAGTCTGGAGAACAACGCCCTTTAATCGTAAGGTCAAAAAGGTCAATCGCCAGACTAAGAAATGACCTTCATTTTGTGAATAAGAAAAGACTGATGAAACTAGCGGAGAAATTGAAAAATGATTAAACTTGAAAATCTGAGACATGACGAAATCGAAAATCTCACCAATGACGAACTGCATGAGGCGGTTGTGTTGTTGGAAAACGCTCAACCTTCAGAGCGTCAAGCGCAACTGCTAAATCGTGCGCTTGATGAAATTGACGAGCGCGAACAATGGCAAGACGATGGTCAGCCAGATTGGGCGCAAGAATGGGAAGATTTTGGGGAGGTCTACGACGATGCGCCAGAATACATTTAAGCGGTTGGCTGTCGGTCTCTATCTTGGCTATTCGGTCGCAACTGATACGATAATTTGGGGAGGCGCGTTATACTGGCTGATTTTTAAGTGAAATCAACCAGTTACGGCGCGGCCGGGGGAGCGGCTAAGTCATTGATTTAATTGATAAAATGTGTTGCATAAATACAACACTTTTGGCTTTTTACGAAAAAAATGCAATCACACTGCATTTTTTGCTTTACTTTCTGGAAAAAATCGTTTATAACTATATATATTAAATCAGAGAGCGTTAAGAAAGGTCATGTGACTAGTCCTGAAAATGGAAACCTCTCTTAGTCATAAGGATGTTAAAAATGACTGCAAAAAATGTTAACTACTCACCAGAACTCACTCAAAAGGCTGTTGACCTCTATCAAGAGGGAATCGCTATTTCTGAAATCGCAGATGCGATTGGAAAATCTGTGCGTTCTGTTCGCTCAAAATTGGTTCGTGAAGGTGTCTATGTGACACAACCAAAACAGACTGCTAAAAAGTCTGATGAACCAACCAAAAAGGAAATTATGATTGAACTTGAAAAAGTCGTTCCATTTCCTGCTGATGGTCTGATGGGTGCAACTAAAGCCTGTCTGTTGGCTATCTTGGCTCACTACGAGCAATAAAAAAATATGGGGGTGAAATTCCCCCAACTCTTTCAATTAAGGATG